>Ga0214472_10003583_pt1 | contig 16398 bp, 16 predicted proteins | sample RVTome_6_FD_207662 | JGI IMG/M metagenome (GOLD analysis project Ga0214472, IMG submission 207662) | Soil microbial communities from uranium-contaminated site in the Upper Colorado River Basin, Wyoming, United States - RVT140D175 | ecosystem: Environmental > Terrestrial > Soil > Contaminated >... | reverse complement strand
CGTTGCCTCGGCAAGATCAAGGATGAGCGGGTACTCGATCCCCTGATGCAGCAACTGCATCATGACGAGTTCATGGACGATGCCACTGAGGCCTTGGTCGATCTTGGCTCCCCGTCGGTTGAACGGCTGGTGCAGGCGCTCAAGGACAAGAACGAGGTGGTTCGCAAGCAGGCGATCATTGCGCTGGGGCGGATCAAGGATCCATCCGCCATCGACCCGCTGATTGAGATGCTGAAAGACCCTGATTGGTTCGCCCGCCTGACCGCCGCCGCCGCGCTGGAGAAGATCGGTGACGAACGCGGACGTCAGGCTATCAAGCCGCTGATGAAGGATCCGGACCTTGTCGTGCGGATGCGCGTCGAGCGGATTCTGGCGGCGTGGAAGAAAAACAAGGAAACGGCGAACGCGTAATCGGGCGTGCTGGCTTATTTCTCCAGCAGCGCATCCAGTTCCTTTTGAATCCCGCTCATCTTCTCCCGGCTGACCGTCTTTCCCTTTGAGATTTCACCCTCGACCTCTTTGATCTTGGCGGCGAGCGCCTTGGCCCTGGCGGATCGACCGCCTTCTTCCCCGGTCAAGCCGGCCTGTTCCAGGTGCGTGACGGCCTCGGCCAGTTCCTTCGCGGCGTCTCCAAAGTTCTTGTCGTTGAGATCGGTGCGTGCCTCGAGCAGCCGCTCCTTCGCATCCACTACGCCCTGCCGGTATGTTAACGCGCGTTCCAGTGTCTGCGTCGAGTCGATAACATCGCGGGAGAGGTCCTTGGTCGTATCCAACACTTCCGAAGACAGTTCCTTGACGGCCTTTTTCACTTCCGCCGGGCGCTGGCCGGTATAGTAGCCCAGCAGGAACACGCCGCCCAGCAGCACGGTGACGCCGAGTAGTTTCAGCATGGGTCTCCCCCTCTGGCCTTGATTGTTCATGAGCCGTTCTGCTGCACACGCGGATACGCTACTGCGACGGGCATGCTCGCCGCTCGGTCAGTCAACGTACTGCAGGGAGTACGTCTTCCTCCCTCGCGACTGCGCGTGCCCCTCTCGTCACGCGTCTGCGCGAGTTCGCGACGAACTGTCATGAACAACCTAGGCCGTTCTGTCTGTGCCATGACGAGCCATCACTTCGCGGTTAACAGCCTGATCACGCCCTCTGCGGCGGCGATCCGGATCGCCGGATCGGAATCGTCCAACGTCTGTTTCAACAAGGCCAATCCGTTCCGCCCGCCAAGCCTGCCGATCGCCAGCGCCGCCATCAGGCGGGGCTGCGGTTGTTGATCCTTGAGCAGCGATTCGACGACCAGGAGCCCTTTGCGGTTTCCAGACCGGGCCACCGCTTGCGCCGTCGCGCCGCGGACCGAAGGGTCCGGATGCTTGGCCAGGTCCGCGGCGAGCAGCACGGCTTCGGGATCGCCCAGCCGGAGCAGCGCCTCCACCGCGCCCACGCGAACCAGGTCAACGGGATCGCGGGCGGCCTGCCGGAGTACCGGCCGGACCCGGCCCAGTTTGAGCCGTCCGAGACTGGCTGCCGCGACGCTGCGGACACGGGGATCGTCGTCTTCCAGTGCGTGGAGCAATGCCGGCTCTCCCTTCGGGTCGCCGAGGTCGCCCAGGGCACCGGCTGCAAAGGCACGCACGGATGGGTCGGGATCGTACACGGATCGGCTCAGGATCGGCAAGCTGGCCGGCCGCTTCAGCAATCCAAGCGCGCCCAGCGCCGCCATGCGGATTTCAGAATTGGGCAGGGTGGTTTCGGCCGCGATGTCGTCGACGGCGTTCGGTTGTCCCATGCGGGCCAGGGCCGCCAGTGCGAAAATGTGCAGGACGCCTTCTTCGGACTTCGAGAGGCGGACGATCGAGGAGCGAATTCGGGGATCCACTTTTGATCCCACTGCGCTCACGGCGGCGATGCGGACGGACTGTGCGGGATCGTCCAGCGCGCGGGCAAGCGCCGACGTCGTGGCGGTGGACCCGACTCGCGCCAGCCCCTCGGCGGCCCTGGCGCGGACCATGACGGACGAGTCCAGGAGGCCGTCTTCGAACAGCGCCACGGCATCGCGCGGGGCGATCGCGGCCAGAGCCTGGTAGGCGGCGATGCGAAGATGTTCCTGGGGATCCCGCACGTGGCGGATGATGACGGCGCGCGCAAGCTCACGCAGCAGGCCGGCCTCGTCCGGCTTTCCCGAAGGAACGAGGCGCGCGTAGAAGGTGCGCGCCTGGTCAGGCCGCCCGACACGCAGGGCGCTGCGGACACCGGCGCGCAGCACTTCGGAAGAGAGAGGCTGGTCCGGGGCCGCTCCTTCCAGCAGGCGGACAACCTCGTCGAACCGGCCCTGCTGAAAGGCCTGCAATGCCTCTGTCTGAACCGGTGAGCCGGACCCGGTCGGTTCGGCCGAAGCGGTGGAAGCGGGCGGATCGAACCACGTCATGCCGAGCCCGCACCAGACAGCGATCGCCAGGATGCCGTGTCTGCGCATGGACACTACCAGCGTGGATCAGTTGGAGAGGCGGCCGGTCCGTAGAGGAGATCCATGTACTCTTTGACCATCCGGCGGGTGCAAAACCGCGGCGCGACCGTGCGGATGGCGTCCTTGACGATCTGAAGCCAGCCTCGCGGGATGCCGTCGCGGTCCCGGTCGTAATAGAGCGGAACGATGTCCTGTTCGAGCAGACGGTAGAGGTGCTCCGCGTCGTGCACGTCCTGGCTGTGCGAGTCGCCGAGGTGCCCCGACGGCGGAATAGCCCACCCGTTGGCGCCGTCATAGCCTTCCTGCCACCAGCCGTCGAGGACGCTCAAATGGGGCACGCCGTTGAGCGCGGCCTTCTGGCCGCTGGTGCCGCTGGCCTCCATCGGCGGACGCGGCGTGTTCAGCCAGATGTCTACGCCCCAGACCAGATACTTGGCCATGTGCATGTCGTAGTCTTCCAGAAAGGCGACGTGCCCGCCGAGGTCGTGGTCTTTGCAATAGGCATAGACCTGCTGGATGAACTGGCGGCCCGGCTCATCGGCCGGATGGGCCTTGCCCGCGAAGACGATCTGCACGGGACGCCAGCGGTCCTTCATCATCTGCTGGAGCCTCGTCAGCGTGCTGAAAATGAGTGTGGCCCGCTTATAGGTCGCGAAGCGCCGCGCGAAGCCGAGCGTCAGGGCATCCGGGTCGAGCAGCGTGCCGCTGGCCAATACTTGATGCGGTTGCATGCGCCCCTGCATCCAGGCCGCACGCGCCCGTTCGCGAATGAAGCTCATCAGTTTTCGCTTCAGCGCCTGCCGGACCGCCCAGAGTTCGCCGTCCGGGATATCAGCCACACGCTGCCAGATGGCCTGGTCGTCCGCCCGCTCGGTCCAGTCGGGGCCAAGGTGTTTGGCGTATAACTGGTTCAGTTCGGGCGAGATCCATGTCGGTGCATGGATCCCGTTCGTGATGCTCCGGATGGGCACGCGGTCCTCCTCGAGGCCCGGCCAGAGGCACCGCCACATGGAACGGGAGACGCGGCCGTGTTCGCGGCTCACGCCGTTGACATGCCCGGCCAGCCGCATCGCCAACGCCGTCATGTTGAAGCCGGCGCTCGGATTGTCGGGATGCGCGCCCAGCTGCAGGAAGGCTTCCCGCGTCATGCCGAGCTGGTTCCAATAGTTTTCGAAGTACTCTTCGATTTGGTGGAACGAAAACACGTCGTGGCCGGCCGGCACCGGCGTGTGCGTCGTGAAGACGGTGCTCCGGCGGACCAGTTCGACTGCCTCGGCATGGGAGCGGCCGGCCTGTACGAATTCGCGGACCCGCTCAAGCGTCAGGAAGGCGGAGTGGCCTTCGTTGGCGTGCCAGACGGCGGGCGAGAGGCCCAGCGCCCGGAAGACATGCACTCCGCCGACGCCGAGCAGAATTTCCTGGCGCAGGCGGACGTTGTGGTCTCCACCGTACAGTCGGGCGGACAACTCGCGGTCCCAGGGCTGGTTCTCGGGCACATCGGTGTCGATGAGATAGAGCGTCGCGCGTCCGACGCGCACCTGCCAGACGATGGCGACGATCGTGTGACGATCCATCGGGACGCTGATCCGGCAGGGCTGTCCGTCCGGCATCAACGCCCGCTGGACGGGCGACTCAAGCCGGTTGAACGGTTCGTACTCCGCCTCCTGCCAGCCGTCCGGCGACATCCGCTGGTGAAAGTAGCCCTGCGGATACATGAAGCCGATTCCGACGAGCGGAATGCCGAGGTCGCTGGCCTCCTTGCAGTGGTCGCCGGCCAGGACGCCCAGGCCGCCGCTGTAAATCGGGATCGAGCTGTGCAGGCCGAACTCGGCTGAAAAATACGCCACCTTGCTGTCGGCCAGGTGCGGGTAGCGGCCGGCAAACCACGTGTCCGAGGCGCCCATATACTCGTCGAAGGCCTTGAGCACGGATGCGTAGAGGCGGATGAAGACGGGATCATCGTTGAGCGACGCCAGCCGTTCCGGTTTCAGGTCGTGCAGCAGTTTGACGGGATTATGGTGCGTCAGGCGCCAGAGGGTGGGATCAATGGTTTCAAACAGCCGTCGTGCGTCCGGCTTCCAGCTCCACCAGAGATTATAGGCCAGTTCCTGCAAGCGGGTGAGTCCGCCGGGACGCTGGTCATTTGATGCCGCCTCGTTCATCGAGCCTTGCTGCTCATGCGTTCCCCGCCTGCTGATGCCAGGCGGACCATTCGGGCGAGAAGGCCACGGAGGCGTACCGGGATCCGAGGATGTGGGAGACGCGATTCATCAGTTTGTTCAGTTCCTGCTTCTGCTCGGGCGTCAGGTCCTGCCGGAAGCGGGGATGCAGCCCCCATCGAGTTTCAATTTCTTCCCCCTGAATCGTGGACATGATGCTGATCAGTTTAATCTCGTTGCCGGTCGCGCCTCCCATCGCAGGGGACACGCGCGCATCGGCGGCTGGATCGGTCTGGGCCGCTCCCGGCGTGGCCGATTCGAGCAGGCCCTTCATGGCGGGAATGACCGCGTTGCCGCACAGCGTGGCGGCCGAGATCACCACGCCGTCGCCCTGCGCGCCGACCAGATGCGCCACGGTCTCGCCGAACGTCTTGAAGTACTCCTCCTTCTGCTGGCTGTCTTCGGTGACCAAGAACTTGAACCGTTCGTAGCGCTCGCGGCTTTGGGCCACGGTCGCTCCGATTGCGAGCACGACTTCCATCTCATCCGTGTCCGGTCCCAGCGCCGGCGCCAGGACATTCTTCAGTTGCTGCGTGACGGCGTCCTCCAGGCCATCCATGAAAATCGGCTGATCCTTGAGCGGGATATAGTGCGCCGACAACCGATCGGCCAGGTTGAACAGCAACTGGAGAAACTCCAGATAGATTTCCCACTCGCCGGATTTCTTGATCTTCATGGCCTGCTCCGGCGCGCTGCGCTTGATCATCGTGACGGACTCGCCGGAGACGGCCACCATCAGCGAAGACAGATCGCGCAGGACGCTGGAGTACGGACCCTGTGATGCGGACATCGGATCCTCCACAAACTTAATGGCTCATTATATACAAGTCCGATGCAGGCTTCTACCCAAAACGCTACCTCTAGTGGGGTGGGGATGCTCATTGCGCTAAGGGCAGGGGTATGTTATACGTGCCTTCGCCTCGCTTCGGCGGCCTTTACCCGTCATGTTCAAGGAGATTCATGGATCGGGAGATCAAGCCCTACGTACTGAAAAAGTCGGCGGAGGAGTCTCAACCGGCCAGGTTGTCGCTGGACTACGCCGCTGCGCTGAATCCACAACAGCTGGCGGCCGTCACGGCAGCCGACGGGCCCTCGCTCGTGATCGCCGGCGCCGGGAGCGGCAAGACGCGCACGCTCATCTACCGTGTGGCCTATCTCATCGACAAGGGGGTGGATCCCGCGACCATTCTCCTGCTGACCTTCACGCGCAAGGCGGCGCAGGAGATGCTCCAGCGGGCGGGGCTGCTCATCGGCGCGCGCAGCGAACGGGTCGCCGGCGGAACGTTCCATTCAGTCGCCAATACGCTCTTGCGCCGGTACGGGCGGCCGATCGAACTGGAGCCGGGCTTCACCATCCTGGACCGGGGCGACGCCGAGGACTTGATCGCGCTGGTCCGCAACCAGCTCGGGCTCAACGAAAAAGACAAGCGGTTTCCGCGCAAGGGGACGATCGCGGAACTCTTCAGCAAGTGCGAGAACACGCTTTCCAGCCTGGAGGACGTGCTGCTCGGCGAGTTTGCTCACTTTGCGGAGCACCTCGGCGATCTCGAAAAACTGAAGAAGGCCTACGTCGCAGCCAAGCGGCAGAAGCAGCTGCTGGACTACGATGACCTCCTAGCCAAGCTCAGGGAGTTGCTGGCCGCGCACGAGGCGACCAGGCAGGCGATCTCGCAGCACTTCCGTTACATTCTTGTGGATGAGTATCAGGACACCAACCGCCTGCAGGCCGATCTGGTCCGCAAGCTGGCCGCGACGCACGAGAACGTGATGGCCGTCGGGGATGATGCGCAGAGCATCTATGCGTTTCGCGGCGCCACATTCCGGAACATCATGGACTTCCCGACGCTGTTTCCGGGCACGAAGGTCTACAAGCTCGAAGAAAACTATCGCAGCACGCAGCCGATCCTGAACCTCGCCAACGAAATCATCCAGGGCGCGACCGAGAAATACTCGAAGCACCTCTTTACGCGGAAATTGGACGGCCCCTTGCCGGCGCTGGTGCAGGCGGCGGGGGAAAATGCCCAATCGAGGTTCATCGCGCAACGGATTCTCGAATTGCGCGAGGAAGGCGTCCCCCTGGACGAGATGGCCGTGCTTTTCCGGTCGAGCTTCCATTCATTCGATCTAGAAATCGAACTGTCCAGACGGAACCTCCCGTTCGTGAAACGCGGCGGGTTCAAGTTCATCGAGACATCGCATGTGAAGGATCTGCTCGCCCACCTTCGCGTCATCGAGAATCCGCTCGACGCGGTGAGCTGGAACCGCCTCCTGATGCTGGTGGAGGGCGTCGGACCCAAGAAGGCGCAGGACCTGATCGCGTCATTCGTGCGAAGCGAACAGCCGCTGGCGGCGCTACGGGAGGTGAGCGGGCGGTCGTCGCGTCCCCTCAAGGACCTGGCGATCATGCTGGAGGAGGCGGGACGGTCGCAATCACTCACGCCGGCCGAACAGGTGAACGAGGTCTATCGCTATTACCTGCCGATTCTCAAGGAGCACTATGACGATTATCCCAAACGGATGCGCGACCTGGAGCATCTTTATACAATGGCCGAGCGGTACGCCGGGCTGAACGACTTTCTCGCCGACCTGGCGCTGGAGCCGCCGGATCAAAGCGTGGCCGGGGTCGAGGCGGGCGACCGGGACGACGAACGACTCGTGCTCTCCACCATTCATTCCGCCAAGGGGCTGGAATGGCAATGCGTGTTCATGATCTGGGTCGTGGACGGTCGGTTCCCCTCGGCCTATTCCTTTTTGTCGGAAGAGGAATTGGAAGAGGAGCGGCGTCTCTTCTATGTGGCGGTGACGCGCGCCAAGAAGCATCTGCATCTGACGTATCCGATCAATATTTACGACAAGGCAACGGGGTCGGTCCTGTCGAAACCGTCGCGCTTTCTCGACGCCGTGCCCTCCACTATGTTAGATACATGGGCATTAATTGAGGAGAGCGGGTACCATCATTAGGATTCATAGGCCATCCTGGTTGAAATCCTCTCGCTGCCTCGTCACACGCAACCTCGGACATGACACGCGTGAGCCTCGGAGAAGGATATCCTTGTGACGTGGATTGACCGGTTCGTTACAATCTGTCTGATCATGTCGGCCGCCTCGCCGGTTTGGGCGGAGCCACTGCAGCCGGCGTCCGATTTGACGCGGCTGCCACTGGCTGCGCTCATCAGCCAGTCCGAAGAACTGGGCCTGCCCACCAAATTTCTCAGGGAACTGCCGCCGGACTTCGTGACCGTGACCTTCGAGGATCTCCATCGCTGGGCGGCGGAATACCATCCGGAAGAGCACCACATGATCCTGAACCGGGCCTTGTCCTTCAACCAGGCGGCCGGGACGCTGCGGCCGCTCACGAAGATGACGGCCCTCGAAGCCGGCAACCTCTATCATGAGCTGTATCACGCCTACATGGATTACCTCGAAACGAATCCGCCCGATCCGAACACGGATGGCGGGCGTCTGCTTGCGTCGGCTCGGGAACTGCAGAAGTGCCGCTATGCCGAAGTGAAGATCACGCCGGTCCTGCAGCGGAGGACCTCCACCGAAGTGCGGTATTTATCCGAGAAGGAAGCGTGGGAAACGCAGCACGAGACCTGGGGGGTGTTTGTCGGCTGGGCCATCTGGACGAAGCTCGAATTGGTCGCGTCCCGCGGCAAGCCGGGCCTCGTGACGGAAGGATGGCTCAAACGCCTGAAGAAGGCCGACCACGACGGCATTCTCGTCGGCTACTACGAGCCGGAGGAGCCGAACGAACGCAAGCTGACACAGAAGCGCTACCTCGCGCCGGCTTACCGAATTTCACCAGAGGAAATCAGAGCGATCATGATCCTGCTGTTCGGAGAGCCGGCCGATGCGGCCGACCGCGCGACCGCTGCCGCGCAACCTGCATCGCGGAAGAACGCGCCGGTTTCATCCGTCTGCAAGCCATAAATCCGCCCCCGCCCGTCCTCGGATTCGCTTGATTCTGCCTTGACTTACGAGCCCTGTGGACAGTACACTTGCCGATAATATTTTTCAGTTTTTCCTGATCGGATTTGATGGGATAGGAACGTTTGGACGATGCTCGATACGCTCAGCCGGAAGTTTGACCAGATCCTGAAAAAACTCCGCGGACAGGGAGTTTTGACGGAACAAAACATCGCCGATGCGCTGAAAGAGGTGCGGCTGGCGCTGCTTGAGGCGGACGTCAACTTCAAGATCGTGAAGGATTTCATCGAGCGTGTCCGGGTGAAGGCCGTCGGGCAGGAGGTGCTGCAGAGCCTTGCCCCCGGACAGCAGGTCGTCAAGATCGTCTGGGATGAACTTCGCGATCTGATGGGGCATGAGCAGTCCGGCGTGAAGCTGGCGTCCGAGCCGCCCACGGTGATTATGATGGTCGGCTTGCAGGGCGCCGGCAAGACGACTTCTTGTGGAAAGCTGGCGAAGCTGTTCAAGCATCAAGGCAAGCGCGTGCTGCTGGTGGCGGCCGATCCTCGGCGCCCTGCGGCGGTTGAACAGTTGGCGAGCCTCGGGGCCACACTGGACGTGCCCGTGCATCGGGCCGAGTCGGCACAGGCCGAGGTCGCGCAGACCTGCCTCGACGGTGTCCTGCGAGGCCGGGAGCAGGGCTTCGACGTGGTCGTCCTAGACACGGGCGGGCGCCTGCATATTGATGACGAGCTGATGGGCGAACTGGCGGCGGTCAGGCAGGCGGTGACCCCGCATGAAGTGCTGCTCGTGGCCGATGCCATGACGGGGCAGGACGCTGTGACCATGGCGGAGCAGTTTGAAGGCAAGGTCGGGCTCACCGGCGTGATCCTGACCAAGGTCGAGGGCGACGCGCGCGGCGGTGCGGTGCTCTCGATCCGGGCCGCGACCGGCAAGCCGGTCAAGTATCTGGGCGTCGGAGAAAAGCTGGATGCGCTGGAGCCGTTTCATCCGGACCGGATGGCATCGCGCATTCTGGGCATGGGTGATGTGCTGTCGCTTGTCGAGAGGGCGCAGGATGCCTTTTCGAGGGAACAGGGCGAGGCGCTGCAGAAAACGCTGACGTCGAAAACCTTCACGCTGGAGGATTTTCGCGACCAGATCGGGCAGGTGAACAAGCTGGGTTCGATGGACGAGATTCTCGGCATGCTGCCCGGCGGGCAGCGGCTCAAGGATCTGGCCGGCAGCGACGGCGTGCCGGAGAAAGAGATTGCGCGGACGGTGGCGATCATCAACTCGATGACGACGCGGGAGCGCCGGGACCATACGATGCTCAGCGGCAGCCGGAAGAAGCGCATCGCGCGTGGCAGCGGGACCAGCGTGCAGGACGTGAATCGCTTGATTAAACAGTTTTTGGGCGCCCGCACGATGATGAAGGCGATGTCGGGCGGAGGCGGGAAGCGGCAGTTGGCACAGATGTTGGGCATGCGGTGAGCAGGGGCAACTTGGTTGAAGGAGGATACAGTGGCGGTTCATTTACGGTTGTCGAGAGGCGGACGAAAGAATCTGGCATTCTACCGGCTGGTGGCGGCGGATTCCCGCAAGCCGCGGGACGGTCGGTATTTGGAAATCCTGGGCACCTATGATCCGGCCAAGCATCCGCCGGTCGCGGAGCTCAAGCAGGAGCGGATTCTCGATTGGCTCAGCAAGGGCGCGCAACCGTCGGTGACGGTGCGGACGCTGTTGAAGCGGGCCGGGGTGATCAAGAAGTAGGACGGGGATGACCGAGCCGGTTGAATTGGTCGCGATCGGTGTGATCCAAAAGTCGTTCGGCGTGCGCGGTGAAATGCGCGTCCGGTCATTGAGCGACGTGCCGGGCCGGTTCGAAGGGCTCACGCGTGTGACGTTGGAAGGCCCGTCGGGAATGATGAAGCAGGCCACGGTTCGAAGCGTGCGGGGGATGCGCGGGTCGTATGTGCTGGGCCTGGACGTCTGCTCGACGCCGGAAGATGCGGCCCTGTTTCGAGGCTGGACGGTCAAGATTCCCCAGGGCTCGGCACCGCCGTTGCCGCAGGGGCAGTATTACCAATACGAATTGATCGGTCTCTCGGTGCAGGACGCGGGCGGCCGTCAGCTGGGAACGCTGGAGGAGATTTTGGAGACGCCCGGCCATCATGTGTTCATCGTGCGTGGCGAACAGGGCGAAGTCCTGATCCCGGCCTCGAAGGATGTGGTGGCCTGCGTGGATCTGCCGAGCAAAACGATGACGGTTCGATGGACTGCGGACGTGACGGCAACGGAGACGGCTCGTGTTGCGCTGTGACGTAATTACGTTATTTCCCGATCTGGTACAGCCGGTGCTGGAGCAGAGCATGCTCAAGCGCGCGCAGGACAAGGGGTTACTCGAGGTCCGCGTGCATAATCTTCGCGACTATACCGAGGGCCGTCATCTGGTGGCGGACGACACGCCCTATGGCGGCGGGGCGGGAATGGTCATGAAGGCGGAACCGGTGTTTGGCGCGGTCGAGGCGTTGCGCCGGCAGTATGGAGAGTCGAAGGCCGGAACATCCCTGCGCCTGTTGCTGCCGTCGCCCCAGGGGCGGCCGTTCACCCAGCGGTTGGCAGAGGAATTTCGGGATGAGCGGCGCCGGCTGGTGTTTGTGTGTGGGCATTATGAAGGGATCGACGAGCGGGTACGGATCGGGCTCGAACCCGAAGAAATTTCGATCGGCGATTACGTGCTGACCGGCGGAGAGTTGCCGGCGCTCGTGATGATCGACGCGGCGGTGCGCCTGATTCCCGGCGTGCTCGGCGATCCGGAATCCGCGGAGCGCGACTCGTTTGCCGAGTCGCTGCTGGATTATCCGCATTACACGCGGCCGGCCGAATTGCGCGGCTTGCCCGTTCCGGAGGTCCTGTTGTCCGGCAATCATGAAGCCATCCGACTGTGGCGGCGTAAGGAAGCGTTGCGAAGCACGTACCGAAAGCGTCCGGATCTGCTGCGGGACCGGTCGCTGCCCGACGAGGATCGGCGGTTGCTTGAGGAGATTGTCAGCGAAGAGGCGAAAGAAGCATCGGTATAGTCCTGATAGTTTTTGGGAGGAGGGAGAGGGACATGAATCAGCTAGAGCGGATCCAGCGGTCGATGGTCAAGAAAACCATGCCGGTGTTCGAGATCGGTGATACCGTGCGGGTCCACGTCAAGGTGATCGAGGGCGACAAGGAACGAATCCAGGTGTTCGAAGGCGTCGTCATCGCCCGCAAGGGCGCGCGAAACAGCGAGACGTTCACCGTGCGGAAGATTTCCTACGGCGTGGGGGTCGAGCGGATTTTTCCGGTCCACTCGCCGATCGTGACGCGTGTGGACGTGGTGCGGCAGGGCAAGGTGCGACGGGCCAAGCTCTATTACCTGCGCGCCAAGAAGGGCCGGACGGCCAAGCTCGAGGACCGCGAGTTCGTGCAGGCCGAAACCGCGCCGGCGGCGCAGGCGCAACCGAGTGAAGCCGCGATGCCTGCGGGTGATCCAACGGTCGAACCGGCTCCGGCGAAAGCCAAGGCGGCACCGGCGGCAAAGCCGGCCGCAAGGGCCGAGACCAAGCCGGCGAAACCCGCGCCAGCAACGAAAAAATAGGATGGTGTTTGTACACGCGGGGCGCCGTGAAGCCGACGGACCTCTTCGAAACTGAAGCACGGCGATGCGGGTATCGGCTTGTCGCGGGTTTGGACGAGGCCGGGCGGGGACCGCTGGCCGGCCCGGTCGTTGCCGCCGCCGTGATTCTGCCTCGCCGGTGCCAGCTCGCCGGTCTCAATGATTCCAAGCAGCTCACGGCGATGGAGCGGGAACGGCTGTACGGCGAAATCCAACGGCGGGCCGTGGGGATTGGAGTCGGGCAGGCGAGCGAGCAAGAGATTGACGCCATGAACATTCTGGAGGCGACGCGGCTGGCCATGCGTCGGGCGATCCAGGCGCTGCCGTCCCTGCCGGATTATCTGCTGCTCGATGCGCTTGAACTCCACGCCGTTCCGCTCCCGCAACGCGCCATTATCAAGGGCGATGCCTTGTCGGTCTCGATCGCCGCGGCCTCGGTGGTGGCCAAGGTCACCCGGGATCGGGTGATGGAGGCGTACCACCGGCAGTATCCGCAGTACAATTTTCAGGCGCACAAGGGTTACGGGACTGCCGAGCATCTGCGCATGCTGGCCGTGCACGGCCCCTGCGCGATCCACCGGCGCAGTTTCCGACCGGTCGGCGACGCCTTGACGGCTGCGGAACAGGCGGTGCCATGAGTCTGGCCGGGCGTCTTTTCGGACAGGCGGCTGAATCGGAGGCCGAGCGGTATCTGCGGCGCAAGGGCTACCGCATCCTGGAGCGCAACGAGCGCGCGCCGTTGGGGGAGTTGGATCTCGTGACGCGATCGGGAGCGGTGCTGGTGTTCGTGGAGGTCAAGGCGCGCGGGACGTCGTCCCACGGCGGGGCGGTGGAGGCGGTGGATGGCCGCAAGCAGGCGAGGCTCATCAGGTTGGCGGCGCAGTACCTCGCCCGTCACCGGTTGCACGATCAACCCTGCCGGTTCGACGTGATCCTGTGCGCGGGAGGAACGGATACGCCGCAGGTGGTCGAGCATATCGAGCATGCGTTCGAAGTGCCGGGAGATGATTTGCGGTGGTGAAAAGGAAAATGGTTCATGGTCAATGGGTAATGGTTTATAAGAAGAAACTCGGAGTTCGAAGCTCTATTTCATCAACCATGAACCATCACCCATTAGTTTCCACCATTGCTCCACGATGATTCAAATCTTCCATGTCACCAAGCATTACGACCGGCGACCCGCTCTCACGGACGTCAATCTCCAGTTCGGCAAGGGCGAGTTCGTGCTGCTCATGGGGCCCAGTGGCGCGGGCAAGACGACCCTCCTTAAACTGCTCTATTGCGCGACGTCGCTCGACGAAGGGCAGATCCTGATCCAGGGGCGCAACGTGGCCCGCCTCAAGCCCTCCGCCGTGCCGTACCTGCGGCGGACCATGGGGGTGGTGTTTCAGGACTTCCAGCTGCTTCCGAAAAAGAGTGTATACGAGAACGTGGCGCTGCCCCTGTTCGTGCAGGGGCTCTCGACGTTCGAAACGCGCCGGAAAGTGATGGAGGCGTTGAAGGCCGTCGGCGTCGACCACCGGAAGGAAAGCCGCCCGACCATGCTGTCGGCCGGCGAGCAGCAGCGCGTGTGCATCGCCCGTTCGATCGTCAACAGTCCGATCATCCTGCTGGCGGACGAACCCACGGGCAACATGGATGCGGAGCTGGCCCGCGAGATCGTGGAATTGTTCAAGACGATCAATGCGCGGGGGACGACGGTGCTGGTGGCCACGCATAACCGGCAGGTCATCGAGCAGGTCGGCCGTCGCGTGGTCACGCTGGATCAGGGGAAGGTCGTGTCGGACGAGGGGAAAGGGCTGTGAGGAGACTGATCCATTTTCTGCGGGAAGCGGTGTCAAATATCCGGTTGAACCGGACGACCACGATCATTGCCGTCGCCACGACGGCTTTCACGCTGGCCTGTTTCGGCGTGTTCCTGCTGCTCTATTTGAATCTGCGGGAGATGGCGACGTCGTTGCAGAGCGACTTCAAGGTCGTGGTGTATGTGAAGGACGGCACCCCGCCGCCGGGGTTGTCCGAACTGCAGAAGCTGCTCAAGGCCGATCCGGGCGTGCAGGCCCTCGTCTACGTCTCGAAGGAACAGGCGCTGGCCGATTTCCGCGCGCAGTTTCCCGAAGAGTCGCATTTGCTCCAGGGATTGGGGGAGAATCCGTTGCCGGCGTCTTATATCGTCACGCTCACCCCGTCTCAGCGCTCGCCCGACGGCGTGCGCCGTTGGGCCGAGCGGTTCAAGTCGGCGCCCGGGGTCGAACAGGTCCAATACAGCCGTGATTGGATCGATAATCTCACCACGATCGTCGGCTATCTCGAGCTGGCGGCGGTGGGCATCGGCTCGGTGCTGTCGGCGGCGTCGATCACGATCATTGCCAGCACCATCCGGCTGACGCTCTATGCCCGGCGGGATGAAATCGACATCATGCGGTTGATCGGGGCCACGGCAAGTTTCATTAAAATTCCGTATTTGATCGAAGGCGCCATGTTGGGCGTCATGGGGAGCGCGGTGTCGCTCGTCATGTTGAAGGGGGGCTTCGAACTGTTCCGCGCCCGTCTCGGCATGCCGGGCCGGTTTCTGGGCATCGAATCGGGCGTCCACTTTTTTTCGGGCCAGGTGGCGGTCTTGATTCTGGTCGCGGGCCTGGTGCTGGGGTTTGTCGGGAGCCTCGTATCCGTGCTGGACCTCGGGAGGGCCAAGTCGTGACGGTGGGCAGAGGTTGGCAACTCGCGGTGATGGGCGGGGTGGCCGCCGGACTGCTGATGGCCTCCCCCGTCGGAGCGAGAAAGGACAAGCCGGATCCACTGACGCAGAAAATCGAGCGCCAGCGCCACGCCCTCGACAAAATTCAGGAGGAGATCAAGGAGAAGAAACGGTCGTCCGTGCGGGCGGAAAAAAAGATGGAATCGGCGCTCGAATCCATCGAGGAACTGGACGCCCGGCTGATGCAGAGCCGTCTGGAGCGGCAGGAAATCGGCCGCAAGCTCAAGCAGAAGGATCGCGAAGTGGAGGAGATCAACGCCACGCTGACGTCGTTGCGGAACCGCATGGGCGAGCGGCGGCGTTCGATCCTCGCCCGGCTGCGCCTCCAATACATGGAGGGCCGGATGGGGGCGCTGAAAGTGCTGCTGGAGTCGGACTCGTATGCCGATCTCCACCGGCGGTTCCAGTATATGTCGGCCGTCTCCCTCCGGGAGTATGAGCTGCTCCGGGACTACCAGCAGGATGCCGGGCGGTTGGAGCAGGTCGAGCAGCAGCGGGCCGCGGCCCGTGACGCCATGCTGTCCCTCAAAGAGGACACGGAGCGAAAGTTGAGCGAGGTTCAAGAGGGCAAGCGAAGGAAAAACCTCTTCCTGGCCAAGATCACCGATCAAAAGGAATCGTATGACCGGATGGTGGACGAACTGGAGCGATCGGCCGGCCGCGTGGATGCGCTATTAAAAGAATTGCTTGAGCAGCGGAGCAAACAGGCCACCGCACAGATCAGGAAGCGGGGCGGCAAAGCGCAGTCGTTGCTTGGCCGGTTCCTCTGGCCGGCGGAAGGGGAAATCGTCGCCCACTTCGGGCGCCAGAAGCATCCCCAGTTCAACACCTACGTCCACCGTAAAGGCATTGACATCCGGGCGCCGGAGGGAAGCGGAATCCGAGCGGTGATGGCCGGCACGGCGGTGTTCGCCGACTGGCTGAAGGGCTACGGGCTGGTGGTGATCCTGGACCACGCCAACGGGTTTTTTTCGTTGTATGCCCATGCCTCCGTGCTGGTCGTGAAGTCGGGCGATCAGGTGCAGGCGGGTCAGACCATCGGCACCACCGGCGACACGGGTATGACGAGCGACAACACGCTGTACTTCGAGTTGCGGGAAGGCGCGGAACCGGTGGACCCGCTGCTCTGGCTCGCCAAGCGTAAATGAACGCCTGAACGCAGGAAAGGAATCGTACGCATGGAACAAGGACAGCCTCGCCGGACCTGGTATCTGATTGCGATCATGACGCTGTGCCTCGGCGTGCTCATCGGGAAGGGATGGGAGCGGACGGGGCACGCGACCGAGACCTACGAGGAGCTGAAAACCTTCTCCGAGGTCCTGAGCCAGATTCAGAAACATTACGTGGATGAGGTGAAGGTCAAGAACCTCGTGCAGGGGGCCATGCGCGGCATGCTGTCCACGTT
>Ga0214472_10003582_pt1 | contig 16400 bp, 19 predicted proteins | sample RVTome_6_FD_207662 | JGI IMG/M metagenome (GOLD analysis project Ga0214472, IMG submission 207662) | Soil microbial communities from uranium-contaminated site in the Upper Colorado River Basin, Wyoming, United States - RVT140D175 | ecosystem: Environmental > Terrestrial > Soil > Contaminated >... | reverse complement strand
TACCACGGCTTCAATCTTGTTAATGGCAGCAACCCCATCATAAAATTCTTTACCAGACAGTTCCATCAAATGAACCACTTCTCCATTAACCTCGCCAACTTTTCCAGTTAATTCAACACCAGACTTCAACATAACCGTCACACGCTTACCTTTATGTGCTGTCAAAATAGATTTAATAGTATCATCACCAGACACTGACAAAGGCTCAGCAACGACATTCGATACTAATAAAATTCCAGATAATAATAATATTGATAAACTCTTTTTCATAACCCTGCTCCTTTCGATGAAGTAAATAATTATAACTAAACTTTCAGTTTTAATTGATTATTTATTAGGCAAATCGTCATGTTTTGGTAAAGCATCTGCCCCTTCATACCAACATGCTTTTGATTTCCAGAAAACATTCCATTTAGGCTTTATGCCAGGATCATCGTCTAACGTCCCTGCTGTGACAACTATGTTTTTACCGCCCTGCACTGCCCAGGGTAAAGATGAACCGCATTGCTTACAAAAATTAGAAGCAAAATATTTTGCTTCGGAATGTTCGTAACGACCAACAAATTCTTCTCCGCGCGTCCATTTAAATCGTTCCGGCGGAACAAATAAATTAGACGCGTGTACGCTGCCGGTAAACTTTCGGCAACGTGAACAATGACAATATTGAAAAACCTTGAATGGCCCTTCAATCTCATAAGCAACTTCACCGCACAAACAACTTCCTTTAACTATTTTTCCGGTCATAAGTAAACCTCGCAGCTAGACATAAAAAATCAGATTCTTCTCAAGTTTGAAATAAATTGATCGCTTAATTTAATGAAGACAGATATCCAGAAAGTCATTAGTACATACAAAGATGAAGACGGCACAAATGCGTTTTAAAAAATAAAACTCAACACACTTTAATATTTTATATAAATATTTCTAATCTGCCAGTTTCTGTCTGAACTCTGCAAGGCGCTCGTGATAATTATCAGCATCACCAAAGTCGATGAAGTCCATATACCTTGAATGCCTGCCAATTACTTTTCTGGCATGTTTTATCGGACACCAGTACTGCTCTGTACGCGCAGCAACTTCAGCAGCATAATTCAATACGCCATTACCGTAACCACAATAGATGCAATTAAACCGCTCAAGGCTATTTAAGTGCTTTAACTTATATCGATCAATAACAATATAAGCAGATCGATTCACTCTCTTGATCCTGTAAAGCCTGAAACAAATTGCCTGATATAACGTTACGGAAACATCAAGTGCAACAAAAATTATGATCATACAATAAATAAAAGGTGCAGACAGAAGGTTACGTAACTTACTGTCTAAAATATATCTTAATAAGGTTTTTTTCAGTTTTTTGTGCGTATCCTCAACACCTTCCTTAAACTTTATTTTTCCATCTTCATAAAAGTAAAGTATCTTCTCGTGTTGCTCATTGATAGTTTTTTCTATTTCATCTTCGATTTCTGATATCTGACTCAATAAATCCTTGATTTTGTCATTCATAATTTTATCTCATTTTTTAAAGTCTATTTATTCTATTATTTTACTTCGCAATGCTTTTATCTTGCCCCGTTGCGTTTTACTATCTACTCTTTTTTTCTTCGCAGTCTTACTCGGCTTTGTTGGTCGCCTGACTTTTTGTACAACTGATGCTTTTTGAACTAATTCCTGTAAACGCTCAAGCGCATCATTCTTGTTCTTTTCCTGTGTTCTGAATTGTTGTGCCTTAATAATAACAATACCATCACTACTGATACGACGATCCTGGAACTTCAGTAATCGTTTTTTTATAACATCCGGTAATGAAGAAGCATTAATATCAAAACGCAAATGTATTGCAGACGACACTTTATTAACATTTTGCCCGCCAGCACCTTGTGCCCGAATGGCAGTCAATTCAATTTCATCTTCGGAAACAGTGATCATTCTATTTCCAGCCTCTTATTACCAACATTGTAAAAATTGATGAACATCATTCTTTGGTGTTTTTGTTATTTTCTCGGTTAGTGTAAATGGAATTGAGTTTATACTGTACTGCTGGCTAATCTCATCCAGCATGGCGAGCCAAAGTTTAGTTGTCATTTCAGAATCGTATAAGGCACGGTGAAAAATTCCGTCACTACGAATATTTGCATACTTAACCAAAGTTCCCAATTTGTGATTTGGTGCATTCTGATAAATTCTTCGTGACATAAGCATGGAACAAACAAACTTTCCTGAATATCTTCGTGATATTTTATTTAACTCTGCATCGAGGAAACGTTTATCAAAAGAAGCATTGTGTGCAACCAGATTAGAACCACCAATAAAATCAGCGAACTGATGCATAACTTCTCTGCATGGCGGCGCATCTTTCAACATGGCATTGCTTATACCGGTATAATCTTCAATAAAACGATTAATACGCTGTCCCGGATTCATTAACTTCTGAAAACGCTCGACTACCTGACCATTTTCAATGCGCACTGCACCGATTTCAATTGCACGATCACCGTAGTCAGGCGAAAGACCGGTAGTTTCAAAATCCAGTACAACTACGGTATCTGCCTTACTCATTTTTAAGCTCTTTCGTTAGCCCAGGCAAAATGATTTCTAATCACTTCATTTCCAGGCATAGGTGTGTGAGGAATATTTAACGCTAGTATCAGTGAACAGCAGGCAAAACCGGCACCAATAAAAAAGACCAGTGCGGGGGAGGTTAGCCAGACAATGCCTAATAAAGCAGGAATAACAACGGCGGCAATATGATTTATAGTAAAACTGACTCCCGCCGTTGAAGCCATGTCTTTTGGATCCGCTATTTTTTGTAAATAGGTTTTCATCGCAATCGCCATAGCAAAGAAAAGATGATCGATAACATATAAGCCTGCTGCTAATGCAGCATTTTCAACAAGCGCATAGCCGCTAAAAAGTAATGCCAAACCGACATATTCAATGATTAAGGCTTTACGTTCACCAACCCGCCCTATCCATTTACCAATCGCCGGCGCAAAAAGAAGATTGAACACATAATTAATCATAAACAACAAACTAATCTCACCGACCGAATAACCAAATTTCTCCACCATCATGAATGCAGCAAAAACGACAAAAATTTGTCTGCGCGCACCACCGAAAAAAACCAGTGCATAGTACAACCAGTAACGTTTGCGCATTAGCATATGTTTGTGTTGTATTACCGGCTCATTAAACCTCGGAAAAATTATCCATATCATAAGGCATATCAAAAGGCCTGCCCCGCCCGCCAACATATATACGGCGTTATAACTGTAATTTAACCATTCCATCAAAATCCAGATCATTGAGTAGGCAAAAATAGAAGCAAAACCTTTTACTGCCAGTTGCTTGCCCATGAAATGTGCGCTGTCTTTTTTATCCAGCCATTGCAAAGTCAGCGACTGATTCACTGTTTCAAAATAATGAAAACCAATCGACATTAATACTGTTGTGCAATACAAACCTATCTCAAAAGGAAACCAGCCGGTTATTGCGACACCAATCGACATCAGTGCTAAAGAAATTAAAACAAAGGTTTGTTCTCTTAGAACCAGCAAAACAAAGATAGCTGTAAAAGATAAAAAGCCGGGTACTTCGCGCAAACTTTGCAATATGCCAATTTCGGCACCACTAAATTGTGCTTTATCGATGACAAAGTTATTCAACAAGGCATTCCATACCGAGAAAGTCAGCGGCATAACAAACGCCATAGCCAGCAATAGCATTTGTGGATTATTTCGGAATGATTTGAAAGAAGACATAATGATTAATAATATTTTGAGACCTTTGCACGAGTGCTTATTTAACCCAAAAACCTGGCACTATCGTCATTCCCGCGCAGGCGGGAATGACAGAACTCTGGTGTTTTTATACAAAACTGAGCTGTGTTAGCTTCGTGCAAAGGTCTCATTTTATATAATAAACATTATTACATAAATCGAAACGACTAGGCTCGGGACATAAACTTTCCAGTGCCGGTATTGATTTTTATAAGCTCACCAACTTCAATATATTCAGGTACCTGAACTTCCATACCGGTAGTTAAGGTGGCTGGCTTGGTGCGACCTGTTGCTGTCGCACCTTTAAGCGCGGGCACGGTATCAACAATTTCCATATCCACTGATTGGGGTAATTCAACGCTGATCAATACACCATCCATGATCATGGCAGAAAGCCCTTCCATTCCTTCAGTAAGATAACCGACCTGATCTTCAAGATCATCGGTGTTCACTTCATACTGGGAAAAATCTTCAGAATTCATAAAGATATAATTATCGCCGTCTTTATAGGAATATTGCACGGATTGGCGTACACAATCAGCTTCTTTCAGGAAGTCATCGCTTTTATATGATTCATCCAATTTCTGACCTGTTTGCAGATTATTAAAGCGAATCTTATATAAGGTTGATGCACCACGAGAAGACGGACTTTTTGCCTCAATTTGTTTTACCGCATGCGGCACGCCATTGATTTCAACCACTGTCCCACGTTTAAGTTCGCTTGCTTTAGGCATCTGGACTCCTGATATTTTGTTTTATTTGAATGTGCCGATACTAAAATAGGACGCCGATAAAAGAAAACAAAAACTGTATAAACAAAAAAGCCGTGTTTTGTTCGAAAATCTTTTATTTCTGAAATAACTGCCGAATTCTTTCGATGCGACTGCGATTGACACCAAAATCAGAATAACCAATTCGAGCCGAAGAACGTATATGAATCACCCCTTTTTCCGGCAACACAGTAAATTCAACATCATCCACAAACCTGAAAATAAGGCTGCGTACTTCAGCGCGTAAGTAAGCAGGCTCTTCTGTAACAATCGTTACGCGCTTCTCGTTCATTAATGCCGATTTAAGTCGCTTCATCGCTTCCGCTGGCGAATCATTAAAGGTAAACGGTTCGATGAAATGACGCGGATCAGTCGCTTGACTGGAAACACACTTTGGCGCATCAGGACAATTCACATCATTCCCGGGCAAGACTTGCGTAAAAGCACATGAAGAAAGAAGTAATAATATGCCGGTTAAAACCAGGCTCGGTATTCTTTGAATGGTCATAATTCTTTAATAATTCATCCATTTTAAGTTTTTATATGACCAATTTCGCCTAAGTCAAGTATAAAATATAGCATTTCGAGAAAGATTGTTATATGGTGCAATCCATTAGCAGTTTTTGTAGCGGTACCGGTAGTTATTTGCAGTGTATTACACAGCCCTCCCGTCATTCTGCGTCAACATTATGCAGCTAATACATTGTTTATTAATTATTGAAAGAGGTAACTAGAAATGGCTACAGGTACAGTAAAATGGTTTAACGACAGTAAAGGTTTTGGTTTTATTTCTCCATCTGATGGCAGTGCTGATGTATTCGTACATCACAGTGCAATTAATGCTGAAGGCTTTAAATCATTAGCTGAAGGTCAAAGTGTAAGCTTTGATACCGAAGCAGGTCCTAAAGGTCCTAGTGCAGTAAACGTAACCGCACAATAAATCGAACTGTTTTATAGTTTGAAAAAAGCCCCGCAATGCGGGGCTTTTTTATTTCTGTTGTTTATAAAACGACCCGGTTTTAAGGCTCCTCCTTGCAACCAAGACGGTAAGAATCAAGCATGCCGAAAATCCAGCACGACAAAAGAATAATAGTTAAAAAATTAAGCTGATGAATGCCACTATCAGAGATAAGTTTCGTAATAGCCCCTGATATTTCAACGACATCAGCAGCTATTTCACCACTGATAATCTTATCGCTAATTTCCTGCGCCATACTGACAATGTTTACCAGTAAGAAATAAAGACACAGCACAGTAATACCGGTCAAAAAAGTACCTTGCACCGGTTTCTTCAGATAGAAATGTCCGCTTCCAGGAAAAAGAAATGCTGATAACAAAACAGCCTTTGTTGATTTACTCATTCAATATTATTTATGAATTGGCTGTTAGAAAGCAACTTAATAACAACGCTAACTTATGAAACAGACATGATTTTGATCATTTGCAGGAATAAATCTTGTTGCGAGCAAAGTACTTGTAACGATTCTTAATGAAAGCTTAAGTCAAACAGATCAGATTAAATTTAAAACGGATATTTCCAATAATGAGACATTAATGAACCGACTTTCTTCTATCTGCTATAACCCTTCTCTCCTGCCCACACCTTCGTTCCGGATTACGCATATATTCTTCGACTCTGCGTACCCGTGATAATCTTCTGCCACTCGGTGGCTGATTAATTTTACGATGTAATATGTAAACCAAAAGAACGCCCCCTCTACTCCTTATATTTTATTAACTAAACATAGTTTTTCAAGCACGCCGTTATAGTAAAGCTCAAATCCAGCTTAATAATATCACTTTCGATGCAATATCATCATCCATATCGTATTAATTAAAACCCGGATTTTAACCATAACGGCATATGCTGCACTGCATGATCATTAAAATATTAATGGTAAAATGCAAAAGGAAACATAGTTGAAATCACCAATAAAACAAGCAGGCTTATGTTAAAACCTGAACAGGTTGAAACGTCTGCTTTTCATTTTATGTACTCTTGCTCTTTATTTTTTAATGTATAATTAATTTCATTCACTTAATTCATCCTGACAAAAACCAGGAAAATATTGTCTCGTCGCAAGACCCTTGAGGAAGATGAAATCATAATGAACCGGAATTTAATAAAAAAATTAATTCTGTTTATCTGCTTTATTTTTTTATCAGCCCCCGCCTTGTCTGTAGAAATACCTACTGATGACCAACTTTTAGAATTGGAAAGACTGATAGAACAAAAGGAAACTGAACAGGAAAAAGCAAAACAACGTGCTGTTGAAGAAGCCAGACACAAAGCTGAAGAACAAAAATTAAAAGAGGAACGGGCGCGACTGGAGCAAGAACGTCGGCTACTAGAAGCCGAAAAACAAAAAGAGGATCAGGAACGACAGCAGGCCGAAGAACTAAAAAGACAAACAGAAAAACAACAACAAGATGAATTTGCCAGTCACATGGATACGGCAAAAACTGCTCTGGATAATCATGATCGCGAAACTGCAATCAGTCATTATGAAAAGGCTCTCTCTTTGATCCCCGAAGACACTGCTGCAAAGTCTGGTTTGCTAGAAGCACAGGCTTTAAAAGATAAAGTTTGCTACGACGTTCGAGGTGAATGGTTATGGAATGATGGCGAGGCAAAGTTAATTTTAAATAAGGACGGAACCCTGACCTATATTTATTGGGGAACACATAGCGGTATTTGGCAATGTAGTAATCCTGCTGCAAGACAAATATACGTGAAAATTACAGCTCTTGGTTTTACCCAGGAATGGAACCCCACGCTCAGTCAGGACAATACCTGCCTCGGGTTGAAATTAGCGTTGGTTGGCCCTGACTGTTTATACCGATCCAGAACTAATCAATCTGACAATACAGACGCAAACAAAAAGGAATCATTTCAACCGCGTTTATAGATAATAAAAAACTAAACTCATCCAAAGTTCTATAATTGATAATTATGCTTATGAACCTTATTTATAAAACAAGATATTCATTGATATTATCTCTGGCATTAACTCTTTTATCGCCCGTAATCAATCATGCAGACACGCCCTCTGATGAGGAACTATTGCAACTCGAACAACAGATTGAACAACAGGAAGCCGAACAGAAAAAGGCAAAACAACGTGCGGTTAAAGAGGTACAACATGAAGCAGGAGCACAAAAGTTAGAGGAAGAACGCGCACGGCTTGAAGAAGAACGTCGAAAACTGGAAGAAGAAAGACAGGCTGTTCTGGAAAAGCAAAAGCGAGATGAAGAACAAGCAAAACACCTGATGGAAGAACAACAACGCGTACAGCAAGAAACAGAAAAAAGAAAACTATTTGAACAATTCATGTCGGATGCAGCAACGGCCATGGACAACCATAAATACACCAATGCCGTACAAGCCTATACTCAGGCACTTGCAATAGACGCGAATAATGCCAATGCGCTTGAAGGCCAGGCAAAGGCAAGGGAATATCAGGAAATATGCAATACTTTAATTGGTGAGTGGACCTGGTTCTTTTCGAAGCTGATTGTCTATGAAGACGGAACGATGGAAGCTATAGCGCTCATTCCTAACAATGGATCATGGGAATGTTCAGATCCTTCAAAACGCAAATTTACACTTCGTTGGGCAGTGGGTGGCTGGATAGACACGGTAACCTTATCACCTGACGGCAACAAAGCTGACGCCATCAACAACATAGGAATGAGTTTTAAAGGTAGCCGAATTGACAGTGGTGCAGACCTCTCTTCTCCGAAAGAAGTCCCTTTGTGATGAATCTATTTTAAAAACTTTTAATTGCAACTTATCGATACGCACAAGAAAACAACAGAAGTAAACAGGGATAGTTTATTGAATATTTAAGGTCAATGGCTAAGCCAAAATATAAAGTATAGGTAACTATATTTAAAGAAAACCAAATAAATTATTTAACTCCTCAGCCCGCTATTTTCCTTTGTAAATTAATTAAATAGAATTAATTGACACTAATTTTCTTGACTAAACTATAATGAGCTAAAGAATTAAGAGGGTTTATATATGAGCGATCTCGATTATGATGAAATCCTGACCTATTTTAATAACTTCGATAGTAAAAAAAGTGGTGCGTTAGATTTTTCTGAATTTGCCGATTTAATCAGTACTATCGGTTTTCATATTAGTGAAGAAAAATTAAAAGAAGGATTTAATAAAATTGATACTGATAATAATAATGAAATCGATTTGGATGAATTTATGGTCTGGTGGGGCGAACAAAAATAATACTTATATCGATAAAGTTCATTATCAAGTGAGAACTCCTCGCTAATGAAAAATTTTCTGTTTTTGTAATTAATATTTTGCAGAGTCACACGGGCGAAAATCAAACATGCTGTTAAGATCTATATCAAGGAACAGGCATATCAATATTAAAGAACTAATATTTAAGATAAATAACAAAATAAAAGGGGAATGTTCATGGAAATACTAATGATAATTGTCGGCGTCTTTTTTGTACTCCTGATAATGATTGTATTTTACGGCATCAATATTTTTAACACACTGGTGTCTTTAAAAAACCGCTACCTGAATGCTTTCTCCCAGATCGAAGTGCAGCTAAAACGTCGTTATGATTTGATTCCAAATCTTGTCGAAACAGCCAAGGGTTATCTATCACACGAAAGAGAAACGTTGGAAGCGGTTATTTCTGCTCGAAATACTGCATCACAATTATTAAAAGCTGCTGCCGGTGCACCCGGTTCTGCTGTAGCCATGTCTGATCTTGGTGGGGCAGAAGGTGCTCTAGGTAGTGCACTTGGTCGCCTGAACATGGTCATGGAAGCCTACCCGGATCTCAAAGCAAATCAAAACATGATGCAGTTGACTGAAGAACTTACCAGCACAGAAAACAAAGTCGCTTTTGCTCGCCAGGGCTTTAATGATCAAGTCATGGAATACAATGTCTATAAACAATCCTTTCCGGCGAATATATTGGCCGGCATGTTTGGTCATACTCAAGATGCAGCGCTACTTGAATATGCTGACAGCGAAGCCATTCAAGAGGCACCAAAAGTATCCTTTTAATCTGTTAATCCGGAAAATTAAGTAAGTGAATTTTTTTCAGGCACAGCAAAATGTAAAGACCTCGACTTTTCGGCTGCTGGTATTGTTCTTTATGGCAATACTTAGTCTTGTTCTTATTACAGATATTTTTGTTTACGCCTTTTTAGAATTTTCCAGATCAGAACTTCAGAATGGTGAAAACACCATATTGCCTGAGTTCGACTTAATGACTTTTCTCTTCATAAGCGGTGCTGTAATCATTGTCATTGGTATTGGTAGCGCCTACAAATCTATTTCTCTTTCTTCCGGAGGTGGTCGCGTTATCGCTGAGTCTATGGGCGGGCGCCTGATACGACCAACGACAGAGAACCTGGAAGAAAAACGCCTGATGAACGTAGTCGAAGAAATGGCTATTGCCTCTGGTATGCCGGTTCCACAAGTTTATATTCTTGATAATGAATCTGTTATTAATGCCTTTGCCGCAGGACTAACAACAAGTGATGCCGTGATTGGCGTTACCAAAGGAACAATTAATTCGTTAACTCGTGATGAACTGCAAGGTGTGATTGCCCACGAATACAGTCATATCCTTAATGGTGATATGGCGCTGAACATAAAGCTGATCAGTGTGCTACACGGCATTCTCGTTCTTGGTTTGCTTGGTTACTATATTCTTCGTTCAACAAGACATGCCCGAAGTAAAGATTCCGGCGGAATTATGTTGTTTGGTATAGGACTGATCGTTATTGGCTATGGTGGTACTTTTTTTGGCAACATCATTAAATCTTCGGTAAGTCGCCAGCGTGAATTTCTGGCAGATGCATCCGCCGTACAGTTCACACGTAACCCGGAAGGCATTGCCGGAGCATTAAAAAAGATAGGTGGCATGTCAAACAAATCTCTCCTGCAAAATGAAAATGCACATGAAATGAGTCATGTCTATTTTTCTCAAGGCGTAAGTAATTTTTTAGGTAGCATGACAGCGACTCACCCGCCCCTGGAAGATCGTATTCGCCGTATAGACCCGCGTTGGGATGGAAAATTTGTTCCGATTAAAACATCAAAAATTGAACAAGCAATAACATCGGAGAAAAAAACTGATCCACGTAAAGAAAAAATAGCGACGACAACAACGTCAGCAATCATCTTGCAAAGCGTATTGCAGACGATGGAACATATGGGTAATCCGGGAGAAAAGGAGATCGAAGCTGCACGCGCGATCATCAATGACATACCTGAAGAAATACACAATGCGATCCATGATCCTTATGGTGCCAGAGCAATTATTTACTGCCTGGTCATTAATCGCGAAGAAGATATAAGAAACAAACAACTTGAGCATATTCGATTGAATGGCGACCGGGGTATCTATGATCTTTGCTTAAAATACCTTTCTGCTATTGATGAAATTCCCCGACGTTGTCGTTTACCTCTCATTGATATGGGATTAGCTGTATTAAGAGAACTATCGCAAAATCAATACAGCAAATTTAAAAGTAATTTGCGCGAACTGATTGCTGCCGATGCAAGTCTGGATTTATTTGAATGGTGTTTACAAAAAATTATCTTCGAACATCTTGATAAAGCGCTACTAATGGCAAAACCTCCTGCTGCAAAATACAAATCCTTCGATGACATTAAAGAAGAATGCCGCAATCTGTTTTCTGTGCTTGCCTATGCAGGCCATAAAAAACAGGAAGATGCTGTTCTGGCTTTTAATGCAGCAATGAAAGAAATTGAATTAAAGGATCTTGAAATCCTGGAGAAATCCAGCATCAGCTTGACGAAGTTCGACAATAGTCTTGATCATTTATTACTTCTCGAACCTATCCTTAAAGAAAGTTTATTAAAAGCATGCCTTATGAGTGCCATAACGGACAACAAAATGATGGCGAGTGAACTTGAGTTAATTCGAGCCATAGCAGACACTCTCAGTTGCCCTATTCCTCCTATGGATAACGTTGAATAACTAAGGAGGGTATAATGAGGATACATGAACCGGCGTCGTTTTTCATGACACGCTGTGAATACCTCCCTGGCAGATATTTGCTCCTGCAATATCTGCACTTCCACCTTCCATGGCGGTCGTACGTCTCGGTTGCCGCGTCCTTGCGGCAAACGGTCATGAAAACGACATCCCGCTCACTCGACACGTTATGAAAAAGTTAACGGGACAGCAGTGATTTATCCAGAAACAAGCTCAGGCTAAAATCGACTAAAATTAATAGCTTGAATCAAACACTATCTCTTTTCATCTTCCCGGAACCAATTTAACAGTTTCATCTCTTATGAACCTGTCAGAAGTAATTCAGGCGAGCGGCAAAAAAAATGAGGCATATTGATAAAAAGATGTTGCGCTCAGCGAAATTTGGCCTACTATGCGTTTGCTTTTGATTGAAAATAGCCAATCCGCACTAATCGCCCTCAAGGTGAAACAACAGGGAGTAACTATTTATAAAGTGTTTTGACTACGCAAAGGGAGCACTTGGTGCCACCCGATTCCAGTAAGGGTGTAGTCATTTTATTTTAACTTTGCGTGGAGGTTATCCATGAGCATTACTCCTGTTGATTTAATTGACGAATCTGTCTTTCTAGAAGAAGACTGCAAAAATTTATCTGAAATAGAACTCATCGAGTCTATGGTTGCCCAACATGGCGCACCACTAATGATTCTCGATTGCGATGCTATTCGCCGCCAGTACCGGTCTTTGCGGAAAGCTTTGCCTGATGTAACCCTGTATTTTGCATTAAAACCATTACCTCATCCCGCAGTAGTAAGAACTTTACTAGCTGAGGGAGCAAGCTTTGATCTGGCCAGTAACGGTGAAGTAGATATGGTCAGAGAAGCCGGTGTTCCAGCCGAAACAACGATTCAAACACACCCTATCAAACGTGACTCGGATATCCGCTATGCGCTTGACTACGGTTGTACAACTTTTGTTGTAGACAATATTAATGAACTCAAAAAATTCATCCCTTATCGAGATGAAGCAGAAATCCTGATACGTCTGAGCTTCAGAAATGAGAAAGCATATTCAGATCTTTCGAAAAAATTTGGCTGTAGTCCAAAACAAGCTATTGAACTTATTCAATATGCTCACAAGTCTGGCATCCGCATTAGAGGTTTATCGTTCCACGTTGGCTCTCAAACGGCAGAGCCGGAAAAATATATTCATGCTATTAATTCCTGCCATGATGTTATTAACCAGGTAGCTGAATTAGGTTTGCCTTCGATCAGCACACTGGACATTGGTGGTGGTTTCCCGGTTGAATATATCGATGACCTAATGTCCATCGAAGATTTCTGTGTGCCGATTCGACAAGCATTATCAGAATTACCTGACACTGTGAGAGTAATTGCAGAACCTGGTCGTTTTATTGTTGCTTCCGCTGTCACCAGTGTTGCTTCAGTGATGGGACAGGCAGAACGCGATGGAAAAATCTGGTACTACCTTGATGATGGTATCTATGGTTCCTTTAGCGGAATGCTATTTGACCATGCCAACTATCCGGTTGATGCGCTTTACTGGCAAGGTGAACGTTATCCTTCAGTACTCGCAGGACCTACATGCGATAGTATTGATGTTATTGCCGAAGATATTATGTTGCCAAAACTTGATAACGGCGACTTGATTGTTGGTCGTATGATGGGAGCCTACACCGCTGCTTCTGCAACAGACTTTAACTTTTTCAAAAAAGCACAAATTATCGTCTTAAATGAAATTTACGAGTTTGATGAAGCTGCGCTGCAAGAATTGGCTTAATCAAATTAAAGTTAAAATCTGTATGATGCATTCTCACTCCCGGTGAAAATGTTAGCCGGCAAAGATCCAGATAATTGGACACTCGCTTTCTTTGCATAATGAGTTTGTATGGAAAGCTGTCGACAAATAATATCTATAAAGATACTAGAATAACAGGATCAACACAGCAGGAACTTCCATCAAGAAAAATACAGATAATAACGTAGAGATACACGATGGCTATCAAGCAGTAGCCGATGTGGCTATAGATCGGGCAGCAAAGCTTCTCTCCACATTATTTAATGTTTTAATCATCCCGCCCATACCGAAAGTCAGTATGCTCAGCACTGGTGATTTACGCAATATCCTGCAACTGGCAGATAAACAGGATACTGTTTCAGCAGTCTGTCAGGGATTTATGGGAAATGGTATTTCAGGAGAAGGATTGTTGGTTTTTAATGATTCCAGTATTACTGATATTGCAAGCCTGATGAAATACAAGGGCGACATAAATGATAAGACTGAAATCGAACTATTAACGGATATTACCAGCATTTTGATTGGTGCTTGTTTAAAAGGCATATCGGAACAATTAAATATTGGCCTTAGACAAGGTCATCCTGTTGTACTTGGTTCGCATCGTAGAGTTACCGATCTCATCAATACATCGCCACGATGGAAAAATACCTTAGCGATAGAATTCAATTACAAAATTGAAAATCACGAGATAAATTGTGATCTCTTATTATTGTTTACTGAAGATACAGTTAAAGTATTAAATAAAATTGTTTCTTCTTTAAAAGACCAGCCATGAAGCTTAAAAACCTGGAATTCAAAGACAGTCGCTGGATCGAGGTAATGCTCCAGACAATTGATGTAGGTCTGGTAATACTTAATCAGGAATATAAAGTAGAGGTATGGAATAACTTCATGGAAAACCACAGTGGTTTTCGTCAAAGTGAAGTAAAGGGAAAAAATATTTTCAAACTTTTTCCTGAAACATCGGAACAGTGGCTTAAGCATAAGGCTGAATCAGTTTTCACTCTGGAGAACCGGGCTTTTAGTTCATGGGAACAACATCCCTATGTATTCCGTTTCAGGAATTATCGACCAATAACCGGCGTTGAAGAATACATGTATCAGAACATGACAATTATTCCTATAACTTCATCAAATGGCAGCATCGATCATATCTGCATTATTATTTATGATGTCACCGACATTGCTATCCACAGGAAAGAGTTAACTATAGCGAATGCACAATTAGAATCATTGAGCCGCATCGATCATCTGACAAAACTTAATAATCGTGGTTTCTGGGAACAATGTTTAATTCAGGAATTTGATCGTTACAAACGTTACAAAAACAAATGCAGTCTGGCCATGTTCGATATCGATTATTTCAAGAATATAAACGACAACTATGGTCATCACTTCGGTGATGAAGTCTTGCAAGCCATCGCAGATATTATTAGAGAAACAATACGAACGACAGATATTGCGGGTCGTTACGGTGGTGAAGAATTTGCTATTATTCTGTTAAATGATGGTGTTGATAATGCATTTATGCTTTCAGAACGTCTACGTAAAAACATTGAAAAAAAAATGATCTCAACAGCCGAACATGAGATTAATGTGACCATTAGTACAGGTATTGTAGAATTTAACGAAGACATGACTGATTACATCAATCTTATCGAGTGTGCAGATAAAGCCTTGTATCAATCAAAAGAATCAGGACGAAACAAGACAACGGTTTATGTAGCTTGATAGTAGTTTAAATTTAGAATATGCATCAACCCATCAGTTGCACTTGTGAGTTGAATTCACGGTTTTTTTACGACAGTTTATGGTCTATTATAAATCCATGGTAACCAGGCAAAAATACCCCGGAACAAGCAGGCTAATCCAGATACTCAGCATTTGCTTTTTTGTTTTTGCTTCATCTCCTTCCTCTGCTACTTATTACGGCGGACATCACTATCAACATCATTACGATTATTATGGCTACCCCTATCACCGGCCTTATTATAATTATCACCACGGCCATGATCGCGGTTACCGTGCGCATTATGGGGTACATGCTCATTTAGGTGGTGATGCGGCCTATGTAGTGTTAGGTGTTTTAGGTGCTGCTTTGCTCGCGCACATCCTTACAAAGGATACTTCGTCATCTAGAAATACCTCTCCTGAAGTGTATTCCTATTACCCGCCTGTTAAAGTTGTTCGCCCCGCAGCAGTCGTCTATAAAAAACCCGTTAATAAAAAAACGATTTATCATTACAGTAAAAACGAGGGTTGGGATTGGCTTGCTAAAGGCAATGCGGATTACGCACTGGATATCTTTGCTATCCAGTCACAACAAAACCTGAACGCAGGAGAGCCAAAAGTAGGCTTTGCCATTGCCGCTGCAACAATCGGGGAAAAAGACAGAGCTATCCATGCCATGCGTAAGGCAGTACGAATAGATGCAAACGCATTGAATAATATCGACATAAACACGATTAAACCTACCGTAAAAAAATTAACTGAAGACTTTCAATCTGGCACAAACAACAAACCTGAAGATGCAGACGTCGCCTTCATGATGGCCTCCCTTTTCTACTTACAACAGGATTACGAAACAGCCAACACATTAATCGCCGAAAACGATCAAAGCCAAAGTGCAAACAATTTAAGGGAATTATTAAAAAGTAACATAGGAAAGCCATTAAATTAGGGTTGTAAGTTGTATTTAAATAAGATTTACTTGGGCTATAATTTACGGACAGACTATTAACGAAATTCAATATTTTAAAAAACATGAACACTCGAAATAGAAATTTATTTGTCACTTTTGGTTTTATTGTACTGATTACTGCTTGTAGTAATGAACCAAAAATTAAATCAGCCACAGAGGATAAGGTCGTCATTGGCGCATCAGCGGAACAGTTTCTTGACGCTTTCGATTTAGCGAAAAAAGAATGCGAAAAAAACACCAGAACTGCTCATTATATTCCTGACGACAATGTCGACATGGGAGTAGTCTCATTTAATTGTGTAGGCCAGGAAGAAGAAGTCGTTGCGGAAGCCGAAGCTGATA
>Ga0214472_10003581_pt1 | contig 16400 bp, 13 predicted proteins | sample RVTome_6_FD_207662 | JGI IMG/M metagenome (GOLD analysis project Ga0214472, IMG submission 207662) | Soil microbial communities from uranium-contaminated site in the Upper Colorado River Basin, Wyoming, United States - RVT140D175 | ecosystem: Environmental > Terrestrial > Soil > Contaminated >... | reverse complement strand
CCGACGTGGCGTAGTTGCGCAAAATGGCGTCCACGGCGGCCGAGGCCTGCGCGGCGTCACCGGCGACATCGAGGTAGTAGCGCGCGATCTCGAGCAGCGCGTCGTCGGCGACCGACGTCGCGGCGTGCGTCTCGGCGACGGCCCGGAAGTCCTTGAGGGCCTCGGTGTAATTGCCCTGCCGCGCAAACGCCCGCCCGCTTTCCAGCTGGCGCCGCGCGACGTCTTCGTTGGCGGCCTGCCGGGCGTCGAGCGTCCCGGCCGACAGGACGGCCACCAGCAGGCAGGCCCAGAGTTGTGTCGCACTGCGCACTCGGTCAGTCCCCAGGAGCCTTGAATTCGACCCGCGTCCGCTGACCGGATGAGACCGTCGCCGTCTGGCGGTCGATCCTGCCGTCGTCGCATCGGAGTTCGATCGCGTGGCGCCCGGCGGCCACCGGCCGGTTGGAAATCGGCGGGTAGCCGAAGTCCTGGCCGTCGGCGAAGACCTTGCAGGTCTCGACGACCGAGAACACGGCGATGGACCCGAGCGACGGCAGCGTCACGTCCACGCGCGCCCGCATGAAGTCCACTCGCAGATCCTCCTCGAGCAGATACTGCGGGTTGCGCGCGACGACGCGGCCCTGCCCTGGCTGGATCGTCAGGTCGTGGCTCGTCGCTGAGGCGGACAGCACCGTCGAGCCCCGGGCGATCTCGAAGGGAACGTCGGCGCTCGCGGTCACGCGCGCGGGCCGCGGCTCGGGCCGGAGCGTGAACGCCTTGCTCCCCGACTCGAGGTCGGCCTGGGTCACCTCGCCGGTGAACGGCTGGTAGCCCTCGAGCGCGAGGTCGATGGCGCTGGGGATCGTCGAGCCGACCGCGACGTCGGCCGGCGTCACCAGGCCGGTGTCGATGCCGTTGAGCGTGATGCGCGCGCCCTCCGGCTGAGAGGTCAGACGCAGCGACGTGGGCAGCGCGGGCGCCGCGGGCGCCGCCGCCTGGCTGGCCTCCGGCGGCGTGACCGTGGCGTCGCCGCCTGACGACCCCAGGAACGACCAGGCCGCGGCCCCCAGTAACGACCAGGCCGCGGCCGCGCCGCCGATGATCACGACCAGAGCCACGAGAACGTAGACCGGATTGAATGCGGCCGTCGCCGCCCGGCCAGCCGGCGCCGCGTCGGCGGCCATATCGGCGGCCGACCGTCGCATCTTCACGTTCGAGATGCCCGGCGCATCCGTCGCCGGGCGCGGCATCGTCGCAAAGAGCTGAGTCACCACGTCGGGATTCGGCGTCGCCATCCGCTCGGCGCCGTCAGGCTTGAGCGGCAGGTCGAGCATCAGCCGGACCGTCTGCAGGTCGGACGCCATCTCCTGCGCGCGCGCGTACCGGTCCTTCGGATCCTTCTGCAGGGCCCGGGTCACGATCTCGTTGATCGCGTCCGGCAGGTCGGGCAGCTCCTCGACCAGCGGCCGCGCGCTGCTGTGCATGACCTGGTAAGCGACGGCCGTCGGCGAGTCGCCGACGAACGGACGATGGCCGGCCAGCAACTCGTACAGCAGGACGCCGGCCGAGAACAGGTCCGCCCGCCCGTCCACCGGCTGGCCCATGATCTGCTCGGGCGCCATGTAGCTCGGCGTGCCCATGACGGTGCCCGACTGGGTCAGCGAGCTCGTGTGGAACCGCGCGATGCCGAAGTCAAGGATCTTGACGGTGCCGTCCTCGAGCAGCCGCACGTTGCCGGGCTTGACGTCGCGGTGGACGATGCCCTGATCGTGCGCGTAGGCGAGCGCGTCGCAGAGCTGGGCGACGATGTCGAGTTTGCGTCCGAGCGGCAGCGGCGCGTCGGACTTCAGCACCTCATCGAGGTCCTTCCCGCTCAAGAGCTCCATCACGATGTAGGGATTGCCGTCGACCTCGCCGAGCTCGTGGATGGTGACGATGTTCCGGTGCTGCAGGCGCGCGACCGCGCGGGCCTCCCGCTGGAAGCGCTCGCGCGCGGAGCTGTCGCGCGAGAAGTCGAGGTGCATCATCTTGACGGCGACGTCCCGCTCGAGGGCCTTGTCGTGCCCGCGATAGAGCACGCCCATGCCGCCCCGGCCGACGAGGTCGATGATGTCGTACCGGCCGATCTGCTTGGGAAGGCTCGACATGTCGATTACAGACGCTACAATTTACCGCACCCGCCTCGGATCTCAACACCTTATCGACACCGGCCGCCCGGTGCGCGCCACCGGGACGGGCCCCGATGCGACAATACGGGCATGATCGGTGTCATCGTGGCGTGGGCCTGTGTGCTCGCCGCCGGGCAGGCGGCGATCCCCGCGCCGGCGCCGTTCGAGCGCCTCGCGCGCTGGACGGCGCTCGCCGACGACCACGCCCCGGGCGCGCACGATCGGGCGGCCGACGACGCAGCCCGCCTGTCCCCCGCGGATCTCGACGCCGTCGTCGAAGAGCTGGAAAGGGCGGCTCGTCTGCTCGATCGCGCCGGCCGAGACGGGCGGTCGCCCGATTCGACCGTGTCCACCGACGGCGGCCAGGTGGCCGTCTCGCGAATCGGCGGGCTGCTCGGCGTGCCACCGGGCGACCTGCAGGCGTTGCTGGCGTCCGGGTCGCCCGAAGGCCGCCGCGCAGTGCGCGCACCCATCGGCCGGCTGCTCGAGCGCGGCGCGCTGCTGCATGCCGACGTCGCGATCCTCGTGCCGCCGCTCGTCCGGCTCGTCCGCGACGTCGAGCCGGGAACCCGAGCCACACTGCGAGTGCAGGACGGACGCGCGGGCGGTCTCGAGCGCACGGCGGACAGTCACGTCACGGTCCACTTCGCCTTCGGCAGCCGCCTCCTCGGTTCAGACGCCGGTGATGTCCGCTCCGACGCCGTGCGCGCGTGGTATCGCGCGACGTCGGCCTACCAGCTCGCGCACGAGATGTATGGCGACGTGATGCCACATCTGGACGAGGCGCGGCTGGTGCTCCCGGGCGACCCGGTCATCCTTTTCTACAGTGGCGCCCTCCACGAGGTCTTTGCGCTGCCGCGCTCGCAGGCGGTGGTCCAGTCGATTGAACTGCCGTCCGGGATGGAGCACGACGTCGGCACCGAGGCCGAGGAGCTGCAGATGGCCGCCGCCTTTTACGGGCAGGCGCTCGAGCGCGACCCGGGGTTCCACCTCGCCGCTTTGCACTACGCACGCGTCATCGACCAGCTCGGCGACCACGCGCGGGGGCGTGCGGCGCTCGAGCGGGCTCAGCTGGCGCTCGTCGATCGACCCTCGCAGTACTTCGCGGAGCTGTTTCTTGGCGACGCGTCGCGCAATCTCAACGAGGCCGACCGCGCGCGCGTCCACTACACGCGCGCCTTGGAGCTGTATCCGCGCGCGCAGACCCCGGGCCTGGCGTTGAGCGCCCTGGCGCGCGAGCAGGGCGGACGCGAGCGCGCGGCCGGCGTCATCCGCACCGTCCTCAGCCGGCGCGTCGGCCGCAGCCTCCATGACGACCCGTGGTGGACCTATTACCAGGCGCACGTCGCCGACAACGGCGAGCTGCTCGCCGCGCTGCGCGCGACGCTCGCATCGGACGTGCGATGACGGGCGTCTTTCGCGCCGCCGGCGCCGTCAGCCTCGCGCTCGCCGCCCTGGCCGGCCGGCCGGCGACCGATCAAAACCCGACGTTTGCGGGGCGCGTCGACGCCGTCCGCGTGGACGTCCTCGCGACCGAGGCCGGCGCGGTCGTCACCGGACTCACGGCCGCCGACTTCGAGGTGCTCGACAACGGCGTCCCGCAGACGATCGACCTCGTGAGCTTCGGAGAGCTGCCGATCAACGTGATCCTGGCGCTCGACATGAGCGAGAGCGTGGCCGGGAGCCGCCTGCGGAACCTCCGGACCGCCGGCCGCGCTCTTCTCGGCGGCGTCCGGCCCCTGGACCAGGCGGCGCTCATCACCTTCAGCCACGCCGTCGTGCTGGCCGCCGATCTTTCGACCGATACGTCGCTCGTGCGGGCCGCTCTCGACGACGCTGCGGCGTTCGGCGACACGGCGCTCGTGGACGCCGCCTATGCCGGCATCGTGCTCGGCGAGTCGGACCGGGCGCGATCGCTCCTGATCGTGTTCAGTGACGGCCTCGACACGTCGAGCTTTCTCGATCCCGATCTCGTTCACGACACGGCCCGGCGCACCGACACGGTCGTTTACGCGGTGTCGGCGGGCATTCCGCGAAAGGCGCGGTTCCTCGGCGAGCTGACAAGACTGACGGGCGGGTCACTCATGGAAGTGAACGGCGGGGCCGATGTGGAGGCCACGTTCCTGCGCATCCTCGACGAGTTCCGACAGCGCTACCTGCTGAGCTACTCGCCGCGGGGCGTGGCCCCAGGTGGCTGGCACGAGATCACCGTTCGCCTGCCCAGTCGGGGGGACGCTGTGATCAAGGCCAGGCCCGGATACCTGTCGGGATCCTGAGAATCGACGGTCTCCGATGCCGCTTTTCCGCCGCCTCTCCGCGGGTCCAGTGTTTACGGCCTTCGCCGTCGTCACGCTCGCGCTCGGCATCGGTGCGACGACGGCGATCTACGCCGTCGCCGAAGCCGTGCTGTTCCGCCCGCTCGACATCCGCGACGTGGACGAGGTCGTCAACATCTATCACGCCGATCCGTCCCATCCGGCCCACGCGACGGCAGTCAGCCGGATTTCGCTTTCGTGGCCGGACGTCGAGGACATCGAAGCGCTGCAGACGGTTTTCGACGAGATGATGACGTGGTCGCGCTTCCAGGCGCCGCTCACCGGCACCGGGCAGTTCACGACCGTGCTGGGCGAGCTCGTCAGCGGCAACTACTTCGCGTTCGTGGGCGCCGGACCGCTCCTGGGCCGTGTGATTCAACCCGCCGATGACGACGCGGCAGCGCCGCCCGTCGTTGCGCTCGCCGAGCCCTTCTGGCGGCGGACGTTCGGCGGCGATTCGGACATCGTCGGCCGGACGATCACGCTTGGCGGGCGACCGGTCGAGGTCGTGGGCGTCGTGCCGGCATCGTTCCGCGGCGTGGACATGCCGAACGTGCTGCCGACGCAGGCCTGGATGCCGCTGCGCCAAGCCGGGCACGTCATGCCGGCGCGTCGCGATCGCTGGAACGATCGGGAGCACCGCTGGGTGTTCGTCAAGGCACGCCTCGGCGCCGGGCACACCATCGCTGAGGCGCGGGCGGGACTGCTGGCCATCGGCCGTCAGTTGGATCGCGTGGCGCCGATCGGCGATCCGAATGCCCGCGCGCGCGGCGGTCCCGAGGACGTCCGGCGGTTCGCCGTCCTCGCCGCCGCCGATCGAAGCATGCACGAGTCAGTGGACTTTCTCGCGGTCCCGGCCGGACAGGCGGTGCTCGCCGCCGCCGCGCTCGTGCTGCTCGTCGCCTGCACCAACCTGGCCAACATGCTGCTCGCGCGCGGCGCGCGGCGGCATCACGAGGTCGCCGTCCGGCGCGCGCTGGGCGCGACACGCTGGCAGGTCGTGCGCGAGCTCGCGCGCGAAAGTCTCGTCATTTCGGCTGCGGGCGGACTGGCCGGGATCGCGTTCGCCTGGTGGCTGGTCGTGCGGCTTTCGGGCGCCGTGCCGGTTGGCACCGGCCTGAGCCTCACGATCGAGCCCCGGATGACCTCCGGCGTGTTCGCCGTCGGGCTCGCCGCGACGGTCGCCGCCGCGCTGCTCTTCGGACTGGCCCCGGCGTGGCGGACGACGCAGGTCGGCCTGCGGCCTCTGCTCGACGCGGACACCGGGGCGAGCGGCGGCCGCTGGCGCGGCCGCCGATGGCTCGTCGCGGCGCAGGTCTCGGTGTCGGTCGCGATCCTCGTGCCGGGAGCGCTGCTCGCCCGGCAGGCTGTCAGCAAGGCGTTCCACGATCCGGGATTCGACCTGGATCGGCTCGCAGCCGTCCAGATCGGATTCCACCTCGTGGATCGCATCGAGGGCGGCGCGGCCGACGAGGTGAGCGCCGACGCGCGCCGCACGCGACGGCTCGAGGTGTTGGCACACGCCGTCGAGCGCGCGCGGCGCACGCCGGGGATCGCGCACGCCGCGCTCGTCAACCGCCTGCCCGTGTACTTCGGATCGACCCGCGCGACGCGCGTCGGCGCCGAGCCGCCGTCAGCCGACTCGCGGGCGGCGCCGAGCGAAGCCGACCTACGGCGGGTGACGTACCCGATCACGGGCGACGAGCAGCTCTTCGACGCGATCGGCGTCCGGATGCTCGCGGGCCGCCCGTTCGACGCGGCAGACGTGCGGTCGCACGCGCCGGTCGTCGTCATCAGCCGGGCGGTGGCCGACGCCGTGTACGGCGAGGACCACGTCGTCGGGCGGACGATGTTCGTCGGCGCCGAGGTGGTCACCGTCGTCGGCGTCGCGGCCGACACCGACTGGTCCACGATCGGCAGGCGCCGGTACGGGTTCATCTACCGTCCGGGACAGCCGGCGATGGACGCCGAGGTGGTCCTCGCCGCGCGCGCGTCGGCCGACCCGGCCGGCGCCGTGCTCGCGCTGCGGGCGATCCTGCGGGATCTCGATCGGGAGCTGCCCGTGGTCGAGGGTGTCACTGGGCCGATGATCGTCGCGCGCCAGACGGCGTTCGATCGCATCGGCGCGGAGCTCGTGACGCTGCTCGGCGCCTTCGCGCTGGCACTCGCCTTGACCGGACTGGCCGGCCTGCTTTCCTACGTCGTCGCCAGCCGCCGCCGGGAGCTCGGCGTGCGCATGGCGCTCGGCGCCGACCGCCGCCGCATCGCCCGCATGGTCATCGTCGACGGGTTGAAGCCGGTCCTCGCCGGTGGCGCCGCCGGCCTCGCGGTGGGCGCGTTGTTGTCGGGCCTGGTGGGCACGTACTTCTACCGGCTGCCGGCACTCGACTGGGGCGGGATCGCGTTTGTCGCCGTGCTACTCGTGCTGCTGACGGTTGCGGCGTGCTACGTCCCGGCAGCGCGGGCAGCGGCCATCGAACCGAACGCCGCGCTCAGGGACCTCTAACCCTAGGCGCCTCGCGCGCGAAGTGCGGCGGGGTGCGGGGGGTGCCTGGTGGGCACTGGTGCTGGCCTGCATTGATTCGATGCTGGCCCGCGACAGCGGGTTCCTGGCACCCGGCGCACCCCGCACCCGCCGCACCCGCGCACGATTATCGAAGCACCCGAAACGCGAGGAGCCGCCTGTCGCTCGTCTCGCCCGCGCGTCCGGTCACCTCGAGCACGTAGTCGGCGGGCGCCAGCGAGAGCAGGCGCAGGTCGGCCCGCAGCACGCGGCGGTCGTCGCCCAGCTCGACGACGGCGAGGTCCACGGGCCGATCCTCGCCCGCGGCGTTGACCACGCGGACGGCGTGTTCGTCGAGGGCGAGGGCGACGGGCCACTCGAGGCGCACGCGCTCGGTGCGCTGGAACTGGAGCTCGGCCGCTGGCTCGAACGGCATCGACGGCAACGACCCCGCCCGCGACACTTCCGGAACGCCGAAGATCGGGGTGGTCGCCGGACGCACCTCCACGAAATCGGCCAGGTCTGCCGACGCGCCGCTCACGCGGACAGCCACGCGCGCCGCGGTCTCGCCGGGCGCGATCGCGATGGTCAGCCGCGCGCCGCGCGCCCGCTCGGCAATGCGCCCGACGGCGCGGCCGACCTCGGCTCCGTCCGGGTTGCGCGCGATGGCCTCGACGTCGGCGCCCCGCCGCCAGCCGCCGCGCGCCACCGCCTGCGCGGCCACCTCGGCCGTCACCACGACGCGGCCCTCGCGCGGCGCGACCTGCACGAAGAGGTTCGTCGTCTCGCGAATCCGCTCGAGCGCGTCGAGCGCCCGCTCGACGTCGGTGCGCGCCGCCACGGTCGCGTCGCGCGCGGCGAGGTCGTCGGTCGTCGGCGGGTAGTACTCGCGCCGCAACTCGAGATCGACGCCGCGGCGCGTGGTCTTCACTTCGATCTTCCGCACCCGCCGCTCGCTGGGCGCCTGCGTGGAGCGGTAGCCGAGCATGTAGTACGCGGTCTGGTGATCGACGACGCGCTCGAGGCCCTGGGCCAGGTCGTTCGTGAAGATCGACAGGCCGTCGGTGTCTTCGGCGAGGCCGCGGAACTGCCCGCTCGGATCGTTGAAGAGCGTCTGCGCGCCCGGCACCATGACGTAGAGCGCGACGTTGGCGGCCCGCGCCAGATCCGGCAGGTCGTCGAACCGGCGGCGGAAGTCGATGCCGCCGAGCCGGGCGGCCTCGGCCGAGCAGATGCTGTTGGCCCCGAACAGGCCCGGCGTCCCGGGGAACGACCCGCGACCCCGCTGAGGCGCCGGACCCGGCGTGCCGTCGGCCCGCGACGGCCCCGGCCGCTGACCGGGACCGGCAGCCAGCGGTGCGGGCGCGCGGTTGATCGACATCACGTTCGGCCAGCGATCGCTCACCAGCACGATGTTCTTGCGCTCCTGCCGCACGGCCGACAGCCGGACCATCAGCTCCTCGAGGTGCGAGAGCGTGCGATCGAAGCGCCAGAGCCTGAGCAGCCCGCCCACGCTCCGCGCCCCGCCCATCGCGCACCCCTCCAGGAGCGCCTCGTCCGGATCGATCACCGGCGTGTCGAGCAGGCCCCAGGAGCGCTCCAGGGTCATCGCCGTCGCGGCGTCGCTCGTCACGCGGCCGAGCGTCAGCAGCTCGGGCGACTGCCGCGCGGTGAGCACGCCAAACAGGTCCCGCGGCCCGAGGCCCTCCCGCAGGAAGCGGAGGATCGGCTCGCGCGCGCGCAACGCGCCCTGCCAGGTGACGTGATAGGTGTCCAGAAAGAAGACGAAGACGCGGTTGCGCGGGTCGGCGGCCATCCGCATGGCCTCGCGCGCGTCGCGCGGGTCGAGCGCGTCGACGTCGGGGCCCCAGTCGTCGAACTCGACGTACTCGAACGTGTCGATCGCCTGCCGCTCGCCGTCCTCGAAGACTTCGAAGTCCTCGCGCGTGAGCCCCTCGACGACGCGCCCGTCGCGCCGGGGATAGACGTCGACGCGGACCACGTCGGTCCCCACGCGGAACACGGGACGCTGCGGCGGGTCCTGCGCCGGCGGATTCTGTCCGGGCGGGTTCTGGCCGCGCGCCGCGGCCCCGAGCGTGGCGGCGAGCAGGGCGCACGCCAGCAGGCCGCCCGCGCGCGCCGCGCGACGGCTCGAGAGCGCCGGTTCGATCATCGGGTCACCTGTCCGCGCTGGCTGGTACGAGTGTATCAGGCTGGCTTGCCGGCACCGCCGTCCGGATCGCGTCATAGAACGCCGACGCGAGCGCGTCGTTTCCCGCCGGCGTGAGATGCAGCCCGTCGTTGCCGACGAGCACGGCCTCCTGGCCGAAGAACGCGTCGTAGGCGTCAACCAGCACCGCGCCCTCGGCGGCCGCCATCTGGCGGATCAGGAAGTTCGCGTCCAGAATCACCGACAGGCCGATCTGCCGCTGGCCGGGTCGCGACGGCGTGACCGTACTGACGAAGACGTGCGCCACGCCGCGCGCCTTCGCGAGCCGGACCATGTCGCGGAGCGCCGTCGAGACCGGCACGACCGCCGCCGCGCCGTCGTTGAGCAGGTCGTTGTACCCGTCGAGCAGGAGCAGGGCGCCCGGCTGGCGCGCGGTCAGCACGCCCGGCAGCCGGGCCACCGCGTCGGTCGCGCGCTCGCCGCTCTTGCCCTCGTTGAAGACCTTGACGCCCTGACCCGGAAAATCCGCGTCGAACCTGGCCTGCAGCTTCGTCGGATACGCGTTCGCGAGATCGACGACGAGCGGCGTCAACCCGACGCCAGGCAGGGCGTTCTCGCCGAGCGTCACGCTGTCGCCGAACGCCACGAACGTCTTGACCGACAGCACCGACGACTCGAGCGTGACGACGAACCCGCACGCGGCTTCCCGGTTGAGGCGATCGACGCCGCGGCAGGTCACGAGCGTCGATCCCAGACTGAACGAGGACCCGGACGCCGGCGCGCACGTCACGTTCTCCACGTCGGTGCCGCCGGCCGCCGTCGGCGGCGGGTAACTGACCGGCGCAGCGCTTCCCGTAACGCCGACGACCGTGAATGCCGCAGGACAGACCAGGCCCGGCACCGACGACGACCAGCGGGCCGGGGCCGGCGCGGTCGGCGCCTCGGTGCAGCCGGCCGCCGTCAGCGTCAGCGCCGCCAGCAGTACCACCACAGGCCGGAACGCGCCAAAGCGGCTCACGGCCACACATCATTTCACGGTCGGGGCGGGCCCCGGAATGCTCCGCCAGCTCGCCGAGCGGGCTGTGGTTACAGATCGGTCGCCGGCTGCCGATAGGACAAGGGAATGCAGGCTACTGCCTCGTCTGCCGACGACGCCGGCTTCACGCTGCTCGAGCTGATGATCGTGATCGGCATCGTCTCCGTGCTGGCGGCGCTAACCGTTCCGGGCCTTCTACGGGCCCGGACTACCGCCAACGAGGTGAGCGCGATCGGCTCCCTCCGCGTGACCGCGGCCGCACAGAAGGCGTACGCGGCCACCTGCGGCGAGGGCTACTACGCGTCCGCTTACCCCATGCTCGGCGCCGCCGGGCCGGCCGGCGCGCCCGCGTTCATTTCCGACGATCTGGGCCAGTCGCCGAACCCGGTGAAATCCGGCTATGCGTTCGCGCTCGGACCGGGCCTCAATGCCAGTCCCGGCCCGAATGACTGCAACGGCAACGCCACCGTCACCGGCTACTACGCAAGCGCGGAGCCTCAGGGCGCCGTCTGGACCGGCACCCGCGCGTTTGCCACGAGTGGGCGAAGCGTGATCTGGGAAATCACGGGCGGCACGGCCCCAACCGAGCCGTTCGGCGCACCCGCCTCTCCCATCGACTGACCGGCGCCTCGACCTCATCTGGACCTCATCTGGAGCGGGCTTCAGCCGGCCTCAGCCTGTCCCCTGCCGGAACCCATCGCGTAGAATCCTCCCGTGATCGGCGCCCGCCGCCTCGTCGCTGCGGCTCTCGCCGCGGTCGTCGCCGTGTCGGTCGCCGGCTGCGCACGTGAGCCCGAGATCGGCGTCGACCGGGCGCCGGATGCGGTCGTCGTCGGCGTGTCCAAGGCCACCGTGCGGACGCTTGTCGACTCGGTGAGCGTCGTCGGCCGGGTGGTGCCGGCCTCGAGCGGCGACTGGACGATCACGGCGCCCGAGCCGGCGCTCATCGCGGAAATGCCGAAGAACGTCGGCGACGCCGTCGCAGTCGGCGACCTGCTGGTACGGTTCGAGATCCCCTCGCTGAGCCAGAACTTCACGCAGCGCCAGATGGCCGTGTCCGACGCCGCGGTGCGGACCGAGCTGGCGCGCGCCGAGGCGAACCGGCTCGGGCCGCTCTTCGAGCAGGGCCTCGTCGCACGGGTCGCGATCGAAGCCGCGCGCCAGGACCTGGCCGCAGCCGAGGCCGCCCAGGTGACCGCCGAGGCCTACCTTGAAGAAGCTCGTTTGCTCCGCGACGCCGCAAGCGTCAAGGCACGCTTCCCCGGCATCATCGCGGACCGGTGGCATGCCCCGGGCGAGTTCGCCTCGGGCGAGCCGACCGATCCGATCGTCCGCGTGATCGATCCCACGCGCCTCGAACTGGCGATCGAGCTGCCGATCGATCAGGCGCTGCGCCTCCGCGACGGGCATCCGGCGACGGTCTTCACGCTCGCGGCCGGCATGTTCACAGCGGTCGTGGCGCGGCGGCCGATCGGCATGCTGGTCGAGGGCGCGACGACGCCGGTCCGGCTGACCGCACCCGAGGTCAACGGCTTGACGATGAACGACGTCGTGCAGGTCGATCTGATGCTGGACGAGCGGCGCGACGTGCTCGCCGTGCCGGTCGAGGCCCTCCAGCGCGACGGCACCGCGAGCTTCGTCATGGTGGCGGATCCGGACGGCATCGCCCGCCGCCGGCCCGTTCGCGTCGGTCTCACCGCCGGCGCATTCGTCCAGATCGACGACGGCCTGCGACCCGGCGAGTACGTCATCGTCCAGGGCCTGCTCGACGTCAGCGACGGCTCGCCGATTCAGATCAGCCGCTAGACGCGGCCGGCCGGTGGGCGTTTTCGCCGCCGGCCGCGGACTTCCCCGCAGCGCTGCAGGCATTCTGTCGGCCGTCCCGCCGGGAGGCGGTCCTCGAAGCTGGCAAGTGTTCTGCACACTTCTGCACGTGCGCGCGCCATGATCGACTTGGTCTGGGACACGGGAACGGCGGCTACGGTCAGCCTGGGGGCCGACCGGAGCCTCCAGGTCGGGGCAGCCAGCGGCCTGGCGCCCGCGGACCTGGCCGCCGCCGCAGCGGCGGCCGACGTCATGAGCGCGTTCCTGGCGGCGGCCGCGGAAGCCGAGGCGCCGATCCTCGGCTATGCGGCCACCGCCGACGTTGAGACGGCGCCGTCGGGACGGTCCGCGCTGCGCCTGCGCTCGTACATCGTCGCTTCGGCGGGCATGACCGATGAGCGGTTTTCTGCGCTCGCCGCAGCGGCGCTGGAACGATCCGCGGTCGCGCGCCTCTTCGCCGGGAACCTCGCGGCCGAATGGGATCTGCGGGTCCTGCGCGGAGCCTCGTGTGCGGAGGCGTGACAGGTGGATCGGGTCATCCGGTCATCGGTCCGATCGCCGGCCACGCCAGTCGGTTATTACTCGGACGAGGCCGTGCGCGCGCGCGTCCGCGAGTTCTGCGGCGCGACCGGCGACGGCGCGTTCACGGCCGCCTACCTGACCGAGTTCAACCCGGACGCGGCGCCGTTTCCGACCTGGGACACGGCGACGTCGCGCGCCTTCGCCGCCGGAGTGCCCTGGTCCGGAGGCCAGGACCTGGCGCGCTCGCTCTGGGACACGGCGCAGCTGGTGTTCTTCCTCGAGCTCGATTATCAGAACGTCGACCGGCCCGATGAGCCGTTCCGTCATCCAGCCGACGCGTTCCTGCACCTGGAACCGGTCTATCGCGCCGCGCGCCTCGTACTGTCCCGGCTGCGGCTCGCCGCGCGGACGTATGTGAGCGGCCGCGGCTATCACTTCATCGGGACGGTCCGGCTGGACGATCCGCTCGTCGACGAGCTCGCGGGCCTGGTGCCGGGGGCGCCTCCGTGGTGGCACGAACACGAGGCGCGGCGGCCGCCGGCGGTGACTGCCCGCCTGACAGAACGGCACGCGCGCGCGGCCGAGGGGCTCGGCCTGCTCGTCGAGCACGCCGCGCACCTGACGCTGCGACGGGCCCGGCGCGCCAGCCCGATGCCGGTCGTGTTCAACGGCACCGTCGTCGGCCGGGGCCTGAACGGGCGGGCCGCCATCTCGATTGACTTCTCGCACGTCGGCGACCCGCTCGACGTACGGCACGTGCGCACCGCGTTCAGCACGTACCAGTGGCATCGGTACCGGCCGGACATCTTCGGCGCCGACGTGGCGGTCGAGGTGGCGCCGCTCGCCGTGGTTCCACGGCAGCAGCGGACGCTGCTCGATCTCGTGGCCAACGGGCGCACGCTCGACGCGGCCCGCGAGACGGCTCGCGGCATCCGGGCCACGCTCCCCGACGTCGGCGACGGCGTCGGGCGGCTGCTCGAGTCGTATCGCGCATCGGCGCTCGCGCGGTTCCACCGGCCGTACCTCGACGCGCTCTGGTCGACGCGCGGCCGCCCCGCCCGCGCGGAGCCGCCGCCTCTGCTGCCCGACTGCGCCCGCGCGGCGCTGGTGTCGCCGAACGATCTGCTGCTGCAGCCGGCCCACGTGCAGCACCTCACCCGCGAGCTGCTGGCGCGCGGATGGAACGCCGCGCGCATCGCCGGTCTCGTCCTGGCGTCGTACGAGGCGGATCACGGCTGGGGCGATCGCTGGCGGCGTCTCGACGCCGCGACGCGCGCGGCGTTCGACGTGCGCGTCTTCGCCGGCCTGGTCGAGACCGGTCTCGATTCGCTCGTCGACTTCAACTGCGTGTCGGCGCAGGAAAAGGGCCTGTGCCCGCGGACGCAGTGCGGCTACAACCTCCTGAACGACCGCCGTCGGCTCGAGAAGGGACGCCGGGCATGAGCTGGCGCCTCGGGATTTCCAGCGGGTCGTGCGCCGACAGCCCGATCCTCGACATCCTGCCGGCGCTCGAGGCGTCGGGCGCGACCGGCATCGAGGTCGGCACGCCGCCGGGTCATTTCGATCCGTGGCAGGACGATCAGGTCGCGACGCTCGAGCGCGAGATCCATCGCTTCGGGCTCGAGCCGGTGTCCATCCACGCGCCGTTTGGCGGCGCGCTCGACCTGGCCGATCCCAACCCGCACCATCGGCACGCGGCGGTCGGCGCCATCCTCACCGCGGCCGCCGCGTTGCGCCGGATCGGCGGCCAGTTGGTGATCGTGCATCCGAGCGACCTGGAGCGCCGGCACCACGACGCGCGCGCGCGGCTGGCCGACGCTGCCGCGAGCCTCAACCTCCTCGCGCGGAATCTGGCGGACATGCAGATGACCCTGGTCGTCGAGTCGCCGCTGCCCCACCTCGTCGCCGGCCATCCGGACGAGTTCGCGTGGCTGCTCGGCCAGGTCGATCCCGCGGTCAAGGTATGCCTCGACACCGGGCACACGGCCCTCGGGCGCGGATGGCGTCGCTTCATCGACGTGTCCGCCCCGCGCCTCGCCCACGTGCACGCGCACGACAACCACGGTCACGGCGACGATCACCTGCCGCCGGGCGACGGCGCCATCGACTGGGTGGAGATCGTGCGGACATTGGACGAGGCGGGCTTCGAGGGATGGATCATGCTCGAACTCGCCCGCGTGCCGGGCGACCTCGGCCTCTACTTCCGCCAGGCCCTCGAACGCGCCCGCGCCGTGCTGGCCCGGCCGCGGATCTCCGCTGAAAGGAACGGTCCGTCATGATCGAGATCGCACGCATCCTCTGCCCTGTCGATTTCTCGAAACCGTCGCGCGCGGCGCTCGAGGCGGCGCTCACCCTCGCGCGCTGGTACGGGGCGCAGGTCTCGGTCCCGCACGTCGTGCAGGTCGCCCTGCCGCCGGCGCCGTTTGCCGCCGAGCCGCCGTTCGTCCTGACACCGGCGCTCCACGCCGACACGCTGGACCACCTGCACCAGTTCATCGCCGAATGCAGCCCTGGCGCCGTGCCCGTCTCGGCGTCTGCGCTCGCCGGCGCGCCGGTCGCCGAGATCCTCGGGCTGGCCGATTCCCTGCCGGCGGATCTGATCGTCATCGGCACGCACGGCCGCAGCGGCTTCGAGCACCTGCTGATGGGGTCGGTCGCCGAACGGGTGCTGCGCAAGGCCGCCTGCCCGGTCTGCACCGTTCGCGAGGCCGACGCGTCCCGCCCGCACACGCCGCCGGCGCCGTTCCAGAACGTTCTCTGCGCCGTCGATTTCTCGCCGGCGGCCGGGAACGCGCTCGCGTACGCCCTCTCCGTGGCCCAGGAGTCCGGCGGCCGGCTGACGCTCGTGCACGCGCAGGACTGGCCGCTCGACGTCCGGGCGTCGGAGGTCCTCGGCGCGGATGCGGCGCGCTATCAGCGGCAATTGCACGACCGGGCGGCGCGCGAACTGGCCGCCGCCGTTCCCGCCGAGGCGAGGACCTGGTGCCGAATCGAGGAGGTCGTGTCGATCGGCCGTCCGCACGAGGTCGTCCTGCAGACCGCCCGCGATATGGCTGCAGACCTCATAGTGATGGGGGTCCACGGGCGCTTCGGGCTGGACCTCCACGTCCTCGGATCGACGACCGATCGGGTCGTCCGCGAGGCGGCGTGCCCCGTGCTGACCGTGCGCAGGTAGACCCGGATCTCGCGTCGACGGGCGCGTTTTTCCGCAGCCGCGCGGGCCGCCTTCTCGCGCCGGCAGACCAGGGCCGCGCGGCGTCACGGCATCTTCATTGCATCAACCTGCGCGGGGCGGACTGACGGGCCGCGCCCGCCGCCGCGTCCCATCGCACGAAAGGAGCAGACCATGAATCTCACCCGCTGGGATCCATTCCGTGAGCTCGAGGATCTGTCGAAAGGGCTCAACCAGTGGTTCGGCCAGCCGCTGATGCGGCGCGTCACCGAGGAGAACGGCTCGTCGTTCGCCGACTGGGCGCCGGCCCTCGACGTCGAGGAAACCGACAAGGAGTACCTGGTCCGGGCCGACCTGCCGGCAATCCGCAAGGAGGACGTGAAAGTCGGCATCGATCACGGGATGCTGACGCTCGAGGGCGAGCGGAGGCACGAGAAGGAAGAGAAGGGCCGGAAGTTCCACCGCGTGGAACGCGCGTATGGCAGGTTCATGCGCCGGCTGGAGCTGCCCATGGACGTGGACGAGAAGAAGGTCGCCGCCGAATTCAGGGACGGCGTCCTGAACGTCCACCTGCCGAAGGCCCGCGACGCGAAGCCGCACTCGATTGACGTCAAGGTCGTCTGAGCTGGGCACCCGACCTGCGGTCGCCGCCGGCTCCCCCTCTCCACGGCCGGCGACGACCGCGCGGTCGGCGCGGCGACTCTGGTTCTC
>Ga0214472_10003580_pt1 | contig 16404 bp, 13 predicted proteins | sample RVTome_6_FD_207662 | JGI IMG/M metagenome (GOLD analysis project Ga0214472, IMG submission 207662) | Soil microbial communities from uranium-contaminated site in the Upper Colorado River Basin, Wyoming, United States - RVT140D175 | ecosystem: Environmental > Terrestrial > Soil > Contaminated >... | reverse complement strand
GATGGCGTTGTCCAACGCCATCATCGATCATCCTCTGGAGAAGGAGTGGTATATGGTTCGTAGGCGTCTACATCTATGGCAAGTGGTGTGGGTGGTGATGGGTCTGGCCCTGGTGGTTACCAGCGTACACGCCCAGGACGATGAGGCGTATGTGCAGTACCGGCAAAGCGTGATGAAGGCGAATGGGGGGCACATGGGGGCCATTGGGGCCATTATGAAAAATAAGTTGCCCTATGTAACCAGCATTGTGGCGCATGCTCAAGCCATACAGATGACCAGTACGGTGATTGAGGATGCGTTTAAGAAAGAGGTCACCGAGGGCAAAACCGATGCCAAGCCTGAGATCTGGCAGGATTGGGATAAGTTTACCGCGGCCGCCAAGAAAATGGGAGAAGAGAGTGGCAAGCTGGCGGACGTCGCACAAGCCGGCGATATGGCTGCGATCGAGGCGCAGGTCAAGGAACTGGGTAAATCCTGTGGGGGCTGCCACAAACCGTTCAAAAAACCCAAAGAAGAAAGCTACAAACGCTAGAAACGGGGTGTAAATGGTATGTGGCAGCGGTGCACCGCTGCCACATACCATTTAGCATAGGGAGGCAGATGATGACGTGGCAACAGCGCCCACGACAACCTTTGCCGACACCCAGACGATCACACTGGGTGGCCAGTCCGTGGAACTCATCTATCTCGGCTCAGGCCATTCGGACAATCTCCTGGCGATGAAATTCCCGGGTGAGCAAGCCTTGTTTATCGTCGATATTGTGAGCGCCCATCGCCTGCCGTACCAGACCATGGGCGCAGGGCGTGACAATCTGGGCGGCATTCTGGGACAGATCAGCAAGGCCGAGTCCATCACGGGCTACAACAAACTCATTACCGCCCACGGTGCACCCTATATCTTCATTGCTAAGCCCACTATGATAGGTCAAGTCAGAGGCTATATCGAAGCGCTGCGCGATGAGGTGCAAGCCGCCAAGTGCCGGTAAGTCGCTCGACGAGATCAAGCGTACAGTGAAGATGGAGAAATACCAAAGTTGGTTCATGTACCCACAGTTTTTGCCTTTAAACATCGACGGCATGTACACGCATCTCGGTGGCAAGCCATAGGCGTTTGATGTCGGGCGGATAACCCGTTCAGGGGTTTCCGCCACCTCACCTGAGGCGTGTCCTACCGCCTCTGAATTCCCAATGATAGCCGCCGCTCCGATTGAAACCTCACTTTTGTCGTCCCCCGTCCCGAGTTGTATCCATCACGCCTGCTGGGAAGGCGGAAAACGGACCGTGTCATGCTCTGTACACATAAAGGTTAACACATGACCGCACGACTCTACCTGGCGATGGTGATCGCTTTAAGCACCTCGCTCATCTTCTCGTCAACACGGATCCTGGGAGCCGAAACGCCAACGGTTCGCGATACCCCGGCGCCAAAAACCATGCTGTTTGTGGGCGACAGCTTCATCTATTACAACCAGAGCCTGCAAAAGCACACGAGAAAATTGGTGCAATCTATCTACCCACAAGATGCGAAGCGATTTTTCTTCAAGTCCATCACCGTTTCCGAGGGATATCTGTCGGACCATCTGATCAGCGCCCATGGCATGATCAAAGGCTATCGGCGCAAGAAAATGAGGCGTCCTTGGGAAGTGGTCGTCTTACAGGGGGAGGGCGGGGAACCTATTGACGAGAAGATATCCGGGCAATTTCAGGCATCGGCCCGCCAACTGGACAAATGGATTCGCGAGGCCGGGTCAAAGACCGTTTTGTTGATGACCTGGGCCTACAAGGACAAACCTGAGATGGCTCAACCCCTGGCGGATGCCTATACCCGAATGGGTAATGAACTCAACGCGCTCGTCGTGCCGGTGGGGCTAGCCTTTGACATGGCTCGCTCCGAAAACCCCGAGATGGAATTGTATGACCGTGATGCACAACATCCGTCTCTTCTCGGTAGTTACCTCGCTGCGAACGTCTTTTTCGCCACTTTGTACGGCCGGTCGCCGGTGGGTGCTCCCTACCGGGCAGAGCTGAGCGAACGAGAGGCTGCCTTCGCACAACACATCGCATGGAAAACTGTACAAACATACTTTGGGAGAGAGAATTATTAAACTTCAAATAGGTATATTTTCTACTTTATTTATATATACACAAAGAATTTGTGCTTATATTATTTTCTTTAAAATTTATTAAAAATACCTTAATATTTATTAGAAATAAAGCAGTGATAAATTATTTCTTGATAATTTTGCTTTTTTATGATTATATAGTTTAAAGATGAACTTCTCTGCGCTAAGAGAAACGAAAATATCGGACTTATTGGTTTATACAAAGGTTCGACGCATGACTATACGAATCTATATAGCGATAATTATTGTCTTAAGCGCACCGTTCCTCCTGTCGTCGACCACGAGATTGTCGACCGAAATACCGATGGTGATCGATGCGCCGGTGCCGAAAACGGTCCTGTTTGTAGGCAACAGCTTGACCAATTACAATCATAGCGTGGACTACCACACGAGAAAATTGGTCGAGTCCGTCTACCCACAAGACGCGTTGCAAGTATATTTCAAATCCATCTCGATTTCAGGGGGATACCTGGCGGACCATGTGCTCGGCGCCAGAGCCCTGATCATGGACTATGAGAATGAGAAAAAGCACGGTCCGTGGGATGTGGTGGTCTTGCAGGGGCATAGCCGGGAATCGATTAAAGCGCTGAAAGTAGACAGATTTGAAGCGGCCGCTTATCAACTGGACGCATGGAGCCGCGAGGCCGGGTCCCATACTGTGTTGTTTATGACTTGGGCCTACGAGCACAAGCCCGATATGGCCCCACAGCTAGTCGAGGCTTATACTGCATTGGGGAATGACCTCGACGCCCTTGTCGCACCGGTTGGGCTCGCCTTTGATATGGCCCGCAACGAAAACACCAAGATCAAATTGTATGCCGAGGATCAAAAGCATCCGTCCCTCCTCGGCACTTATCTCACTGCGAACGTTTTTTTTGCCACCCTGTACGGCAAGTCGCCGGAGGGTGCCTCATACCGGGCAGGACTGGGCCGGGAAGAGGCGACGTTCGCACAACACATCGCTTGGAAAACGGTGCAGGCGTACTTCGGCAAAGAGCGTGATTAAGTCCCTAGACTCTCGCCCCGGAACCTCGCGCGGTCGTTCCCTTGCCACTCCCATTGGCTGATCTCGTTGCCAATGCTGTACCCACCGCCAATTCAACTCTCGCCTTCAGGGAACTTCTTGTATGTTCCCCACCGAGGCCACAACAGTATCGCGGGCTTCTCGGTGGACGCCGCCAGCGGGTGGTTGACCGCCATCGGGCACGTGTCGACCGAAGCGGTGCCCAGCGCCTTCAGTCTGGACCCCGAGGGCCACTTCGTCTTCGCCGCCGGCACGGCCTCAGGCCGTCTCGCCTCGTATCGTATTCACCAAGAGACGGGTGTGCTGATACCACTGGAGACCTATGCCGTGGGCAATCGGCCCGCGTGGGTATTGATCACCAGGGTTGGAGACGAGTAGAGCCGTGATCAGTCGATGACAGGGCGGGTGAGTTGACCTCAGCTCATCTGCCAACTCGCCGGCCTCGGTCATCCTATCGCCAGGGGCGTGATCGGCGATTCGGTCACGCCGGGAAAATGTCACGGGGCCAGGACAAATATGATGAGCTAGGGGTGCCGCCCCTGATCGTCTCGATTTCTTGCCAGGCGAGGCTTGATTCAGAGTCGAGGATACTCTAGAGTGCGGTGACGACAGATGCGATGACCCGAATCCAGATGAGGGAGAAGCAAGATATGGCAGTGACACCGAATTGCACGGAAACCGTGGTCGATATCGCAGGCGCCAAAGTGCACGTATTGCAAGGTGGCTCCGGGGCTCCCCTATTGGCCCTGCACGGGGCGGGTGGCAGCCAGGGCTGGCTACACTATCATCAAGCCTTGGCCGAACACTTTACCGTCTATGCCCCTTCGCATCCGGGCTACGGGCCTTCGGAGCGGCCCGATTGGCTCGAGACCATAACCGATATGGCCCACTTTTACCACGCCTTTCTCGATACTCTGGGACTCGATCGGCTCGCCATTGTAGGCACCTCCATGGGGGGGTGGCTCGCGGCGGAAATCGCGGCTATGACTCCTGACCGTCTTAGCCGCATGGTTCTGGTAGATGCAGTTGGCATTAAGCCCGAGGCGGGGGAGATTGCCGAAATTCTCATGTGTTCCCGTGAGGAAGCGGCGCGTTTGCGCTTCTATGATACCCGCCAGGTGCCCGACTACGAGACGCTCTTCAACCGCGAGTTGACGCCCGAGGAACGCGATGTGCAATACGGCAATCAAGAGATGGCGACGCGATTGTGTTGGCGGCCCTACATGCACAATCCCAAACTGCCATACTACCTGCGGCGGGTGCAGACGCCCACCCTCGTGGTGTGGGGGCGCCAGGATGCGATTGTGCCCTTGAACTGCGGTGAGATCTACGCCCGTGAACTGCCCAACGCCCGGCTGCATGTCATCGACAACTGTGGCCATTCGCCCCACAACGAGCGGCCCAACGCCTTTCTTCAAGCCGTCGTACCGTTCTTGACGGCGGCGTAGCCCAGAAGACGACGGTGCCCTGCCTGGCCCGGCACGACCCGCCGGGCCAGATCGGGCAGGCAGGGGAAGAGCCCTGCGCGACGGGGCGTGAAACCTACTCGTAGGGCTGCAATTCGATCTCGTGCAAGCGTGGAATCACCTCTTTGCCGAGCAGCTCAATCGAGCGCATGACATCTTTGTGGGCCATGGCTCCCTCGTTGCCGTAAATGTGCAAGTAGCCGGGGCTCAGGCGCTCGATGACGTGCGTCAATTTCTTGGTCACCGTCTCCGGCGTTCCCACGATGATATTGTTGACCGCCTGGAGCTGCTCGTAGCTCATGCCAATGCCCAGACCGCCGCCGCCGGCCACGTCCCCGGTGGGACGCTGAGACTTCACCTTGACGGCCTCGCGCGACTGGTAGCCGGGCGGATCGTTATGCTCTCGTGGGCCTCTCTGTCGGTGGCTCATGGTCCACAGGAACTCCCGGCCAATCTCGATCGCTTTCTCATCCGTATCGGCCACCAGAACTCTCAGAAGGTAACCAAAGTGTTCCGGTCCCGGCTTAAAACCGGTTTCGTGAGCCGTCTCGATATAGACGTTCTTCAACCACTCGGTGGTATCCACTAAGGCCCCCAAATTCATGTACGGGTGTTGATGCTTGGCCGCCCAGACCACACTCTCCGGGCTTCCCGTGCCAGGGAACCAGATGTCGGGATGGGGCTCTTGCATCGGTCTCACCCAGGGATTCACCGCGTGGTACTGGTAGTGCTTGCCTTCATAGCGAAAGGGGCCGGGCTCGGTCCAGCATTTGATGATGAGGTCGTGCGCCTCCTCAAAACGCTCCCGGTTGTCAGTGGGTTTAATGCCCGATTGTAGGGTCTCCACCGCCGTGCCCCGGACAAAGCCGGAGATGATCCGGCCGCCGGAATAGCAGTCTAGCATGGCGATTTCTTCCGCCATCCGGATGGGGTCATTAATAGCGATGACATTACCCAAAATGGCAATTTTGCAATGCTTGGTCAGCTTGCTGATCACCGCCGCGTCCAAATTCACCGAGGGCTTCATACACCAATAAGAGGCATGGTGCTCATTGCTCATGATGCCGTCAAAGCCCACTTCATCGGCCAGGGCGTACTGCTCGTGATACTGGTTGTAGAGCACGTTGGCTTTCGCCGGATCAAAGTAGGTATTGGGAAAGCCCAAACGCCCCGAATTGTACGGCGCCAAATCCGCGTCCGTGACGTGGCCATAGGGCTGCTCCGAAAACCAATAGACTTCGACCCGATCCTTAGGCCGTGCGAGTTGCTCAACCATGGCGATCTCCTTGTAGAGGATTCGGCTGGTGTCTTACCTCTGAATTTCCGTTCCCCGGACGACGGCTGGGCATTTTCCAGGGAGGTCTCAGGGGACAAACCATCTGTGCTGTCCACCTGCTCGACCCACAGACACATGTGGACTCACACCACTCGCATTGTACGCATGTCACGAGACCAGAGCAAGCCTGGGAATTGTGACGCGATGACCAGGGAGGTGGAGGTAGCTCCGTGCGCGTTCTGTCATCACCAACGATTTGTTTTATGCTTTCTCTCTCTCAAAATGAGAGGCTATCTCTCAAAAAGAAGTATCTCTAGTGGGTGCCAAAGCACTAAACCTAGATCAGTCTTGACGCTTGTGCATTCGGCACGAAAATTGCTTTCTACCGATTCTGAATGTATCACGCAAGAGAAGCCGCCCCTACGATGCTCTGTGACGAATAGACGAGAAGGACAACCCACATGTCTGGACAAGGTGAAGCAGATGTCGGGCTCATTGGATTGGCCGTCATGGGACGGAATTTGGCACTGAACATTGCGGATCATGGCTTTGCTATCGCCGTTTACAATCGCACCACCGAGGTCATGCGGGACTTTGTCGCGAGCCATGACCAGACGCCAGGCGATCTGCTCGGATGTGAAACGCTTGAGGGCTTTCTCGGCGCCCTCAAAACACCACGCATTATCTTGCTGATGGTAAAAGCCGGGTCGGCGGTCGATGCCGTGGTGAAACAGCTTCTTGAGGCCGGACTCCAACCCGAAGATCTCGTCGTCGACTGCGGCAACAGTCGCTGGACGGACACCATCCGCCGTGAAGAGACGTATGGTGACACATGTCATTTCTTTGGCTCAGGCGTCTCCGGCGGTGAAGTCGGGGCCCGTTTTGGCCCTTCGTTGATGCCAGGGGGAAATGCCGATGCCTGGAGCCATTTGGAGCCCATCTGGAAGGCCATTGCAGCCAAAGTGGACCCCCATACCGGCAAGGCCATTGAAACGGCCAAACCGGGCCAGCCGGTTGCAACAGGAGAACCGTGCACCGCGTATATCGGCCCCAATGGTGCCGGGCACTTCGTGAAAATGGTGCACAATGGCATCGAGTATATTGACATGCAGCTCATTGGCGAGGCGTATGGGCTCCTGCGGCAATTGCTCCACCTGTCGCTCGATGAACTCGCATCGATTTTTAGTCAGTGGAACGATGGCGATTTAGAATCCTATTTGATCGACATCACCGCCGATATTTTGCAACAGCGCGACCCGGACCATCCCGACGCCTACCTGCTCGACTACATCCTCGATACCGCAAGTCAAAAAGGTACCGGCAAGTGGACGAGTCTGAGTGCACTTGAGATGGGCGTACCGGCTAACGCCATCGCCGAAGCGGTATTCGCGCGCTATCTCAGTGCGCTCAAAGACGAACGGATTCAGGCGTCAAAGCAACTTGCAGGTCCTGACTACTCGTATCAAGGCGACCGTGATGCACTGATCACGATGGTGCGCGACGCCCTTTACTGCGCCAAAATGTGTGCCTACGCCCAGGGCTTTCAGCTCATGCGGGCGGCCCAGCACACCTATGACTGGCAACTTGATTTTGCCGCGATTGCCAGTATCTGGCGTGGTGGCTGCATTATCCGAGCCCGGTTTCTGCAAAAAATTGCCGAGGCCTATACACGTGACGCCGACCTCGTCAACTTGTTGCTCGATCCTTACTTTAACGACCAGATTCAGCGCCACCAAGGCCAATGGCGTTCAGTGATTGGGATTGCCGCCCAAGCTGGCATTGCCATCCCGGCGTTGATGTCTACCCTGGCCTATTACGACGGCTACCGCGCTGCACGTTTGCCGACGAACCTCTTGCAGGCCCAACGCGACTATTTTGGCGCCCACACCTATGGGCGCACGGATCAGCCCCGCGGGGCGGCCTTTCATCTCGATTGGCCCAACCCGGAGCGGCCGCAACAGCAAATTGCCAGCGCTGCAGATGAGGCTGAGTAAACGCGATTAAGAAGGAGGATTGCCTTTCTTTCGGCCCCTCTACCAGCCGAACCGGCGTATTTATCTCTTTCCCACCCCATGCGGGGAGACCTTATGGTGTACCGCGCTGGCACAAATGGATGGGGCTCATGACCTTGTTTCCAGCCATTCTGGAGTGAGCGCCACGATCACCTTTCCTTACTCAGACGTCCGCAATTTATCTAGCGCCAGGCGTTCGATTTGTCGGATACGTTCGTGACTGAGGCCTAAGCACTCACCGATTTCTCTCAGGCTATGAGACCGGCCGTTTTCCAGCCCAAATCGCATTCTGAGAATCTGAGCTTCGCGTTCCGTCAAACCGTCGAGACCTGAGGCGAGACACTGCCGCAACTCCCGTTTTTCCATATGGTTCTCCGGCGGTGCAACCCGGTCATCTCCCAACATGTCCTCCAGTATCCGGCCGTCATCTGTCAGGGGGGTATGCAGGCTCATAAAGACCTGCGACCTGTTCCAAAGGCGCTCAATCGCCTTTGGCGTCCACCCTAATGCAGCGCTAAGCTCCTGAGACGTGGGTAACCGGCCATGGATCTGATACAGTTGGTCGCTGGTGACTCGGAGTTTCTGCTGACGCTCCACCACATAGGCGGGCACTTGAACGGTGCCGCTTTGCTCGATCAAAGTGCGACCAATCGCCTGACGCACCCACCAGTAGGCATAGGTAACAAATTTGAAACCGCGTTCTGGCTTGAACCTGTCGATGGCCCGCATCAGCCCGATATTTCCTTCCTGAATGAGATCGAGAAACGGGACGTCCTGATCTCGATATTTTTTTGCCATATAAACGACAAGTCGAAGATTGGCGCAGAGAATTTGCGCCTTTGCCTGTTCGAGCTCACGCTGTGCACGTTGCCATCCATCGTGCGCTACGCGCAATCCCAGATCATCCGGATTGGCGTGCCGTTCAGTGTCTAAGACTTGGCGCATCGCCTCGTGAACGTTTGGATGAAAGGTCATCTGCTCCCAGGTGGCAAGCCAATCGCGCCAGGTGCCAGCCTGCTCTTGGCGAAGCGTTCGAAGCTCACGGGTGGAGCCTGCTAGACCCCGCCGCTGCCACTTCAAAGACCGTAGTTTAGCGGACAGATCAGATAAATGACGAATGGCCTGTTCCACTTGGGTGTAGGCTGCGGCACTTTCGGGCGCGGTGGCATTGTCCTGGGCCAGGAGGTGGTGTAGAGAGCCTTCGTCACCCTGCATCTTGCACCACATCCTCTTGAGCGTTGGCAGGGCGATAGGAGAGGTGTAGAGGGCCCGCCGAGCGCGTGTCTTCCCTTGCTCGATACGCTGCCATAGCGCTGTTTCATCTTCCCAGTTGAGAAGATCAAAACGGCGTAATTCCCCCAAATACTCAGCGACTAAATGGTCACCCTCAGGGACTTCTTTCTCAACTCCAACATCATGATATTGCAGCGTTGATTGCATCATCGTTCATTGTGCTTTGTGACCAAGGGTAGAGGATATCAAGACAATCATGACCGCGTCAGGAAACACCATCGCGGATGATTGACTAGCTGACGTCCTGCGTTACTACGCATATGGCGTGCCAATGCAGGAATCGCTTCGCCTGGCTAGGAACCATAAATCGCCGCGAGTCAAGGTCGCGGCGGTGAGAGCAATGCCATGAGCTCAACCGTCCCCTGACGGATGGCGTCTAGCTCGGGGAATCGCTGGCGCCGAAGTAGTTCCTGGATGGCGGTCATCTCACGATCTCGGTTTGCCCCAGCCGCAGCTACCCTCTGTCCGCCCTGTAGGCATAGAGAGCATGATAATCACCCTGTCGTTTGACGAGAAGGATGTCCGTTTCACCGACTGTCACCTGCTGCATCTCGCCATCTTGCATCTCGTTAACGTGGCCAACTTTGGCTTTTGTGTCAGGCCTGCCAAGCTCCTCCGACAATAGGTCAGGTTGAAGGTCTACGCGTCTCAGCTAACTCCAATACGTTGGCCGGCCATAGTAGTCATAGAGCTTCAGTTCGTAGTCTCGATTTACCGGTGTCGAGGCATCAAATTCCGGGCTGTCTTTGATCTGATCGCGCGATAACTCAATGTGGACCTGGGAGTCGGTCCAATTGACCTCCCGAATCCAATCCGGTGCCACCAACACCTTTTTTCCAGGCAGCCAATTGCGCGTATCGATGACGCAATAGCGCACCGCCCAGGTGTCGGTCTCGATGATGAAATCTTCCACATGGCCAATCTGTCCGTCACTCGCTTGAATGTAATAGCCAATGACCTCACGCATACTGTGTAGATGCACATCGTGGTGTTGTGCATCGATCAGGTCCGGCGTAGCAGCGGACATTCCCGGCGGAGGCACCGGAGGGCCCCCGGGGCGGGCGACCAGATCTTGGGCGACGAATGGGTCGTACATGGTCCAATACGCCGGCCAGTTGTAGTGGTTGTGCAGCGCCACCTCTTGCTGTCGGGATACGGGCCGATCGGTATCGATATCCGGACTGTCCCGGACTTGATCTCGGGTGAGATTGACAGGCAAGTACTCCGTGTCGAGCAACGGGCTGTGCAGAGACTCTGGTGACAGGAGGACGCGTTTACCCGGAAGCCAGTTTCCCGTGTCGACCACCAGGTAGCGAATACGCCAGTCCCGATCGTCAAAATAGAAGGTCCGCACCGATCCGATGTCGCCATTGGTTGCCTGAATCGTGTATCCCTGTAGGTCCTTGACGTTTCTCAACATGTCTTGGGTCCCCTGCGCTATACGCTCGATGAACAGACCGATGAGTAGGCGTCCATCATGGCGTTATGAATGGATCGTACAGAAATAAGAGCGCCTTTGCCGTTAACCCATTGTCTCTCAAACTGGGAGATAAGATCTCTCGTTATGAGAGAGGGGTGTTCCCACCATCCGGTACCCCTTGAGATCACCGACGCACGTTACCTGATAGGTATCCAGCAGTCGGCTAGTGGTAGTGGTGACCATCTGCCCATTATCGGACGGCGAAACGCAGTCGCAGATTGCTGCAATAAGATCGTATAGAGTTGTTTGCAATGGTCCTTGCAGCGACTCGCTCGCTATCTCTAGTTCTGGGGGTGTGATTTTGGTTAGCATCTTGTCTCGTCCTTTGATTTATGTCTATCTTCTATAGGGAGTTCTCATTTTCCATGGTCTCAGTCAGACTTTAGAAGAGCAAAAGAGCAAGAACCATGCCAAAGAAAGTCAAGACCCCAGCACTGCGGCTACGGCGTCGCGGAGTGCTTGAGACCATTAAACGAGTCGTTCCCATGATCGCCAGCCCGTAGATCTTGAGAAGCGGTATGAACTCTCAAATGGAAATCATGAATTCTCAAATGGCATAATTCTTGCCCACCTAATGCTTGGATGCTGGGTTGGGGAGAAATCAGTGGCCTTGCATCTCGATTGGGCCAACCCCGAGGCGGCCGCACCGGGTTTGGCTAGCACAATAGATGAGGCTGAGCAAACGCGATTACCGGAGCTGCTTTTGAAATGTCTTCTGTACAATTTGCTGAATCCCAGTCGATACGCGGCCACCCAGCAGATGTCCCAGGAGAGGCAGATCACCCGTGATGTAAACCAAGATGTCGTCTACCGACATCTCAATTCGGAAGCCGATGCCGTTGAGCCGTACTTCGCTTCGATCCGTTGACCACTCGATCTGTTGAACCATCATCCCAAACCGGGATTGGATTTGCTGGACAACCGCCTCCAGTTGACTCCGGGCCTCTTCTAAGGTCTTGTCATGCTTTAGGGACAGGTTAATCAAAGACATGTTTTACCTTCCTATAAAATAGGCGTTCGGGCAAACAAAGCCCCAAGCGCTTATGTCGTGTGCCTATCTAGGCTCGATTGTTGAGCATGCTAAAGGGCAAATTCTATGCCGTCAACCACACTTATGGCGCGATACGGGCTACGAAATCGTGACGTCCACGATATGAAGACGAGAAAGACACGCGCGGTTGGCGAGTGAGGAGAAGCTGGTGAACCGTATGATAGGGCCAATATTGTTGTTCCAAGGCATGGTGACCGAACGCTGTGACCTGGCGGCTCTTCTGGTCACAGCAAAAGGCGAGATGCCCCCACCGCTCATCGTTGACGATGGCGGGCGGTGGCCGCCTGAAGCACTTTGCCACCGGGCTGGCAGAACCCTTTGGCGCTATGCGTTTTCCGTACGCTTACAGGCCCCCAAAACAGAGGTGTCTTACACGCTCGGATTGCAACGCTGGGGGGTGACGCCGCCAGCCCGTCACCAGCCGCTGCGCATCGCTTTTACCTCGTGTAATGGCAGTGAGGACGGGACCCCTCCCTTGGGCGATCCACACCGCAACGTCCTCTGGCGCCAAATCGCCAAGGTGCATGCGCAGTCGCCGTTTCATCTCCTGCTGCAAGGTGGCGACCAAGTCTATGCCGATCTGGTCTGGAAAGAGGTGGAACCCCTGCAGGCGTGGCAACGACAAACACGGCGCGAACGCCTGCAGACCTCATTGACATCAGAGGCGATCGACGCCGTGGCCAATTTTTACTTTGAGGGCTACTGCCGCCTTTGGTCACAGCCTGACTTAGCGCCGCTACTCGCCTCCATACCGTCGCTGATGATGTGGGACGACCACGATATTTTTGACGGTTGGGGCAGCTGGCCCCAAGCCTTCCAAGCTTGCTCCGTCCATCAGAATCTGGGGTCGATCGCGAGAGAGCACTTTGCGCTCTTCCAGCGAGGGGCGCCGCCCGCTTGCAGCCATTTCGGCTGGGCCTTTCAGCTCGGGTCCATAGGGATCATCGCTCCGGATCTACGCTCGAGCCGAACGAGACAACGCATCATGGATGAGGTGAGTTGGCGCTGGATGGAAAACGCTCTCACAACTCTCGCGGCGTGTCGCCACGTACTCATTGTCTCCACCGTGCCCGTCGCCAATATCGATTTGTCCTGGCTCGAGCGTCTCTTGTTTTGGCTGCCCGGGCAATGGTGGACTCAAGACGATTTGCGCGATCAATGGCAAAGCTACGCACACCGTGACGAATGGCACCGCCTGTTGCAACTTCTCTTTGATTTCTCTGCAGAGCATCAGATACGTCTCTCCATTCTCTCCGGCGAAATCCACCTTGCCGCTTTAGGTCAACTGCAACGTGGCGACATCGATATCCACCAGTTCACCTCATCGGGCGTGGTCCATCCGCCGCCGTCGCCGCTGGTCGCTTGGCTCTATGATCAATACGGCCGTCACCCCAAGCGGGTGACCGAGGCCGTGCAGATGCGCATGTGTCCCTTGCCCGGGCTCGATAAGCGTTATTTAGCTGCCCGAAATTGGCTCTCGATCGAGTGTCATCCATCTGATGTACTCGACGTGAAGTGGCATGTTGAAGGTCGGCCAGAACCCTTGTCAATGCGTGTCCCCCCTCTATCGAGCGCCACTGTGAGGTGAGCAGCGAAGCGGTGGGCTTGACATCACACCGTCCTTGGGTTGACCAAGGATACCTCTTTAGTGATGGTCCGGAGAACTCTTAATCTCTAGGAGAGCGCTGGGTCAACGCCCGGCAGATGGCGCGGCGAGCCACGGTGGCCGTAAACGGTTTGGTCAGGCGTGGCGCAGCGATATCCGCCAGAAAGGCATCCACTTCCGGGCTGAGGGTATCCCCAGTCAAAAAGAGAACCCGTTGCCCGAGAGGTGGGGAGTGAAGAACGAGTTCACGGTAGAAACCCGGCCCGTCCAGTTCAGGCATGCGCAGGTCGCTAAGGATCAAATCAAAGCTCTGCGCCCGACACTTTTCCATGGCTTCACGGCCGTTGCTAGCGGTCTCGACCTCATATCCATCGCGGCGCAATAAACGCGCCAGGGACCGCCGAATCCCCTCTTCATCATCGACAATGAGAATCGCTTTGCCAGCATTGGCGGGTGACCCCTCATCGGATGCGGCAGCCGTTGCGACCGATGGCGGGATGGCCTGCACCGGTAGCTCAACCCGAAACACTGCCCCCTGTCCCGGTTGACTCTCGAAGCCCAAGGTGCCGCCGTGTTCTTCGATAATACCCTGACAAAACGGCAGCCCTAAACCGGTGCCCACCCCAGTGGGTTTGGTGGTAAAAAAAGGTTCAAATATTCGCGCTTGCACCTCCGGAGAGATGCCGGGACCGGTGTCCGCGACCTCAAACAGGACGCGCTGTGGATGTGGCTCGACGCGCGTGCGCAAGGTCAGATGGCGCGGCTCTGCCGTCTCTCGCAAAGCATGATGCGCATTCGTGATCAGATTCACGATGACCTGGTGCAACTGGTTGGGGTCGGCCCACAAGGGTGGCAGATCATCCGCTAAGTGCTGCCGGACGTCGATGGTATCGACTTGCAACGGATAGCTTACCAACTTCATGGCCTCGTTGACGAGGTGGTTAAACTCGACGCGCGTTCGCTGCGGCGTGTGCTGGTGGGCCAGGGTCAGGAAATTGTGCACGATGCCTACACAGCGCTCTGCTGCCTGGATGATTTCAGTGGCTTGCTCTCTGAGCGGGTGCGGGCCGAGCTCTTCGCCAAGGAGGTCCGCCTGCGTCATCACCGCGGTCAAGGGATTGTTCAGCTCATGCGCCACACTCGCTAGTAGGGAGCCCATCGCAGCGAGTTTTTCGCGCTGCGCCAACGCTTCTTGTTGACGTTCGAGTTGCTCGCGCGCCTCGCGGTGTTGGACGACTTCAGCTTGCAACGCCGCATTCGCGTAAGACAGTTCGGCGGTTTGCGCCGCCACGCGCTGCTCCAGGGTTTCCGTGAGCGAGCGCAATGCCGCTTCGGTTTCCTGGCGCATGCGGGACAAGTTCAGATGGGTTTTGACACGGGCCAGCAATTCGCGCGCCGCAAACGGTTTCACGAGATAATCGTCAGCACCGGTCTCCAGACCTTCGTTTTGGGGCTCACCGCCGGCGCGGGCGGTGAGCAGAATAATGGGGAGGGTGCGGGTGGACGGATCTGCCCGCAAGGCTTGGAGCAGCTCCAAGCCATCGCAACCTGGCATCATAATGTCGGCCAAAACCAAATCCGGAGGATGAGCGCGCACCGCTGCAAGAGCCTGCTGACCATCGGCCACGGTAACGACCTCGTAGTGGACCCGCAGCAAGCGCGTGATGTACGCCCGCATATCCGCGTTGTCATCCGCCAGTAGCACCCGTTGCCGCGGTCCATGAATCGGTTCTGGAGCCGTGCGCTCTGGCTCGAAACGGGACGCCGTGGCTGCATTTCTCAGCAGCGTCGCAGACGACGACACCTCGTTGATGTCATCGTCTAGCCAACGCAGCGCCTCTTCCACAAAGGCGCGCGAGTTCGTGGCCGCCGCGTCTACAGGGCGCATCATGCCAATGGACTCGGCTGGGAAATGGGCGGAGCCAGTGGGGAGACTCACAATAAATTCGGTGCCGTGTCCGACCCGGCTGGTCACCTGAATATCACCGCCGTGTAAGTGCACGAGCTTCTGTGCCAGGGCCAGGCCAATTCCTGTCCCCTCATGGCTTCGGCTGAGGGTGTTACGCACCCGATGAAACCGTTTAAAGATGTGCGGCAGCTCGCGCGCCGGGATGCCCACGCCCGTGTCTTCGACCTTGAGCTCGATATGGTCGTCCGCCCAGCTGAGCGCCACTTTAATATGGCCCTTAAAGGTAAATTTGATCGCGTTCGACATCAGATTGAGGACGATTTTTTCCCACATATCAGGGTCGACGTAAACAGGTTTGGGTAGAGGCGGACAGGCGACCACCAGCTCCAGATCCGCCCGCTTGGTCACCGAACAAAACTGGCTGACCAATTCTGAGGTCAACTTCGCGAGATCCGTCGGTGCATACACGGCGCGAGTCCGGGAAGCCTCCAGGCGGGAGAAGTCCAGAAGCGTGTTCACCAGTTTGAGGAGCCGCAAGGCATTGCCATAGGCGGTGTCAAGGTGTTCCTGATAGGCGGCCGGCAGCGGCGCAGGGTTGGCCAAGATCTCTTCGAGTGGACCCAGGATCAGCGTGAGCGGCGTGCGAAACTCGTGGCTGACATTGCGGAAGAATTCGGTTTTCACGCGATCGATTTCCGCCAGCGCTTCGGCGCGTTGGTGCTCTTCTTCGTAGGCTGTGGCGTTGGCGATGACGGAGACGATTTGCGACGCGGTCAAGTCGAAGAAGGTGCGGTACTGGGCGTCGAGCGCCCGGCGCGGGCTGACCCCAGCCACCAAAAACCGCTCTGGCAATGGCTGTCCCGGTAAGGTGAGCGGCAGCACCAGCGCTTGACGCGGGGCCTCAGGCCACATCCCCCCCGGTAACGGGTCGGGCCATTGCTCCAAGTCCTCCACCACTGCGGTCACGCCCGTCGTGGCCACACGGTGCAACGGCCAACCGGTTGACGTGGCGGCGTTGCCCGGCAACTCGACGTGACGCCAGCGGGCCGACTGGCAGTCCGACAGGCCGGCTGCACACGCGAGCTGGGCCTGACGCCGCGTTTTGTCCAACTCGTAGATCAGCGCGAAAGGGATGTCAGCGGCATTCGCGCTCAGCGTCTCGCA
>Ga0214472_10003577_pt1 | contig 16408 bp, 20 predicted proteins | sample RVTome_6_FD_207662 | JGI IMG/M metagenome (GOLD analysis project Ga0214472, IMG submission 207662) | Soil microbial communities from uranium-contaminated site in the Upper Colorado River Basin, Wyoming, United States - RVT140D175 | ecosystem: Environmental > Terrestrial > Soil > Contaminated >... | reverse complement strand
CGCTCGCCGTGATGTTCGGTGCCGGCGTGCTCACGAGCCTCACGCCGTGCGTCTATCCCATGATCCCGATCACCAGCGCTGTGATCGCGGGAACGGCGCGGGAAGATCAGCCCAAGTCGCGCACCATCGGTCTCACGCTGACGTACGCGGTCGGCCTCGCGATGCTCTATGCGCTCCTGGGCGCGCTCGCGGGGCTCTCGGGGCAGCTCTTCGGGACGGTGAGCGCGAGCCCCTGGGCGCGCATCGCGATCGGTAATGTGCTGGTGTTGTTCGCGCTCGCGATGGTCGACGTGATTCCCGTCCCGGTGCCGCGCAAGCTGCTCCAGCGCGCCGCGCAGACGGAGGGGGGCTCGTACGGCGCGGTGTTCGTGATGGGCGCCATGTCCGGGGTGGTCGCGGCGCCGTGCGGCGCGCCGGCGTTCGCGGTGGTGCTGACCTGGGTGGCGGCGACGGGCGCCGGGCTCATGGGCTTCGTCTACCTCTTCGTCTTCTCGCTCGGAATGACCGCTCTCCTCGTCGCCGTGGGTCTCTTCTCGGGAACCTTGGCGCTGCTGCCGCGTTCGGGTATGTGGATGGTGTGGGTCAAGCGCATCGCCGCGTTGATCATGTTGGGCGTGGCGGAGTATTACTTCGTCACGGCCGGCTACAACCTCTGAGGTGACCATGTCTGCTACAGCTCACAGAGCTTCCTTTGGATTGGCGCTGACGCTCCTGTTGGCCCTCCCGCTGTCGGCTCGGGCCCAGGCAGGCGGAGAGGGTGGCGTCTCCCTGCCCATCGGCACGGTGGCGCCGACCGCCGCGCTCGAGGACCTCGAGGGCAACGCGGTCGATCTCGCGAGCTTCGTCCCCGCCGGCAAGCCGGCGATCATCGAGTTCTGGGCGACCTGGTGCGAGCTCTGCGAAGCGCTCCAGCCGCAGCTCGACCGGATCCAGGCGACGCACGGCGACCGCGTGAGTATCGTGGCCGTGGCCGTGGGCGTGGCGCAGACGGTGCGGCGGATCCAGCGTCACCTCGAGGACCACGACCCCGGCTATCCGTATCTCTTCGATGCGCGCGGCGCGGCGGTGCGCGCCTACAACGCGACGACGACCTCGATCGTCGTGATGCTCGACGCGGAGGGGAAGGTCGCCTACACCGGTGTGGGTGCTCAGCAGAACCTCACAGCCGCCGTGGAGCGACTGCTCAGCGAGTAGCTCTGCCGACGGGGTGAGAACGAAAGAGGGCCCGGCGGGTTTCGCCGGGCCCTCTCGTTCGTTCGGCCTGTGAGTCGTCGGCTCGCCTACTCCTGCGCTTCCGGATCCGGAGTCACCCGGTCCACGATGGCGCCGAGCTCATCGTACGCCGTCGGGTCGGCCTGGTTGAACGACGGGATCACGCCGGCGATGCGGCCGTCGGGTCCCACCACGATCACGGCCCGGCTGTCGACCATGTTGTTGGCGCGCAGGCCACCGCCGAACGCGGTGTAGGTCGCGCCGTCGTTCGCCGCGTCGCTCGCGAACACGAACGGGAAGTCCGCGTCCTTGAGCCAGGCATGGAGCTCCTCGACCGGGTCGTTGGAGATCCCCATCACCACCACATTCTGTCCTTCGTTGAACAGGCTCGCGTACTGATCACGGTACGCCGTCATTTGGACTGTTCAACCAGGCGTTCGAACGCGGAAGAAGAACGCGAGGACGACAGTCTCGCCGCGGAAGTCGCTCAGGCTCAACGGATCGGCGAGCTGGCCGTACCGGGTCGCGCCCGGAAGCGCGAAGTCCGGGGCCATCTCACCGACTGCGAGCAGACCCTGAGCGCTGCCGTCGGTCGGCGCCCCCATCGCGAGCACTCCCGCCAGAAGGGCGAGGAAGATCGCTCTACGCATCGGGACCATCTCCATAGGAGTCGGAGGAACGTACCCTGCAATATCGGTCGGGGCCCGGCCCCCGGCCAGGCCCCGTCCCGACAGGTACCCTTGCGGCTCTCGCGACGTCAGTCGTCGTCGCCCCAGGGGCGTCCTTCCTTTCCCGGGTCGGGCGGCGTGGGCGGACTCGGGGGCCGCGGGTTGAAAGAAGGCGGGGGGGGCGTGGGGGTCGCCGGCCGCGGTGGCGCCGGCGGCGGAGACTCTGGCCGCGGAGCGGCTGGCGGCGGTGCCATCGGCCGAGGAGGCGCCGGTGGCGGAGTGGGACGAGGCGCCGGCCGTGGCGGAGCCATCGGACGCGTGGGCGCCAGGGGTGTGACGGGTCGTGGCGCGGGCGCCGGCGGTGCCTTGGGTGTGGAGGGCTTCCGCGGTGCCGGCTTCTTCCTTGCGGGCTTCCGCGCCGGCTTCTTCTTGGCCGGCTTCCGCGCCGGCTTCCTGCGGGCCGGCCTCTTCTTCTTCGCGGGCTTCCTGGCCGGCTTCTTCTTCGCAGCCTTCTTCTTCTTTTTCTTTGCCGGCTTCCTTGCCGGCTTCCTCTTCGCAGCCTTCTTCTTGGCCGGCTTTCTCTTGGCGGGCTTCCGCTTCGCGGCCTTCTTCGCGCGCTTCGCCGCCTGCTTGCCAGCCTTCTTCGCGCGCTTCGCTACCCTCTTGCCAGCCTTCTTCGCGCGCTTCACGACCTTCTTGCCGGCCTTCTTCGTCCGCTTCGCCGCCTTCTTCCCGGTCTTCCTCAGCGTCTTACCCGCCTTCTTGGCCTTCTTGCGGACCTGCTTGCCGGCCTTCCTCACGGTCTTCTTCGCCTTCTTCGCGACCTTCTTCGCCGTCTTGGTCACCTTAGCCTTTCCAGCCTTGCGCGCCATGAGCGCCTCCACGTGATGAAGGGGTCCGTCAGCCGATGCAAGGTACGCTGCAAATTACGCGCCCACGAGACCCAGGAGCCAGGCGCACACGAGCCCGCCGTAAATTCCGAGCACGTAGCCGGCGACGGCCATGAGCAAACCGACCGGCGCCATCGCGGGGTGATACACACCGGCGACCACGGGTGCCGTGGCCGCGCCGCCTATGTTGGCCATGGACCCCGTGGCGACGAAAAAGAGTGGGGCGCGCACGAGACGAGCCGCCACGAGCAGCACGGCGACATGGATGGCGATCCACACGGCACCCGCCACGAGGTACATCGGCGCCTGCACGACCGCGCGCAGGTTCGCTTGAGCGCCGATGCCCGCGAGGAGCAGGTAGAGGGCGGTGTAGCCCAGCCCGGAAGCGCCGACCTTTTCGAAATCGCGCAGCCGCGTGAACGAGAGCGCGAGCCCCCCCGTCACCACGATGAGCACGGCCCACGTGGTCTTGCTGATGATCGCCGGGTCGCCGAGCGTCGGGAACAGGTCGGTCTGGGCGAGGCGGTGCGCGGCGACGGAAGCCGCCATCCCCATCCCGATCATCACCACCGCGTCGCGTAGCGTCGTCGGATGCCGGTCGCGGTCCATCTCTTGGAGCCGCCGGTTCGTCTCCTCGATCACGGCGGTGTTGGCGCCCGTGCGCGCGTCGAAGCGCGCCTGGTACGCGGCGAAGAAGAGCAGCACGCCCATCCAGCTGTAGCCGACCACGGTGTCCACGACGATGATGGGGCCGAACGCCGACTCGGGGGTGCCGACGCTCTCGGCGATCGCGACCATGTTCGCCGTGCCGCCGATCCAGCTTCCTGAGAGCGCCGCGAAGCCGGTCCACGCGTCCGCCGGCAGGAACGGCTGGAAGATCAGCAGCGAGATGGGCCCTCCAATCACGATACCCACCGTGCCCGCGACGACCATGACGAGCGCTATGGGTCCTAGCCGAGCCACGCTCTTCATGTCGATCGAGATCATGAGGAGCAAGAGCGCGAAGAGCAGCAGGTAGCGGGTCATCCAGTCGTACGTCGGCGACGACGGAGGCGTGATCCCCGCGGTCGTCGCGAACATCGGCAGGAAGTAGACGAACATCACCGGCGGGAGCACCTCGAACAGCCTCTTCGTGCGCTCGAGGCCCGAAACCCAGAAGATCAGGGCGACGACCGCGGCCAGGAACGCAAAGACGGCCATGGGGTCGGCGATGAGGCTCGTCACTGGGTCGGCTTGCATGTGGCGTATCCGGTTTTGAGATCGGAGAGATTGGCATTGGGGCGGCCGGGTCCCCATCTTATGGGAACCCCCCAGTGAGATCACGACGAGCGTGCACTCTCAGTGGGGGTAATCCGTGTGCTGATGCCCGATCCCACACTACTGGTCATAGAGGACGCCCGGGAACACGCGATTCTCGTCCGGGTCGCCGCGCGCAGGGCGCTACCGGGCCTCGATGTGAGGGTCGCGGGGGACGGGCGGGAAGGTATCGCCTACCTCGCGGGCACGCCGCCCTTTCAGGACCGCCGCTCGCATCCGCAGCCGTCGCTCGTGATTCTGGACCTGATCATGCCCGAGATCGACGGCTACAAGGTGCTCGAGTGGATCCAGCAGGAGCGTGGCTCGGACTCGCTTCCGGTCGTCGTGCTCACCTCGTCGCCCGACCCGCAGGCGGAGGGGCGCTCGCTTTCCCTCGGCGCGAGCGCGTTCTACCGCAAGCCCGACACACTGGACCGACTCGGCGACGTGGTGAAGGAGATCGTCGAGAACAATCTGGGCAAGGAGCTCACGGCCGGCCCGCTGGGGTTGGCGATCTGAGCTCCTCCGGGACGAAGTCACGGACGTTCGTGTAGACCACCACGGCCCAGACCGCGCCCGGCGCCACAGGCTTGCCCTCGCCCCGCCGCTCCGGCATCGTGGAGGCCCGCTCCGCCCGCCGCGCCAGGTGGCCATGGAGCCCACTCGTCAGGAGGCACGATGGTCCGCGCCGCACGCTCCGTCCCAGCCGCGCTCGCGCTGCTCACGATCGTTTCGACACACCTCGCCGCCCAGTCCGTCGCAGACATCGTGGCGCGGATGTACGAGTCATACGAGCGACAGGCCGAGGGGGTCGACAACTACACGCTCGTCCAGAGCGTGCTGGGCGTCGAGACCACGAGCTACTTCGAGAAGGAGGTGATCGACGGGAAGCCCGTCTTCACCCTCCGTGACTCTGGCGCGAGCGGCTTCAGCCTCAGCCTCGGAGACGACGACGCCGGCGTCGGCGACTTTTTCCTCTGGGGCGACGAGCTCGCCGAGCACGGCCGCTATGCCGGCCGGGAGCAGATCGGCTCGAGCGCTGTGCACGTGCTCGCGGTCGACGACCTGTCGCAGCTCGACATCGCGCAGCCGACGACGCCGGACGACATGGAGTTCGAGCCCAGGACCGCGCGGATCTTCGTCGACGACGCGCTCATGGTGCCCCGCCGCATGGAGTTCGTCGGCGACGCGCGCACCGACACCGGCCCGCACGAGGTGACGGTCCGCGTCGACCTGGAGAACTACCTGCCCATCGAGAGCCTCCTGATCCCGTATCGGACGGTGGTCAACATCGAGGGACTCGGCGCCGCGATCGACCCCGAGATGCGCGCCCAGCTCGAGGAGATGGAGCAACAGCTCGCGGCGATGCCGGCCGACCAGCGTCAGATGATGGAGCGCATGCTTGGGCCGCAGATGGAGCAGATTCGGCAGATGATGGCCGGGGACGGCGATGCGATGACGATCGAGGTCACGGTGGTGGACGTGGTCATCAACGCGGGGCGGGAGTAGCGCAGGGCTTCTTCCCCCCTCACCGCTCGTAGAACGGCGGGGGCGCGATGCCCAGCGCGCGCAGGTATACGTAGCCCTGTCCGCGGTGGTGGATCTCGTTGTCGATCGCGTAGAGGATCTGCCAGTGGACGGGGCCCGTGAACTGGCCGAACGCCGTCACCGTCTTCCCGAAGCCGTCGGCGGGGAGCTGGCTCCAGAAGTCTTCGATCTCCTCGGTGCTCTCGTCCCAGAGCTTCAGGAGCTCGCCCTTCGAGTCGACGCCCTCGGGGGAGTACTCCTCCCAGTCGCCGGTCACGAGGCCCTGTAGCATGGGCGAGGCGATCGCGAGGAGCTCGTTCGCCATCTCGCCGAACGTCCGCATGCCGCCGAGCGAGAACGTGTAGAGCTGGTCGTCCGGGAACGCCTCGATCAGGCGGCGGGTGAGCCCGCGATGCCCCTTCCAGTGCGCGAGGAGGGCGTCGGGGGCGATGAACGTCGGAGACTCGGCGGACTTCGCTGCGGACATGGAGCCTCGAGGGTCTGAGGGGCGTCGCGGGGACTCGCCACCTTTCGGTTTATATTCGGTATGATGGCGAGTGTCCGTGGCGCCCGCAAGGGGCTCAGGCCCGCACGTAGGCCTCGCGCAGCCGGTGCTCCGGGTGCCCCTCGAGATGGGCCTCGACGCGGTCGTTGCGTGTCACCGCCTCGGCCATGAACTCCACCGCGGCGCTCAGCCGTTCGTCGTTCTGGGCGCAGCTCAGGCGGAGGAAGCCCGCGCCCGCGTCGCCGAAGCACTCGCCGCCCAGGCACGCCACGCCCCGATCGGGGTCCGCACCCTCCAGGAGGTACATCGCGAGCCCATGCGATGTGATCCCCAGTCGGTTGCAGACGTCGGCCACGGAGGGGAAGGCGTAGAAGCTCCCCCCGGGCATGGCGCAGGTGATCCCGTCGACGCCGTTCACCGCTTCCACGAGCAGCGCGACCTTCCTGTGGAACTCCGCCATGTTGCGATCCCGCTCGTCCCGAGCCCCTCTGAGCGCGGCGACGCCCGCCATCTGCACGAACGGAGGCACGCAGGAGAGGGACGTGTTGGTCAACTTCCCGATCATTTCGGCGATCGCGGGATCCGAGACCGCGAAGCCGAGCCGCCAGCCGCTCATGCTGAACGACTTCGAGAAGGTGTAGGCGGCGACCGTGCGCTGAATCATCCCCGGAAGCTGGAGCGGCGAGTGGTGGCGTCCCTTCCACACCATGCGGTCGTACGGCTCGTCGCTGAACACGGCCACGCTCCTGCCGCGGCGGCCCTCCCCGACCTCCTGGAGGAGCTCCGCGATCGCTTGCAGGTCGTCGAGCGTGGCGATGCCGCCCGTCGGGTTGTGCGGGCTGTTGAGGAAGATCGCGCCCGGGCTCGGGTCCTCTTCCAGGAAGCGGCGCACCTGGGCGGGGTCGGGACGGAAGTCCCTCGACGCCTCGAGCCGTGAGAGGACCACGCGCGCTCCGCGCCGCTCGATGTTCGCCGGATACGTCGGGAAGTGCGGGCTGAACACCAGCACGCCGTCGCCCGGGTTCAGGAACGCCTCGCAGAAGAGCTGCTCGAAGTTCTTCGCGCCCGGGCCGATGACGACGTGGTCCGCGCTCACGTCGAGACCGTACTCCTCGCCCACGTACTCCGCCGCGGCCGCGCGGAGCTCGGGCAGACCCATCGAGGGGGCGTAGCGCGTGTGCCCGTCGCGGATCGCCTGCGCGCCCGCCTCGACCGCGACGCCCGGCGTGGGGAAGGGGCTATCGCCGATCTCGAGCTCGATGACGTCCTTGCCTGCGGCGATGAGCCGCTTGGCCACGGCGAGGACGGTGAAGGCCGTCTCGGCCTTGATGGACGAGGCGAAGTCGCTGAAGGGGATGGTCATCGCGTCATCACCATGCTCGAGAGGAGGGCCCCAACCGACATGACTCCACGGTCATTGCACCGTCGCAAGCACTGCATCCGTGAGGCCCGCGAATTCCACGATGAGGTCCGTCGAGCCGCGCGCCAGAGCGATCGCGAGCCCGGCCGGCGAGATGGCCACGATCGTCGGATCGGCCGAGATCCACGTGCCCGCGAGACCCTCGATCGTGTCCGCGGTGGCGTAGAGGACCGCCGACGAGAGTTGCGCCGTCTGCTGCGGCTGGAGGGTGATCGACGGCTGGCTCGCGAGCACGCCGCCGGGCACCGGCGTGAGCGGGATGTTGGCCGTCGTGGGGACGCCGGGGTCGATCTGGACGACTCCGGATCCCTGGAAGAGAGTGAGCGTGCCGAAGCGGAGCTGCGCGACGAGGCCGAGGGCGGAGATGCGCTCCTGGGTCTCGAGCACGAGGCCCGTGCGCAGGCGTCCGTCCGTCGGGCGAGCGAAGAGCACCGTGTCGCGTGAGGTGTCGTCCGCGCGCAGGAAGCGCAGGAAGACCCGGTTGACCTTGGCGAACGCCTCGTCCGTGCCACCCACGGGGGCGCCGATGATCTGGAACGCCAGCGTCAGCTCCGGCGTCGCGGGCGCCGGATCCGTCATCAGCGCGTCGCACGCCGCCGTCGAGATCCCGGCCGCCGCGGCGAGCGCGACCACGCGCCACCTCCGGACGCTCACCGTCCGGGCTCCAGGCGGAGGATGAGACCCGCCTCCCAACCGAGGAAGCCGGTATCCGCGCCCTCCTCGACGATCACGTTGCCGACGCGCATGCGGGCCGAGGGGGACAGGACGAGCCGTCTGCTGGTGCTGTTCCCCGTCAGACGCACGTCGAGCGACGTCCCGCCGGAGGCCACCCACCCCTGGCTCGCGCCGTCCTCGGCGCGGAAGACGCGCATCTCGGCCGAGGGGAGGAGCGCCGAGGAGCGCCCCACCGGAATGCGAAGGTTGGCGCCGGCGAGGAAGAGCTGCTGCGACGGCGAGTCGCCCCCGGCGCCGAGCAGCGACTGGTCGAGCAGGAGCGTGCCCTTCGAGCGATGGTTGACGCCGCCGTACACGAGCGCGCTGCTTCGGAGGCCGACCGGGAACGCGACGCTCACGGTCGACTGGATGCGGCTCCCCGATCTGAACAGGTTGACGCCGACGAGCTCGTCGTCGGAGAAGTGCTGATAACCTACGACGAACGAGACGGTGCTCGCGCCCAGGTTGCGGTCGACCGCGACGCGGAGCTGGAGTTGGTCTCCCGGGCTGTAGCCGAGCGCGAGGTTGGAGAGAGGCTCGAACTCACCCGCCACCCGGTAGCCCGTGGCGAGGCCGACGCCCCACGCCCCGAGCTGCGTCGCGGCCGCGACGCTCCCACCGACGCTTCCCGCGCTCCCCCACGTGTTGATCGCGAAGGGGAGGAGGTCCGCGGCGACGATGCCGGCCACGAGGGACTCCTCGAGCGAGAGCGTGCTCTTGCCGGTCGCGAGCGTGGCGTCCGCGCTCAGCACGAGCCAGTCGGGGCCTAGCGCGAGCGTGACGCCGACCTGGGTGTCGGTCGGTCCCGAGAGATGGGCGCTCGCGCCGCTCGGGCTCGTCGCCTCGCCGCTCGCCCAGGCCCCGTCGACCGCGAGCGACACGCGCGTGCCGAGCAGCACCGACGCCGCATAGGGTACGCTGACGAGGCGCAGCGTCTCGACGCCCGCCGTCTGCGGGTCCTCGAACGTGTACGTCTGCACCAGCACTCCGCCTCCGAGCCCTTGGGCGCAGGCTCCCTGGGGAGTAGCGGCGACGCCGATGAGCGCGGCGACGGCGACGGCGCCGAGAGCCCTCGTCGTGGCGGTCACGGCCCGCCTCCCGGGGGGGTGAAGACGAGCTCGAGGAGGATCACCTGGCCCACCCGGTCCTGCCCGAGCACCTCGGCCAGGACGGCCCGTTGCTGCGGGCTCAGGTTGGCGAGAATCCTGTCGCGGCCGCCGGCCGGCGCCGCGCGGAGCAGCCGCACGGCGTCGCGTTGGAGCGCGAGGCGGCGGGCCTGGCCCGCGAGGCCGGACGCGAGCGCGCCGTCACCGAGGCCCGCGAGCCGGGCGACGGACGCCGCACGCGCACCCGCGAGAGCGAAGGCGGGGTCGATCGCGAGCGCGGCGTCATAGTGCTGGCCCGCCTGTCCGTAGTCTCCCGCGTTCTCGGCCGCGATGCCCCGCCCGAGCTCGAGCAACGCCTGCACGCTCTCGGTGTGACGCTCGTTGATCCGCTCGCGCTCCGCGGGCGTGAGCTGAATGCCCATCTCCTCGTGCAGGTCGAGCGCGAGGCGCTTCTCCATCGCGAAGAGCTGATCGATCGCGTCCGAGTCCGAGAGAGGATCCACCTGCACGACTCCGGGCTCGCCCACCTCCACCACCGCCGCGTCGAGGCCGATCCGCGTCCCGTCCTCGATGCGAAAACGCCCCTGGACGACGTTGCGCGAGCCCAGGATGCGTCCCGCCCGCGCCGCGGTGGCCTCGTCGGCGCGCCCCGAGAGCCCGAGCGCGATCTCGTCGATCAGGGCCTGGATGCGGACCCGCTCGAGCACCTGGAGCCGTCCCGTCACCCCGAGGTCCGTCGCGAGCATCTCGGGGATCGCGAGCGCCAGCGGCTCCCAGTCGGGGTCCGTCCCCTCGTACAGGAAGGGAAAGACCGCGACCGTCGCCGGCGGGGGCTCCTGTTGCGTGAGCTCGCGCTCGCGCGCGAGCGCGCTCCGTACCTCGGCCCTGAGCTCGGCCCTGCGCACGGTCTCCAGACGCCGCTCGACCTCGTCGCGGAGCGCTCCCGAGACCCCGGCGTCGAGCGCCGCCTGGTACGTCTCGCGGGCACGAGCCGACTCTCCCGCGTCCTCGGCGAGCACGCCGGACATCAGGAGGAGCCCTGGGTCCTCGGGGAAAGTCTCGAGCAGACCATCGACCACCGAGCGCGCCTCGACGACTCGGTCCGCGCCACGATAACCGGCCGCGAGACGCAGCCCCGTGTCGATGTCACCGGGGTCGGAGGCGAACGCTGCCTCGAGCGTGGGGATCTCGGCGGGCGAGGGCGCGGGCGGAAGCATGCCGGAGGTCGCGCACCCCGCTCCAGCCGCCACCACCGCCGCCATCAAGAGTGCGCGGGATGCGGTCATCGGGGCAGTATGATGGCGCGCGCACCGCCTTCTGCCAACCGCCGCGCCGGTGAGGTGGCGGGCTCTGCCTTGCGCGGGATGAATTGCCGCGCATCGTTCTGTGTCGTCGAAGGTGACCGGCGTCCCCCGCTTTCCGTCGAAGGGCTCATGGATTTTCGCACGTTGGCACGGTCCGCCGTCCTCTGCCTGCTCGTGCTCCACCCAGCGGCTGGGTCGGCGCAACAGTCCCGCCCCCACATCCTCGTGACCAACGATGACGGGATCGACTCCGAGGGGATCGCGGCGATCGTGACGGAGCTCGGCACATTCGCCGATGTCGTCGTCGTCGCACCTCGGGAGAACTACTCCGGGGGCAGCCACTCCACAATCATCCGGACCATTCGCGCGGAGGTGAAGCCGTTCTACCGGGACGGCGAGCTCTTCGGGTACGGCATCAACGCGACCCCCGCGGACGCGGCCAAGTTCGGGATCCTGCATCTGGGGGTGGAGCGTCCGTTCGACCTCCTGGTCTCCGGCATCAACGCGGGGGCCAACACGGGCGAGATCTCCCATATGTCGGGGACCGTCGGTGCGGGAATGGAGGCTCTTTACCACGGGATCCCCGCGGTTGCCACCTCGCAAGGCGGCCCTCAGGACTATGCGCTCACGGCCAGGATCACCGCCCGGATCGTTCGGCAGGTGCTCGCCGAAGGCCTCCCGCCGGGGGTCATGCTCTCGATCAACGTCCCGGGCGGAGAGTTGGCCGGGATCCGCGCCGCGCGCATGGGAGGCTCCTACTTCGGCGTCGGGAGCTTCGAGGAGCTCGCGGCGAGCACCGACTCCGTCTCGTATCGCTCGGTCCTCCGGTCGGCCAGGCGCGGAGGAGACGACACGGATACTGCCTACTACCTCGACGGGTACGTGACCGTGACCCCGCTTCGGTTCGACTGGACCGATGCGGCGACGCTCGAGGTGCTCCAGGGCTGGGACCTGCGGCTCGACAACTGACGGGGAAACCCGCTGACGGAGGAATCATCATGGCGTCACCCGCCCGCGTCGCGGCGACGTTGGTCCTCGCCGCGTGCACCGTGTCGGGCCCTCCTTCCCCACGGGCGATCGTCGACGACGACGCCGCGCTCGCCGACGAGACCCGAGGCGAGAACTGGCTCGGCTACGGGCGTACGTACAGCGAGCAGCGCTTCAGCCCCCTGACGCAGATCGACGACGCCACGGTCGGCGAGCTGGGCGTGGACTGGGTCCTGGAGCTTCCCGACGATCGCGGGCTCGTGTCGACCCCGCTCGTCGTCGACGGCGTGCTCTACTTCATCGGCAGCATGAACGTCGTGCGCGCGGTCGACGCCACCTCGGGGGAGCTGCTCTGGCGCTACGACCCTCGAGTGGGCGAGCGCGCCGATCGCCTGCGAGCCGGTTGGGACCACAACCGCGGCATCGCCTTCTGGCAGGGCAGGGTCTACGTCGCGACCTGGGACGGCCGTCTCAACGCGGTGGACGCACGCACCGGCCGCGAGATCTGGAGCGTCATGACGATCGATCCCGAGCTCGCCATGTACATCACCGGCGCGCCCAAGGTGTTCAAGGGGAAGGTGCTGATCGGCAACGGGGGCACCGAGCACGGACCCTCGCGGGGCTACGTCACCGCCTACGACGCGGAGACCGGCGAGCAGTCGTGGCGGTTCTGGATCGTGCCCGGCAACCCGGCCGACGGCTTCGAGAACGACGCGATGCGCATGGCGGCCGAGACGTGGACCGGCGAGTGGTGGCTCCACGGAGGCGGCGGGAACGCCTGGCACGGCTTCACCTACGATCCCCAGCTCGACCAGCTCTACATCGGCACCGGCAACGGGTCGCCGTGGAACCGGAAGATCCGGAGCCCCGGGGGCGGGGACAACCTCTTCTTGAGCTCGATCGTCGCGCTCGATCCCGACACGGGTGAGTACCTCTGGCATTATCAGACGTCGCCCGGCGAGACGTGGGACTTCAACTCGAACATGGACATCGTGCTCGCCGACCTCGAGATCGAGGGCCGCGCGCGCGAAGTGATCCTCCATGCGCCCAAGAACGGCTTCTTCTACGTCATCGATCGGAGGAACGGCGAGCTGATCTCGGCCGAGCCGTTCGTGGAGACGACGTGGGCGACCCACGTCGACCTCGACACGGGACGGCCGGTCGAAGTGCCGGGCGCGCGCTACGAGACCGGCCCGGCGATCGTCGCGCCGACACCGCTCGGAGGGCACGCCTGGCACGCCATGTCGTTCAACCCCGAGACCGGGCTCGCGTACTATCCGGCGATACACCTGTCCATGCGCTTCACCGATGCCGGCATCGACCTGGACTCGTGGAGGTCGACGAACTGGCTCGGCGGAACGGGTGTCAGCTGGACCTTCGCGGGCACGAGCGGCCCCGGAGGTGCGGCGAGCACGCTACAGGCGTGGGACCCGGTGCGGCAGGAGCTCGCCTGGGAGGTGCCGCTCCCGGGCATCTACAGCCCCGGCACGCTCACGACGGCGGGCAACCTCGTCTTCCAGGGGCGTCTCGACGGCGCCTTCGTCGCATATGCTGCGGACACGGGCCAGGAGCTGTGGAGCATCGACCTCGGTCTCGGCGTCTCCGCCCCGCCGATCAGCTACTCGGTCGACCGACGCCAGTACGTCGCGCTCCTCGTGGGATGGGGCGGCGCCATGGCAGGCCTGGGAGGCGGGGCCTCTGCGAACTACGGCTGGGCGTACGGGATGCACACACGCATGCTCGTGGCCTTCTCGCTCGAGGGCACGGCTACGCTTCCCGTGCAGCCGCCGCCGGGCGTCCCCGAGCCGATCGCGGCGGAATTCGACATCGACCCGGCGCTCAGCGGTCAGGGAGCGGCCGTGTTCGGCCTCTGCGCCAACTGCCACGGCCCCGGGGCGGTCTCGGCCGGCATGGCGCCCGACCTGCGCGCTTCCCCCACGGTGCTGGACGCGGAGCTCTTCCGCCGTATCGTGCGCGACGGTGCGCGCTCGGGGCAGGGCATGCCGAGGTACGAAGAGCTGAGCGACGAGCTGCTCGAGGCGCTCCGGCACTACATCCGCCAACGCGCCGAGGCGGCGCTGAGGCCGTCGGCCGAGGAGTGAATCGCGAGCGCGATGCGTGCGACGCTAGTACGCGACGACCGCGACGTCCGTGTGGGCGAAGTCGGCTCCCTTGAACAAGAGAGGCTCCCGCTCCGCCATCGCGACGCCATAGCTCAGGCAGTCGCCGTAGTCGAGTACGGCAGGATCGCCGACACCCTTTCCGAAGCGAGCGTATGCGAGCCGTGCGAGCCGGGCCGCCCCCACGGACATCGGGACCACTTCGACGCCCAAGCGCTCCAAGAGCGCATCGAGCGCCACCTCGCCCGCGCCACCCTTCTTGGCCAGCATGACCGCCGAAGCCTCCACCAGGGTCGGGGCACCCACGAGTCGACGCTCGTCTTCGGCTACGGCGCGTACCATCGCCTGGGACTCTGGCTCCGCGAAGAGGATCGCCAAGAGGGCTGAAGTGTCGAGGACCATCTAGCCCGGCAGGCCGCGCTCGTCGTAGCCGAGGATCTCCTCCGGAGGGCGGACGTCCCGATCCGGCAGGTCGGCCACCAGCGCCTGGACCTGTGTGACCTCCGCGAGGAGGGCCTCCAGGCCGGCCGCCGGATTCCGCGTGGCCCGCGAGTCGAGAGAGCACGGAACCGTGGCCGTGTCTGAGATTGCTGAGTATGACATACTCACTATATACTCCAGACATGAGTAAGCGCCTTCAGGTCGTTCTGGACGAGGAGGAGCTCGAGGAGATCCGTCGCGTGGCTCGACGACATCGGCTGACCGTCTCGGAGTGGGTACGCCAGGCCCTCCGCGAGAGTCGTCGCGCGGAGCCGCGGCGTGACGAGGAGCGGAAGCTGACGGTGGTGCGGGAGGCGGCCGAGCACGCGTATCCGACGGCCGACATCGAGCCGATGCTCCGGGAGATCGAGCGGGGCTACCTGGGCGGCGACGCTTGATCTTCGTGGACTCCAACGTCCCGATGTACCTCGTCGGCGCCGAGCACCCCCACAAGGCCGACGCCCGCCGGCTCCTCGAGCGCCACATCGCGGCCGGGGATCGCCTGGTGACGGACGCCGAGGTCTTCCAGGAGATCCTCCACCGCTACGTCGCCATTCGGCGGCGCGATGCGATCGACGCCGCCTTCGACGTGCTCCAGGGGGTCACCGACGAGGTGTTTCCCGTCGAGTTGGAGGACGTCGACGCCGCTCGGGCCGACCTGCGCATCCATCCGCAGCTCTCCTCGCGGGACGCGCTCCATGTGGCCATCATGAGGCGGCACGGAGTCGGTCGCGTGATGAGCTTCGACGCCGGCTTCGAAGCGGTCGAGGGCGTCGAGCGGATCTACTGAAGTCGTGCCTGGACGCCGCGAATGGCCAGGGAGCGAGGATGAGCGAGCAAGTACACAGCGGACACATGGACAGCACAGGTCCCCGAAGGACGAAGGTGAGACGGATCCTGCTCTGGGGTCTCGCCGCGATCGCGCTCGTCGCCCTGGGCGGTGCCAGCTATTGGGCCCTCACGTGCCCCTGCGACGGCACACCCGGCTTCGCGCTCCGGGGTGAGCTGCACGAGGCACCCGTCACCGACTGGAGCTTCGCGAACGAGGTGGATCTCTGTCAGATCCAGATCAGCGTGGGGTGGCGGCCACATTCGCTGAACCTGAACTGCATGGCGACTCCGGCCGGAGAGCTCTTCCTCAGCTGCTCGGTCGGCGCGCGTAAGTACTGGTGCCCCAGGGTGGGAGCCGACGAGCCCGGGAGACTTCGCCTCGACGGGGTGGTGTATCCGGTCGTGCTCAACCGGGTCATGGAGCCGGCTACGCTGGACGCGGCGTGGAGCGCACGGATCACGAAGCTTCAGGACCCCGGCGTCCAGGCCATGCAGCCGCCCGGATCGACGACCCCGCCGCTCGACGCCGAACGGCCGGAGAGCTGGTGGTCGTTCAGGGTGGAGTCGCCCCTGGCCGACTAAGAAGCCCGGGTCGCGACCGCCCGGTCCACGATCGAGGCCAGCGTCGACACCACGAGCAGCCAGCTCACCACTCCGGCCAGGCCCAGGAGCGGCTGCTCGACTCCGGACGGCGCGGGCAAGCGCGCCAGCGCGATGATCACGAGCGGCGCGAAGTAGAGGATGCCGTTCCAGCGCCCGAGGCGGCTCATGCGGAGCTGCTTCTCGCGGTGGAGGAGGTACGAGTCGAGGACGTACTGTGAGAAGGCGATCGCCACGAGGACCGGGAGCACAACGGTCACCACGCCGGCCGCGGACGCCCCGAAGAGGCCGGCCGTGACGAAGAGGAAGTCGGTGGCGTGGTCGAACAAGCGGCCGGCGGGCGACGCCGTACCGTACGCCCTCGCCACGACGCCGTCGTAGTAGTCGGTCGCGATGGCAATCGCGACGAGAACCGCGGGCAGCACCCCCTGCGCGGGAGTCCAGCCGGCGAACGCCAGCGCGGCGGGCACCACCAGGAGGAGCCGCACGCCGGTGAGCAGGTGGGCCGCCATGCTACTTGTCGGTCAGCTCCCGCTGCGCGCGACGCAAGAAGAGGAGCCCGATCAGCGCGTTGAAGAAGATGAAGAAGTTGTGCTGCACCAGCCCGAAGGCCGCCATCTGACCTTCGTTCTCGGGAAAGAGGATGACCCAGGAGGTGATCGCCGCCGCGCGCATGGGGGTGGGGATCGTCGCGGCGAAGAAGATGACCGGCAGGTATCCCAGCAGGTTCAGGAACGACGTCTCCACG
>Ga0214472_10003576_pt1 | contig 16411 bp, 17 predicted proteins | sample RVTome_6_FD_207662 | JGI IMG/M metagenome (GOLD analysis project Ga0214472, IMG submission 207662) | Soil microbial communities from uranium-contaminated site in the Upper Colorado River Basin, Wyoming, United States - RVT140D175 | ecosystem: Environmental > Terrestrial > Soil > Contaminated >... | reverse complement strand
TTTCAATGGCAAGGTGGCACATGAATACCACATAAAAATATCTTCCGGCTTTGAGCATGGCCGCCGCGGACTTTATGTCGTAGTCCGCATCATCCAGCCATATTTTGGTGGCGTCTTCCATTTAAAATACCGGGTTCAGGTCCGCGAGCCTTCTGCCGACCTCGGCGAGCACCCTTGCCTCGTCCTTCACGCCCTTTGACTCGAACGTCGCGGACATCCTGACGTACGCGCCAGCGTCGTCCCAGGGCACGGTGGATATCAGCTTTTCCTTGATCAGGTACTGCGAGAACTCTTCCGCGCTTTTAAACTGCGGCCCGCCCTTCAAGCCCTTCGGCGCGCGCATGTACAGGTAGAACGTGCCGCCGGGGAGCTTGGCCTTGAAGCCAGCCTCCTTCAGCACCTTCACCAGGCCGGCAAGCCGCCTCTTGTACTTCGCGGTTATCGCGTCTGTAATCTCCGGGTGTTCGAGCGCGTGGATGCCCGCCTTCTGGATGGCCTTGAACTGGCCTGAGTCCACGTTGTCCTTTATGTTCGCGAACGCGGCCACGACCCGCTCGTTGCCGGTAACGAAAGCGAGACGCCAGCCGGTCATGTTGTACGCCTTCGAGAGCGAGTGTACCTCGACGCCGACCTCCATAGCGCCGGGCACGGACAGGAACGACAGCGGCTTCCCGTTATACGCGAGCCCCGCGTATGCCGCGTCCTGCACGACGACCACCTTGTTCTCCCGGGCGAACTCTATTACCTCCCTGAAGAACTTGACGGTCGCGGAAGCGCCGGTCGGGTTGTTCGGGTAGTTTATGTACAGGAGCTTGGCCCTCTTTTTTATGGCCGCGGGGACCTTGTCAAGCCTCGGGAAAAATCCGTTTTCTTCCAGCAGCGGAAGGTGGCGCACCTCGCCGCCAGCGTACTTGGTGTGAGTGCAGATGACCGGGTAGCCGGGCACTGTCGCGAGCGTCACGTCGCCTGGGTTTATGAACGCGTACGGGAGCATGGCGAGCGCGGGCTTCGAGCCTATCGAGTGGATGACCTCGGTCTCCGGGTCTATGCCCTTCACGCCGAACACACGCCCCATGTAGCTTGCCGCGGCGTCCTTGAACTCCTGTATCCCGTTGTCCGCGTAGCCCCTGTTCTCCGGCTTCGCGGCCTCCGCCTGCAATGTCTTCACGACGCCGGGGAACGCCATCTCGTCCGGCTCGCCCACGCCCAGGTCTATTATCTCGACGCCGGGGTTGGCCGCGAGCGCCGCCCGTTTCGCGCGCTTGATCTTCTCGAACTTGTATATCGTCGTGTCCTTGCCAAACCTGCTCCCGCCTATCCTTTCCGCGAACAACCTCTGGATGTACGTGTCAGACAATGTGCCGTGCCTCCTGTCTTCCTATTGTAGGGGCCGACCTGCGTGTCGGCCCAATTATTTCGTGTTGCCGGGCGTGCCTGCTATCCCACGGTGTTGACCAGCGAACCGATGCCCTCTATGCGCACCTCGATGTCGTCGCCCTTTTTCATCGGGCCGATGCCGGGCGGTGTGCCGGTCGATACCACGTCGCCGGGGTTCAGCGTCATCACCCTCGATATGAACGATAAAAGCTCCGGCACCTTGAATATCATCCTGTCCGTGGTGGAGCGCTGCTTGCGCTTGCCGTTTAGGTACGCCTCGACCTTGATGGATGCCGTGTCGAGCTCCGTCTCTATCCACGGCCCGAACGGCGCGAACGTGTCGAACGACTTCGCGCGTGTCCACTGGCCGTCTTTTCTCTGGAGGTCTCTCGCGGTCACGTCGTTCAGGCAGGTGTAGCCGAGTATGTAATGCCCGGCCTCGGACTCTTTAATGTCCTTCGCCTTCCTGCCGATCACCACGGCAAGCTCCGCCTCGTAGTCCACCTGCCTGGACATATCCGGGTACACGATGACCCCGCCGGGCCGGAGCGCGCAGGTCGAGGGCTTGATGAATATCACAGGCTCCGGCGGGAGCGGGAGGCCCATCTCGGCCGCGTGGTCGGAGTAGTTCAGCCCGACACATACTATCTTTGTCGGCGCCGACGGGGCGAAGAGCTTCGCCTCGCCGGAGAGGAAGCTCTCGCCTGTCCTCTTCTGCGAGAGCGGGCTGGACACGCGATATATAACGCCGTCCTCGAGTACGCCGTATGACTCTTTGCCGTCTTTCAGGTATCGTACTATGCGCATCTGTATTACTTTATCCCGAGCACGTCGTGCATGTTGTACAGGCCCGGCTTCATGCCCGCGACCCAGAGCGCGGCCTTGACCGCGCCGCGCGCGAACACGTCCCTTGAGGACGCCTTGTGCGTTATCTCTATGCGCTCGCCCATCGTCCCGAATATGACGGTGTGCTCGCCAACCACGTCCCCTATCCGGAGCGTCTGGACGCCTATCTCGCCGCGCTTCCTCTCGCCGATTATCCCGTGGCGCGTGAACACGCCGACCTCGTCCAGGTCCCTGCCCCGGCCGGCCGCGACGACCTGCGCCATCTTGAGCGCGGTGCCGGAGGGCGCGTCCTTCTTGTGGCGGTGGTGCGTCTCGACGATGTCTATGTCGTAGTCCTCGTCCAGGACGGACGCTATGTCGTGCAGCACCTTCAGGAGCAGGTTGACGCCGACGCTCATGTTCGGCGCGAACACGATGGGTATCTTCGACGATGCCTCACTTATCTGCGCAAGACCTTTCTCGTCGAACCCGGTGGTCCCGATGACCATCGCCTTGCCCGCGTCCACCGCGGCCATGATGTGCCTGGCCGATACGTCCGGGAGCGTGAAGTCTATGACCACGTCGCCCGCGCCGGCCACGGAGGCGAGGTTGTCCGCGATGGCCGCGCCCTTCTTGCCCAGGCCCAGGTAGTCGCCTATGTCCATCCCGATTATGTCGTGGCCGGGCCTCTCGGTCGCGCCCGTTACGTCCGCGCCCTCGGTCTCGATGAGGATGTCCACAATCCTCCTGCCCATCCGCCCGGCGGTTCCGGTTACTATGCAGTTGACCATGCCTGTATCCTTCCTGTATGGGCTATCCCTATACCAGCCCGTAGTTCTTGAGCGCTACACGGAGCTTCTCGTCGTTCGCTGCGGACATCGGGCAGAGCGGGAGGCGGAGGTCGCCCTTGCACTTGCCCATCATCGAAAGCGCGGTCTTGACCGGTATCGGGTTCGTGTCGTAGAACATCGAGCGGTTAAGCGGCTGGAGCTTGTAGTGGAGCCTCCTCGCATTGTCCATGTCGCCCGCGAAGTACGCGTCGCAAAGCCCGGCCATGTCCGCAGGCGCGCAGTTTCCAGATACGGATATGACGCCCATGCCGCCAAGTACCAGCGTCGGGAGCACCGTGAAGTCGTCGCCGGAGAGCACCGCGAGCTTGTCGCCGCAGAGCTCTATGATGTCCGATATCTGGCCCAGGTTCGCGGTCGCCTCCTTGATAGCGACGATGTTCTTTATCTCGGCGCAGCGGGCGACGGTGTCGGGCAGCATGTTGACCGCGGTCCTGCCGGGCACGTTGTACATAACGATGGGGATGTCCACGTCGTCCGCGACCGCCTTGAAGTGCCTGTACAGCCCCTCCTGCGAGGGCTTGTTGTAATACGGCGTGATGATGAGCGCACCGTCCGCGCCGGACTCCTTCGCGTGGCGGGTGAGCATTATCGTCTCCTCGGTGGAGTTCGAGCCGGTGCCGGCTATAACCGGCGCCCTGCCCGCGGCCTTCTTCACCACGAACTCGACGACGTGCTCGTGCTCCTCGTAGTTAAGCGTGGCGGACTCGCCGGTCGTACCGCACGGGACGATGCCGTGCGTGCCCTCGGCTATGTGCCAGTCCACGAGCGAGCCGAGCGCCTGCTCGTCAACCTTGCCGTCCTTGAAAGGAGTTATTATCGCCACAAAAGAGCCCTTGAACATTTGTTCCTCCGGTATCTATAATAACGCAAACGGCGCCTGATAAATCAGGCAGCTACAATATCAAACCCTAAAGGAACGCGCCGTCCTCGAAAACGCCCTGGTAGACGAGCACCGCGTCGCCTTCGAGGTAGACGTCCGTGAACTCGTTGCCGTCCCACTCGAAGTAAACGGTGAGCGTCCCGCCTCCCTGCGTCTTCAACCGCACTGGCGAGTCCACGAGCCCCTTTGCCCCCGCGATGAGCGCGGCGGCCGTGGCCCCCGTCCCGCAGGCCAGCGTCTCGGACTCCACGCCGCGCTCGTAGGTCCTTATCGACATGCCGTTCCTGCCGTCCACCCGGACGAAGTTGGCGTTAGTGCCGGAAGGCGCGAACGTCTCGTGGTAGCGCGTCCTCGCCCCTATCCCGCAAACGTCCCTGGCCTCCAGGTCGTCCACAAAATATACCACGTGCGGGACTCCGGTGTTTATGTACGAAGCATCGACCGGGCACGCGCCGCCCAGGTCGAGCGCGAGGCCCGCCCGGTAGTCGAACGGTTTTGTAAGCTGCACCTTTACGGAGTTTTCCTTCACCTCCGCGTGGATGATGCCAGCGAGCGTCTCGAACGCGAGCTTCCTTCCCGCGATGCCCTTCAGGTATGCGAACCGTGCGGCGCAGCGCGAGCCGTTCCCGCACATCTCTACCTCGCCGCCGTCAAGGTTGAAGAAATGCCACCTGAAGTCTGCTATGTCCGAGCTCTCTATGAATATCATCCCGTCCGCGCCCACGGAGAACTTCCGGCGGCAGAGCCTCCTGACCGCTTCGGCCGGGTTCTCGTAAACCTTGCCCAGCCGGTTGTCCACGATTATGAAGTCGTTGCCGGATGCGTGCATCTTTACGAAAGGTGTCTTGACCAGCATTATCTAAGCCTCAACTTGTACAGGACCTTGCCCGCGAACTTGTTTATCCCGCTGTTCCTGTCCAGGAACGGGAGGACCGGCGGCCTTCTCACGCCCATCTTGTCCAGCTCCCGCTTTATGTCCTTGTTCTCGCGGTCGAGCGACATCCCCTTCCGGAGCGCGTCGTGGGCCTTCCCCCTGTTGCCTATCTTCATGTACACCTTGGCGAGGTTCAGGAACATCTCGGCCCTGAAGAACTCCTTTGCAGCGGCCTTTTCGCACAGGGCAAGCCCTTCCTTCAGCCTGCCGCTGACGCTCGCGAGGCAGACCCCGTAGTACGACATATACCTGGGGTCGGCGCTGTTCATCTCGAACGCGCGCCTGAACGCGCGCAGCGCCTCCTTCTGCTTGTCCCTCATCAGCAGGAACTTCCCTGCCTTGAAGTACTCCTCGGGGTCCTCCGCGGGTACTTCCTGTTCCTCCTCCGGCACTCCGGAGTTCAAAGGCTGCCTGTCGTCGAGGTCGTCCTTAGCCATAACACACCGCCTTCTTCAGGCAAGGAAGCCCGGAAGCTCCTCGCCCCTCACAAGATCTTCGATTTCCTCCCGCCGCCTTACGACGTGGAAGCCGTCTTCGTGCACCATTACCTCCGCCGGCCTGGTGCGTGAGTTGTAGTTGGATGACATGGTGTAGCCGTACGCGCCCGCGCTCATCACCGCGAGCAGGTCGCCTCTGCCGGGTATCGCAATCTTCCTGTCCTTGGCCAGGAAGTCGCCGGTCTCGCATATCGGGCCGACCACGTCCGCGACAAACTCCCCGCCTCCGGACCTTATGACGGGCCTTATCTCGTGGTGCGCCCCGTACAGGCTCGGCCGCATGAGGTCGTTCATGCCCGCGTCCACGATGACGAAGTTCTTCGTGCCGGACGACTTCCTGTACAACACCTTCGTGACGAGGCAGCCCGCGTTGCCTACGAGCACCCGGCCCGGCTCGAAGACGAGCGCGCAGTCCGTGCCCTCGAAGACAGGGGCAAGCGCCCTCGCGAACTCGCCAGGGTCCGGCGGGGACTCGTCGAGGTACCTGATGCCAAGCCCGCCCCCGGCGTCGATATACCTGATGTTTATGCCCTCCGCCCTGAGCCTCTTCACGAGCCCGGCCGTCTTCTTGAGCGAGTCCACGAACGGCGAGACCTCGGTAAGCTGCGAGCCTATGTGCTGGTGTATGCCTATTATCTCTATGTTCGCGAGCCTCGATGCGGCAAGGTACTCGTCCTCGGCCTCCTCTATCGCCACGCCGAACTTGTTCTTCTTGAGCCCGGTCGATATGTACGGGTGCGTCTTCGGGTCCACGTCCGGGTTTATCCTTATGGCTATGGGGGCCTTAACGCCCAGCCTGCCCGCGATGCGGTCTATCTCGGCAAGCTCCTCGGCGGACTCGATGTTGAACATAAGTATACCCGACTTCAGGGCATACTCGATCTCGGAGGCTGTTTTCCCGACGCCCGCGTACACAATCTTCTCCGGCGGCACCCCCGCCCTCATCGCGCGGTAGAGCTCGCCTCCGGAAACAACGTCCGCGCCTCCGCCCTGCACGGCGAACGTCTTTACGACCGCGAGGTTCGAGTTGGCCTTCATCGCGAAGCACACTATATGCGGCACGCCGTCGAAAGCCTCGTCGAACACCCTGAAGTGACGTTCGAGCGTCTTGTGGCTGTAAAGGTAGAAAGGAGTACCCACCTCGCGGGCGATATCCTCCACCGCGACTCCCTCGCAGAAGAGCCTGTCGCCCGAATACCCGAAATAGTCCATAAGTCCTCTTTAATAAAGATAATTACAAGATATTTATTAAAACATGAACTGCACGGCAGGTCAAGGCTTTTTTAGCCTGAACAGGCCCGTTTCGCATTGTCCCCTGGACGGTTGGCGCAGCGTCTGCCCCCGTTTGACGCACTCATGACTAACTGATATACTCTGACTTAACCTGCACGTATCTTATTAAAGCGATAAGCCCTTCCCTGGCACAGCCCTATTACCTGCTTAGAAGGAAACCTTGGCTGCCTCATTCGAACTGCTCCTAAGGGAGCTTGCGGAACTTCGGGTCAGACTCGACCGGCTGGAGGCGGCTGACCCCGGCGATGCCGGCCTTCCCGAGCTCGCCGAGACAGTCAGGCTGGCCAGCCTGACGGCAAGGGAATGCGCCGAGCTCACCGGCCTTGGCACGGACCTCCGCGCGATACTGGACAATGCGTACGACGCGGTCTTCATACACACGCTGGACGGGACAGTGGTCGACGTAAACAGGAAGATGCTCGATATGTACAGCGTGTCGCGGGAAGAGGCGCTGAAGCTGAGCATCAGGGACGATTATTCGTCCAGCGACAACCCGCTCGACAGCCTGCCTTCCATCTGGGAAGAGGTCATGTCCGGCAGGGAACAACTTTTCGAGTGGCATGCACGCCGTCCGAACGACGGCTCGGTGTTCGACGTCGAGGTCTACCTGAGGCGCATCACCCTGCAAAACAGCGACGTCATACTTGCAAACGTCCGTGACATAACGGACAGAAAACGGGCCGAGCAGGAACGCTCCGCGCTTTTGCACATGATGACGCACGACATACGCGGCCCGCTGACCGTCATCGACGGTTACTGCGAGATACTTTCGGTCGAGCTTGCCGGCACGGAACCCCAGCTGATGGTTGAAGAGATTAAAAAGGCGTCCAACAGGATATCGTCGTTTATACAGGACATGCTCGACCTGTCTGCGATGGAGTGCGGCAAGCTCGACCTGGACAAAGCGCCCGTCTCGCTCCAGGAACTTGTCGAGCAGACCGTGGGCGAGAACTACATGCCCGCAATCATCAGCCAGGTCAGGCTGCATGTCGAAAAGGCAGGCGGCCTGCCCATGGTACACGCCGACAAGAAACACCTGGGCCGCGCAATCGAGAACCTGGTCTCGAACGCGGTCAAGTTCACGGGCAGGCACGGGCAAGTCACCGTCCGGGCCGGTACGACAGGCGCATTCCCGCCCATGGCGTTCGTCGAGGTTGCGGACAACGGGATGGGGATATCGGAAGATGACCTGCCGCATGTGTTCGAAAAGTACTACCGGGGGAAGAAGACCGGCTCGGTCATGGGGACAGGGCTCGGGCTTGCCATCGTGAAGGCGGTAGCCCTTGCGCACGGAGGGACGGTCGAGGTCGTAAGCGCCCTTGGGAAGGGCAGCACGTTCCGTATACTGCTGCCGGTGGGCGAGGACGAGGGCGGCGTCAGCGGCCCGGAAGAAATATCCGGCGCAGCGTGAGCAGGGCGGCCCTGCCAGCCATGTAGAACGGCATTAAGAACGGCATCGTGAGCCAGTGCCAGGGCCTCGCGTACCTGACGAAAAGCTTGAGGCTGGAGGCCGCCTTCCTCCTCATCTTCGCCAGGCTGAACTCGCCGCCCATGCTCATGGAGACCTTGTGCCACATCCTGGCATCAGGCACGAACAGAAGAGTAAACCCGGCCCCTTCAGCCCTGAGCGAGAGGTCCGTGTCCTCCGCGTACATGCCAAACGAGGTGTCCAGCATCCCCACGCGCTCCATGCACGGACGCGATACGAGCATCCCGCAGCCGGTTACGTAGCCGGTCGTTTCGACATCCGCGAACAAGCCTGTGTCCCTCTTCCTTATCGCCCTGTGCGCGACCAGCCCGCGCCACATCTCCACGATGCCTCCCGCGTACCAGATGACCTCGCCTTCAGGCCTCCCCGGCGGGTAGTAGTATATCATCGGGCCCGCGATGCCCGCGTCCGGGTGCGAGAGCGCGGCATCCACCAGCCGGGTGAGCATGGAGCGGTCCACGACCGTGTCGTTGTTCAGGAGGAGGACGTAATCCGCGCCCCTTTCGAGCGCGCAGGTTATGCCGGCGTTGTTGCCGCCTGCGTACATCAGGTTCTTCCCGGTCTCGATTACCTCCACGTCCGGGAACGCGGCCCTGACGGCCTCCGCGCTTCCGTCGCCGGAGCCGTTGTCCACCATCACCGTCCTGAAGTTCGGGTAGTCCATCTTCTGGACTGTGCCCAGGCAGTCGAGCGTGTCGTCCTTCCTTTTGTAGTTGAGGACGATTATGTAGACGAGCGGGGCGCCGGTCATGTTCCCACCGCCTCGGTAAACCCCTTCGCACGGAGGAGGCAGGAGTCGCACCGCCCGCACGGGGTCCCGTCTGCTGCCGGGTCGTAGCACGAATGCGTCATGTCGTAATCGACGCCCAGACCCCTGCCCATTCGTATTATCTCCGCCTTCGTGAGCTTTATGAGCGGTGTGTGTATCCGGAACTTTTCGCCAAGGACGCCCGCCTTCGTCGCGAGGTTAGCGGTACGCGTAAAAGCGCGTATGAACTCCGGGCGGCAGTCCGGGTAGCCGGAATAGTCGAGCGCGTTCACGCCGATGAATATGTCCCTCGCGCCGATTGCCTCCGCCCACGCGAGCGCGAGCGAAAGGAATACCGTGTTCCGCGCGGGCACGTACGTGACCGGGATTTCAGGGCCTATGTCCTTGTGGGATTTCTTCTTGGGGACGGGGATGTCAGCGGTCAGCGCGGAGCCGCCGAATGAAGACAGCCCGACCTTCACGACCTTGTGCTCTTTGGCGCCAAGCGCCTTCGCCACCTTCTTCGCGGCCTTCAGCTCGAAGCGGTGCCGCTGCCCGTAATCAAACGAAAGCGCGTAGCAGTCGTAGCCCTTGGATACGGCATGCGCGAGCACGGTCGCGGAGTCGAGCCCGCCGGAGAGCAGGACGACGGCTTTTTTGGTGGAAGGTTTCATAATTGCAGAGCACTTTTAAAGGCAGGGCCGACATGCGCTTCGCTTAGTACGGCCCCTACAAGGAGGAGATCGCTTCGTAGCCTGCGCTCCTCGCAAAGACTAAATAGACCGTCACCCCTGCGAAGGCAGGGGTCAGGAATTTGTCTTCAAGGGGTCTATTCCGTACTCGCCGGACTCGCCGCACCGGATGCGGCCGGTTTCTTGCGCCTTCTTCTTTTTTTCTTGGCGTCAGAGGCTGCGGCATCGCCCGCTCCACCCGCTGGCGCGGCAGTAGCTGCCTGAGCGGCTGCCGGTTTCGGGGCGGGCTTCCTTGGCGGGCGTCCACCGGGTTCTTTCCTGTCGCCGGGTCTCCCGCCGGGGCCTGGCCTTCCGCCCGGTTTCGGGCCGCCCCTCCTGCCGCCCGGTTCCGGCCTCGGCGTGCGTGTCTTCTCGAACTCCGCCCTCTGCTCCTGCGTGGGCCTGACCTCCTTGACGAACATGTCCTCGTCCGGCCATGCGACCGGTATCTTCATCCCGATGTACTTCTCGATGTCTTCGAGCGAGAACACGTACGCCTCGTCCGCGAACGCGTACGCCTTCCCGGACGCGCCCGCGCGCGCGGTGCGGCCTATCCTGTGGACGTAGTCTTCCGCGTCCTGGGGCAGGTCGTAGTTGAACACGTGCGTCACGTCGTCTATGTGGAGCCCGCGCGAAGCGACGTCGGTGGCGACCAGTATCGGGAGCTTCCCGGACTTGAAGTCTTCGATTATGCGGAGCCTTTTGTTCTGGGCTATGTCGCCGGATATCACCGCGGAGTCGTACCCGTTCACCTTCAGCTTGAAGACCACGCGCTCGGCCTCCCGCTTCGTGTTGATGAAAAGCATGCTCCGCTTGGGCTTCTCCTTCGCGAGCACGCCCAGCAGAAGGCCGAACTTCTCGTTCCGCCCGACATGGAAGAGCGACTGCTCTATGCGCTCCACGGTCATCTGCTCCGGCGTGACCGACACCTTCTCCGGGTTGTTCATGTGCTCGTACGCAAGCTCCATGACCCGGTAGCTCAGCGTGGCGGAGAAGAGCATCGACTGGCGCTGGTCGAACGGAGGCATCCTCCGGAGCATGTACCGTATGTCCGCGATGAAGCCCATGTCGAACATCCGGTCGGCCTCGTCTATGACGACCGACTCTATGTACTTCAGGCTGAAGACCTTCTGCTTGAAGTAGTCTATGAGGCGGCCCGGCGTGCCGACCAGAAGGTCGGTGCCCCTTTCGAGCGTCTCCTTCTGCTTCTGGTAGTCCACCCCTCCGTATACCGCCATCATATCGAGGCCGGTATGCTTGCCCAGGAGCTTCGCGTCTTCGAGTATCTGGACGGCAAGCTCGCGGGTGGGCGCGATGACTATAGCCCTGGGCGCGCGGCCCGGCATGGGGGTGGGAAGCGGCTTGATGCGGTTAAAGAGCGAGACCAGGAACGCGGCGGTCTTGCCCGTGCCTGTCTGGGCCTGGCCCGCAACGTCTTTTCCGGAAAGCGCGAGCGGGAGCACAGCCTCCTGGATAGCGGTAAGCTCCGTGAACCCCGTGTCCGCTATCCCCTTAAGTACTTCTTCCGATAGGTTTAGTTCGTCAAATTTCATCTTATTATTTTACACGACGCGAGCAATAATGCAAGGACAATATGGTTTTAGGGTCGTTCCCGGTCCGGGATGCGAAGCCCCGGTGTTTATTTTCCGCCCCGGCTGGCGGATAATCGCCCGTGAAAAAGCGGCTGAATTGTGGTATGCTTGTTTTTCATACGCGCATAATTGAGCATGCCGGTCACCAACTGAGCGTTTTCAATGAGACCCGAAGACATCGATAAGGCGATATCGCGCATAAAACTGGCCGTTAAGCCGTGGCAAACGCCCGCTGTAACGGTCGTGGCGCGCGAAAAAGACCCATACAAAGTGCTTATATCCTGCATCCTGAGCCTCCGTACCCAGGACAAGACCACGGCGGACGCCTCCGCGCGGCTTTTCGAACTTGCGGGCACGCCCACCGAGATGCTCGGCCTGGACGCCGCAGCAATAGAAAAGGCCATATATCCCGTGGGCTTCTACCGCAACAAGGCTCGTTCCATACTCGACATCAGCCGGATGATAATGGACGATTTCGGCGGTACCGTGCCGGACGATATAGACAAGCTCCTTAAGCTGCCCGGCGTGGGCAGGAAGACCGCAAACCTGGTCGTGACGATAGGCCACGGGAAGCCCGGCATATGCGTGGACACCCATGTGCACAGGATAATGAACCGGTGGGGTTACATCGCGGCGAAGACGCCGGAGAAGACCGAGACCGCGCTTCGGGAGAAGCTCCCGAGGAAGCACTGGATACCGATAAACGACCTCCTGGTCACGTTCGGCCAAAACCTGTGCAAACCGGTCTCGCCTTTGTGTTCCACATGCCCGGTATACGAGTTCTGCGACAGGGTTGGGGTTGGCAAGCACAGATAAACAATGGGCTTGGCTCTGTGATGCGGGGAGCCTGAATGGGTCAGCGGACTTCCTCGCCGCCCTCGTCTTCGTCCAGGGAGACGGACGAGAACAGCCTTTCTTCGGCCGGTGCCGCGGGCTGGGCGCCTTTGTGTTTCGGGTTCTTGCGGACCTTTTCGAGCGACTCGCGGGAGGCCATCTCGATCAGTATCCAGGGCGAGCCGAGGTCGTTGTCGACGCCGTTGCCGGGATCCACGTAGTAGTGCGGGGGCAGGGTGTTAAGCGCGAGGGCGACCGCGTCCATACGGCATCTTGCGCAGCCGCAGTACCTGTCGGTCTCGGCCAGCATCTTGTCGATGTAGTACGAGACTTTTCCGTAGTTTGCGTTTTCTATCTTGTAGACCGGCTCGTTGCTCATTATGCCCCGTTACTGGAATTATAGCTTCACACAGTAATTATAATGCAATTGCCGTGCCAGAATGCGCGTTTTCCGAGAATCATTTTCAATATCTTGCTCGACGGGGTCATTTTATATAACTTTCGGCTCTTGCCGCATGCGTTTGTCAGGTGACGGGTGATGGTCAGGTTAAGCCAGGTAAGGCGGGTGCTGCTGCTCACGCTCGGCCTCAATATCATGGTCAGCGGGCTTAAGCTCGGGGCGGGCTACTTCTTCGGTTCGCTCGCGATGGTTGCGGACGGGTTCCACTCCTTCTTCGACGCGTCCTCGAACGTACTGGGGCTTATCGGCATCCAGGTCGCGTCCAGGCCACCGGACAGCTCGCACCCCTACGGCCACAAGAAGTTCGAGACGTTCGCGACGGTCGGCGTGGCGGTGCTCCTTTTCATGACCTGCATAGAGGTCCTGAAGCGGGTGTACGGGCAACTGACTGGCGTCGGCTCGCCCGCAGAGGTGTCCGCCGCCGGTTTTGCGGTGATGTTCATCACCGTAGGCGTGAATATATTCGTATCCCGGTACGAGACAAAGAAGGGCCGCGAATACGCAAGCGACTTTTTGCTTGCGGACGCGGGCCACACGAAAAGCGACATAATGGCGAGCGCGTCCGTCATAGCCGGCCTTGCCGCGGTTAAAATGGGCTATCCCGCGGCGGACCCGGTCGTCGCGCTTGTCATCGCGCTACTGATAGCGCGGGTCGGCATTCGTATCATAAAGACTTCCTCGGACGTGCTCTGCGACGCGGCAGTCATCTGTCCCGGCGTGGTGGAGATTATATGCATGTCGGTGCCGGGCGTCATCCGCTGCCACCACGTCAGGAGCCGTGGCCGTGAGGACGAGGTCCTGATGGATTTGCACATACACGTCGCGCCGAACCTTACCACGAACGAGGCCCACGCGATCGCGCACAAGGTGGAGAACGCCATACGCGCGAAGATGCCCGGCGTCGCGGACATCGTTGTGCATATAGAGCCGGAGGAGCAGGTGTGAGGGGGGAGCTATAGACTGTGTCTGGAACTATGAGAAAATAACGGGTTTAATAAGATTATTAAGTATGGCATCCCCGGAACTGGATGTACCTGTAACTCTCCAGAACTCTCTATGCGGCGGGGTTGAGATGATGCGTAAGTCTTGAACCCTCCATTAAGCAGACTTTTTAACGTGATACCTGCTCTTAAGCAAATTGGTTATACCCTCGCTAAGTTTAACGGGCGAAGTATTCATCTTGACGAGAAAGCCTGATGCGCCCGCCAACATGCTGCGGTCTATCTCAGATTGAGACCCGCGAGCCGAGAAAATTATCACGGGTATATCCTTCAAGGCCGCGCTCCCCTTTATATATTCCAGCACTTTGTACCCGTCCATCTTTTCCATATAAAGGTCAAGGACTACAATATCCGGGCAGTCGGCCTGCAACTTGCCTATCGCCTCTACACCATCCTGTGCTTCCACCACAGTATACCCGTCCAGCACCAGTTTGCTCCGGTATATCCTCCTTGTGGCGTTGTTATCGTCAATTAAAAGCACCTTTTTTTGCCCAATGTCCGGGTCTGGTTCATTTGCGTAGTTCTCTTCTATATAACCCCTGATATAGTCACGGTCGGCATCGTTCAGCCCTGTAAATTTCAACCCCATACCAACCGACTCGTCACAGCTTCTAACCTCTGACATCGTAAAAAGCTCTTTTCCGCCTAAACGGAACCTGATCCCCACCGTTATGCCTAATGCAACCGTATGACCGGTAAAGACGTACATACCGTTCTCGCTTATGTTACTGCCTTTGCAAAGGGTTGATTCGTTGATCAGGACGGACCCCTTAAATGGCATCCTGAAATAAAGTCTCTGGCCTATGCTCACTGCCCCACCTCGTTACTGTAACATAACCACAATACTTATGATTAATGTTACCATACATGATACATGCAGTCAACTATAATCTATCCGCAGTTCCAGCCAACCGTCGTGGCTGCGGTGTGCTCTTTGTCAGCTACCAGAAGGCGTCCCGCTCGTAAATAGTTGACAAACCGCTCCGCCGGATATAATATAGGCGATTGTTTACAATAATATATCCGGGCCGGTCAGGCCCATCGAAAGGAAGGTACTTGCAATTGGATGAGAGGAACATAGAAGAATCGAAAAAGAAGTTCGCCGAGGCGCAGGAGCTCCTTATAAACAAGGACTTTCGCCGCTCGAAGCAGGCTTTCGAGGACGCCATAAGGCTCGACCCCGAAAACGCGCACGCGCACATGGGAAAGGCAAACGCGCTCTTCGGGATGCAGGAGCTGACCAAGGCGATGGAGTCGCTTGAGAAGGCCGTGGACATCGCCCCCGAGGACGAGGAGATACTGGACACGTACGGCGCGTACCTGTACAACCTCGCGAAGTTCCAGACCGCGCTCGACGTGACGGACAAGCTTTTGAAGCTCTTCCCGGAGAAGGCCGAGTACTGGCACAAGAAGGGGCTCGTCCACGATGCTATGGAGAATAACGACAAGGCGGTGGAATGCTTCGAGAAGGCGGTTACGCTCGACCCGGCTGACATCGTGATACTGAAGGACCTGGGCACCCTCCTTGAGAAGATGCAGCGGTTCGAGGCAGCGGTCGACGCTTTCGCAAGGGCGTCCCGGCTCGCGCCTGAGGAGCCGTTCTTCCTGAACTGCCAGGGCCAGCTACTGGGCAGGCTGAACAGGTACGAGGAGGCGCTCGCGATATTCGACATGACGCTGAAGGTCAGCCCCGGCGACGAGTACGCGGTCAACGGAAGGGCTGCCGCGCTCGCCATGCTGGGCCGGTTCGACGATGCGCTCGCGATGTTCGACGACCTCATCCGCGAAAACCCGGAAAACGCGTTCTCGTGGGACGGCAAGTCTTACGTCCTGAAACAGATGGGCCGCGCCGAGGAGGCCGAGAAGGCGCAGGCCGAGGCCCGGAGGCTCTGGCGGAAGGAAGAAGAGAACGCGCCCGGCACATTCGGGACGGCTTAGCGCACAAACCTTTAACCATCCGGCGCCGCCTAAAAGCGGCGGCGCTCATTTCTCCCATCCGATACGGGGGCCGCGCGATGAAGAGGACCGCAATTTATCCGGGGACGTTCGACCCGGTGACCAACGGCCATGTGGACCTTATCAAGCGCTGCCTCGCAATATTCGACAACGTGGTCGTGTCCGTCGCCCCGAGCGCGAAGAAGGCCCCGCTCTTCTCGGTAGAGGAGCGTGTCCTGATGCTGAAGGAAGCGACCGCCGGGTTTCAGGGGGTCGAGGTCGCGGTCTTCGAGGGCCTCCTGGTCGACCACGTCATCAGGATGGGCTCGAACGTCGTAATCAGGGGACTCCGCGCGGTATCGGACTTCGAGTACGAACTCCAGATGGCCCTGATGAACCGCAGGCTGTCCGGACAGGTCGAGACGGTGTTCATGATGCCATCCGAGGAATACTCCTACCTCACCTCCACCGTGATAAAAGAAGTCGCCTCCCACGGCGGAAACGTCGAGGGGCTTGTACCCCCGTCCGTAATCCCCAGGCTAAAGCTCCGCTTCGGTTAGACACAGCCTCCCCCTTTCTTAACATTACTTAACCTGATAAGACAAATTTATACCCGATTTGACCTTTTAACCATATTATGTTATATTGTTTTTAGTTTTTCTGCGTTCCCGCACTTCAACGCGCTGGAGGGCTGCAGTTGAACGACGAAAAGTTCGCGCGGCAGGGTAACCATCTCCCTGCCCATACACCATGGACAAGGATACTTGAGGACCACGAGAGCGCGGAGCTCGTGTTCGCGGGACTCAAGGACGGCCTCATATTCCTTGACCGGGACGGGCGTGTGAGCAGGATAAACCCGGTGATGGAGAAGCTCCTGGGCGTCACCGACGCCGAGGCGCGCGGCAAGCATCTTGACGACATCACCGGCATCCCCGAGGTCCGCCTTTTTATCGCTGAATCCACC
>Ga0214472_10003575_pt1 | contig 16411 bp, 15 predicted proteins | sample RVTome_6_FD_207662 | JGI IMG/M metagenome (GOLD analysis project Ga0214472, IMG submission 207662) | Soil microbial communities from uranium-contaminated site in the Upper Colorado River Basin, Wyoming, United States - RVT140D175 | ecosystem: Environmental > Terrestrial > Soil > Contaminated >... | reverse complement strand
TCCAACAAAATTGCCGCGACGGCCCCGTCAACTCATAAGAGAATGTAACCCTAGAGGAAGTTGTTGCCTCATAAAGAATGTAACCCAGCCGTTGGTAGTTTTTCACCGTTGGTTTTGGTTTTCTGCGTACGTTGATGTGAACCAGCGACTCGCTGTTGGTTTGGGTTGGCATCCCTCGCTTTTTGAAAATCGGGTGATTGATGGTGAAATTTTTCTTCCACAATTGCCCCAGGATCAACGCAGCCGCATCGACCCTTACCTAGACATCCCCTGTTCAACGGGCTATGGGCCGGTGCCGTCGATCCCCAAGAGTTGTGATGGCTGTGGGGATTTTCTTTCACGCTGGCGAGATTGGTCCAATCCATCGGGATCATTTCTGGAGTTGAGTTCCAAAGATCTTGGCGATCTCGCTGAGAGTCTGTTTTTCACTGCGAGTTGGGGATGGGCTATGGGGCTGTTTGGGTTGCGGGCTGACCCGTTGGTTAGCCATCTCAAAGATGCGCTCAAGTTTTTGCTCCAAGCGTTTGGCCAGTTCAAAGGGATCGGTTTGGTCGCGTCGCCGTTTAAGCCGTTGGACTTTGACCGGATCGGCCTGGGGACATTGGAGCACGCGCTCCAACGGGGTCTGGGGTTTGTCGTATGACCGCTTGAGCTTGGAGCCGACCCGGGTCTTTTTCATTAGCTTCATGGCCGGGAGAAACAGGTTTTGAAAGATCTGTAATTCGTTTTGGTAAAGCTCGTTGATGGCTTTTTGAACGGCTTGAGAGTCGTAGCGCAGGTAGCCCAAGATTTTGCGCACGTGAGTGTAGTTTTTCTGTTCGATATGGGCGTTGTCATCTTTCTTGTAGGGCCGGCCACGGGTGAACTGAATATTCTTTTGATCGCAGAAGGTCTTGAGATGATAGTTGATAAATTCCGAACCATTGTCCGAATCGATACCCAAGAGCTTAAAAGGCAAAGCCCGTTCAATGTCCTGCATGGCGCTGAGCACCCCGATCTGGCTTTTGCCCATCACCGCACGGCTTTCCACCCAGGTGGTGTGGATGTCGGTGACGTTGAGCGAGTGAAGGAACTCCCCTGAAGCCGAGTTGCCCGAGTGAGAGACCAGATCGATCTCGGTAAAGCCCGGCGTTTTGACATCCCAGTTGTCGGTCTTGATCGCGATGTGGTGTTTGAGCAAGGTGCCCGGCTTGGTGCGCCCGTAGAGGCGCTTTTTGAGTTGGCCTCTCTTTCCCTTCAGTCGCCGGTCGACGGTTGCCGGACTGATCATCAGCAGTTGCTTTTGCACTTGAGCCGTCAGCGCCAGCCGTTTGATCGCCCACGGCAGCCACAGCGGCAACAGCGCTTTGAGCCGCACCGAGCAGGGATAGCCGGCGGCTTCCCAGATCGCCGTCAGAGCCGAGATCACCTTCGCGCCATAGGTCGGCCGACGCCCTTTGCGCATGATCGTCTTGGGCTTTTGCGGCGCTGGACCGTTGAGCAATCGAATAGCGTATTTGCGATTGTAGTCGCAGACCTGACAGAACTCGTCGAGAATCCGGGCTCTGAACGGCTTGGATACTTTTTGGTAACGAACGTAAATCGCTTTGAGATAATCCCATCTGGTCTTTCCACTCATGTATACGTAACCCCCCCTGGTTGCTGTTTTTTCCAACCATCTCTGGGTTACATTCTTTATGAGTCAACATCCCCTCCCAAAGTTACATTTTAGATGATTCAATACGCAGCCTTGCACGCGGCGCCAACATTTTCTATAGAATCAGTTGATGGTCGCCCCCCTCAAGAATAGCAACGATGAAGCGAAGATGATGCTCGGCTTCATCGTGCGCCGCTGCGCCGCCGATCTGGGCCACAATCCATCGCCGGATGAGTTCGCCTCTTGGGCTAACGGCAACGGCAGCCGGCTCTGTTTGTTCGGTAAAGAAATCTCCTCAGATGCTGCGAAGGTGATGTTTAGCCAACCGGGACGATTGGTCACGGTGAGCCCGGAAGGGCTGGCGCGCATCTGGAAGAGCAAATGCCGGTAGCCAATTGCACAGTGGATACGGCGCTGGGTTGCTATGAGCTGCATCCCATTCTCAATTACTCATCTATTCCACAACGCTTACGCGCCGATTAAGTGCACTGTCTCGGCATCGAACGCGCGCGCGAGCAGGATCCCAACGACAACCAGAGCGACCAGCCACACCATGATAATGAAAAAAACCGCCGCCCAGCGTTTGGGCAGATTGCTGGGCATTTCAGCCGCACGGCGTCGTGCGTCGGTCAGAACTTCTGCGGGGATCAGCTTCACCGCCAGATAAATTCCCAGAGGCAGTAACAAGAGATCGTCCAGGTACCCCAAGACTGGGATAAAGTCCGGGATCAGATCGATGGGACTCAGCGCATAGGCCACCACGAAGACGATGATCGCCTTGGCGTGCCACGGCGTGCGCGGGTCGCGGGCGGCGAGATTGAGCGTCATGATTTCATTTTTGAGACGCCGCGCGACTAGCTGCAGCTGTTTAAGGCTGTATAACATCGGCTTGGTTTGAGCTGAGCGTCACTAACACGATCGTTGGCAGAACATGACGGTGACCGCAACAGCCAACGGCGACGTTTTAACGTAAGATCGCGCGTGGTACTCTAGACATGATCAGGTTTTGTGGTTCAGTGGAGGCGCCATGTCACAGATGATTCCCAAATCTCGTTTCAAGCCTAGGGCGCTAAATTATTTTCGGCAAGTCGAGCAGACCGGTAAGGAAATTATTTTCACCGATCATGGAAAGCCTGTGTTAAAACTGATGCCTTACACGGAAAAGCCGGAAGCGTGGTTGAAGCCGTTGCGCGGAACAGTAAAAAAGTTCCGCCGTCCGACTGAGCCCGTGGCCAGCGGCGAGTGGGAAGCGCTTCGATGATCGTGCTGGATACCCACGTCTGGTTTGGTGGGTCAATGGTCAGCCGGCCGTGTCTGCGAAAGCAGAGCGCTTAAAAGGGCGCTATGAGCAGACGCATAATCCGGAGATTAAGCCGCGGCATTTTGAGGTGGCAGGGTGATGCCCTCACCCTTCCCTCTCCCAGAGGGCGAGGGTAAAGACATGGAAGTGAAACTGGAAGTCGGGTTTGTTGATCTATTCGCTCGCCCGCTTGCGGGAGAGGGTGACGGATACCCACCATGCACAAAAAAATCACTCGGCGAGCTTTTTGCTCGATGCACTTAGCTCTTTCCTTTCCAGCGCGGGCGCAGCAAGCGAAGAAGGCCTCCCGGATAGGGTATCTAGCGTCGGGCAATCCAGCTACTGAGTTAACCCCGTCTCGAGAGGCGGGTAGAAAATTATCGGGTTTCCAAAGGGGGCGAGCATCCACTTTGCGATTTTTTAATTGGCGGCGGCGTTGATACCTCGCCCGCGAAGTGGCTTCGTTTGATGTGATGATTCGCGATCGCGATCCTGGAGAGTTCCGGTTGGTTTCCGGCTTTCAACCCGAAGGGGATCAACCGCGGGCGATCGACCAACTGGTTAGCGGACTTCAGGCCAACCGGCGCCACCAGGTATTATTGGGTGTTACGGGTTCCGGCAAGACCTTCACCATGGCCAACGTGGTTGCGCGGGTGAATCGCCCGACCTTGGTCATCGCACCCAACAAGACGCTGGCGGCGCAGCTTTACAACGAGTTTCGCGAGCTGTTTCCCGACAATGCGGTGCGCTACTTCGTCAGTTATTACGACTACTACCAGCCGGAAGCCTACCTGCCGTCGACCGACACTTACATCGAAAAGGACTCGTCGATTAACGACGAAATCGACAAGCTGCGTCATTCGGCGACCAAGGCGCTGTTGGAGCGGCGCGACACCCTGATCGTCGCCAGCGTTTCGTGCATTTATGGTTTGGGCTCACCGGAGGCCTACTTCGCTTTGATGGTCTATTTGGAGGAAGGCGCAACCGTCAATCGCGACCAGATGCTGCGCAAGCTGGTCGATATTCAATATCAGCGCAGCGACTATGATTTTCACCGCGGCACGTTTCGTGTGCGCGGCGACATCGTGGAAATTTTTCCGGCCTACGAGGACCGCTCGGCGCTGCGGGTGGAATTTTTCGACGAAACCATCGAAGCGATCCATCAGATCGATTCGATCCGCGGCAAGGTCCTACGCCGAGTCGACAAGGCGACGATCTATCCGGCCAGCCATTACGTCACTGGCCAGGACCGGATGAAACAGGCCGTGCTGGCCATTCGCATCGAGCTCAAGGATCGGCTCAAGGAGTTGCGCGATCAGCGCAAACTGTTGGAAGCGCAGAGGTTGGAGCAGCGCACTCTGTACGATTTGGAATTGCTCGAAGAGATGGGCTTTTGCCCTGGCATTGAAAACTACTCGCGCCATCTCACGGGGCGCCAACCGGGCGAGCCGCCGCCGACGCTGATCAGTTACTTTCCCGACGATTTTCTTTTGGTCATCGACGAGAGCCATGTCACGGTGCCGCAGATTGGCGGCATGTACCGGGGCGACCGCTCGCGCAAAGGAACCCTCGTCGAATACGGATTTCGCTTACCATCGGCGCTCGACAACCGGCCGCTCAATTTCGATGAGTTTGCCGCCTGCGCGAACCAGACGATCTATGTTTCAGCGACGCCGGCGGCCTTCGAGCTTGGCAGCAGCAACGGCGCGGTGGTCGAGCAGTTGATTCGGCCCACCGGGTTGATGGACCCAGTGATCAGCGTGCGTCCGGCGCGCAGCCAGGTGGACGATTTGCTGGAGGAAATTCGCAAGCGCGTCGAACGGCGGGAGCGCGTGCTGGTGACGACCTTGACCAAACGCATGGCGGAAGATTTGACCGAGTACTATCAAGATTTGAATGTCAAGGTGCGTTACCTCCATTCCGATATCGAGACGCTCGAGAGGGTAGAAATTATTCGCCAACTGCGCATGGGCCAGTTCGATGTGTTGGTCGGGATCAATTTGCTGCGCGAAGGGCTCGATCTGCCGGAAGTCTCATTGGTGGCGATTCTCGACGCCGATAAAGAAGGATTTCTTCGGTCGGATCGCTCGCTGATTCAGACCATCGGCCGGGCGGCGCGCAACGTTAACGGCACGGTGATTCTCTACGCCGACTCGATGACCGACTCGATGAAGCGCGCCATCGACGAAACCGAGCGGCGGCGCCGAACTCAGGCTGCGTTCAACAAGACCCACGGCATAACGCCGCAGTCGATCGTCAAGGCGCTGGGCTCGCCGCTGGTGAAAATCTATGACGCGGATTATGCCGATATTCCGCTGGTAGCGGACCAGCCGGCCCAGTACGGCGCCGCCGAGCTGCCGCGGCAGATTCGCAAATTGAGTAAAGAGATGAAACAGGCGGCGGAGCGGTTGGAGTTCGAAAAAGCCGCCGAGCTGCGCGATCGGATCCACGAACTCGCACAGCAGGATTTAGCGCTGCGAGAAGCGCTGTTGGTTGATGACGGTGATGGCTAGCTGTTTGAACGTCAACGCAAGCGGTTGGTGAAACCTTCGCTTTCCGAGTTTTGGGTGACGTTGACCGCATGATCCAGTGGATCGCCGCGGTATTCTGCCGTTGGCACGTTCTCCTGTGGGCTTTGCCGGCGACTCTGGCCGCGCACGCTGTCCGTTCCCGGCTTCTCAGTAAAGATCGTGGCGACGAAGAACACCGCGATCGCCAAACCGCTGAAGGAGTAAAGCACGAAGGGCTGCATGGAGCCGGTGGAAGCGATATAGTCACCCCATTGAACCATGAAACCAAGATAGAACGTGAAGAGGTAGGTAATCAGTAAACAAACCTTGACCCGGTTGAACAGTAAGAACGGCAGCATGCCGGCGATGAAGAAGAACACATGCCAAACCGGAATGAGCTGATTGAAGACCCCGAGCTGCAAGAGGTTGTCTAGGTCAAACATGGTTACCCCCGCTTTAACTTGGTTCTGGTTCTTAGTCCCTGTGAAGGATTTGGGTAACCCAAAAGCCATGCCAGATTCGCTCAGAACCGATTTATTGTCGGTTTTTGTAAGCTGTGGGAATGAGGCTGATTTTGTCATCCATTGAAGTAGCGTCGGAGCGCTTGAATCGACGCTCGAGATCGCTCCAATTTGTCGTGCTTTGACATGATTGTGCAGAAAAACTTGCCGAACGCTCAAGTTTCGCCAGTGATAAATAGTTTCGGATGAACTCCATCGCGGACAAAATTGCCGGGTTGCCGAGCCGGCCGGGCGTCTATTTGATGCGCGACAAAGCCGGCAAAGTGATCTATGTCGGCAAGGCCAAGGATCTGCGTGGGCGTGTGCGCGCCTATTTCAACAATTCCGACGAGCGATCGCAGATCGAGTTTCTGGTTCGGCGCGTTGATGACATCGAAACCCTGGTCACCAACAACGACAAAGAAGCGCTGATTCTGGAAAACAACCTGATCAAACAGTACAAGCCGCGCTACAACATTCGCCTCAAGGACGACAAGAGTTATCTGAGCATTAAAGTCACGACGCAGCACCCATGGCCGCGCATCTTGGCGACGCGCAAGATCGTCAAGGATGGCAATCGCTACTTTGGTCCGTTCTCGTCAGCCGTCGCGGCGCGGGAAACCATCGACATCATCGAAAAGCATTTCCAGCTGCGCAACTGCACCGATCATAATTTTAGAAATCGCAGCCGGCCTTGCTTACAATACCAGATCAAGCGCTGCATGGGGCCTTGCGTGTTGCCGGTGGCGCAAGAGGTTTACCGCGAACAAGTGCGCCAGGCGATGCTGTTTATCGAAGGCAAAGAGCGCGATCTGATCGCCGAATTGAAGCAACGCATGCAGGAAAAGTCCGACGCTCTAGAGTTCGAAACCGCGGCGCGAATTCGCGATCAGATTCAGGCGGTGCAGACAACCCTGGAAAAGCAGCGCATGGTGGCGCACTGGGGCAGCGACCAGGATATCTTTGGCCTCTATCGCGAAGGCGGTTTTATCGAAGTGCAAGTGCTGCTCGTGCGCCAAGGGAAATTGACAGGCACTCAGTCCTACGCTCTGGCAGACCTCGAGTTTCCCGACGACGAGGTCATGGCCGCGCTATTGACGCAATTCTATCAGGGGCAGCGCTTTGTTCCGGACGAAATTCTTTTGCCTGTCGATCTTGAAGACAGCGCGGTGCGGGCGGAATACTTGGCCGAACGCAAAGGCAAACGGGTTGCGATCCTCTGTCCGCAGCGCGGTGATAAGCGCGGCTTGGTCGAAATGGCCGAGGAAAACGCCCGTCAGGGCTTTGCCGACCGCCATGACCAGGAAAAAGCGCGCGAGACAATGTTGCGCGAGTTGCAAACGCAGCTGCGCTTAAAGAGCTATCCCCAGCGTATCGAGTGTTTCGATATTTCGATGATTCACGGCGCTCATGCGGTGGGCTCCATGGTGACGTTTCTTAACGGCGAGCCCGATAAGAATTTATTTCGCCATTTTCGTATTCGTACCATTGACGCCGCCTCGGGGGGAGACGATTTCGGCATGATGCTCGAAATGCTCAAGCGGCGGTTTAGCCGGGGCAAGCAAGAGGCGGACCTGCCGGACCTGATCGTGGTCGATGGCGGCAAAGGGCAGTTGGCCATGGCATTGACGGCCATGGCCGAAGTAGGCATCGAGGGAGTCGAGGCTGTCGGCTTGGCCAAGATGCGCGTCCACGCCGCGCCACGCAGCGCCGAGATCGAAAGATCGGAAGAAAGAGTGTACTTGCCCGGACAGAGCAACCCAGTGGTTCTCCGGCGCAACTCCAACGCGCTGTTCTTGCTGCAGCGGGTGCGCGACGAGGCTCATCGCTTCGCAATCACGCATCACCGCAAATTGCGTTCTCAGCAGACTCTCTCTTCGGCCCTCGACCGCGTTCCCGGCGTCGGCGGTGTTCGCAAGCGTGCGTTGCTGCGCGCTTTCGGCAGCGTCAAGCGGATCGAGCAGGCCTCGGTGGAAGATTTGTTGAAGGTGCCGTCGATGAATCAACGGTTGGCCGAAGAGGTCTTGACGGCGTTGAGGGGTACGCCAGATTAGTCGAGCGTGACCATGTCCACGACGGGAGCACAGTCGAGCGATCGAGGCGCAGCACATTTCCATCCATCGGCTTGGCTTGTCGTGCCGACGCTGGCGCTCTTGCTGGGCCAAGCGCTGGCAACCGTGCCTTGGCCCGTCCCGGTTGAAGCTTTAGCCATTTTGCTGACACCATCCTTACTCATCGCTGCGCCGCGCTGGCGCCGCTGGGCGATCCTTTTTCTCATCTCCGCTATGGCCTTTTCGGTTGGCTATCTGCGTCACCGCGTTTTGCTCCACCCCAGTTTTGCCGACAATCATCTGCGCTCGGTGATGGCACGGGACGCCACACTCTATCTGGAAGGCGTTTTACGTCATGAGCCGGAAAAATTGTCTCAGCGAACCCGCTGGCACGTCCGTGCCGAACGAGTCTGGCATCCCACGGGCGCTGAGGAAGTGATCGGCGATGTGCTGGTCAGTTTGCGCACGGTGCGACGCGAGTGGCGTTACGGCGATCGCGTGCGGCTGCGGCTTCGACCCCTGGCGCCGAAAGACAGCGGTAATCCGGGCGGGTTCAATTACGCGACTTATCTGGCCCGCCGGGAAATCTACGCGACGGCGTTTCTCGATGGCGATCAAGAGGTCGAACTGCTTGCGCGCGAAGCGGGTTGGCTGCGCGGATCGATTGAAAATTTGCGCCGGCAGATTCATGTCTTCATCGATCACAAGATGGCCCCAGAAAACGGCGGGTTGATCAAAGCGCTGGTGCTAGGCGACATGGGTGGCATTAGCAAGGCTGCCCGAGCCGCGTTTACGGCGGCGGGGGTCAACCATGTGCTGTCGATCTCAGGCTTGCACGTCGCGATGTTGGGCTTGGTGGCGTTCGCCCTAATCCGTTATGGCTTGTCGTTCAACAGCTATTTACTGCTGCGTTTCAATTTGCTCAAAATTGCCACCTTTTTTTCATTTCTCGCGGTGGTGTTTTACACCGCTCTTGCCGGCGCCATGGTGCCGACGGTGCGCTCGGCGATCATGATTGGAGTTTACCAGCTTGCCGTGTTGCTTGATCGTGAAGAGGAAGTTTTCACCAGTCTAACCTTGGCCGCGTTGCTGATCGGATTGATTTGGCCCGGCGTGATCGCGGATATTTCCTTTCAGCTGTCGTTTCTGGCGGTATTGTTTCTGGTTTGGGGCACACGGCGAATTCACGACTGGTTGCCGCGCCCGAAAAGCGCCGAGCTCTCGCAGGAAAAAAGTTGGCTCAAAGAGCGAGCTCGGCAAGCCGCCATGCACCTGGCGGTTCCGTTGCTCGCGACCCTGGGCACCGGCCCCTTGGTTGCGCATTATTTTGGTCACCTATCCTTTGCCGGCTTGATTGCCAATCCCGTGATCGTGCCACTGGTCGGATTTCTTGTCGTGCCCCTGGGTCTCGCCATCGGTTTTTGCGCCGTTGCCGTGCCTGGAGCGGCGCTGCCGCTTGTCTGGATTGTCGAAAAACTAGCCTCGCTGACCGACTGGCTGGTACAATGGCTGGCCCGGCTGCCGCTAGCCAATATGAGTGTGCCGGCGCCAAATCCTCTCGAAGTATTTGTCCTCTATGTTTTTCTCATGGTTCTGTTGGCGTTGCGCCGGAGATGGCAACTCAGGATCGCTCTCTGTGTTGGCCTGGCGCTGCTCGCTGCAGACGTCGGCTACTGGCGGTGGGAGCGCGGTCGACGCCGAGATTTGCGCATCACCCACCTCAACGTTGGCCAAGGAGATGCCGCGGTGGTGGAGTTGCCGGGCGGCAAGGTGCTGCTGATCGACGCCGGTGGTGCGGCCACGGGTGATTTCGACACCGGTGAAGCGATCGTCGCGCCGTTCTTACGGTCACGGAAAATTATCAAAGTAGATTACCTATTGGTCAGCCACGCGCGGGTTGATCATTACAGCGGTATGCGTGCCATTGTCGCCGAATTTGCGCCGAGTGAATTTTGGTCCGGCTTGGCAACCGGGAATACCCAGCGCTTCGAAGATTTAGCTGACGCGTTGGAAAGAGCCCGGACGCCCCGCGTGACGCTGCCTGGGCGCGAATCTTGTCGCGTGATCGAGCAAACGCGTCTGTGCGTGCTCCATCCGTCCCCGGAGCAGGAGGACGATGCCTCCGTCGTATTGCGGCTTGAGTATGGCAAGGCGCGCTTCTTGTTTGCCAGCGACATCGACAAACGGGATGAGATGATTTTGGCGCAGAAGCCCGATGAGCTGCGCAGCGCGGTGGTGAAAATTCCCCGCCATGGCAGCGCGACGGCGAGCACTAAGGAGTTCATCGCCGCGGTGCAGCCGCGGCTGGCGATTTTATCGGCCGCGCCACGCAGACGCTCTGAAGCGCGGCGGCAAGAAGTGACGGAGCGCTATCGGGAAGTTGGCGCCGAGGTGCTGCACACCTACGAGGACGGCGCGGTTATTCTCGAGACCGACGGAAAAACGATTCGCTATAGCGGATTCAAAAGCGGCAAGCAGGGTGAAATAGTTTTTTGATGCTGACGCAGCGTTTAACCACGAAGAGCCTAGCGCGGCACACCCCGAACCGATGGAAAAAAAAGATTCACCGCAGAGGCGCCAAGTGCGCAGGGGTGACGATTACTCTTCCCCCTCGGTGCCCACCGTGGCGCCGCGGTGAACACGTTCTTGCTTGTTTGGTTGCGCCGCCGCCGGGCTAGGCTCTCGGCGGTTGATTTATCCGAGCGCTTTTAATTCTTCGATGTAGTCTTTGAAGCCGGCGACGATGTCGTACTGCGGCGTCCAGCCGAGCACCTGTTTGGCTTTCTCGATCACCATGGGTTGTTTAGCCGAGCGCGGTTTGACCCCTGGGATAATTTCCACCTGTAAATTGGGCAGCAGTTTTTCCGCCGTTGCCACCAGATCATCGAATTTGATGACCACCCCTGTGCCGATATTGAGCGTGACCGGTGCCGTCAATGAGGCGGTAGCGGCTTTGTCCAAGGCGCGGCCCAAGTCTTTGTAGTAAACGTATTCAAAATCTCGGGCGACTTCCTGGGGGATGTTGATGACGCCGCCTTTGATGCCGGTTTGCAGCATGTTTTGCACCATTTCGCCGCCACCGGAGCCGCCGGCGAAATGGCCGACGCCGTAGACATTCGCCAGACGCAAGACGATCAGTTCAAAGCCATACAGGCGTTGATAGGCTTCGACCATCAATTCCTTAGCGACCTTGGAATTGCCATAGGCTTCGCCCGGGCCGCGGCGAAAGCCTTCGTCGATGGGTGTCGGCTCTCCTTGGCGTCGGTCGTAGACGCCAAAAGTGCTGATTTGCACCAAACGTTTCACACCGGTGAGTCGGACCGCTTCGGCGACATTGATCGTGCCCATGACGTTGATTTGCAAGCCCGAATAGATGGGGTTGCCGACCTTGCCGCCGATCAGTCCGGCTGTGTGGATGACCGTATCGCATTTGTGTTTTTGAATGGTTTCAATCAACGCCGGTAAATCCCGCACGTCTCGCTGCACCACCGTCACGTTGGCGCTGCCGAGTTTATGCGCGAGAAAATCCTTGCGCGGCGCGACGTCGTAGAAGACCACGCTCTCGCCGCGCTTGAGCGCGTTCTGCGCATAGGATGTGCCGACCAGTCCTAGTCCCGTGATTAACGTTGTTCCCATAATCGCTCCTTTTGGCCAATTTGCTTTCCTTCCCTTACTGCAATGGCCATGGGAATGTCCAGCGATCCGTGCCCTCTGTTTGCGGATTGCAATGCTCGATTGCGGCAAGGTATAGAATTAAGCTTATTCCGGGATGACTATGAGGCAGTATTCCCCGCAGAGGCACAGAGTTCGCATGGTTCGACAAGCTCACTCTCTGGCGCAGTGCATTGGCGAAGACAACATCGTCATCGGTTCCGAGTACGGCGACAACGCGGCTGTGCGCGGATAACATTCGAGGGAGGATCGGATGAAAGATATCGATGGTTTCATGACTCGTGTCGGCGAATTTTTTCAAGCGAAGCTCGGCTCGGCGGTGGTTGACGCCTACAAGCTCGGCAGTCTGGCCCATGGCGGTTTTAGCAACATCTATAGCGATATCGATGTCGGGCTGCTGTTGCATTGCACGGACGTACCCTCGCGGATGGCTGAGTTGATCGCTGAAGCGAAGACATTGGACACCGAGTATGGCAGGAAGCTCTCGGTTTTCTGGGGCAATCCCGAATTCACTTGGGGACGCTTACCGAATCTCGATCGGCTCGACTTGCTCGATCATGGCGTGCCGCTACTCAATGGCCACAAGCCACAGTTTCGCCGGCCGACCAAGCAAGAAATTCGCGACGAGTTGCTGCGCAGCATCGAGCGAAGTTGGAAGCCGAGATTGCCTGAACTTGGCAAGTTGACTTGGTTGGCTCCGCAGGATCGAAAGCCGTACATCCGCGCGGTGCTCTACGCCGCGCGGATGATTTACAGCTGGGACAATCTTGCCATGGACTCCAACGACCGCGCCGTTGCATATTTGCACCAAGTCCGACCACTGGGTCTCGAGCTCAAGCCAATCGACATGGCCCTGGCCTGCCGCCAGGAAAAGTGCCCGGCCGAAGACCTGTTTGCGCTTCATACGGATCTCAACCGCCAGTGCGAAAGCGCGGTCGGTTACATTGCCGCGAGGCCCTAGTTCAGCGCTAGGAGCCGACTCGAATGGTTCTCGCTTGGCAATTCCAATTTCGGTACAATCACAGCAACCAAAGGGTACCCGGGACCTTGCTAAGTCTTAGTTCTCCATGGATCGTGGCCAAAACAACAAAAATAGACCGCCCATCTGTTTACAAAGGTGAGTTAATGTCATCCAACGTCGCTCCAAGGTGTCAATCGAAGTAGCAAACCACCGCCTGAGAGCCGAAAGCGGTTGCCAACGCAAAGCGACGATGCGGCTCGGTCTGAGTTTGAGCCAGTGCCCCAACGGGAAACAAATCAAGCGTGATTGACCGCTGCATCGACCGAACCATGAAGCTTCACAACAAGGGGCCGGGCGGAGAGATTATCGGCGGCAAAGAATATGACGTCGAAGCTGGGGATCTGGTCTTTGTCCCCGCTAATACGTGGCACGGCAGCCAGAATCCGTCTACGGGGGAGCCGCTGGACTTTTTTGCCGTGACGCAGGGACGCCGGACACGGCTGTCGGTTCAGGTTCTCTTTAAGATACGTGGCGACCTCGGGGCCTGAAAAAACCATGATGATCGTTGGCGTGTTTCGTATCGGTGCCGAACGAACACCTGCCATCAACCTGGAAAAAGGGAGTTACAACTCATGAGCCAACCCAAGACTTTGGAAGCAAAAGTGATCTACCGGTCCAACCACTCGCAGCTCGCCATGATCTCGATCATGAAATACGGCGGCATCTGGGAGCGTCTGGGACTTGAAGTGAGCCGCATGGACTTGGAACATCGGGCTATTCCCGCCGAGGAGCAACTCCTGGACGGCCAGTGCAACATGATCTTCGGTTGTCACATCACGCCGCATTGGCGCGTCGCGAGCGGTGTGCCGATGATCTGCATGGCTCAGACGGTAAATACATCGCAGGATATGCTCGTCAGCACCAAGCCGCTCGCTGGCCTAAACGATTTGAAGGATCGGGTTTTGGCCGAACAGGATTTTTGCGACGAGGAAGGTCATCTCACTAGCCACGTGCGTGGAACCTACGAGCTTTATCTACGCGATGCCGGGCTATCCTCCGACATGCTCGACGTCAAACGGGTGGAAAGCGGCGACAAAAAGCAGCTCCTCCTCGACGGCAAGGCGGACGTGACGTTTGCCAGTGGCTCGCAGGAGAAAGCTTGCCAGCGCCTTGGACTCCACACCCGACTATTGCCTCGTTATCCCATGGTCAACTCCATCACGCTCACCAGTTTGGTTCCGTTGGTGCAAGATAATCCCGAACTCTACATCCGCATGATCAAGGCAATTGCGACGGGGATCGCTATGGTGAAAAGAAACAAGGAAAAAACTCTGGAGCTCCTCGGCGGGAACGTCGCGGATCGTCTGGGCATACGCGATGACATCGAACTGGAGAGTTTTTACGAAAAACTGCGCGCCAGCCTGGAGCCGCGACTTTGCCCCAAGATGGATTCTCTTTACAACGCCTACCGCATCGCCGAGCTCGTCTATCCGGAACTGGAAGAAAAGGGCAACCCGGTCAAGCTCTGGGATCTTCATTATGTCCGCGTGCTTGAAGCGCAGGGTTTTTTCGATGACCTCTACCGTTAAGCGGATTGCCGAAATCATATTGTCAGCCAAGGTAGAGGCGAAAAACAGTTAAGATATTTTCCTGCCGGTTGAAGACCCAAATGAATTACCCCGCCCCAAGGGGCGGGGTAATTCATTGACGCTCTTCGTCATCGATGGCCGCCAAGTAGTACCTCATCTTCCTATCACGGGACGGCCAGCTCTTTTATTAGCAGACGTTGACCGGAAATTTTTCTCTGAGGAACGATGTTTTGCGGCACGGCGTGGAGCAAAACAACTCCGCCCACAAGGAGCCTTTTCGTTGACACGAGTTCCTCCTGTGATAGGGATGGCGAAAAGTACTCCAAGCAACACTCCATAAAAGACCAACCCTCCCCCAGCTTTGCCGAGGCAGCATGATGAATGCGAGGCCGACCTAGATAAAGGATGGGGATATGCACAGAATAGTCTAAAGCCAGCCGCTCCGGCGTTTTTCGTTGCCGGATTGCGCTGGTGATTTATTATTTCATAACGGTTTATGAGATCGAATTTGTCTTGAGACCCGTTGAATGGTTGACTTTAGCAGTGGTAAAGATGACGAAAGCTTGCGTTTCTTGAATAGCGGCGTTGACCGGATTTCCATGACTACGAAAGGGGGAATTGCGTTATGTTGGTAGAACTTTTCTCAGTGAGGCACGGCAGAAAAGGGAGCCTGGGGAAACTATTATTAATTCTAGGTTGTCTCGGTGGAGGATTAGCTCTAGTGGCGGTCGCGAGCAGTGCCAGCGCCGCTTCGTGGGATGAGACCGTAGCCGCAGCACGGAAGGAAGGCGAGTTGGTGGTCGTGCTTGGCGGCTCGGCGTCCCGCAATTACCGGCCGATCTTCAAGCACTTCGAAAACAAGTTCAACATTCGGACCGTGGTCTCCACGGGTGGCGGCAGCAAGCAAGCGGATCGGATCCTGGCTGAGCGCGCCGCCGGCAAGCACGAGGTTGACGTGATCATGGTCGGTGGCACGACTGCCGTAACCAGGCTCCTGCCCAACGGCGTGCTCGATCCCATCGCGTCGATCTTGTTCCAGCCGGACGTGATCGACAAGTCGCGGTGGTTTAGTGGCAAGCACCTGTACAGCGACCCAGACGAGAAATACGTCTTCGCTTTCTCGAGTAGCGCGGATCTCGCGCCAGTTCTCATGCGCTTCAATACGGACAAATTGCCGATTGCGGAAGCGAAAAAAATCGATTCTGTGTGGACCTTCCTCGACAAGCGATTCGCCGGCAAGATCGTCGCTCTGCCGCCGACCACCGCCGGGGCCGGCGGAACCTACTTCGTCGCCCAAGTCCATCCGGACTTGGGGGAGAAGTACCTGCGCCGCTGCTTTGACCCGGAGCTGAAGGTTGCATTTATCCAGGATTATCGCCAAATCGCCGACGGGGTTGCCAAGGGAAAGTACACCATGGCGATCTTCGTCGGCTCGGCCGGCCGCGATATCGACCGGCTCGCGGGGCGGGGCCTCCCGGTGGCGAGCTTCACGCGCATCATCGACAAGCCGTTAAAGGAACGACCCGTCGTTGGCGGCAGCGCGGCAGGCAACAACCTCATGATCGCGAACCAGCGACCGCATCCCAACGCCGCGAATCTCTTCGTCAACTGGTTCCTCTCCAAGGAGGGCCAGACGGTGATGCATAAGCTGAGCGACCGGACGCCGGACGAGACATTTCGCACCGACGTAACCGAGGTGGGCAAGCTCAATAAAGCCGACATGCGCAAGCCGGGAGTTGAATACCTGGCCCCCGAACATGATCCGGCCGTGCAGAAAAAACGCGTCGAGGTGATGCAGCGGACGGAGAAAATTTACCAGGAGGTTCAGGGCAAATAGCGGAGAGTCTCGACTCATCCTCTGCATCTTAGGCAAAAGCGATGGCTGAAGTCTCGACAACATCAGAGCGCCCAGTGAGCGTGCAAGTGCGGCCGCGCCGGAGCACCGCCATCATGGCGATGATCCTTGTGACCCTGGGCTTCTACCTCATTTATCCGGTTTTTCTGATCTTGATTCAGAGTTTCAACACCGCCCCCGAGATCTTGATCGGCACACCGCAGTGGGGGCTAGGGAATTGGCGCGAGGCGTTCAGCCAACCTCAATTGTTTAAGGCGGTGGGCAACACGATCATGATCTGGCTATTGGTCATGTTGGTCAGCTTCCCCACCGCCATCCTCGTGGCATGGACGCTGGC
>Ga0214472_10003574_pt1 | contig 16412 bp, 15 predicted proteins | sample RVTome_6_FD_207662 | JGI IMG/M metagenome (GOLD analysis project Ga0214472, IMG submission 207662) | Soil microbial communities from uranium-contaminated site in the Upper Colorado River Basin, Wyoming, United States - RVT140D175 | ecosystem: Environmental > Terrestrial > Soil > Contaminated >... | reverse complement strand
TCTTCTTGTTGATACTCTGGGCAATATCCCGGGCGAACTTTTGAATATGATATATTTATCACTCAAACCGTTTCGGCTGGTTGGACAGAAGTATATGGATCTGGTCAATCTTCTGGATGATAAAGAACAGGCAAAGAATTTTATGCGTATGGAGAAATGGATTTTCGATAGTCCGGACCAGGCAGGTGAGGCATTCAAGGAATTTACCAGACAATTTTATCAGGACAACGGACTGGTCAAAGGAACGGTAAAAATCGGAAATCAAACTGTTGATCTGGAAAATATCACTGTCCCGGTATTGAATATCTATGCTGCATCCGACCATCTGGTGCCACCGGATTCATCCAAAGCCCTGCAAGGATGTGTTGGCAGCAAGGACTATACGGAACTCGAATTTCCGGGTGGCCATATTGGTATTTATGTCAGCGGCAAGGCACAAAAGATGATTCCGCCTACCGTGGGTAAATGGCTGGACAAGCGGACCTGACCAATCCGGGACATAAAAAAGCCCGTATTCCTTCAGCAGGAAATACGGGCAAGGAAGGGTAAACCGTAAAAGGCAATATTTCTTACTTGTTCTTCCCGGGATTAACAGCTTTAGAAGTTGTTGCAGTAACGCTCTTTTCAGCCCACGCCGTAATGTCTGAATTACAGCTACTTAATATGGCGCCGGTATTCTGAAGTATACCCATCAATTTTGTGTTGTATTCGGCAATCAATTCAGATTGCATATTGATAATATCTTCGGGGTTTTTGGTCTTGCTGGCCAGATCGATTTCTTTCTTACTGGCTTCAAGACAGGTATTTAATACTGCCAGTTGTTGTTCGGTCAGTTTCTCGATAACACGTACATTGATATTACCGAGTTCCTTGATGGAATCCATCGCAGTTTTGGCAATGTTGTTCCAATGTTCTGCCATGTCGTTGTTAGTCATCTGTCATCACCTTCGATAAGTTATAAAACCGTATCCTGTCGCCAGGATACGGTTCAGAGGAGGCCAAACCAAATAATCTAAAATTGTCTAAGATAATCAGGCAGCTTTGGCTACTGGTACAACCTTGGAAACTTCCTTGATACCCTTCTCGGCTTCCTTGACGGTTTTTTCAAACCAGGTGCTGATTTCATCTTTGGATTCAGTCATGATGTCCATTGTATTGCGGGCAATGCCCTGCATCTTGCTGCTGATTTCACCTGCAAGATCAGTCTGGGCAGTGATGACATCCTTGTAGCCTTTGGCGGTACCGGCAAGCTTCATCTGGTTGGTAGCATATTCAACACCCAGAGTGGCCAGGGCAAATTGCTGCTCAATCAATTGTTCGACGGTATTTGTGTTAATAGTGTAGAGCTGCTTCAAGGTTTCGTAAGTGCTCATGCTGAGTTTGTTAAACTGATCAAAGTTAACGGTATTCATTGTATTCTCCTCATTCAAGTAAGTAGCAAAAGGATTGTGCGTTGCACAATATTGCATTGCACCATAATAAAATCCATGGGTAATGTCAAGCATTTAGTAACCTATTGATAATAATATGAAAATTAAGGCATAAATTGGAATATCAAGGGACTAAAACGCACTAATTAGGGAAGGAGCAGTATCTTCCCCGTTTATACCGTGAATCCGCCAGGACTGTGGTTACTTGCCTGATAATTCAAGCTACGCCGGTAAAGAGTCCGCCGTTAACCGATATTTCAGAGCCGGTAATGTACCCGGAATTTTCTGCAGCCAGGAAAGCAACTGCCGATGCGACCTCGGCAGGTTTCGCCAGACGCCCCACGGGGATCCTGGCAATAATACTGTTCTTTATATCTTCAGGTAAGGCCTCAACCATGCTGGTTCCCACATAACCGGGGCATACCGCGTTGACTGTGATCCCGCAGCCAGCCAGTTCCAGTGCCAGTGATTTACTGAAGCCGATGGTCCCGGCCTTGGCCGTCGAGTAGTTGGTCTGGCCAAACTGGCCTTTCTGCCCGTTGACGGACGAAATATTGATGATGCGACCATAGCCGCGATGAATCATGCCATTTATAAAATTTCGCGTGACATTAAAAACACTGTCCAGATTGGTATCGAGTACGGCATGCCATTTATCCTGTTCCATCTTTCTTAATGTGGCATCACGGGTAATACCTGCGCAGTTCACCAGGATATCAATACTGTTATATTTTATCTCCAGTTCTGTACTCATCTTTTTGCAGGATTCGAAATCAGTGACGTCACATTCGACGATGTCAATTTCATAACCTTCTTTCCTGAGTTTTGTTTGCCATATTTTTGCAAGTTCTTTTTCGAATGTAATGTAGGTGGCAATGACTTGATGCCCATCATCGTATAGACGCTTGCATATTTCCGAACCAATTCCGCCAATACCACCGGTCACGACAGCAATGTAACCTGTTTCAATACGCACGGGTTTTACAGGCCTGGATTTATTATTTGTGTGGCTTGCTTTATGGTCAGTAAGGGGACTCAGATAAAAATCGAGTGTATCATTATGGTGGCGTACAAGATGATCAAAGGTATGACTGGTAAATTCAGATAACCGGAAAATCGAATCACAAGTAAATTCTAAAAACATATTTTGCATAGCAAGTTCAGGTAATGATTTGCTCATGGATTGAACCTCGTAAGGTAAATATTTTTTATGCGGGGTAATACACTATTTTGAATTATTGTTTGATTTTAATCCTGCTGCCTTGAAAAGGTTATCCTGCATCTCCTGCCACATCTTCAGATTCTTGTCTGTAAGTGCTGACATGGCTGTCAGTGGATTAGATGATATGGCTTCCTGAAACTGTTTTTGTTGCTCAACAAACAATTGCATGCTTTTTTCAATGTAGTCGCCGGCCATACTCTGCAGTGAGTCTCCATAAGAGCGGATGATCTGGATCAGCAGTTCGGTAGAGAAAAACGGTTCGCCGTCATGTTCCTGTTCAGAGATAATTTGCAACAGTATATTCCGGGTCAGATCTTCTTCAGTCTTGACATCCTTGACAATGAAATCGACGCCATTCAGCACCAGTTTTTTTACGTCTTCGAGGGTAATGTATTTGCTGTCTTCTGTATCATACAGCCTGCGATTCGGATATTTTTTAATGATTCTTGTTGCGCTCATCAGATTTGCCCCGTTTTTAAATAATCAATTTGTACAATTTTTTTAAATCAAATGCTGTACCGCTACCTGACTCCGGCGACGATACAGATTGTATTGCTTACATCATATGCTGTCCGCCATTCATGGAGAAATCAGCTCCGGTTGTGAATCCTGCCTCATCGGATGTCAGAAATTCCACCATTGCGGCTACTTCTTCAGGTGTACCCAGACGGCTGACAGGTATACCGGCAATGATCTGTTTTCTGATTTCTTCTGGAACGGCCATCACCATTTCGGTGGCAATATAACCGGGAGAAACAGTATTGACTGTGACACCCTTGCGTGCAACTTCCTGTGCGAGTGCCATGGTGAAACCATGCATGCCGGCCTTGGAAGCGGAATAGTTGGTTTGTCCCAGCTGGCCTTTCTGGCCATTGATGGATGAAATATTGATGATGCGACCCCAGCCACGTTCCATCATTCCTTCCACCACCTGTTTGGTCACGTTATAGAGGCTGTCCAGGTTGATCTTCATTACAGTGTCCCACTGGTCCTTGCTCATTTTGCGGAAGGTGCCGTCTTTGGTCACACCGGCATTGTTCACCAGGATATCAACCGGCCCCAGATCGGCCCCGATCTTTTTAACCAAGTCCGTACAGGCCTCGAAATCAGAAACATCAGCCTGGTAGATCTTGATGTCATAACCCTTGGCCTTGACCTCTGCCAGCCATTGCTGTGCCTTTTCCTCGTTACGGTAGTTGGTGGCCACTTTCGCACCGGAGTCTGCCAGACGCAAGCAGATGGCGGCACCAATACCACCGGTCCCGCCCGTCACCAGAGCCACTTTCCCTTTCAAGTTTGCCATGATCGTTACCTCTCTACAGCCAGAGCCACGCCCTGGCCGCCACCGATACAGAGGGTGGCCAGACCTTTTTTGGCATCACGGCGTTTCATTTCGTGGAGTAAAGTGACTAATACACGGCAACCGGAAGCCCCGATCGGATGGCCGATCGCAATAGCCCCGCCATTGACATTGACCTTGTTGGTGTCCCAACCCAGTTCCTTATCAACTGACATTGCCTGTGCGGCAAAGGCCTCATTGGCTTCAATCAGATCCAGGTCCTTGATTGTCCAGCCGGCTTTTTTGAGACATCGCTGCGTGGCAGGGATCGGGCCGGTTCCCATGATTTGCGGATCAACACCGGCACTGGCATAAGCCTTGACTGTTGCCAGCGGAGTCAACCCGAGTTCCTTCGCTTTCTTTTCACTCATCACAATCACTATAGCAGCACCATCGTTAATTCCGGAGGCGTTACCTGCGGTGACCGTCCCTTCCTTGTCAAAAGCAGGTCTGAGTTTTCCCAATGATTCGGCAGTGGTACCAGCGCGGGGATATTCATCCTTTGCAAAGATGATCGGATCGCCCTTGCGTTGCGGGATTTCAACCGGGATGATTTCATCATCAAATTTTCCGGCCTTCTGTGCCGCCTCGGCCTTTTGCTGGGAAGCAGCGGCAAACTGGTCCTGTGCCTCACGGGTGAAACCGTATTTCTTGGCGATGTTCTCGGCGGTAAATCCCATGTGGTAATTATTGAAGACGTCTGTCAGTCCCTCATTAATCATGTGGTCCTTGAGCGGCCAATCGCCCATTTTGTTGCCGGAGCGTGATTTTGGCAACACGTGTGGGGAGAGACTCATGTTCTCTTGCCCGCCGGCAATAACCACATCGGCATCACCCGAGCGTATGGCTTGTGTCGCCAGAGCAACGGCTTTGAGGCCGGAGCCACACACCTTGTTGATGGTCATGCAGGGTACGGTTTCCGGCAGGCCGGCATAGATGGCGGCCTGGCGGGCCGGGTTCATCCCGACGCCAGCGGTCAACACCTGGCCCAGGATAACTTCATCGATCAGTTCCGGTTTTATCCCGGTATTTTTCAGCAGTCCGGCGATAACTTTCGCACCCAACTGCGCAGCAGGGATCTCTGAAATCGTCCCGCCAAAACTGCCCACCGGAGTACGGCCGGCAGCCACGATAACTACATTGTTAGACATAAAATTTTCTCCTCCTCGGAAGCATCGAGGCGCTGGGTATTTTTTAGTTTTACGTTGCACTGCACAAATTATTTAGAGATGGTATCAGAATCTTTCCGGGGACTCCAGTAGCAGTGATTTCACAGCTGATTATGGCGACAGAAATCAGTACATCATCATGCTTCAGAGAGCAGCAGGTCTAATTCTCTCTTATCCATTTCTCCCAGTACGGTACGGGTTGAAACTGCTCAGAAATGAAATCTACAAAGGTCCGTGCCTTGGTCGAGAGGTGCCGTCTATGTATATAGACGACATTGATTGCCAACGGCTCTGGCTCAAAATTTTCGAGGACCGGTTGCAAACGGCCGGATTGAATATCAAGTCCGACGATATAGGTGGGTAGCTGTACTAGTCCGCAGTTGTTAATTGACGCAATTCTCAACGGATCAGCACTATTGGATCTGAAGGTCCCCATCGGATGCAGAGTAGTGATTTTTCCATTCAGCATGAATTTCCAGTCGGAATAAGGGGTACGCGTGGAGAAAGTCAGACAGTTATGCTGCGCCAGGTCGGCCGGGGTCTTTGGTATACCCTTATGCGCAAAGTATTCCGGTGAGCCACACACAACACTCCTGGTGGTGGCCAATTTTCTTGCGATCAGGTTTGATTCCTCAAGTTTTCCAATCCAGATCGCCAGATCCAGGCCTTCTTCAAACAGATCCGGTGCCCTGTCGGTCAGGATCATTTCGATGGCCACCTCAGGATAGCGCTCCATATAATTGCCCAGAATACGGGCGAGGTGGAATGACCCAAAAGAGGGCGGTGCCATAATTTTCAAAATGCCACGGGGTTCGGATTGCAGTTGTGTGATGGCCTGTTCAGTTTCCTCAATCTCGGCCAGAATGTTATTGATTCTCACCTGATAAGTACTGCCTACTTCAGTCAGGCTCAATTGGCGGGTGGTTCTGTTCAGGAGCCGGACGTCCAGGCTGTTTTCCAGATCGCTCATATATTTGGATGCCATCGCCCGGGAAATACCCATTTCCTCTGCTGCGGCCGTAAAGCTGCCCAGACGGGCCACAGTTGCGAAAACTTTCATGCTGGTTAGCTTATCCATAACTCTCCTAATTGTTTCTTTAAAAGAAACAATATATCAATAAATTAAATATTGTAAATAAATAAGATCGCAACTATCTTTGATGCATTGCACAAATTATCGGTTTTGATGACCCATGACCCGTGCCACAGATTTTTAAATTTAATTACTTGAGGAATTTAGCCATGAAAAAACTGATCACGATGTTATTAATCATTATCGTATCGACGTCGGGTCTTGCGAATGCCGTGGCTGATGAAGCTGCTGCGATCAATGTCCTGAATAGCAAGTGGGATGCCGCAGTTAACAAGGGTGACACCACGCAACTGGTTAGCCTGTACACGGATAATGCGGTCATGATGCCGCCGAGCAGCGAAATTCTGTCTGATCGAGGTGCAATCAAGAATTACTGGGACGTCCTGCGCGAGGTCGGTATTGATGTTTATGCAATCAACACGGTTGACCTGCGGGTTGATGGTAACACGGCCTACCAGACAGTCCTGTGGGAAGCCACCCGCAATGCGGCAGACGGCAACGTCATCCAGTTTAACGGGAACATGTCCAACGTGCTGGAGCGCCAGAAAGACGGCACCTGGAAGATCAAACTGCAAAGCTGGAATTAATATAAAAACCCCCTTCCCCCTTGATGGGGGAAGGTTGGGATGGGGGTGATAAGTTTTCACCCCCACCCGTTGCACTTCGCGCAACGACCTCCCCCGTCAAGGGGGAGGAGAATTTTGATTACCTTCCCCTATCAGTGGAATTACGATCTTCCTCCTCGAAATAGTAATTTACACTGATTATTTGTACACAAGGATGTGTATTTTTTTACACGGTTCCTGCGCTAAAGGAGTCCCTTACTCATACTTCCTAACAGGTGGTTAGATTCTTGCTGAATTATATGTGTATCGGCCGGCCATCAACAGCAAGAGCGGCTTCATGCATGGCCTCGGCGAGTGTGGGATGGGCGTGAATGGTTCTGGCAATGTCTTCCGTGTTGCCATCGAATTCCATGGCGAGGACGGCTTCAGCAATTAATTCCGAGGCATTGGGGCCGATGATATGTATGCCCAGGATGCGATCGGTTTGCGCATCTCCCAGCACCTTGACCATGCCGCCGGTTTCACCCATGGCACGGGCACGGCCACTGGCTGCGAAGGGAAATGAGCCGCTGCGATATTCAATACCAGCATCCTTTAATTGTTGTTCCGTTTTTCCGGCCCAGGCAATCTCGGGCCAGGTATAGATCACCCAGGGAATGACCTCATAATTCATATGGGCGGCCTTGCCGGCGATACGTTCTGCAACAGCTACACCTTCTTCAGAGGCCTTGTGTGCCAGCATGGGGCCACGTACCACGTCACCAATAGCATAAATATTCGGCAGATTGGTCTGACAGTGTTCATCGACCAGGATGAAACCACGTTCATCCAGTGACAGACCAACTTCCTTCGCGCCCAGTCCCGCAGTATTCGGTTTACGGCCAACGGCCACAATCAATTTATCTACGGATATCTGGTGCTTGCCGTCCTTGTCTTCATAAGTAACGATGACCTGTTGGTTGTTTGTCCCGGTGCCAGTGACTTTTGCCCCCAGGCGGATGTCCAGCCCCTGTTTCTGTAAAGTCTTCAAGGCCTCGTTGGCAATTTGCCGGTCACATGCAACCAGGAAATCATCCAATGCTTCCAGAATTATCACTTCGGAACCCAGCCGCTTCCATACACTGCCCAGTTCCAGTCCAATGACACCTGCACCGATGACGCCCAGTGTGCGCGGCGCCTGGTTGAATGCGAGTGCGCCAGTGGAATCCACGATCTTGTCCTGGTCGACCGGGGCTGGCGGGATTTTCGCAGGCACTGAACCTGTCGCAATAATAATATGTGTGGCCGAGACCAAAGATTTTTCAGTGCGCTCTTTGTCAACCGGTGTAATTTCAATCTGGTTGTCGGGCAATAACCGGCCATGCCCTTGCAACCACTCCACCTTGTTTTTGCGAAACAGACCGGCTATGCCTGTCGTTAAGGTAGAAACGATCCTGGCCTTGCGTGCGATCATCTTGTTGACATCCATACTCACGCCACTGACCGTGATGCCGTGTTCGCCCGTCTCATGTTTGATATGGGCATATTGATGGGAAGAGTCCAGCAGGGCCTTGGAGGGTATGCATCCGACATTGAGGCAGGTCCCGCCCAATGCGGGTTTACCCTGATCATTGATCCAGCTTTCCACGCATGCAGTAGTTAAACCGAGTTGTGCGCAACGGATGGCGGCCACATAACCACCCGGACCTGCACCGACGACTACGACATCAAAATTCTGCATTGCTTGTTTCCAATAAGTATATGTTTGTCATTTCGACCGAAGGGAGAAGACTATATTTAATTTTTAAATCCGGATTTCTCGCATTGCTCGAAATGACATGTTGATTTATTCAAACTTGCAGCAACAGACGAGTTGGGTCTTCAATCTGTTCCTTTATGGCCACCAGGAATTGTACTGCTTCGCGGCCGTCGATGATGCGGTGATCATAAGACAGCGCGAGATACATCATTGGCCGGATCACAACCTGTCCATTTTCTGCCACCGGACGTTCCTGCATCTTGTGCATACCCAGAATCGCACTTTGCGGGGGGTTGATGATTGGTGTGGACAGCAGTGAACCAAAGACGCCGCCATTGGTAATGGTAAACGTGCCGCCGGTGAGTTCTTCTATAGTCAGTTTTGAATCGCGCGCCTTTTCACCGAGTTCCCTGATCTTTATTTCTATTCCGGCGAAGGACAGGGTATCTGCATCGCGAACGATAGGCACCACCAGGCCACGTGGTGCGCTGACGGCAATGCCTATATCAAAGTAACCGTGATAAATCATGTCCTCTCCGTCAACCGAGGCATTGATAACAGGAAATTTCTTCAGGGCTTCAACAGCGGCTTTGGTGAAGAAAGACATAAATCCCAGTTTTACGCCATGGGTCTTTTCAAATTCACCCTTGTAGCGATTGCGCAAATCAATAACGGGTTGCATGTTGACTTCATTAAACGTAGTCAGGATTGCACTATCATGTTGTGCGCTTAGCAGACGTTCTGCTGCGCGTTTGCGCAAGCGTGTCATAGGTGTGCGTTGTTCCGGACGGTCACCTCCCGTGTTTGCAGGCGGTGGTGATGGTTGCGGCGTGCTGACAAGTGCTGGCGCGGGTCTGGGTTCCGTTTTTACTTCTGCAACTGGTGCAGGTGAAGATCCTTTAGCAGTGACCACGGGGGTTGCCGGTTGACCTATATGTTTCAGCACATCTTCCTTGGTAACACGGTCGCTGCCGGTTTTGATCTCTTTCGGATCAATTTTATGTTCATGCAGAAGATTGCGTACAGACGGACTGAGTTTAGGGTCACCTTTTTTGGGTGCCGGCTCTATCAGACTTTGTTGTTCTGGTTTTTGTGCGGACTTTTCTGCAGGTGGTGCTTTGGCGGTGCTGGCTGCAGATACATCAGTTTCAATACGCGCAATTACCTCGTTGCTTTTTACTTCTTCCCCATCCTGTTTCAGAATTTCATTGAGTATTCCGTCATTCGGCGCAGCCACTTCCAGTGTAACTTTATCTGTCTCAATATCGATCAGGCTGTCACCACGGCTGACTTTATCACCTACTTTTTTATGCCACTTCATTAAAGTTGCTTCAGCCACTGATTCTGCAAGCACGGGAACTTTCACTTCGACGGCCACTTTAATCTCCTCTGATTAGTATAATATTTCGTTAGATAATTATGAGTGGATATTTTCATGTCAGGCATGGAGTACATTTTTACTGTGTGTGACTTCCAGTTTATCAATTTGCAGGGCATCGGCAACCAGTTGCTGTTGCTGTTCCAGGTGTTTGGACATGTAGCCGACTGCGGGTGAGGCGGAATAGAAACGGCCGGCATAACCGAATGTGTGATGAACATTAATGCAGCCTATCATCGTGCCGCGTGATTGCATGTAATACCAGCTGCCCTGGTTCTTTGGTTCTTCCTGTACCCAGACGATTTCTTTCATATTTTCATACTGGCTTATTACCCGCTTGACTGCATCAGCAGGGAAGGGGAACAGTTGTTCTATACGGGCAATTGCGATGTTCCGGATATTGTTTTCCCTGCGCGCTTCCAGCAAATCGTAGTAAACCTTGCCGCTACAGAAGAGCATCCGTGTAACCGCTGATTTATCGATGTTATCAATCTCATCGATTACCGTCTGGAATTTACCGGTAAGTATGTCATCGATGGGTGTGGTGGAGAGTTTGTGCCGGAGCAGGCTCTTGGGGCTCATGACAATGAGCGGTTTACGATAGGGGCGCATGACCTGGCGCCGTAACATATGAAACATCTGGCCTGCTGTACTTGGCACACATACCTGCATATTTTCTTCGGCGCAGAGTTGCAGAAATCGTTCCAGCCGTGCGGAGGAATGTTCCGGCCCCTGGCCGTCATAACCATGCGGCAGGAGTACCACCAGTCCGCAATAGCGCCCCCATTTGGCTTCACAGGAACTGATGAACTGATCAAAGACAACCTGGGCACCATTGGCGAAATCACCGAACTGCGCCTCCCAGATCACCAGTGTGTTAGGTTCAGCGCTGCTGTATCCATATTCATAAGCCAGAACAGCCTCTTCCGAAAGTGTGGAATTGATTACCAGGAAATTGGCCTGCTTGTCTCTGAGATGCTGCAGGGGCAGGTAAGTACCGCCGGTTTCCTGATCATGTATAACAGCGTGTCGATGAAAAAATGTACCACGACCACTGTCCTGTCCGGATAATCTGATCGGATGACCTGCATCCAGCAATGAGGCATAGGCCATGGTTTCGGCAAAGCCCCAATCCATAGGTAATTCACCCGTGCTCATTTTGATGCGACTTTCGATAATGCGGTGTACGGTCGGGTGTAACTTAATATTATCAGGAATAAAGGTGATACGTTCCGCCAGTCGTTTCAGGGTTTCGCTGTTAATATTGGAATTAATCACCATGTCCCAACGCGTGCCCTTGTAGGGTGAAAAATCGATCAGAAAATCCCGGCTGACATTGGTTGCCTGCGGCCCTGCCACCGCGCGGTTGTTTTCCAGTGACTGGATATAGTTATCGAGCAGTTTATCCGTGTCCTGCGGTGTGATGACATTTTCACTGATGAGCTTTTCTGTATACAGTTTGCGAACGCCCGGATGTTTCCTGATCTGCTTGTACATAATGGGCTGTGTCGCCGCAGGTTCATCTGCTTCGCTGTGACCATGTTTGCGATAACAGACCATATCGATAACGACATCCTTGTTGAATTCCATGCGAAAATCGAGTGCCAGTTTGGCAATAAATACCACCGCTTCCGGATCATCTGCGTTCACATGGAATATCGGCGCCTGTACCGTCTTCGCAACATCCGTACAATAGAGTGTGGAACGTGAATCCAGTGGATCGCTGGTGGTAAAACCAATCTGATTGTTAATGATGATATGGACTGTGCCGCCGGTGGTATAACCTCTGGTCTGGGACAGATTGAATGTTTCCATCACCACGCCCTGTCCGGCGAAGGCCGCATCACCATGCAGCAGTATTGGTAAAACCTGGTTACGAGTAAGGTCCTTGCGCCGGTCCTGACGGGCGCGTACTGAGCCCTCGACTACCGGATCGATAATTTCCAGATGCGATGGATTAAATGACAAGGTCAGATGTATCGGCCCGCCCGGTGTTTCTATATCTGAAGAATAACCAAGGTGATATTTCACATCACCGGAACTGTTATCATTGGCCTTGCCCTTGCCTTCAAATTCGCTGAAAAGATCGCTGGGAAGTTTACCAATAGTATTCACCAGTACATTAACCCTGCCACGATGCGCCATGCCGATGACAACTTCTTTTACCTGCCGGTCACCACAATCCTGGATCAATTCATCCAGTAATGGTATCAGCGGTTCTCCGCCTTCAAGCGAAAAGCGTTTTTGGCCAACATATTTTGTATGCAGATATTCCTCCAGTGCACTGGCGGCAATAATGCGCTCGAGTATGCGGATCTTTTTGTCCTTGCTGAATTCCGGCTGGGCGCGGCAGGATTCGAGACGTTGTTGTATCCAGCGTTTCTGTTCGGTCTCGTTGATGTGCATGTATTCCGCACCAATAGTGCGGCAATACGTGGTCTGGATAATCTCAAGAACTTCACGCAAGCTGATTTCGGCATCGGAAGACTGCAATGAGCCGGTGTTGAATTTTATATCCAGATCGGCATCCGACAGACCATGGTAGGCCGGATCAAGCTCCGGTACGACAGGTCGCTCATATTGTTTTAACGGATCGAGATCGGCCTGCCGGTGGCCACGAAAACGGTAGGCATTGATCAATTGCAGGACGGCAACCTGTTTTTGATGATCGGCAGTGGCACTTCCGGCGGGCCTGACTTTTGGTGCACCGGTAGACAGTCTTGCGGCTTCAAGGAAAGCCTGCTGTATGGGTGAGTGCGCGATATCCTTACCGGAGGCAGGGTCGTTCGTTAACAGCGTATCAAAATACTGGCGCCACTGAGGATCAATGCTATCCGGATTGGCGAGATAAGCCTCGTAAAGATCTTCGATGAACCATGTATTCCCGCTGTAGAGACAGGATGAACTTACTTTATCCATAATGCGACCTTAAGTATTTCACGCGGTGTTGATAAATCAGGTGGAATATGCACCAAAATCATGCAATTAACAGTTAAATCTCCCCGTCACTCAACGACTAGTACCCGGCAGTTTAAGTGGTTTTGTTAATAATTGTTACAAGTTTAGACGATACCTTAATTTTGTCATGTGACGGTAAATTATTACGCCAATATCATACGATAGAGCCTTGCTGCAATGCCATATAGGGCTGTATCCTGCGGACACATAACTATTAGAAAAGTTTATATAACTTCGAATAACCCGAAAAGGGAGATTATGTCATGTCTGATACTGTAACCATTATCGACAACAAAACGGGCAAAAAAGTTGAGTGCCCGATCCTGCACGGTAAATACGGGGCCCCAGTCATTGATACAAAATCGCTCTACAACGAACTGGGCATGTTTACCTTTGATCCGGGCTTTTTCACCACTGCTTCTTGCCGCAGCGCCATCACTTATCTGGATGGTGAAAAGGGCATATTATTGCACCGGGGCTATCCGATCGAACAGCTGGCCAAAAACAGCACCTATCTAGAAGTCTGCTATCTGCTGCTCTACGGTGAACTTCCGACCCAGGTACAATTTGAATTATTCCGTGCAGACCTGAACAAGCGCAATCTGGTGCACGAGCATCTGGAACGTTTTTATACCGGCTATCGTTATGATGCCCATCCCATGGCGATCCTGGTTGGCATTACCGGAGCATTGTCTTCCTATTACCACGAAGCACTGGACATCAATGATCCGGAGGATCGGGATCTGACGGCGAAGCGAGTAATTGCCAAGATGCCTATCCTTGCCGCGCATTGTTACAAGCATGCCATGGGTCACCCGTTTATCTATTCCAGGGATGATCTGGGTTATGTGGAAAATTTTCTCAATATGATGTTCTCGCTACCCAACCGGGCCTACAGGCCGAACCAGACGGCAATCCGTGCCCTTGATCTGCTGATGATCCTGCATGCTGATCACGAACAGAACGCTTCAACATCAACAGTACGTTTGTCGGGCAGCGCGGAAGCTAATCCGTTTGCCTGTATTGCTGCAGGTATCGTCACACTCTGGGGCAGGGCGCATGGCGGTGCCAATGAGGCCGTCCTCAGGATGCTGGCCGAGATTAAGGATCCGAAGAATATCCCGCAGTATATCGCCAGGGCCAAGGACAAGAACGATCCATTCCGGTTAATGGGTTTTGGCCATCGTGTTTATAAAAATTATGATCCGCGGGCAACCATCATTCGCCAGGTCTGCCACGATCTGCTTGAAGAAATAGATACCGTGGATCAACCCTTGTTTGATACTGCCATGCAACTGGAAGAGATTGCACTCAAGGACGATTATTTCATTGAACGCAAGCTCTATCCGAACGTGGATTTTTATTCCGGCATTATTCTCAAGGCATTGGGGATACCAACAGCCATGTACACGGTCATGTTTGCGCTGGCACGGTCTGCCGGCTGGATGTCCCAGTGGCTGGAGATGATGGAAGATCCGGATTTTCGTATCGGCCGTCCACGACAGCTATATGTAGGTTCTGAGCAAAGGGATTATGTGCCGATGGACAAGCGTAGTTAGCTCGTGTATTGATATCTGGTATCAGAATTAAAATAATAAAAATCAGCGGAGACTCGAACATATGAAATCACCCGTACGTGTAGCTGTCACAGGAGCTGCAGGACAGATCGGCTATTCACTTCTTTTCCGTATTGTAACCGGCGAGATGCTGGGCAAGGATCAACCCGTGATTTTACAATTACTGGAAGTCGCGCCTGCAATGAAGGCACTGGAAGGCGTGGCGATGGAACTGGATGATTGTGCCTATCCTTTGCTGGCCGGTAGTGTGTTGACCGATGATGTGAACCATGCCTTCAAGGATGTGAACTATGCACTGCTGGTCGGGGCGAAACCACGTGGCCCCGGCATGGAGCGCAGTGATCTGCTCGAAGCCAATGGTGGAATATTCAAGGTACAGGGCAAGGCTCTGAATGATCATGCAAACCGCGATGTGAAAGTGATCGTGGTAGGTAATCCCGCCAATACCAATGCCCATACTGCAATGGTGAGTGCGCCGGATCTGAATCCGCGTAATTTCTCAGCCATGACCCGGCTGGATCACAACCGGGCATTGGCACAACTCGCTGCCAAGACCAGTGCAAAAGTCAGCGATATTAAAAAGATGACTATCTGGGGTAACCATTCCACCACGCAATATCCGGACATCAGCAATACCACGGTAGCCGGCAAACCTGCGTCCAGCCTGGTCGATCGCGGCTGGTATGAAAATGAATTTATCCCGCGTGTGGCCAAACGTGGTGCCGAGATCATTGCTTCTCGTGGTGCATCCAGTGCTGCATCCGCTGCGAACGGCGCCGTTGATCATATACATGACTGGGTACTGGGTACTCCCGGGGATGACTGGACCAGTATGGTTGTAGCCAGTGACGGCAGTTATGGTATTCCCGAAGGGCTGATGTATTCATTCCCGGTCACCTGCAAGAACGGCGATTATAAAATTGTGCAAGGATTAAAGATGGATGACTTCAGCAAGGCGAAGATGGCTGCCACACAGAAGGAACTGGAAGAAGAAAGAGATGCAGTAGCGAAAATTCTGAAATAACAAAAAGCCACTCACTGAGTGGCTTTTTTGTTTTTATAGAAACTCTGATTTATTGCCTATGCTGTCATTGCGGCCGCGAGGCGCTGCCGTGGCGGGAAGCAATCCGCAGAACGTTGCGAGCGAGTTGTAAACGAGCGTGGCAATCTCCCCGCCTGTATACCATTCAGATAAGATCACTGCCAGGCCAACTTGAGGTCGCGATGTGATTGAGCGCAATCGCGAAGATAAAGATTAATCAGGCTTTGATACGGGATACCCTTTTCTTCAGCCAGTTCTTTGAAATACGCAATGGTATCTTCATCCAGCCGGATAGTAATTTGCTTTTTGAGTCTTTGTGCATACGGATTAGGCTCTGATTTAGAAAAGTCGTAATGTTTACGCATGACGGAATACCTCATAAAGTTTTCGTTCCTGCTTATCTGCTTTGCGGGCGGAAATGATTCGAATGGAATCATTCGTTCTAACACAGTGGCAAACAACCAATAAGCGCGAATGAATACTGGTGCCTAAAAGAATAAATCTGTCCTCCTTTTCAGAGTGATCCGGATCGGCAATTAACCGGGCAAACTGGTCGGTAAACACAGTTTTGGCCTCTTCGAATGACACACCATGCTTCTCTTCATTAGATGCACTCTTTTTAGGGTCCCATTCAAAAACCAGTTCATCCATGAATTACATTATAATTACATTGTAGTTATAGTCAAGGGGTATTGTGAAACCAACGAAAAATGAAGGTAGCACGGCTTTTTTTATTTTGGCTCACTTGCCAAAAAGAAATTGCTGTGACGCTATGAGTATTACGTCATTCCAGGCGGCGAACACATGAGCCGACCCGGAATTATCTACATGGACGTAGCGTATACTGGAAATGCTGGAGCAATTTCCAGTGCCAGTCAGAAAATCCATTCAATTAAATCA
>Ga0214472_10003573_pt1 | contig 16414 bp, 15 predicted proteins | sample RVTome_6_FD_207662 | JGI IMG/M metagenome (GOLD analysis project Ga0214472, IMG submission 207662) | Soil microbial communities from uranium-contaminated site in the Upper Colorado River Basin, Wyoming, United States - RVT140D175 | ecosystem: Environmental > Terrestrial > Soil > Contaminated >... | reverse complement strand
GGCATCCTCAGCCGCGTCGTCATCCAGGCTCGCCAGGAGTTCGGCGGCGACGGTCGCCCGTTCCTCAATCGGCAGGGTCAACGCTTCGCGAAGAAGCCCTTGCGCTCGGGAGGTCATACGAGCATTCTACGCAGGACAAGGCAGCCCAACAAGCGGCTGCACCCGACGGCCGCAGCGTCACGAACTCGGAGCGGCCGCCGGTGAGCCGCAGCGTTGGGCTGACGAATAGGAATGGAGCACTGCTACCTGTGCGGACAGGAAATCGCGGACGACCGGAGCGACGACCACGTCCCGGCAAAGCAGTTCTTTGCGAAGTCCATTCGCAAGGTCCACAACCTGAGCGGGCTAATCACGCTCGTGGCGCACAGATCCTGCAATAAGGCATTTGAGCTCGACGAAGACTACTTCGCTGCCAGCCTTGTTCCGCTTGCAATTGAATCACCAAGTGGCCTCGCGCTGGCGCAAGCCAAGGCGGCCAGACTCGCTGAGGGTCGGTCGCGGGGGTTGATCCTCAAGACCCTCCGGGAGTTTGAAGAGAAGCCGAGTGGATTGAGCCTGCCCGGCAACTTGATCATCAAGCGAGTGGAGGGGAAACGCTTGGTCCGTGTCGCGTGGAAGATCGTGCGGGGACTCTTCAAGATCGAGTCCAAGCGGATCCTGCCGGAGTCGACGCCTTTCATGATCGAGGTGTTTGAACCAGAGATTGCGGCGAAGTCGACAGAGAACCAGGTGTGGGAGGTTGTGAAGGCTCAGCCAGGAAAGGGCGCCTATCCTGGAGTGTTCGACTATAAGTACATGTTTGGGCGCGAGGGCGACCTGGCTCTTCACGCGTGGGGCATGCTGTTCTGGGACCAGATCATGATCTTTGTTGCCCATCATGATCCGGCGGACGCGGACTGCGACGATATGGGCGAAGGGGTCTCTCTTGGCTGTCGTTTCGAACCTGTGCTCGCTGCTCAATCGTTGACCCACAAGAGGTGAGGACACATGCCGATCACTGCCTTCAACAGTTTCACCGACGGCCTCGATCCGAATCGAAGGAGCCGGGAGCACTTCATTGCCAACATCAACGTGGAGGACGACCGCCTCTGGGTTCCCTATGCGGAAGGTGTGTGGTTCCAGCCGTGCTGCTTCAACGTCACGTCCGGCGGATTCAGCGTTGTTCTGAAGGGCCTCCCCGGCGCCAAGCTGGGCATTCACTACCACGTGGGCACGGTTCATGGCTATACGATGCGAGGTCACTGGCGGTACCTGGAGCATGACTGGGTTGCAAAGCCCGGAACGTTCATCTATGAACCAGCCGGCGAGGCTCATACGCTGGTGATCACCGACGACTCACCGGAACCAGCGCTGATCCTTTTCATGGTCGAGGGGGGCCTCATTTATCTGGACAAGGCGGTCAACGGCGGCTTCGCCGCCTACGAGGATGGATTCACCGCTCTCGAGCTGACTCGGAAGTACTATCGGGAGGCCGGTCTCGACGAGCGCCAACTGGACCGACTGGTTCGCTGATTGAGACACGCGTGGCACTCGTGGTTCTTCTGAGAGGCGTCAACGTCGGCGGGCGCAGGACCTTCCAGCGCTCGGGAAGTCGGGCGCGCCGGGCCTCGCCGAAGGCGGTCCTGACACCTGATTGCCTGTAAGATGTCGCTCGCCGCGATCGGGGGCGGCCTGCCCTCGTGTTCCCCAGATTGGAGACCCGCATGTTCAGGACACCGTTGGTCGTTCTTGCCTTCGTTGGAGTCACCGCCGCGTCAGCCGGTTGCGCGCCGGCGCCGCCGCCCGCGCCGGACACGGCCGCCGACGAGGCCCAATTGCAGGCCGACGCGCTCGCCTGGTTCGAGCACTACGCCAACGCCGACGCCGACGGGATGGCGAACCTGTACGCGGAGGACGCGCTGCTGATGCCGCCGGGGGCGCCGGCCGTGACCGGCCGCGACGGCATCCGGACGTTCCTGGGCGGCGATGCCGCCAGCTCGAAGGCGGCCGGCATTTCCCTGAAGAACGGATCCGTCACCGGCGTGGGCGTCAGCGGCGACATCGGCTGGATGAGCGGCACCTACACCGTCGTCGATGCGACCGGCGCCACGATCGACGGCGGCAGCTACCTGTCCGTCCATCGCCGTTCCAACGGCTCGTGGCCCTACATCCGCGACATCTGGAACTCGGACCGGCCGCCGGCCGCGGCCGCGCCTGCGGCTCAGGGGGCGGGAAGCAACTAGCGCTAGCTGCTGGCGCGGACGGCCCGCCGGGCCGCCCTCAGCCCGCGTGCCGGACGCTTCGGAGAAACGCGCCAACGCTGTCAGTCCAGCGGGCGACGGTTGCGGCCGGCCCCACGACCTTCACGAAGTACGGGCCGTCGGGTGTCTCGATGACCGCGGCCATGAGGCGGGAGCCCGGCTTGTCGTGGCGCTCGGCCGAGCCGGGCCTGACTTCCGCGACGTACCTGCCGGACACGTCCAGCACCGTCACCTCGAGCCCGTTCGCGGTGAACGTCGTCGTTTTCGCAACCGCGCGCGACGCGCGGCCATCCGGCTGCTGCACCTGCCCGATCCAGCGGTCCAGGTTCGCCTGAACCGAGCCGCCGGTGCCCCCGAAGAAATAGAGGACAAGCTCGGCGTCCTCCGCATCGGCCGCGGCGCGAGGCAGCGTGAACTCCGCCACCCGCATCGACGAGGCCGGCGCGCGAGGGACCCACCCCTCGGGCACGTCGTACTTGAGGGCGGCCGCAGGGGCCGTGAGGGACATGGCGAGAGCGGTCAGGAGCAGCAGCATGCGACGATTCTAAGCGCGAGGCCGGGTCTGAAGACCCGGCCCTTCATTCGGCCGCCCTCCAGTCTGCCCACGAACGCCCGGGGGCGCCGAGAACCAAGGGCCGAACGCCGATTACGCGAGCTGGCGCCAGCGAAGCCGTGCCAGCATCAGCAGCAGCGCGCTGGCGGCCACGGTGACGATGGACATCGCCATGAACCGGGCGTAGAGCTCGCGGCCCATCACGTCGAAGAGCGTCAGCCCCATGAGCGCGAGCGCGGCGCCCAGGAAGATGCGTCGTGACAGCGTGAGGAGCCTCCACCGGTCCACGAGGCACACGACGGCCGGCGTCGCGAGCAGCAGCACGTAGTCCCAGCCCTGGGGCGAGAGCAGGGGAATCAGCATCATCAGCAGGGCGAACTCGAGGTAGTCCGGTTCCTCGACCGTGTGCCGGCGCATCCAGACGAAGATGGCGAGGCCGATGGCCGCAGTGCCGGTTGTCGCGGCGAGCACCGACGCCGCCTGGCCGGGCCCGAGCCACTTGGCCCACATCGCCGCGAACGAGATGTTGTCGGCGCCGAGCAGGTTCGGCGCGGTCGGGCCGGACACGGCGCCGTACCACGCGGACAAGAGCTCCAGATTGCCCGTCCACCCGTAGAAGGCGGCCGGCAGCAGGAGACCGGCGACCAGGACGGCGGCGGCGGCCAGCGTGCCCGCGACGCCCGATCCGACGGCCAGCCACGGCGCAAGAATGATCGCGTACGGCTTGACGAACGCGCCGAGGCCGATGAGCACGCCGGCCGCGACCGGTTTATCGATCTGCGCCGCCAGCAGCGCGCCGACGAGGAGCGCGCCCAGCAGGATGTTGGCCTGTCCCAGCATCAGCTCGTGGGCGTAGAACTTGCCCATGAACATCACCGTGAGCCACGTCAGCGGCGTGGGCGAGAGCTGCCGGGCGGGCAGGGCGGACACCGACCAGCGCACGAGCGCGACGAGCAGGCCGACCGACAGCGAAAACCAGATGACCTTGGCGGCCTCCTCGCCGAGCACGGCCAGCGGCGTCATGCCGATCGCGAACGCGGGCAGGGACGTGAACCGACCGGGCCCGTCACCGGACTGGTAGAGGGGCTCGGCGTGGAGCGCCCGCGCGGCCGCCGTCCGGTAGATGCCGAAGTCCACCATCTCGTCGGAGATCCGGGTCGTGAACACCGCGACCGCGAGGACCGCGATCGTGACGGGCCAGACGAAGGGCCTCAGCCGCTCGGGCACGCGTCGGAGTATACCGGCCATGATCGACGGGCCGCCGCGGCCCTGTCATGGTTCGACACCGCTACGGCCTTTTCGGCCGCTGGTTCGCCGCGAGCACCTTCTTGCGCAGCCTGAGGCTCTTCGGCGTGATCTCCACCAGCTCATCGTCGTTGATGAACTCGATGGCCTGCTCGAGGCTGAGGCGGCGCGGCGGGATCAGGCGGAGGGCCTCGTCGGCGGTCGAGGCGCGCATGTTGGTCTGCTTCTTCTCGCGGGTGATGTTCACGTCGAGGTCGTTCGTCCGCGAGTTCTCGCCGACGATCATGCCCTCGTAGACCGCGGCCGCCGGGTCGACGAACATCTCGCCCCGCTCCTGCAGATTGGCGATCGCGTAGGCGGTGACGACGCCGGTCCGGTCGGAGACGAGCGCGCCCGTCGGGCGCGAGGGAATCGGGCCGTGCCACGGCTCCCAGCCGGCAAAGAGGTGATGCATGATGCCGGTGCCCCGCGTCTCGGTGAGGAACTGCGACCGGAAGCCGATCAGGCCCCGCGCCGGGATGCGGAACTCCAGGCGCACGCGGCCGCTGCCGTGGTTGACCATCTTCGTCATCATGCCCCTGCGCGTGCCGATCTCGGCGATGACCGTCCCCTGGAACTCCTCGGCGACGTCCACGACCAGCTCCTCGACCGGCTCGCTCAGGACGCCGTCGATCGCCTTCGTGACGATCTCGGGCCGCGAGACCTGCAGCTCGTAGCCCTCACGGCGCATCATCTCGATCAGGATCGACAATTGCAGCTCGCCGCGGCCGACGACCTTCATCTGCTCCGGAGAGTCGGTGGGCTCGACCCGGATCGACACGTTGCCGACCAGCTCCCTGTCGAGGCGGTCCCTGATCTGGCTCGAGGTGACGAACCGGCCGTCGCGGCCGGCAAACGGCGAGGTGTTCACGCCGAAGACCATCGACACGGTGGGTTCGTCGATGGTCGTGGGCGGCAGGGCCACGGGCGACTCCGCATCGGCGATCGTCTCGCCAATCATGATGGCGTCGATGCCCGCGAGGCAGATGATGTCGCCGGCCGACGCCTCGTTGGTGTCCACGCGCTTGAGGCCCTCGAACGTGTAGAGCTTCGTGACCGTCGTGCGCTGGACCGACCCGTCGATCTTGCAGACTGCGATCGGGTCGCCGACCTTCACGCGCCCGTTGACGATGCGGCCGATGGCCAGCCGTCCCAGGTAGTCGCTCGAGTCGAGGTTGGCGACGAGCGCCTGGAGCGGCGCCGACACAGACCCGCGCGGCGGCGGAATGCGCTCGATGACCGCGTTGAACAGGGGCCGGAGATCCTCACCGGGTTCCGCCAGATCGGTCGTCGCCGTGCCCAGGCGCGCGTTAGTGTAGAGGACGGGGAAGTCGAGCTGATCTTCGACGGCGTCGAGATCGATGAACAGGTCGTACACCTCGTTCAGCACCTCCTGCGTGCGCGCGTCCGACCGGTCGATCTTGTTGATGACGACGATCGGCGTGAGCCGGCGGCCGAGCGCCTTGCGCAGGACGAAGCGCGTCTGGGGCAGGGGCCCTTCCGAGGCATCCACGAGCAGCATGACCCCGTCCACCATCGACAGCGTCCGTTCGACCTCACCGCCGAAGTCGGCGTGTCCCGGCGTGTCGACGATATTGATGAGGTGGCCGGCGTAGTGGACGGCCGTGTTCTTGGCCAGGATCGTGATGCCGCGCTCGCGTTCGAGCTCGTTCGAGTCCATGACCCGCTCGGCGACCCGCTCGTTGGCCCGGAAGATGCCGCTCTGGTGGAGCATGGCGTCGACGAGCGTGGTCTTGCCGTGGTCCACGTGGGCGATGATGGCCACGTTACGCAGGCTCGGGTTGGCGACCTCCTGCGGGGCCAGAGGCGGACGAGGCATCCCGCCAGTATGACACGGGGACCGACAGGAGCCGGGCATTGAAGATCTGGCGATCTGGTCATTGAGAGATTGATTGGGGGTTGTGGGATTTCTGATTGATGATCCAGGCACATGCCGAGCCTCGAACCGCGAACCGCGAACCGCGAACCTAGAACGGTGAACCGAATGAACCCAATAACGCGTCTGCGCCTTGTTGTCTCGTTGCTCGCTGCGGCTCTCGTCTCGTGCGCCGGGCCGTCGGCGCCGGCTGAGACGGCCGCGCCCGCCGCGGCGCCAGCACCTGCCGTCGCCGGCAAGGGCCTCAGGCTCGATCGGATTCAGCCGGTGCTGGCCGAGGTGGACCAGCTCTTCGCCTCGTTCGCCGAGCGGTCCCACGCGCCCGGCATCGCGTGGGGCGTGCTCCTCGACGGCGCGCTCGTGCACCGCGGCTCGTCGGGGGTTCGGGAGGTCGCGGGCGGGTCGGCGATCGACGCCGACACCGTGTTCCGCATCGCGTCGATGACCAAGAGCTTCACGGCGCTCTCGATTCTCAAGCTGCGCGACGAAGGGAAGCTCGCGCTCGACGATCCCGCCGGGCGGTACGTCCCCGAGCTCAGCGGCCTCCCGTACCCGACGGCCGACTCGCCGCAGATCACCGTTCGGCACCTGCTCTCACACGCCGAAGGGTTCCCGGAGGACAACCCCTGGGGCGATCGGCAGCTCGCGCGGACCGACGCGGAGATGAGCGAGATGATGCGGGCGGGCATCCCGTTCTCGACGTCTCCCGGCACCGCCTACGAGTACTCCAACTTCGGCTTCGCCATCCTGGGGCGCGTCGTCGTCAACGTGTCGGGCCGGCCCTATGCCACGTACGTCGCCGAGAGCATCCTGCGGCCGCTCGGGATGACGGCGACGACGCTGGAGGCGGGAGCGGTACCTGCCGACCGGCTCGCGCACGGTTACCGGTGGCAGGACGAGGCCTGGCTCGAGGAGCCGCCGCTGCCGGATGGCGCCTTCGGGGCGATGGGCGGGATGCTGACGTCCACGGAGGACCTGGGACGGTACGTCGCGTTCCTCATGAGCGCATGGCCGCCGCGCGACGACCCGGACACGGGACCGGTCCGGCGGGCTTCCGTCCGCGAGATGCAGCAGAGCTGGCGCGCGAGGCCCGCGACGGCGCGGCGCGGCGCGGACGGGGCCATTCAACTGTCGAGCGGCGGCTACGGCTACGGGCTGCGCGTGCAGCAGACCTGCGAGTTCGGCCACGTGGTGGCGCACACCGGCGGCCTGCCCGGCTACGGGTCCGTCATGACGTGGCTGCCGGACTACGGCATCGGGGTCTTCGCGATGGTGAACCTGACCTACACGAGCGCAAGCGCCGTCGCCGGTGACGCCCTGTCGCTGCTCGTGCAGAAGAGCGGCCTCGCGCCGCGGCAGCCGGTCGCGTCGCCGGCGCTGCTCGAGGCCCGGGCCGGCGTCAACCGCCTGCTCGCCGCGTGGGACGACGAGCTGGCGACGAACCTGGCCGCGGAGAACCTGTTTCTCGACGAGTCGATGGCGCGGCGGCGTCGCGCCATCGAGACGCTCGTGTCCGCGCGCGGGACCTGCCGGCCGGACGACGCCTTCGACGTCGAGAACGCGCTGCGAGGGCAATGGACGCTCGGCTGCGACCGCGGCGCGCTACTCGTCGCCATCACGCTCGCGCCGACGATGCCTCCCAAAGTGCAGTCTTTGTCCGTGCGGCCGATCGAGCCGGGCGCCCCGACGCGCCCGCCGGCGTGCGAGGCGTTCTGAGATTATCCGGCGGCCCCCGCGCGCTCCGTCCGCCAATCTACCGGGCCGCACCGCCCGTAGTAAGGTGAGGGAGGCTTGGCTCACCGCGACTCTGCCGTTCGGGATGCCGGCGTCGAAGCGGACCGCGCGCTTCTGGAGGCGATCGCGCGCCGATCGACCGAGTCGCTGGGCGCTCTCTACGATCGCCATGCCGCCGTTGTCTACGGCCTGGCGAAGCGGATCGTCCGAAGGGCCGAAGACGCCGAGGAAGTGGTGCAGGACGTGTTCGCCCAGGTGTGGCGCGACGCCCCGCGCTACGACCCGAGCCGGGCCAGCGTCGCCGGGTGGCTCGTGATGCTGGCGAGAACCCGCGCCATCGACCGGCTCCGGGCGACACGGGCTCGCCCGGACCTGGATGCCGGCGCGGACGAGAGGTCCGCCGGCGTGCCGGCGCACGAACCGACGCCGGAGCAGCAGGCGCTCTCGGCCGAACAGGTCCGGAGCATTCAGGAGGCGCTGGTGACGTTGCCCGACACGCAGCGGGCGCTGGTTGACCTCGCGTACTTCGAGGGCCTGACGCAAGGTGAGATTGCCGGGCGGACCGGCGTGCCGCTGGGCACTGTGAAGACCCGGTTGCGGGCGGCCATGGCGGCCCTGCGCGGGGTGATGTCACCATGACGGGGACCAAGGACACAGGCCGATGACGACCCACGACGAAGTGTCTGCGTCGCTCGGGGCCTACGCGCTCGATGCCCTCGATCCCGGCGAGCGCGCGGCCGTCGAGGCCCACCTCGCGTCCTGCCTGACGTGCGCGCGTGAGCTGGCGGCGTTGCGCCGCGTGACCTCCGGCATCGGCCTGGCTGTGGCTGCAGATCAGCCGCCGGCGTCGTTGCGCGCCCGAACGCTTCAGCGCGCGCTCTCCGGCGCCGACCCGAGGCCGTCCAGCGCCCCGACGCACACGCCGGTGCTGCCGTGGCTGTTGGCCGCGGCCTCGATGGTCATCGCCGTCGGCCTCGGCGCCTATGCCGTTTCGCTCCGGACCGAGCTCGTGTCGGTACGCGAGCTGGCGGAGGTCGCGACAGCGCGCGTCGAGACGCTGCGTGCCGAGCTTCTCACGCTGCGCCAGAACGCGGCCCAGCTCCAGCGCGCCGTGAGCGTCGTCAGCGCCCCGGACCTGCGGCAGGTCCGGGTGAGCGGCCTCGGCCCGGCCACCGGCGCCGGGGGCCTGGCGTTCTGGAGCCAGGCGAACGGGCTCGTGTTCAACGCGCGCGAGCTGCCGCCGCTCGAGCCCGGCCGCGCGTACGAGCTCTGGGTCATCCCGCCGGGTGCCAGCCCGGTGAGTGCCGGCATGCTGGCGGTCTCGACGGACGGCACCGCGTCGCATTGGACGGCCCTGCCGGCGGACCTGGTGCTCGACACGGTAGCCGTCAGCATCGAGCAGGCCGGCGGGTCGCCGACGGGCGCGCCCGAAGGCCCCATCGTGATGGCCGGCAAGATCGCCGGCTGACCCCGGGGATCCGCGGATCCCGCCGCCCGCAATCCAGATTCCGGTTCCGGCCGTAGGACACCTCGTGAGCCGCCCGCGTTCCGGGCGGAAGGAGGTGCTCTGTGAAGAAGTCTCTGGTTCTGCTGGCGGCGCTCGTCGCGGCGTCCGTGTTCATGGGCGGCGTTCGGGCGTCGAGCCATCGCGAGGCGCCGCTCATCAGCGGCGACCCGCTCGCCGACAACACCGATCTGTACGCGTTCGTCAGCCCGAACGACGCGTCCAAGGTCACGTTGATCGCGAACTTCATCCCGCTCGAGGCGCCGTACGGCGGCCCCAATTTCTACCGGTTCGACGACACGGCTCTGTACGAAATCATGATCGACAACAACGGCGACGCCGTCGAAGACGTGACGTTCCAGTTCCGGTTCCGGACCGAAGTCCGCTACCCGAACACCTTCCTCTACAACATCGGGACGATCAATGCGATCGATTCCGCCAACTGGAACGTGAGGCAGTTCTACTCGGTCACCCGGGTGGACGGCCCCCGGCGCCGCGGGCCCGGGAGCGTGCTGGCCACCGACGTGCCGACGCCGCCCGTCAACGTGGGCTTCCGATCGACGCCGAACTACGAGACGCTGGCGGCGCAGGCGGTTCGGCAGCTTGCGGACGGCGTTCAGGTGTTCGCCGGCCAGCGCGACGATCCGTTCTTCGTCGATCTGAACGTGTTCGACCTGCTCGCGGTGCCGCCGGCCGATCAGGACAACCAGGATTCACTGGCCGGCTTCAACGTGCACACGATCGCCATCGAAGTGCCGATGGCGGCCCTGACGCCGAACGGCCTGCCGCCGGCCTCGGCGTCCGACCCGAACGCCATCATCGGCGTCTGGTCTACGGCCAGCCGGCCGTCGGTGACCAACCGGGGCAGCGGCCAGTCGAGCGAGCGGTTCGTGCAGGTCTCGCGGCTCGGTCAGCCCCTGGTCAACGAAGTCGTGATCCCGGTCGGCACGAAGGACGCCTTCAACGCGCTCGAGCCGACCGGCGACGCGGCCGCGCTGAACTTCGTGACGGATCCCGAGGTGCCGCGCCTGCTGGCCGCCCTTTTCGGCATCCAGTCGCCCCCGACACCCCGCAACGACCTGGTCACGATCTTCCTGACCGGGATTCCCGGGCTCAACCAGCCGCTGAACGTCCGGCCGTCGGAGATGCTCCGGCTGAACATGGCGATCCTGCCGACGTTCAACCCGAATCCCCTCGGCGTGCTCGGCGGCGACCTGGCCGGCTTCCCGAACGGCCGCCGGCTCGGCGACGACGTCGTGGACATCGCGCTGCGGGCGATGGCGGGCGCGACGCCGCTCACCCCGGGCTTCAACATGGGCATCAACGCCCAGCTCGGCGACGGCGTGGCGGCCAACGACATGCCGCTGCTGACCGTGTTCCCGTTCGTCGGGACGCCGCACGCGGGCAACAAGTAGTCATGAGCACCTGGCTTCGACCCGTCGCCGCCGCGATCGTCATCGCGGCGGCGGCGGTCTCGGGATGCGCGAAGGGGGCCGAGCCGGCCGCGCGCCCGATCCCAGCGCTGCTCGGCACGGCTGCCGCGGCAACGACCAGCCGCGCGGACCTCGAGCGGACCATCGCGGCGATGCGCCGCCGGCTCGCCGAGGGTGACGACCCGGACGCCGCGATTCAGCTCGCGGAAGCGCTCCTGCGCCAGACGCGGGTGACCGGCAACGCCGGGCTGGCCAACGAGGCCGAGTCCGCGCTCCGCCGCGTCGTCGCTCGCGATCCGGAGGACTACGGCGCCTGCAGGATGCTGGCGGCCGTGTACGTGTCTCAGCATCGCTTCGCAGACGGCCGGGCCGAAGCGTCCCGCTGCCGGCTGATGCGTCGAGACGACGCGTGGCTGCTAGGCGTGATGGGTGACGCCGAGCTCGAGCTCGGTGAGTACGACGACGCATTCGAGGCCTTTGACGTGATGATGGCGCTCCGTCCGAACGCCTCGTCGTACGCGCGGGCGTCGTACGCGAGGGAGCTGCAGGGTGACATGACGCGCGCGCTCGAGCTGATGCGGATGGCGCTCTCGGCCACCGCGCCGGGCGATCCCGAGGCGGTCGCGTGGCACCTGGCGCAGATCGGCCACCTGCAGCTCGCGCTCGGGCAGGTTCGTGAGGCCGAGCGGTCCTTCGCCCATGCCGACCATGTGTTCCCCGGCCACCCGATGGCTGCCGAGGGGCGGGCCCGCGTGCTGATCGCCCGGCAGGATCTTGGGGGCGCGCTCGCGCTCCTGGAGCCGCAGGTGGCGGCCATGCCCACACCCGACGGCCTGGCGCTCATCGGTGACGTGCAGGCGGCGCTCGGTAGCGCCGTTGACGCCGACCGCAGCTACCGGCTGGCCGAGGCCGCCTGGATGTCCGACGCGCCGGAGCCGGCTCGTCTGGCGCGCTTCCTCGCCACGCGCGGGCGGCGGCTCCGCGACGCGCTCGATCTCGCGCGCCGCGAAGCGGCAGTCCGGCGCGACATCTTCACGGACGATGCGCTGGCCTGGGCGCTCTTCCGTGCGGGCGACATCGGCGGAGCGGCGGCGGCGATCGGCCGCGCGCTACGCACCGGGTCGAAGGACCGGACCATCCGGTACCATGCCGCGGCCATTGCGCACGCTCGCGGCGATCTTGCGTCCGCGCGCCGGTACCTCCGTGACGCGCTCGACGGCGGGCCGGGCATCGATCTTGGTGTCGCCGCTGAGGCGCGCGCGCTGCGGGCGACGCTCGCCCAGACCGAGGATCAGGCGCCATGACCCGCGGACGGCGCCGCACCTCCCTCTGGCTGGCGGCCGCGCTGCTGGCGTTCGCCGGTCGCGCCGCCGCACATCCGGGCGCGGCGTCTGACGTCGTGCTCCAGATAGGCGCGCGATCGGTCGATGTATGGCTCACCACCGACCCACGGTCGCTGCGTGTGAAGATCGAGGCGCTGGCCGGACTGTCGGATGGCGGACTGGGGCCGTTCGACAACCGCGCAGCGGTCGTCGGCCTCCGGAGGATGATCGTCGAGCGCACCGAGCTGCTGCTCGACGGCCGGACCCTCGCGCTGACCTGGGTAGGGCTCGAAGATCCGAGCGCGTCCGAAGACCGCGGAGTGGGCAAGGTCGTCGCGCGGATGCGGGCATCGCTGCCCGACGATGCCGAGACGCTGACGTTTCGCACGACGCTCATCCTGGGCAGCTACCCGCTGATCGTCCGCCGCGCCGATCAGCCGGACGAGATAGCCTGGTTGCCGGGACCGGCCTCGTCGGCGCCGATTCCGGTCGCCACCGCGGCGCCCGGCTCGTGGCTGTCGTCGGTCGCGTCCGGCGTCTGGCTGGGCTTCACGCACATCGTGCCCATGGGCCTCGACCACATCCTGTTCGTACTCGGCCTCTTCCTGCTCACGCCTCGGGCGCGGCCGCTGCTTGTGCAGGTCAGCCTGTTTTCCCTGGCGCACACCTGCACGCTGGGGCTCGCGGCCCTCGGCACGATCGCCGTGCCCGGCGGCGTGGTCGAGCCGCTCATCGCGCTGTCGATTGTCTACATCGGGTTCGAGAACCTCGTGCGGCCCGGAACGACGCGGTGGCGGCTGATCGTGGTCCTTCTGTTCGGCCTGGTGCACGGCCTGGGCTTCGCGGGCGCGCTCGCTCGGCTCCAGTTGCCGGCCGGCTCGCTCGTCCCCACGCTGGTCCTGTTCAACGTCGGGGTCGAGCTGGGCCAGATCGCCGTGCTCGCCGCGGCGACGCTCGTCGTGCGCGCGCTCGCGCTGAGGCCGGCTGTGTTTCAGGCACTCATCGCCCGGCCCGCGTCGGTGGCTATCGCCGGCGCCGGTCTCGTGTGGATGGTCGAGCGCGTCTGGGGCTGACCTCGGCCGCTTGGCGAGGCCGGCGGCGGCTCACGGTATATGCTCGTGAACCTCCGTGCGAGCCGAAGCGCTCTACGTCCTGACGGCCCTGTCGCTGATCGTCGTCGTGTCGGAGTGGCTGTGCCGGCGGGGCGGGTTCCGGCACATCGGGTCGGCGCTGATGGTGATCGTGCTCGGCGCGGTGGCGGCCAACGCCGGCGTCATTCCGGCCGGGTCCACGCCCGAGACGCCTGTCGTCGCCTACGACGTGATCTTTTCACACGTCGCGCCCGTCGCGATCTTCTGGCTGCTGCTCCAGGTCAACCTGCGCGACGTGCTGAAGGCCGGGCTGCCGCTCGTGCTGCTCTTTCTCCTCGGGGCTGCCGGAACGACGGCTGGGGCGGTGGTCGGCATGCGGCTGGTGGGCGGAGAAGCGGCGATCGGTCCGTTGTCGCACGCGGTGGCCGGCATGTTTGCGGCCACGTATACCGGCGGCAGCGTCAATTTCAACGCGGTCGCGCTCGAGTACGGCGTCATGCGCGACGGCGTGCTCTACGCCGGCTCTATCGTGGTGGACAACATCGTCAACACGATTTGGATCGTAGTGACATTGGCGGTGCCGCGGCTGCTGATCGCGATGTGGCCGACAAAGCCGGGCGCAGGGCCGGCTCGCGCGGCGGCGGCGCCGATCGTGGACCTGGAAGCCGAGACCGAAACGCTGGACCCGCGAAAGCTGGCGCTCGTGCTCGCGCTCGGTGGGCTGGCGATGTGGGCATCAGAGCGGCTGTCGGCGGCGCTCGCGGGCGCAGGCCTGACCGTGCCGGCGATTCTCATCATCACGACCATCGCGCTCTTGCTGGCGCAGAACCGGACGGTCAGCCGGCTGCCGGGCGGGCGGGTGCTCGGCATGTACGGCGTCTACCTGTTCCTGACCGTCATCGGCGCCTTCTGCGATCTGCACGCGCTGGCGCGCCTGGGCTCGCTCGGCGTCGCGCTGCTCATCTTCGCGTCGTTCGTGGTCGCGGTCCACGGCCTGGTCCTGTTCGGCGCGGCGTGGATCTTCCGCATCGACCTCGCTGGTGCGGCGGTGGCCTCGCAGGCGAACGTGGGCGGCGCGACGTCCGCGCTCGCGCTCGCCAAGAGCCTCGGCCGCGAGGACCTGCTCGTGCCGGGCATCCTGCTCGGATCGCTCGGGACGGCGATCGGGACGTTCCTCGGGTTTCTCGCGGCGGGGATGAGTTGAGGGTCCGAAGGTCCGAGGGTCCGACGGTCCGACGGTCCGGTTGACAAGGCTGCGCAAGTGTCATACTGTCATATGACAGTTTACACAAGCCGTGCGCTTTCACGTCAACTTCAAGTCCGGTAAGCCGGTCTACCTGCAGGTGGTGGACCAGGTCCGGGCCGCGGCGGCATCGGGCGCGCTCCGGGCCGGCGAGGCGCTGCCGTCCATCCGTCCGCTTGCCGAGGAGCTGCGCGTCAACCGCAACACGGTCGCCAAGGCCTACGGCGAGCTCGAGAGCCAGGGCGTCATTGAGGCCGTGCCGGGCAAAGGCTGTTTCGTCCGCGACGGCGACTCGCCCCTCCGCAAGGACGCGCGGCTTCGCCTGCTCACCGACGGCATCGACGAGGCGGTCGTGTCCGCTCATCACCTCCAGATCGACAAGAGCGAGTTCCTGCGATTGGCCTCACACCGCTTCGACGGGTTCGCCGGCCGGCGCGCCCGCGCGGACGGGCGGGAGAAGACATAAAGGTCCGAGGGTCCGAGGGTCCGGAGGCCCGGAGGTCCGAAGGTCCGGGGGGGGCAGACCATGATGACGCTGGCGATTGATATCGGTGGTCTCGTCTATCGCTACGGGCGAACCGAAGCGGTTGACGGTCTCAGCCTGCGTGTCGAGCCCGGGCGCTGCTACGGATTCTTCGGCCGGAACGGCGCCGGCAAGACGACGACGATCAAGTGCCTGCTGCGCTTGTTGCGTCCGCAGAGCGGCAGGGTGCGTGTGTTCGGCCTGGATCCGGAGCGGGATGAGGTCGCGGTCAAGTCGAAGCTCACCTACGTGCCCGACCACGTCGCGTTCTACCCGTGGATGACCGTGCGCGGCACGCTCGACTACCTCGCGTCGTTCCGCGCGCACTGGAACGACGAAATCGAGCGGGCGCTCGTGGCGCAGTTCCGGCTACCGCTCGACCGGCGCACGAGCCATCTGTCGAAGGGCCAGAAGACGCAGCTCGCGCTCGTGGCTGCGATCTGCCCCGAGCCGGATCTCCTCGTCCTCGACGAGCCCACCTCCGGCCTCGATCCCATCGTCCGCCGCGAGTTCATCGAGACGGTGATTGGCGCTTACCAGGAGGGCGCGCCAGGCCGCCGGACGGTGTTCGTCTCGACGCATCTCATCGCGGAGTTCGAGGGCCTGATCGACCAGTTCACGATCATCGACCAGGGCCGCGACGTGCTGACGCTCGAGGCGGACGCGGCGCGCGAGCGGTTCCAGAGGATTTACGCGAGATTCGCCGGGGACGCACCGGCCGTGGAGCTGCCCGGCGCGCACGGCGTCCGCCGGCGCGGGCGCGAGCTGGAGGTGGTCGTTCACGAGGGCACGGCGTCCGTCGTCGATCGCGTGAAGGCGCTGTCGCCCGAGGCTCTGAGCGTCGAGGCGCTGAGCCTGGAGGAGATCTTCACGTCGGCGCTCTCGGCGCGGGAGCCGGCGGCGTGAGCCAGAGTCGCGCGATACTGGCCGCCCTGAAGAAAGAGTTGCGAGTGCTGGCCGCGCCGTGGCTGGCGGTTGTGGCGGCTGTCGCGCTCGCGAGTCTCATCCCCGATGCGCTGCTGACGCCAGTGGCTGCGGTCGGCGCCATCGGGCTTGGCGCGTGGTCCGTCGGCCACGAATACAGCTGCCGCACGCTGCCTCTCCTGCTGGCCCAGCCTTGCGAGCGCCGGACTCTCTGGCTCGCCAAGCAGGGCGTACTCTTGTCCGGTCTTGTCGGCCTCGCCGCGGCGACGCTCGGTGCCCTGTCGATGGCCGAAAGCGCGGTCGTCATCGACGTCGTTTTCCCGACCGGGCTTGGTGCCGGCCTCACGATTGCGCCGTGGCTCTCGATGGCCGCCCGCAGCGCCCGCGGCGGGATCATCTTCACGCTGGCGACGCTCCTGTTCTGGTTCGTCGCAGGTACGTGGACGGGTGAGACGATCGCGAACCGGTTCCCGGAGACGTTCACCGATCCCGGGGCCTTCGCGTCCACGCTGGTGCAGTCGGGGTTCGTCGCGATGTTCGCCCTGGCAGCCTGGCTGGGCTGGCGAACCTTCGGCCGCCTCGGCGCGTTCGACGAGCGTACGGAGCACGTGACCCTGCCGGTGTTTCGTCGAACGGCCGCGACGGCCGCGAGCCCCGGCCGTCGGC
>Ga0214472_10003571_pt1 | contig 16421 bp, 15 predicted proteins | sample RVTome_6_FD_207662 | JGI IMG/M metagenome (GOLD analysis project Ga0214472, IMG submission 207662) | Soil microbial communities from uranium-contaminated site in the Upper Colorado River Basin, Wyoming, United States - RVT140D175 | ecosystem: Environmental > Terrestrial > Soil > Contaminated >... | reverse complement strand
CGAGGTGCTCGGCGATTCGCTCCCAGACCAGCCGTATCGCGTGAGTACGAGCATCTTCGTCGGGCCCCCGACGCGAAAAGTGGAGATCTTCGCCGAAGGAGTCGTTTCGCTGACGAAGAACTGACCCATCTTCCTACTGCACGGGCGATTGCGCTTCCGCCTTCTTCGGGAATAACAGAGAAGCGACCACGGAGATCGCCAGCACCCCGGCGATCACGCCCAGCGAGGCGCCGATGGGCACCCGGTAGAGTTCCACGATCAACATCTTGATCCCAACGAAGCCAAGCACGAACGCGAGCCCCAATTTGAGGAAGTGGAACCGCCCGATCACGTCCGCGAGCAGGAAATAGAGCGAGCGGAGACCCAGGATCGCGAACACGTTCGAGGTGTAGACCACGAACGGATCCCGGGTGACACCGAAGACCGCGGGAATCGAGTCCACCGCGAAAACGAGATCGGTCGTCTCCACCAATACCAAGACCACGAATAGCGGCGTGGCGATCCGTCGCGCGCCGTCCCGCACGAAGAACCGCTGGCCCGCATAGTCCTCGCTCACGGGCACGAACCGGCGAATCAAACGGATCACCGGGTTGGCCTCCGGCTTGATAGACGACTCGCTCTGAGTCGCCATCCGGATCCCGGTCACCACCAGGAACCCGCCGAACACGTAGGTGATCCAGTGGAACCGGTGGATCAGGTACGCCCCAGCCCCGATCATCATGCCCCGCATCACCAGCGCGCCGAGGATCCCCCAGAACAAGACCCGATGCTGGTACGACGCCGGAACCTCGAAGTACGAGAAGATCAGAACGAAGACGAAGATGTTGTCGACCGACAGGGCCTGCTCGACCAGGTAGCCGGTGTAGAACTCGAGCGCGGTGGCTCCCCCCCGGAAGTGGTACACCCCCAGCCCGAACAGCACAGCCAGTGTGACCCACACCGCGGTCCAGGCAGCGGCTTCGCGGACGCCGATGGCGTGCGCCTTGCGATGGAAAATGCCCAGGTCCAGCGCGAGGACGAGAAGGACGAACGCGTTGAACGCGATCCAAGGGATGAGTTGACGAATCGGACCCGGTCTCCCGACGCGCAAAGGGCGAGCCCTCGCGCGTCCAAGCGTCGCGAAGGTCTCGCCCGGTCATCACTCGACCTCGCCGGACCGTGCGCCTCTCGACGCAGTGTTGACGGCCCGGCAGCACCGGTCGCGGCCGGCGGAGCTACTCCCCTTCAGTGCGGGGAATCATAGGAGCCGGACCTCTCTCACGCAAACGCGCCCGTATCCCGCTCAAACGGAGGGACTTGCCGTAACGGAAATAGTCAATTACTCTATTGATTAGTTGATTAACGATAGGTGGGATCCGTGCGAGCACGCCAGTTCAAGGACGCCGTCTTCGACCAGTTCAGCCGGGTCGCCAGAGCCTTCAGCAGTCCCAAACGGATCGAGCTGATCGACCTGCTGTGCCAAGGCGAGCGCCCTGTCGAGGCGCTCGCACGGGAGGCCGGCCTTACGTTGGCCAACACGTCTCGCCACCTCCAGATCCTCAAGGCCGCACAGGTGGTCGTCGCCCGTAAGGAGGGTGTCCAGGTCTACTACCGGCTCTCCGATCCCCTGGTGCTCGAAGGCTACCGCACGCTCCAGCGCATCGCCGAAGCGCGGCTCGCCGAAATCGGCCGTCTGGTAGACGACTACTTCGGAAACGCGGACGGCCTAGAGCCGGTGGAATCCGCCGAGCTTCTCCGCCGGGTGCGGAACCGCGACGTCGTGGTGATCGATGTCCGGCCCCCTGAGGAGTACGCGGCGGGCCATATCGCTGGAGCAGTCTCCATCCCCCTGACCCAGCTCGAGCGGCGTCTCGCCGATCTCCCGAAAGGCAAGCGCATCGTAGCCTATTGCCGGGGCCCGTACTGTGTGCTGGCGGCGGAGGCAGTTCGTCGGCTGCGCGCTCGTGCGTACCACGCAGATCGCCTGAAGGAGGGTTACCCGGAATGGCGCGACGCCGGGTTCCCGGTTCAGGTCGGCCCTCAGTCCCCCCGTCGCGCCAAACGGTCCTGACCATGCACTTCCTATTCATTCTGAACGATCCACCCTACGGGACCGAGCGCACCTACAACGGCCTCCGACTCGCCCTCAACCTCCTCCACAAAGCCGAGGGCACCTCGGTCACCACCTTCCTGATGGCAGACGCGGCGGCGGCCGCCAAACATGGGCAACAGACGCCCAACGGCTATTACAACCTCGAGCGGATGCTGCGCGGCATCATCGGTCGGCAGGGACAGGTCTTGCTGTGCGGGAGCTGCATGGACGCGCGCGGGATCCGCGACGACGACATCGTCGAGGGCGCCAGACGGAGCACCATGGACGAGCTGACCGCCCTCACCGTTTCGGCGGATAAGGTGTTGGTATTCTAAAGCCCGAAGGAGACATGATGCGGTCACAAACGGTTCTCATCCTGGGCGGCGGCGTTGGAGGTGTGGTGGCGGCGAATGCCTTGCGCAATCGGCTTCACCGTGGTCACCGGATCATCGTGGTCGACCGGGAACCCGATTTCACTCTCGCCGCCTCCCTACTCTGGGTCATGAATGGCACCCGGAAGCCGGAGCAGATCTCGCGACCGCTGGCGCGCCTACAACGCAAAGGCATCGAAATAATCTACGGCGAGGTCGAGCGGATCGACCCGGCTCGGAAGCAGGCGGTAGTGAACGGGCGGACGCTCGAAGCCGACTACGTCGTGGTGGCGTTGGGCGCTGATTTCACACCGGAGGCCATCCCCGGACTGGCTGAGTGGGGCCACACGTTCTGCACCCTGGACGGGGCCGACCGGCTACGGGACGCGCTGGGTGAGTTCCACTCGGGCCGCGTGGTCCTGCTCACCGCCGCGCCGGCGTACAAGTGCCCGGCCGCTCCCTACGAGGGCGCGATGCTCATTGACGCGTTGTTCCGCAAGCGCCGCGTCCGGGAGGCTGTCGCCATGGAGCTACACTCGGCGGAACCGGCCCCGATGGGAGTGGCCGGGCCCGACGCCTCCGCTGCCGTGAAGGGGATGATCGAAGCCAAGGGGATCAACTACCGGCCCGACCACCAGATCACGCGGGCCGACGCGGGCCAGGTGACGTTCAGCGACGGGGAGACGGCCGATTTCGATCTCCTGGTCCACGTGCCGCCCATCGCTCCCCCGCCGGTGCTAGGCGGGTCAGGTCTGGTAAATGAAAGCGGTTGGGTGGGCGTGGACCGGCACACCATGGAGACCGCATTCCCAGGTGTCTATGCGGTGGGTGACGTCACACTCATCCCGCTGACCATGGGGAAGCCGCTGCCGCGGGCGGGGGTGTTCGCCCATGCGCAGGCGGAGGTGGTCGCACGCAACATCGCCGCGACGGTCGCGGGCAAGCAGCCGGCGGCACGGTTCGACGGACACGGTGCGTGCTTCATCGAAGCCGGCGACGGCCGGGCCGGGTTCGGCAGCGGTGATTTCTACGCGGAGCCCCGCCCGGCGGTCCGCATGCGGCGGCCCTCGTGGTACTGGCATGCGGGGAAGGTGCTGTTCGAGAAGCAGGTGATGTGGAGGTGGCTGTAAGGCATCGCCTGCGCAGACTTTATTCGATCGTCACGGGTGCACTTCCGCAAAGCCGCTGCGGGCGGGTGGCACAGGCGTAGACGGTTATCTCGCCGGGGGACAGGGCCCGGAAAAGGCCGGTCGAGTCAATGATGGCGTGCGTGGTAGGGAGCGCCTGCCAGGTAAACGTCATCGGGGCGTGGGGGATGGTTGACGCAATCATCTGGAGGGAGTCACCCGGAGAAATGACGAGCCCATCGGGTTTGACGGCCACCCCGGTGAAGACGTCAGTGAAGGTGTACTCGTACTCATCAGGCTGGGTCGGCGGTTCAACGACGTAATCGAGACACGAAACCAGGAGGAGGACGAAGACGGCCCACCAGGCCCTTGCGCCAAGACTCGCGGTCACTGGTGTTCCTCGCATGCCTTTACGCTACTACTCGCCCTCCCGTTGCGCCAGCATTTCGCCAGGGGCGCCGTGCGGAGGTCCCGCCCACGACGAGCGTTTGACATTGCACCGAATCGGCCCCACCGTTCTGCTACCCACCTCTCGGGAGGTCGCGATGGTGGGGTTTGCTTGGCCGGATAGCGTCTCGCGGCGGCGATCAGCCTAGCCGCCTTGAGGCCGGGCCTGCCCATGACCACCACCGCCGCGGGGGCTGGTTAGTGCCATCCGTTTCGAGTCAATCTCAACGCTAGTTTAAAGTTGGCGTGACCCCGTCTCTCAGGCTGCGGGAAACCAAGGAGGGAATCCATGGACGGCTTCGTCGCGACTCTGAAGCAGGCGTACCGCTCGGCGCGCGGCAGTGTGGCCACCAGTCTGACGGTGGTGCTCTCGTTCGCTCTGGGGATCGGGGTGACCACGGCCGTCTTTAGCATCGTGTACGGCGTCCTGCTGCGGCCACTCCCGTACCCCGAGTCCGATCGGCTGGTGCGCGTCTGGCTAAATAACCCCCAGCAAGGAATCGAGAAGGACATCACGTCCTACCCGAACTTCGTGGACTGGCGGGAGCAGAGTCGTAGCATCCGGGGCATGGCCGCAGTCGCGCGCGCCGCGCGGAACCTGACCGGTACTGGCGAGCCGCGCGAGCTGCTCGGGGCGGCGGTGAGCGAGAGCTACTTCGGCATGCTGCGTGTTGCGCCGGTCGTGGGACGCGTGTTCACGGCTGATGAGGAGGGGCTGGGTGGGCCGAACGTCGTGATCTTGAGCCATGAGCTGTGGGCCACGCAGTTCGGCTCGGATCCCGCCATCGCCGGTCGCGTGCTGAGCCTGAGCGGCGACCCGTACCAAGTCGCGGGTGTGATGCCGCCTGGCCTGGGCGATCAGGATTTCTGGATTCCCCTGCGCCCGGGTGACGGCCTCCGCGAGAGCCGCGGCGCACTCTGGCTGCCGGTCGTCGGCAGGCTGGCGCCGGAAACCTCGTTCGAGCAGGCCCAAGCCGAGATGAGCGCGATCGCTCGGCGCTTGGAGGAGGCGTATCCGGAGGCGAACGCTGACATGGGCGTGCTGCTCGAGCCGTTGCGCGCGAGCATTGTCGGCGACGTGCGCCAGCCGCTCCTCGTCCTGCTGGGCGCAGTCGCCCTGGTGCTGCTGATCGCGTGCGCCAATATCACGAACGTTCTCCTCGCCCGCGGCACGGCGCGTCGCACCGAAATGGCGGTGCGTGCCGCACTGGGCGCGAGCCGAAGCCAGCTGGCGATGCAGGTAGGAGTCGAGAGTCTGCTGCTGGCGCTGGTGGGTGGCGCGCTGGGCGTGTTCGTGGCGTACACCGGCGTGAGGGGGCTGGTGGGACTCGCACCGCCGTCGTTGCCGCGGCTCGAGGCAATCGGGCTCGACGCGTCGGTGCTGGGCGTCGCGGCCGCGGTGACCGCCCTATGCGGTGTGCTTGTCGGTCTTGTGCCCGCGCTGGATGCAGGTGGGCGGGCGCCGGCGGAGGCGATCAAGCATGGGGGCCGCGGCACGGTCGGGGGCTCCGCGGCGGAGCGCTTGCGCCCCGCCCTGGTCGTCGCGCAGTTCGCCCTCGCCGTAATGCTGCTGGTCGGCGCGGGCCTGATGCTGCGCAGTTTCGCGAAGATGCAGGAGGTCGATCCGGGCTTCGACGCGGTCCGCGTCGCCGTAGTGCGGCTCAACGTGCCCGGGGGGCGGTATGAGACGCCGGAGCAGGTCACCGGGTTCTACGAGGAGCTACTGACGTCCCTGCGCGCGACGCCGGGACTGGAGTCCGCCGCAGGGATCTCCAGCTTCGTGCTCAGCCGGTTGCCCAACAGTGCCTCGATCGTTATCGACGGGGTGACCCTGCCGTCCGCGATCCAGAACCTGCCGGTCCCATACGACGCGGTGACGCCTGATCTCGTCCGGACGCTGCGCATGCGCCTGTTGCGCGGGCGCGGCCTGTTGGCAAGCGACCAACGAGACTCGCCGCCGGTTGCGCTGGTCAGCGAGGCGTTCGTACGCACCTTCTTCCGCGGCGCCGATCCCATCGGCGCGCGCTTTGCCTTCGGCACGCCGGAGAGCGACGAGGGTTGGATCACGATCATGGGGGTGGTTGCCGACGCACGCCGGTCGGGGCTTACCGAGCGGGTACCGCCATACGTGCTGTTGGCCCACGCGCAGTACACCACGCGCGGACTCGATATCGTGCTCCGCGCCGCGGGCGATCCGCTCGCGCTGTTGCCGCAGGTGCGCGCCGCGGTCGGCGCCATTGATCCTGAGCAACCGATCGCCGAGGTCCGCACGCTGGAGCAGGCCTTCAGTGAGACCGTGGCGCCACGCCGTTTCCTGATGGTCCTGCTCTCGATCTTCGGCGTGGCGGCTTGCGCACTCGCCGCGATCGGCATCTATGGCGTCATGGCATACGTGGTGGTGCGGCGCACGCGCGAGATCGGGGTGCGCCTCGCGCTCGGCGCTCCACCGTCGCGGGTCCGGCGGCAGGTCGTCGGGCAGGCGATGGCGCAGGCGGGTATCGGACTCGTGCTCGGCGTAGTCGGCGCGCTGCTACTCGGCGGCGTGATCCGGGGACAGCTCTTCGGTGTGGCGCCGAGCGACCCTACGACGCTCCTCGCGACGGTGGGGGTGCTCCTGCTGGTCGCCGTGTTCGCGAGTTGGTTGCCGGCGCGTCGGGCGGCGGCGGTGCATCCGACGACGGCGATGCGGGTGGAGTAACGATGGGGCCGCCCCGGATCGGTGCGTCCGCCCGTGTCCGTGGGGCAGGTACGGAAGCTCCGGGATGTGAGGCCCCGAATCGGGGAGCGTGACTCTAACGCGCTCCTTCGTTGAGCGTGTCACAGGCAGCTGCACGCATTGAATCGAGCTGGGCCGCGTTGATGAGGCGACCTGCCCAGTAGACGGCCTCGAGCTCGGCAGTGCGCCGGATGTCGTCGAGCGGGTTTCCACGCAGCAACACCAGTTCGGCCTGCTTCCCTTCGCTCACCGCTCCCAAGCGGTCGTCCAGGCCCAAGTACTCCGCTGCGCCCAGGGTAGCGGCGCGCAACACATCCCAGGGCGGGACGCCCGCGTCCACCAGCTCCTCCAGCTCCCAGTGAAACGAGTAGCCGACGGGCGACATATCGGTGCCGACGAGGAGTGGCGCACCCGATTCGTGGAGCATCCGCACCAGCTGCTTCTGGACGTGGACGCCCTCCTGAGTCGCCGGAAAGTCCTCATCGCTCATCACGCCGAAGTAGGGGATGGCCCTGCGGCTTGCCAGGGGATCGGCGCGGCTCCCACGCATACAGTCCCGCCACCCCGGTCGACCGGTCAGCTCGTGGATGCGGTCCGCGGGCAGCAGGAGCAGCATGGTGACCAAGGTCGGCACGTTCCACGCTCCGACCCGCGCTGTCTCTTCGGCGAGCACACGCAGGACGGTGGTGTCGGCGTGTCGCCACGACACCAGGCGCGACCGGTAATCGGCCGCCGGTTGGTCAGGCGCGCTCGGGGGCACTGCCTCGACGACGTAGCCTCGCAGGTGTTCAATCGTCCGCTGTCCGGCCGCGAGCACGCCTCGGAGGCCGACTGCGAACGGAACGTGGCCGCCGACGTCGACGCCCCGCTCCCGGCTGGCCACCACGATCCCCGCGTACGCCGCTGCCGGAAGGTTGTTGTAGACCTTGATCAGCTCGTACCCGCGGGCGATTTGTGTCAACACGGCCGCCGCCGCAGACACCGAGTCGTCCACGATGATGCGGTCCTTGGTGATGATCACGTCGGCTTGCTCTAGGGGAGGTGTGCCTTCGAAGATCGGGCTGGCCACGATCAGCCTCGGCCCCGCTCGGCGCCCCTCCCGGATGATCTCCCTGAGCGCGAGGTGAACACCGTAACCGAACATCTCACGCACCAGGGTTACGCCCTTTGCCAGGAGAAGGTCCAGTTCCGCGGGAGGCCAGACGTGGGCGTGCATGTCCGCGAAGCCCGGAAGGAGGTACTTGCCCGCACCGTCGAGTACGCGGGCCGATTCGGGTATGCGCACCTCGCTCTGTGGTCCCAGCCTGGTAATGACGCCGCCTTCGATCAGGACGGTCATTCCCTGCAGCACCCCCGGCCGATCCATAGGGAGGACGTTCACGCCGACGATGGCGATTGAGTGGATTGGCTCGCCGGGGAGGGTGGTCTGCGCCCCAGCGGTCGAGGCGAGAACGGCTACTGCCGCGACCGTGGAACCCGCAGTTGCTCGGCGATACGGGCGAGCTATCACCGGTGGTCCAACCCGGGCCCTGACCGATCCGACGTTCCGGGTGTCATCCTGAACCCAATGCTAGCCCGCGTTCTTCCTGGCGACAAGTTCGCCCTGACGTCTGTCAGCCACCGGCGCTCGACGCGGAACTGCCGCAGGGAACTGTGGATGGCGAACCCTGATCCTCTCGCTACGCTTTCACCGGGTCCCTCGCACGATGGAGACCGGAATCTCGTGCGCCGGAACCTCGTAATGTTTCACGCGCCGGTCCGCGCTGACGAGATAACGCTCATCTTCGGCGAAAAACACGGCCGTTTCCGGATCGTCCCCGGCAAACGCACGAACGGCGTCGAGCGATTCCCACAGAGAAATGACGACCACCTCGGCTTCCGTCTGCTCGATGCGGACCAAGACCATTGAGCCAAGGTTGCCGACCGTCGCTCGGTGGGCGGCGATGCCTGTACGCCGGACGTAGTTCGCGTAATCGATGGCGTCTTCGGCGCGGACGCGCCCGGTCCAGTGTCTCGCGATCATTTTGCCACCTCCGAGGATGTGCCACCAAGCCTGAAGAACCGCCCGTGCATGCGAATCCCGCCGAAAGCTGCAACGTTGCCGTGATAGCCGGTACTGCACAGCCCGGCGGCGCCACGTGCCGTTTGAACGGTCCTAGTCAACCAGCGGATCACCGATCTTGACAAACGGCATATATCTGCTTATTGATATCTCATGCGCAGAAAACCTGACCAGCTGCTGCCTCTCGAGGTGGAAATCCTGGAGGCTGCTCTCGCGCTCGAGAGCCGCGGCGTCACGCAATTCCATGGGTACTCCCTCGCGAAACTCCTGAAGCAGCGCGGCGATCATCGGCTGCTCACCGCCCATGGAACGCTGTATCGCGCACTGCATCGGTTGGAGAGCGCCGGATTGATCGAGGCAACGTGGGAAGATCATCAGGTCGCCGAGAGTGAAAGCCGGCCACGCCGCCGGATGTACCGTCTTCTGGGTGCCGCGGAGCCCGCCGTGAGACGAGCGCGTGCCATCACTGGCTCCCGATCAACACTCGGCACACTCGAGCCGGACTTGGAGAGCCGGTGAACACCACCGTCCAGGCTGCCTCGGCCCTGACGCGCGCGTGGGTGAGACTCTACACCGCACGTTTGCCGGAGACACTCCGCAACTCGCGACGCGCGGAAGTCGATGCCGACCTGTGGGAACATCAACACGACCGGCCGGCCGGCCGGATCACGGCGGGGACCACCGCCACGGAGATCGTTCTGCGGACATGCCTAGGTCTGTTCGATGACCTCGCCTGGCGGTCCGACGTGCTGCGGGAGATACGTCACAGTAACAACAGTTGGAGGATCTCTATGCTGCGGTTCACATCTCGTCAGATGCGGTGGATGGGCCTAGCTGGGCTGGTGGGCGGCCTGCTCTGGGCCATCGATTTGCTTACTCTCTTCGTGCGACGACGCACCGACTTCCCAACCACATTCGATCGTGTCGTACCCGTTGTGGTCGCCGCGCTCCTGCTGACCGGCCTCCTGGGCTTTCTCACGATCTACCGCGAGCGTATCGGCAGGAAGGGGACCATCGGAGTATCACTCCTCATCGCGTCGATGGCGTCGTTCTTCCTCGCGAACACCCTGCTGGCAGCGCTCCCCGCAGGCGCTGGCAGGAGCATGCTCGGTGTTGTACTCAGCATCGGCTTCGCGATCCTGCCGATTCCCGGTTTCGTCCTGATTGGGCTTGCCCTAAAAGGGCCGGCCAGGGCAGGGGCGTTTCTGGTTGCGGTCGTCGGCCCCTTGGGTATGGTCCTGCCATCCATTTTGGCAAAGTACGGACAGGTCGATCCGCCATGGCTTCGGGGAGACTCGCCGGTGAACCTGACCTACTTCGTCTATTTCGCTCTTGCCGCGGCCTGGCTCGCTGCCGCGGGGTACTCGACTTATCGTCAAGCGCAGAGGCCTGTGTAAGGAGGAGATCCTGCGTCACGGCCTACCGCGCGGTTGCGGGCGCTCAAGTCGCGCCGGATATCTTACTCAACCTCGCGAGTAAGATTACTCACTATGCTGAGTAATCCGTCAATTCCCTACCAGAGCCCCTGCGCCGTTGACCTCGCACGACGCCTGGCGGATCCCCGCCGCATCATCGAGGTGGTGGCCGGGCCGCGGCAGGTTGGCAAGAAAACGCTGCTGCAGCAGCTTGCCGATGACATCGGCAGGGGCGTTCGCTATGCCGGCGTCGACGCGCCACCATGCGCTGTGCCGAGTGGATTGCTACGGATGAGCGCCTGATCGAGACCATCAACCCGGCCCGCATCCTGCCGGTGCACACCCGGAGGCTGGGCTGGTTTCCAGGAGCGATGGCCCGAGAAGGTGATCGAGGCGGCTTGTGGGATCCCTGTGCTCCTTGATTGAGGGGATGGACTGTCTTCGATTGACAGTGCGATCAGGAGAGTGACCCGCTCACCATGGACACCTTCCGGATCAAGGGGAGGTGAGCATCACAGGAACTGCCTGTCGCCACGACCCCAACCGTCTTGACAACTCCTTTGTCAATCCCACATTGGTGATGTCCCGACTCGCCATCACTGACCGGCACTGCGTGTACGGTGCCACGTGTCCGACTCTGCCACGGAGGTTTTCATGTTGTCTCCTCGCAGTTTGTCCCTACTCTTCGCGGTCCTTGCCGCCCTTCCCACGTCGCCCGTCGTCGCGCAGGGCCCCGGGGGTCGGATCGGCGGTGTAATCCGCGACGCCGGGGGCGTGGGGTTGTCCCGTGTCAAGATCAGGGTGGTCAACGAGGCCTCGGGAACCGCCGCCCAGACCACCACAGACGCCGAGGGACGGTACACCGTGGCCGGCCTGGCCCCGGGACTCTACTCTGTCCTGGCCGCCATGGTGGGGATGGAGCCCGTGGTCCGAAGAGACATCCGGATCACTGGGGATGGCGCGGTCTCTCTGGATCTGGTCATGAACCTGGCTCCGCTGCTGCTCGGAGAAATCACGGTCACCGCCATGCTCCGCGAGCAGGCGCTGGACGACGTGCCCTTTTCCATCAGCGCACCCGCGGCGCGGGTGATGCGAGCCCGCGGAGTGGACAACATCGAAGACCTCTCTGCCAACGTGGCCGGGTTCAGTATTCAGAACCTGGGTCCGGGGCAGAGCCAGATCGCGGTCCGCGGTGCCTCATCGGGCCAGATTGCCCGGGACCAGCCCGGCGTCAAGGAACAGGTCGGTTCCTACCTGGACGACGTTCCCGTTTCAATGTCTTTGTACACTCCCGACCTGGACCTCTTTGACGTTTCCCGGGTCGAGGTGTTGCGGGGGCCCCAGGGCACCCTGTTTGGTTCGGGTTCGCTGTCGGGTACGGTTCGGTACATCACCAATCAGCCCCAGTTCGGGATCCGGAGCGTCTTCGGGGAGGTCGGCGGCAGCTGGATTGACGGCGGCTCCCCCGGTGGGGTGACGAAGCTCGGGTTCAACCATCCCATGGGAGACCGGGCGGCGTTGCGCGTGGCGGGCTACTACAACCGGCTGGGAGGCTACATGGACGCAGTGCAGCCCAATCTCAGCATCGACGAGAACGTCAACACTGGTACCCGGGCCGGAATGCGCGCCGCCCTGCGGGTAGAGCCGTCCGACCGGTTGAGCATCACGCCACGGATCGTCTATCAGCGGGGGGAGGCGGACGGATGGAATCGGATCGATGCCTACAACATCCTGGCCAACCCCTGGACGACCACGCGTCCCGCGGTTACGCTCGGCGAGCGTCAACTCTTCACCCAGATCGGAGAGCCCTACACCGACGACTTCGTCCTGGGTGACCTGAAGGTCGGCTACGGCTTCGGGGCGGTGAGCCTGACCTCAATCACGGCGTTCACGCATCGGGACATCCTCGTGGTGCGTGACGGGACCGCCCTGGCCTCCAGCATCACGGGAGGCAGTCTCGGCCTTCCGGAGGAGGTGTACACCCTCGATGCTCCGCTGCATGACTCCACCACGGCCAAGGCGTTCACCCAGGAGCTCCGCCTCGCTGGAGGCACGCAGACGGTCCAGTGGTTGCTGGGTGGCTTCTTCGCCTCCAGCCAGCGTGACTACGGTCAGAACGTGCTGGTGGCCGGCTTCGAGGACAAATCGGGGATTCCCACCCAGGGACTCCGGGCGGGGAAAGACGTCCTGTTCTTCTCCGATTTGGATTACAACCTGCAGCAGGTCAGCCTCTTCGGTGAGGCGACGGTGTTCATCAACGATCGGCTCAGCGTGACTGGGGGCCTGCGTTGGTTCCACTTCGACGAGGACCGGGTGCAGGTCTTCGACGGCGTCTTCGGCAACGATAACAACGGCACGAGCCTGGTCCAGAACATCGACACCACGACTGCGAACGGTTTCGCCCCACGGTTCATCGTCAGCTACAAGGCATCCGATATGGTCACGCTGAACGCCCAGGCCTCCAGGGGGTTCAGGCTCGGGGGAATCAACGATCCGCTGAACGTTCCGCTGTGCACGGAGGAGGATCTTGCCACCTACAGCGGCCAGGGCACTTGGAAGAACGAGACCGCGTGGAACTTCGAGGTGGGCGCCAAGGCCCGTCTGGCCGGTGGCCGAGCATCGCTCAATGTCTCGGCCTTCCAGATCGACATCGACGACCTCCAGGTCGTGGTGACGGCCGGGTCCTGTTCCTCCCGCCTGGTGCTGGGCGCGCCGAAGGCCCGGAGTCAGGGCGTGGAGGTGGAATTCACGGCGGCTCCCACCGATCGCTTGGAGCTTGCCTTCTCCGGGAGCCTCAATAACTCCAGGCTCAAGTCCACGCTGGTCTCGGTCACCGGGTCCCCGATCGATATCCCCGGGATTGCCCCGGGCAACCGTCTGCCCAGCGTGCCGCGCTTCCAGGGCAATGTCGCCGCCACTTACCGATGGCCGGTGGGGCCGGCGTCAACGGCCTATCTGTCCGGCGCCTACAGCTATGTCGGCGCCCGGTTCACCCAGATGGACGACCACGCCACGACGCTTGGCACCGTGACGCTTCCGGCCTTCGGGAGCACGACACCGGGGGCCCCCTACGTCTCGGGAAGCCCGAGCACCTTCCTCTTCGACCCCGAGCTGCCGGCCTACAATCTGGTCAACCTGCGGGTCGGGTTGGTCCGCGGCAATTGGGACGTGGCGTTGTTTGGCAACAATCTCACGGACGAGCGTGCTTTCCTGGCGCTCGATCGGGAGCGCGGGACGCTGGCCCGTGTTGGGTACCTGACCAATCAACCTCGGACGGTCGGTGTAACGGCTGGTTTCGCCTACTAGCGCCCGACGCGCGGGACCCGCTCGAGGGAACGTGAATCGCTGGCAGGGTCGCATGGATGATCTCGATCGAGAGCTTCGGATGGCCCTCTTCGCCCACATCGAGAGGCTCCGGGTTCGATGGGGTGGAGTCGTGCCTGCCAAAGTGCTCAACGAAGGGCTCGAGTTCGGAGGCGGGCGCGTCCCGATCTGGAGCCAGCAGAAGGGGATCTACAAGCCGGCCATCCTGGGACGACGCGGAGCCGCCCTCACCATTCAGACCTCGTTCAATAGCCCGTACGACGACGGGCCCGACCCCGAGAGTGGCCGGATCACCTACCGGTACCGTGGCGCGGACACCGAGCACCCTGACAACGTCGCCCTTCGGCGGGCCCTCATCACGGCCCGCCCTCTGCTCTATCTGGTCGCGGTACAACCGGGAGGGTACGACGCCATCTTCCCGTTCTACGTGGTGGCGGATCGACGAGAGGAGCTCGCGTTCGAGCTTCTGACAGACGCGCCAAGGAGCTTGGACCGTCTGTTCGACGGATCACCCCTCGACAACGAGGGGCTCAAGGAGTACGCCACCCGCACCGTACGCCAACGGCTCCACCAACAGCGGTTCCGGTACCTGGTGCTGGATGCCTACCGGGAGCAGTGCGCCATGTGCCGTCTCCGACATTCGTCACTGCTCGACGCCGCGCATATCTTGCCAGATCGCGATGAGCGCGGGCGGCCTGAGGTCCCCAACGGGCTTTCCCTGTGCAAGATCCATCACACGGCGTACGATGTCAGCATCCTCGGTGTCGATCCGGACTATCGAATTCATCTGCGGGAGGACGTTCTGGAGGAAGCGGACGGGCCGATGCTCCAGCACGGGCTCCAAGAGATTCACGGCCACGTGCTGACCGTGCCGAGGAGCCCACGGAAGCGTCCCAATCGGGACTACTTAGCGGAGCGGTTCGAGAGCTTTAGGGCTGCCTAGTGGGGGCAGGTGTCTGACCCCTGAACTGCGGTGGGTCAACCGGAAAGCCGCTCCCATGACCTCCTTCAAGACGGAATCCCTTTGCGATCAGCCATAGAACCAGCGCAAATAGGCTCAGAGCAGCGGGTACCAGCATCACGGCCTGGTAGCGATATCCGAGCAGCGGCATCGCCACCGCTGCTATCTGAACGGGGAAGGTTGCCAACCCGAACGCGGCCAGTGCACGCGGAACCAGCGCAAATCGAAAGAGGATGCTCACGAGGACGAAAGCCGTGATTCCCCCAACAAGAACATTGATGTAATGCGCCGCGTACCGTGCTGAGCTGGCCATCGCTCCCACTGCTTGGAACAGCTCATTCGCGGCACCTGCCTTCTCGTACTCCTGACTCAGGGAAAGCATGTTCAGTACCCCAACGTTATCGAACGCACTCGTTGAAAGGCCGAGCACACTGAGGGCGAAGTACAACAGGGCCATGCGCTCGCTGTACTGACGAAAGACCGGTAAGGTCGCGATCGCGACCGCGAGCGTCAGCGCGCTGGCCACAAACCAGAGCATCACCGAAACCCTCACCTGCAAGGCACTTCCCGCCGCATTGGCCAGAAAGCCTGGCGGTGCGCTTACACGCGCCAACAGCACGAACTGCGCTAGAAAGGCAACAACAATCTGTGCGAGCAGCAGGATGCCAACGATCCGGCCGACGCTCTTTGCGGATCTCATTATTGATACCTCAATGACCCGGGCGCTATGCGCCATCCTATGGGATCCCAACTCCGGTGGGGCTCCGGCGCCGTGGCGGGAATCACCGGGAGGCGCGGAAGGTGTTACCCATCACCTGAGCACTAAGTGTAACCTATCACTTGGACCGTTCAGCTATGGGCCTGCTGCTACGAGCAGTGCATTGAGAACCGTAAGGCCATGGCGCATCAATCCGAGAACAAGGAGCTCCGCCGAGCGAGTGTTCCAGGTCGGCAGTTCATCGACCGTGATCTTGGGGTACTTCAGGGAAGCAAGATCTTTCGGTGTTGTGGGCTCCCACTGCCAAGCGATCGTGCCGCCAATGCTTGGTCCTGAGAAGCGGGAGGCGGCAGCCGCTGCGGGCTGGACACTGAGCACTCCCGGTCGGATGTGTGCCTCAAGATGCCTGAGTGTTCTCAACCCGCGAGTCTCGAGGTCATAGAGGGGCTGATCAGCGAGCCAGGCCTCAAAAGCGCCCGCATTCGAGAAGCATTCCTCCTTCAGCACTTGGAGGCCTGCTTCGAAACTGAGAAGGTACGCACTTGCAAAATCAGTCATCAGACTGACGTTGCGGTTCTGATCGTGGATGACAAACGTAGCCCAGTCAAACATGGTCCACCGGCGCTCGGCCTCTTCCGCCTTCGACCAGGCGCGAAGTGTTGCACCAGTTGGGCGCGTTACGAGCAGGAACGGGGTCTGATCGAGGTCGAGTAGGTCAACGCTGTCGTATCGGGCGATATGGGAGGGTAGAGTCATTTGTAGCTTCTTCGAAGGATCGGGTACCAAGAACCTGAACCGAGCGGGCTGGCTAACTCATATTCGATTCCTTCCGTAACCTACTTTTAGAACATATCCCAGCAAGCCCACGGGCCTTCCGTCAACACCGCGCTTTCTCTGAACGCTCCCATGACGAGTTGAACTGTGTGCCAAGTACGTCTGTTGCAATAAGTGAGTGGAAGGACACCACGCCAATGGTCCGTGAACCTCCCAACCACCCACTGTCGCCGGCGAGGTCCCCACCGAGGGGTCGCCGCGGGCTACCAGCGGAACCGACCCGGGTCGAACGGCGCGAGCGCCGCCGGTGGCTCCGCTTCCGTGATCAGGTCGGCCATCAGTTCACCGGTGACCGGGGCCATCGTGATCCCCAGCATCGCGTGGCCCGTGGCGACCAAGAGGTTCCGGTATCCCGGGACATGACCCAGCAGTGGC
>Ga0214472_10003570_pt1 | contig 16424 bp, 15 predicted proteins | sample RVTome_6_FD_207662 | JGI IMG/M metagenome (GOLD analysis project Ga0214472, IMG submission 207662) | Soil microbial communities from uranium-contaminated site in the Upper Colorado River Basin, Wyoming, United States - RVT140D175 | ecosystem: Environmental > Terrestrial > Soil > Contaminated >... | reverse complement strand
CCGGAGCCGTCGTCCCCGGCGAACACCAGTGCACCGGCCTCGAGGGACAGGGTCCCCTTCCGCTCGCTTGTCAGACCCGAGCGAAGCTGCACCGCCCACACGGTGACGGCCTCAGGCATGCCGGACCAATCTTCGTCGCCACGGCCGGTTTCGACCACAATCACGGTATGGACTTCGTGGACGAGGTGACGGTCATCGCCCGCGCCGGACGGGGAGGCGACGGCTCGTCGTCGGTGCTCCGGGAGCCGTTCAAGCCGAAGGGCGGCCCGGACGGCGGCGACGGTGGCCGCGGCGGCGACGTCGTGTTCGAGGTGTCGCCGGGCGTGCGGGACCTCTCTTCGCTCGCCGACCACCCGCACCCCAGGGCCGAAGGCGGGAAGCCCGGTGGTCCCAACCGTCGAACCGGGGCTGTCGGCGAGGACCTCGTGATCGCGGTCCCGGACGGCACGATGGTCTTCGACGACGACGGCCTCCTGGCCGATCTGGTGGGGGCGGGAGCGCGGGCCGTGGTGGCCCGGGGTGGCCGGGGCGGCCGGGGCAGCGCGTCGCTGGCCTCCGGCCGAAACCGCGTGCCGCGGGGGGCCGAGGCGGGGGAGCCCGGGGAGGACAAGCGCCTCCGGGTCGAGCTCCGTGTGGTGGCCGACCTCGGACTGGTCGGCCTGCCGAACGCCGGGAAGTCCACGCTGCTCTCCAGGCTCACGGCGGCCAAGCCGAAGATCGCCGACTACCCCTTCACCACGCTCAGCCCGAACCTCGGCGTGGCCGAGGGCGAGCACCGCTTCGTGATGGCCGACGTCCCCGGGCTGGTGGAGGGAGCGCACGAGGGGAAGGGCCTCGGCGACCGGTTCCTCCGGCACGTGACTCGGTGCCGGGCCCTGGTGATGGTGGTGGACCTGTCGGCGGCCGACCCCGCCGCCGACCTGGCGGCCGTGCGAAAGGAGCTCGAGGCCCACGACCCAGAGCTCGCGGCCCGGCCGTTCGTCGTGGTGGGGACCAAGGCCGACCTGGTCGGTGACGCCGCGGAGGCGGCCGGGCGGATCCACCCGGAAGCCGTGGCCGTCTCCGGACTGACCGGCGAGGGCATCGACGGCCTGGCCCGGCGCCTGGCCGAGCTGGCGCGACAATCCACGGAAGGCGAGGAGCGCCGCTCGTTCGTGGTGCTCCGTCCGGCCCGGCCCCGGTTCGCGGTGAAGCGCGAGGGCGGCGGGTTCCGCGTGGTGGGGCGGGCCGTGGAACGATGGGTCGCGGAGACCGATTTCGACGACCCCCGAAAGGTCGTGCAGCTCCAGAAGCGGCTGGCGAAGGAGGGCGTGGAGAGGCAGCTCGCGGCCCTTGGGGCCCGTCGGGGCGACGAGGTGCTGATCGCGAACCGGGCCTTCGAGTTCCTGCCGGAGCGGGAAGGGAACTGATCGCGTGGACGAACGGACCAAGCTCGTGCGGCAGGAGGACGAGGCCTGGGCCGAGATCGAGGCCCTCACCGCCGACCTCACCGAGCAGCACATGGAGGAGCCCGGGCTCACGCCGGCCGGGTGGTCGGTGAAGGACCTCCTGTGGCACTTCTGCTGCTGGACCGCCGAGTCTGCGAGGCAGCTCGAGCGGATCCGCATGGGCACCTACGAGGAGCAGGACTGGGACACGGACGCGCTGAACGACCGGTTCTTCCGGGAGTCCCAGGGGATGGACATCCCCATCGTCAAGACGCAGCTCGCGGCGGCGCGCAGCCGCGCGCTCTCGGAATGGGGCGCGCTGCCGGAGCTCACGCCGGAGGCTATCGAGTGGTTCGGCGAATCGGGGTCCCTCCACTACCGGGAGCACCTCCCCGACCTGCGGGCCTGGGTGAAGAAGCTCACGTCGGGTGCGTGAAATGCGAAGGAACGGCCGGGGGCGGCCGTAGGATAGCCGCGTGGGACGACGCCTGGGTGTCATGGGCGGCACGTTCGACCCCATCCACAACGGACACCTCCTGACCGCCGAGGAGGCCGCGGTGCAGTTCGGCCTGGACGAGGTTGTGTTCGTGCCGACGGGACACCCCTGGATGAAGGAGCAGAAGGAGGTCTCCGCGCCCGAGCACCGCTACCTCATGAGCGTGATCGCAACCGCCAGCAACCCCCGGTTCACCGTGTCGCGGATCGAGGTCGACCGGGCCGGGCCCACGTACACCGTCGACACCCTCCGCGAGCTGAAGGGCCTGGACGGCGACAAGGTGGACCTGTTCTTCGTGACCGGCGCCGACGCCATGCTCGAGATCCTCCAGTGGAAGGACCCCGAGGAGATCCTGGCGCTGGCGCACTTCATCGCGGCCACCCGGCCGGGTTACGACCTCACCCGGTTTGAGGCCGAGGCGCCCACCCGGCACCCCAACGTCAGCGTGATGAACATCCCGGCGCTCGCCATCTCCTCCACGGACATCCGAAAGCGGGTCGGCGAGGGCCGGCCCATCCGGTACCTCGTCCCGGAGGGCGTGAAGAGCTACATCGAGAAGGCGGGGCTGTACCGGTGAAGCGGGCGCATCACCGAAAGCCCGACCTCCTCACGCGATCGGGCCGTCATGCCCCCCTGGGGTCTCGGGTGGCCGGGTGGGTGGCCCCGGTGGTGGCCGGAAGCCTGATCGTGGGCGCCGTGGCCGCGGGCGGGGTGCTCCTTCGGCGGAGCGGCGAACCGTCTCGGGACGGCGTCACGGGGACCAGGCCCTCCACCCTGATGCTGCTGGAGCTCCGGTCCGAGGCCGGGCCGCTGGTCGCCGTGGTGGGATCGTCGGGGACGCCCCCGCCCGCAGTCCTGGTCGTGCCGGGCAACATACGGATGACCATCCCCGGCCAGGGCGACGGGTCGGTCAAGGACGCCGCCCTGCTGCCGGCGCCGGCGGCCACTATGGCCATCTCGAACCTGCTCGGCGCGTGGATCCCCCACTACGCCGTGGTCGACCCGGCCCACGTGGGCGTCGTGGTGGACCGGGCCGGGGGGATCCGGTTGTTCGCCGAGGCGAAGAGTGGCGCCGAGATCGCCGCCGCCCTCCGGAGGGCCGGCCCGGCCAGGCTGCTCACGTGGCGGGAGACCCTGATCGGGCTGTTCGAGGCGGGGGCTCGGTGGTCGGCGGGGGACTTCGTGGAGACGGATGACGGCCCGACCGCAGCCGGCGTCCTCATCGCAGCCGATGGAGCCGCCGTGCAGCCGCTCCCCACGGTCACGGTGATCCCCGGTGCCCTTCGACCGGACTACGAGCTGATCCCGGACCTCATGGCCGGGACGTTCGGCGCCCCCCACCAGCCGCCGGTCCGGCTCATCATCCTGAACGGAACGGGCGCACCGGGCGTGGGCGAGTCGGTGGCCGAGCGCGTGATCCCGAACGGGTTCCGCATCGTGGCCTCACTGAATGCCTCCACCTTCGACCACGAGGAGACCCTGGTCGTCGCTACGTCCGAGGAGTTCGAAGAGGCGGCCGAGCGAGCTAGGGCGCTGCTCGGGGTGGGGACGGTGTCCGCGTCCGGGGTACCCTCGGGGCTCGGAGATGTCACCATCCTGGTGGGGGAGGATTACCTGATCGGATGAGCATGGATCGGAGACGTGCCCGGTAAGGGGGCCGGGATCCCGGGGAGCAAGGAGGTCGCCGTGGCGGCCGCCCGGGCCGCTGCCTCCAAGCAGGGTGCGGGCATCGCGATCCTCGACGTCCACGACCTCATCGTGATCACCGACTACTTCGTGATCGCGAGCGGATCGAGCGACCGGCAGGTCAAGACCATCGTCGAGGAGGTCGAGAAGGCCCTCCGGGCGCAGGGGGTCCGCCCGGTCCGCCGGGAGGGCGAGACCGAGAACCGGTGGGTGCTCCTGGACTACGTGGACGTGGTGGTCCACGTGTTCGCTGAGGAGGAGCGCGAGTACTACGACCTGGAACGCCTGTGGCGGGACGCCCCCCGGCCGGCCTGGGCCGAGCCGGGCGCCGCCTCGTCGGGGTAAGTACACTTTCGGTCGATCCGGGCCCATAGCTCAGCTGGTAGAGCGCATGGCTGGCAGCCATGAGGTCAGGGGTTCGAATCCCCTTGGGTCCACCAGCAAAGAGCCTCAGGCAGAAAGGAAGTTTGCGCCTTCGCCCGGAGGACCGGAGGACCGGAGGACCGGGGGATCCACCGAAGGCCCCGAGGCAGCATTTGGCGGTACGGCCCAGTTTCTCGCGGCCGGATACGGGGGCTACCGGTGGGCGGCAGGTCCCGGTACTATCCTGCGGGCAGGCGCTAGGGGAGAGCTCCTCGAAGAGCGGGGGTTTCCCTCCGCGCCCGCGCTGCCCCCGCGGCCAAGGGTGCTGGAAGGAGGTTCGTGATGCTGGGAGCAAATTCGATCGTCGTGGGCTTTCTCTGGGTGGTGGGTGTGACCGCCCTCCTGGTGATCGTCGCAAGGCTGATGGTCGTCGGGATGAAACGATGAGAGCGACGATCTAGAGGGCCGAGGCGCTGAGCATCGGTCGTCGAGGATCACGAGGTCGAGCTGGCGGAGGCGCTCGGGGTCGGCGCGTACACGCTCTCATCTGAGCTCTAGTTGACGTGCGGCACCGATCGTGCTGGGCGGAGTGACCGGTCACTCACGAGTTGGTGCGCGCGTGATCTACCCACTGCTCGCGATCATCACGCGAGCTCGCAGTTGCGGATCGTGTTGCGCTCCGACCCGCCGGAGCATACGTCGTAGCCGGCGCCCCCGTCGATCGTGTCTGGTCCGGCTTCGCCGTACACCTGATCATCGCCCGCTCCGGCCTTCAAGGTGTCGCCGCCGTCGCTGCCGCCGATGAAGTCGTTGCCGGCCCCGGTGTCGACGACATCGGATCCCGCCTCGCCGTAGATCGTGTTGACGCCGGCGGTGCCCTCGATGCGGTCGCCGTATCGGCTTCCGGTCACGTCCTCGATGCTTTGAAGGACGTAATGACCCTCGCCATCGGCCGTCCGACCGGCGAGGTCGACGACGACCCGCTTCGGGGCAAGGGACAGGTCGATCCGATCGCTGCCCGGACCGCCGATGATGACGTCGTCGCCTCCGCCGCCTCGGAACACGTCGTTCCCGCCACCTCCGCGGAGGACGTTCGGAGCCACCCCGCCGTAGATGTAGTCTCCGGCCGGGGAGCCGACCGCGTTCTCGATCCCGGTAAGCGCGTCGGATCCGATGGTGCTGGTGACGGTCGTCTTCGGAAGCGACGGGATGTAGACGGAGAAGGTCGCCGCGGAGTAATCGACGGTGTCCACGCCGGCGCCGCCGGCGATCGTGTCCGTCGCGGCCGAGCCCGCCAGCCGGTCGTTCCCGGCGCCACCGTCGAACCCCCCACCGATCGTCGAGATGGACCCCGTCCCCTCCTCGCCATCCCACGTAAGTCTGTCGTTCCCGTTCCCTCCGCTCACGACCATCATCGAGACCGTCGTGAGCGTGACGTCCACGTCGTCGCTGTTCTCGGCGGCGTTCAGATTCACCCCGTCGGTACCGGCGGCGATCACGTCCGCACCGTCGCTGCCGTAGATGCGCAGCGTGCCGCTGCCGAGGTCGCCCGTGAACTCGATCTCGGATTGGCCCGACGATTCCTCCTTTTGGCCGGGCGCGAATGGGCCGCCGGAAAGATCGATGACGAACGTTCCCGCGGTCGCCGAGACGTCAACCGTGTCGGTGTTCGTCACGGTGGCGCTTCCGCATTGCGACCCATCGGCCATGAGGGCCCCGCTCGATACCGATAGCGTCGTCGTATCACTGCCGACGGAGACCGATACCGTGGCCGCGGACGCGTCGAAGGTGCACGAAGCGGCGCGGGCGGCGGAGGGCACCAGGCCGATCAACGCGGCGCAGGGCAGGATGCGCGACGCGATCGTCCGCAGGCGGGTGCGCCCGTGCATGCGCCGAGGATAGGAGGGCGGATCCCCTGACACAACCACTGACCTGCGGGTTCTTCGGTCTTCGCGGTGGACGCTCGGATGGGGGGCCTGTGGACCGAAGGATGTAGTCCGGCCGATGTAGCGTGCGCCTGGTTATCGAGATCGCCCCGGTTCGAGTCCTTCACCGCCCACTTCAGTGGGCCTGATCGGGGTAGGCGAGAGAAGGCAGCGGTTCGAACAGAGTCCTCTCAGTCCACCCAGCAAACACCGCGGCACCTGTGTCCCGGCGGTCAGCGTATGCAGCCGCCGCCCTTCTCGGTGCTGGATCAGTCCGGGGTACGACGGCTCGCTCACGCCTTGTGGGAATAGCAACTCGGCTCCAGGCCGATAAGGAGGCCCGGGGAGTAGGTCAAACTGATCTATGAAGCCCGATTCTTCTCTTCATCCTCGAATGCATAGTGAATGTCAAACGTCTTGTTGGTGATGAACAGGCATATCACGTCGTTGTCTTTCGTGGCACCATGCTCCATCCACATTCCTTCCGGAAACCAGACGAAGCTGCCGGGGCCGAATGATCCCGCGTGCGTGTTCAGGATTCCATCGAGCACGTAGATCCCGTGCGAACAGTTGTGCCTGTGCCGTGGATTCGTGAATCCAGCAGCGTATCTGATCTTCAAGACAGTCGTGCCAGTGTCGGGGTCTGCGATGAATTCCTTCACGGGGATCCCCGTCTTCAGCTGTTCGACGTAGAGCTCTCCCCATGGCATGGCATTGGAGTCGAAGCTTTGAATTTCCTTGGTCGTGGCCTCGGTCACGTGAATGCCCCCCTCTGGCTAGGTGAGTTGGGATTCAGACCGGCGACGGATGGGTGACATCACCACGCGGGGTCATGAACCAACTGCACGCCGCTATCACGGTCGGACTCTCACATCCGGCAGGCGCGTTGTCAATATCTAGCGCAGCCACGAAGTAGGTCGCTTGAAGTCCAACGGTGGCGCGCGATCCTCGAGGGGGCTGCCATCCGGTCTGAAGAAGGCCGGTCTGCCTTCAACCATCTCCAATCCGAAACCGCGGTGAACAAGCCGATGGTGTGGCCGGCACAGCAGGATCAGGTTCGAGAGCGCGGTCGGCCCCCCATCGGCCCAATGCACGACGTGATGCGCATCGCACCATCCGTGGGGACGGTCGCAGCTCGGGAACCGGCAATGCCCGTCCCGGATCGCCACGGCCCGGCGCAGAGCAGCGGGCACCACGGCGGTCCGCCGGCCGACGTCGAGCGGCTCGGACCTTCCCCGGGTGATGACCCGGCTCACCAAGGCGTCGCAGGCCCACCGCCGGGCGGTCTCGGGCGAGATCGGGCCGACCTCGTCGAACTCACAGCGGGCGCCCGACCGGCCTTCCAACGCCTCCAGGTCCACGGTCACCGTGACATAAGGGCGCTCCCCGGCCACCTCGGGCCGATCCGCCCTGTCCAGCCAGTGACGGCAGACGTCCCCAAGGCGTCGGCTCGGCGCTGCGCTGAGGTGCGCATGTCCGGCGCGTCCCCCGAGCGCATATCGGCGTCCTGGACGCACCGAAGCGCGGTGATGAGGGTCTCCCCGGTCTCCGGATCGAGGTCGCCGTCCACTCGGACCATGCCATCGAGGGTGGGAGACACGTGCATCGCCGAAGACCGAAGAGCCACTCGGCGTTCTCCTCTGCCCGGCGGTGATCAGCAGCCTGCCGCCAGTACGCGACGGCGCGGCGGAGCTCACGGACCGAAAGCGTCGACGCGAACCTGGCCGGCGGCCGCCGAGAAGGCCATCCGGAACCGCCGGGCCAGCCATGCGGATATCGACAGGTACCCGTCCCGGCGGTACGGGCCCAGCGGTCGATCTCGGCCAGCCTGCGGGCCCGCTCGGCCAGAAGGAGGTCGGCCGAGCGTTCCAGCTCGCCGAAGTCCGCTTCGAGCTCGTCGTCGCCTGCGAAGCGCAGGTCCTCGGCCTGGAGCTCGTCGAGCGCAGAACGGAGGGTGCTCACCCCACAGATGCTACCGAACACGCGTTCGATTCGCAGTGATCCAAGTCACTCCGAGGCCGGATTCCCCCGTCCGTGCTCGGCGGAACTTCTCCGAAACGGCCAGGCGCCAGACCGGGTCGTTCGCCTTAGGGCGGACGATGGAAGCGGCCGTAGTCCCCTGGCGGTAGCGCACGTAGCCCGTCACCCGCCATACTCCATCCCCCAGAAGGACTACGGGAGGGGGACGGGATGAGAGGCCGGATGGGATCGTTGGCGGCGGTGGCGGCGCTCGCCGTACTGCTCGGAGGGCTGGCGGCCCAGGCGGAGTCGCCGACCGTGGTCAGGGGCACGCCGAAGGGCGACCACATCACGGGCATGAACGGCGCCCAGATCATCTACGGGCGGGGCGGCGACGACGTCATCAACGGAGGCAAGGGGCCGGACGTCGTCTACGGGGGCCTCGGTGACGACCGCCTGACGACCGGCAAGGGCGGCGCGACCGAGGCGGCGTACGGGGGCCGCGGCGACGACCTGCTGAAGGACTACGCGAGTGGCCAGTCCGGCGGGCTCCTGGTCGGCGGACCGGGACGCGACATATGCATCGGGGACAAGCACGACACCTTCCGGGGCTGCGAGGTCATCAAGCTGCGTCCGCACTGGGAGTAGGACCGGAGGCTCCGTTTCGGCCCGGCCCGTACCGATCTGCCTTGACGAGCCGAGCCTCTGGCACCATCTCCCGTCGGTAGGGCACACTGTTTCCGGCATGCCGGGGACGGAAGACTTCGAGCGGGCGATCGACGAGCTCTTCGTCGCGCCGCCCGAGGTCTTCACCGAGGCGCGGAACGCGCTCGCCAAGCGCCTCAAGGAGGAGGGAGACGCCGAATGGGCCCGTCGCGTCGGGGCGCTGCGCAGGCCGGTGAGATCCGCGTGGGCCGTCAACCGGCTCGTCCACGAGGCCGGGTCTGCCGTCGAGGAGCTGCTGACGGTCGGCGAGCAGCTGCGGCTGGCCCAGCGGCGCGCCCTGTCGGGCGGGGGAGCCGACGAGCTACGGGAGCGGTCCGAGGAGCGGCGCAAGCTCGTGACCGGCCTGACCCGACGGGCCGCACGCGCCCTGGGCGAGGTGCCCACCCCGGCGGTGATCGAGGAGATCGCCGATACGTTCGAGGCCGCCTCGGCCGATGAGGACGCCGCGCGCCAGGTGCTCGGGGGTCGGCTGTCCAAACCGTTCGCACGGCCGGCCGGCTTCGGCGACGTGGTCGGCCTGAAGCTCGTTCAGGGCAGTGGCAGCGAGTTGGAGTCCGGGCCACCGAACGAAGAAGGCGCCGAAAGGGCTTCAAGCGAACGCGAGGTTCGGGCGGCCGAACGACGGGAACGGGAAGCCCGCGAGCGCGCCGAGAGGCTGCGCGCGGAGGTCGCGGCGTTGGAGGAGCGCCTGGCCGAGCGGAGCGTGAAGCTGAGCGCGGCCGAGGCCGAGGCGCGCGGCGCCGCGATCGAGCTCGAGCGACTGCGCGACTGAACGCCCGGCCGGGAACCGCCGCATCGCTCATGTACCATCGTCCGCACCATGCGCAGGTACGACCCCAGCGTGATCGAGCCCAAGTGGGCTGAGGTCTGGGAGCGGGAGGGCCTGTACCGGGCCGACGACCAGGACGAGTCTCGTCCTCGGTTCTACGCGCTCGACATGTTCCCCTACCCCTCGGGCGACCTGCACATGGGCCACGCTGAGGCGTTCAGCGGCGGCGACGTCGTGGCCCGGTTCGCCTGGATGCAGGGCCGGAACGTCCTGCACCCCATCGGGTGGGACGGGTTCGGGCTCCCCGCCGAGAACGCCGCCATCAAGCGAGGGATCCACCCCAGGGAGTGGACGTACGCGAACATCGACCAGCAACGCCGGTCGTTCAAGCGGATGGGCATGTCGTTCGACTGGTCCCGCCAGTTCAACACGTGCGACCCCGAGTACTACCGGTGGACGCAATGGCTGTTCGTCAAGTTCTTCGAACGGGGCCTGGCCTACCGGAAGCTGGCCCCGGCCAACTGGTGCCCCAACGACCAGACCGTCCTGGCCAACGAGCAGGTGATCAACGGGGCCTGCGAGCGGTGCGGGACGGCCGTGGTCCGCAAGGACCTCACCCAATGGTTCTTCAAGATCACCGACTACGCGCAGCGGCTGCTGGACGACATGGACGAGCTGGTCGACTGGCCCGAGCGCGTCATCACCATGCAGCGGAACTGGATCGGCCGGTCCGAGGGGGCCTCGGTCGAGTTCGAGATCGCCGAGACCGGCGACCGGGTCGAGGTGTTCACCACGCGCCCCGACACGCTCTGGGGCGTCACCTTCTTCGTCTTCGCCGCGGAGCACCCTCTGGTCACGAAGCTGGCCGAGGCGGGCGGATCGGCCGCCGAGGCCCGGCAGCTCGCGGACCGGCTTCAGGCCACCCCGCTCACCAACCGTGAGCAGGCCGAGAGCCGGGAGGGCGTGCGCCTAGGAGTCCATGCCGTGAACCCGGTGAACGGGGAGAAGGTGCCCTGCTTCGTGGCGCCCTACGTGCTGATGGAATACGGCACCGGCGCGGTGATGGGCGTCCCCGCGCACGACCAGCGGGACTTCGATTTCGCCCGGGAGCACGGCCTGCAGGTCCGGGTCGTGGTGCAGCCCGAGGGCGACGCCCGCGACGCCGACACCATGATCGAGGCCTACGACCACGACGGCGTGATGGTGAACTCGGGGCCGTTCGACGGCGTGCGCTCGCCGGAGAGCATCGAGGCGGTGACCCGGTGGTTGGAGGAGCAGGGCAAGGGCCGGGCCGCCGTGACCTACCGGCTGCGCGACTGGCTGATCTCGCGTCAGCGGTACTGGGGCGCGCCGATCCCCGTCATCCACTGCGAGGAGCACGGCGAGGTCGCGGTCCCGGAGGACGACCTTCCCATCCTGCTCCCGGAGGACGTCGACTTCCGCCCCGGCGGCGAGTCGCCCCTGGCCCGCCACGAGGGGTTCGTCAACACGACGTGCCCGACGTGCGGGAAGCCGGCCAGGCGCGACACAGACACGATGGACACTTTCGTCGATTCGTCCTGGTACTTCTTCCGGTACTGCTCGCCCCACGAGGCCGGCCGGGCGTTCGATCCTCAGATGGTGGCTCGATGGATGCCCGTGTCGCAGTACACGGGCGGCGTGGAGCACGCGATCCTCCACCTGCTGTACTCGCGGTTCTTCACCAAGGTCCTGTGCGACATGGGCCTCTTCGAATTCACCGAGCCCTTCCCCCGCCTGATGAACCAGGGCCAGGTGATCTACGGGGGCGCTTCGATGTCCAAGTCCAAGGGCAACATCGTGGAGCCGATGCCGTTGGTAGAGCGATGGGGGGCCGACACGATACGCCTGACCATGCTGTTCGCCGGGCCCTTCGAGGACGACATCGACTGGAAGCTCATCGAGCCCGAACCCGACCGGCGCCCCGCCATGAATGGCTGGCTGGGCCGGGTGCGCGCGGCCGTGTTCGAAGCCGCGGAGCGCGAGGCCCCCCAACCAGAACAGCTCACGCGGCTGGCGCACCGGACCGTCAAGGCCGTCACGGACGACATGGAGCGGTTCCGGTTCAACGTGGCCGTCTCCAAGCTTCAGGTGCTGTCGAACGAGATCCGGACGGCCCTCGACGCCGGCCAGGGCGCGCGCCAGGCCGCCGCGGCGGTGGTTCAGCTGCTCGCGCCCATGGCCCCGTTCCTGGCCGAGGAGCTGTGGCGGGAGGCCCTGGGGAACGGGACCAGCGTGCACGTCTCGTCGTGGCCCACCTTCGACCCCGACCTCGCCCGGGAGGACCGGGTGACCATGGTGGTGCAGGTCGACGGGAAGGTCCGCGACCGCATCGAGGTGGACGCGGGCGCGACCGAGGACGCCTGCCGCGAGCTGGCCCTGGCCTCGCAGAAGGCCCGCCGGTTCCTGGAGGGACGAGAGGTCCGGCAGGTGGTCGTTCGGGCTCCGCGCCTGGTCAACATCGTCACGTCGGGCTGAGACCCGAGGTTCAGCCCCACCTCCGCTGCGCCGATACCACTGTTGGTTCCTCCCGCGAGGTACCCGTGTCGTCGCATGCGAGGTGAGGGGTTCATGGGCCGGTCGGGGAGCTCAGAGACCGAGGCGGTTCGGGGTGGGCTGAGCCCCGAGGAGCTCCGAACGGAGCGCTCGGTGGCGCTCATCCGCATGGCGGTCGTGCTCGTGGTGGCCGCCGTGTACCTGAGCTCGGGCGGGATCGAACGGATCACCCACTCGCTCGCGGTGTCCATCCTGGCCCTGGCCGCCCTGTACAGCGTGTGGTCCCTCCTGGCCCGCCCGTACGAGACCGTGTGGGCGAACCGGATCCGGGCCGCGATCTTCCTCGCCGACACCGTCCTCATCACCATGTGGTGCCTCGCCACCGGGGGGCCGGACAGCGAGTACTGGGCCCTGTACCTCATCGCGATCATCGCCGTGGCCATGCGGTTCGACGTTCTGGAGACCCTCTTCTCAGCGCTCGGCCTGGCCGTGCTGTACGTCCTCGTCATGAGTGTCGCGGGTGGCCTGTCCCGCACTGCCCTCCTGTCGCGACCGGCGCTGATGCTGATCACGGGGTTCGCGGTGGGGGCTCTGGCCAGGCAGCGACGGACCAACCAGGACCAGCGCGAGCTGCTGGTCGGGATCGCGAAGGACCGGTCCCGGGCGCTGGCGGAGGAGCAGGCCATGGTGGCGCGGCTGCGCGAGGTCGACATCGCGAAGACCGAGTTCGTGGCGGTGGCGTCGCACGAGTTCCGTACGCCCCTGGCCACGATCCTGGGCGTGATCGGAACGCTTCGAACGCACGGCGACGGCCTCGACCGGTCGATCCGGGAGGAGTTGCTCGAGGGGGCCCAGGTCCAGGCGCAGCGCCTGGCCCGGTTGGTCGAGGACCTCCTCACCGTCGCTCGCATCGAGGACGGCGCGCTGCGTCTCGACGTTCGGCCCGCGAATCTGGGGGAGATGGTTACCGAGGCGGTGCAGGTCTCGGGGACCGCCAACGTCGTCCGGGTGGAGCTGAGCGGGATCGCGGAGGTGCACTGCGATCGGGACCGCGTGGTCCGCGTGCTCACGAACCTCCTTGACAATGCCCGAAAGTACTCGCCGCCCGAAGGGGCGATCTTCATCTCGGTGACGGAGGACGATCGGTACGTCACCTTCGGCGTTCGGGACCAGGGGCCGGGCATCCCGAAAGAAAGCCGGGAGGAGGTGTTCGAGCGGTTCCGCCGCTTGGCCGAAGGGCCGGAACGCCCGGGCTCGGGCCTCGGCCTGTACATCACCCGCTGCCTGGTCGAGGCCCACGGGGGCTCCATCAGCGTAGAGGAGGCTGCGGGCGGAGGCGCGCAGTTCCTGTTCACCCTCCCCAAGGCCCAGACCGGCGACGCCTCACGGGAGCCTCGCCCATCGGCCACGACCAAGGTGTGACGTAGTTCACGGCGTGCCGCGCGACGGGCTGCTAGCGTCTCGCCGGCGACTCCCCCTCACCGTTGCATGCTCCACGGAATGGCCGAGGAGGAGCGGGGGAGGTGTCGAGGGAGTCCCTGCGCGACCGCCTGTCCGCATTGTCGCGTGCCGAGCTGGCAGGGCTGGCCGTAGTGGTGGCGGTGACCCTCGGGGGGGCCGGCCTGTGGTACGTCCGGTCGCTGCCCCGGCCCGTTGAGGTCCGAACCGCGGATCGACCTTCGCCGAGCGCGGCCCCCGCCCACGAGTCGCCGGAGCCCACCATCCTGATCGTGGACGTGGCCGGGTGGGTCCGCCGTCCGGGCGTCTACGAGTTCCACGAGGGCGACCGCGTCATCGACGCCATCGAGGCCGCGGGCGGCGCTCGCCGGGGCGCGGCCCTGGAGTCGCTCAACCTCGCCATGCCGTTGGTGGACGGGACGCAGGTCCTCGTCCCACGGGCAGCGGCGGGCGGGGCTTCGGGGGCGGTTGCTTCCGACGGATCTGCCTCGACGGGCAAGATCAACATCAACACGGCGACGGCCTCCGAGCTCGAAGCGTTGCCCGGCGTCGGCGAGGTGATCGCGCAACGCATCGTGGACTACCGGACCGCCAACGGCCCGTTCGGATCGGTGGACGAGCTGATCGACGTGAGCGGGATCGGCGAATCCACCCTGGCGTCGATGCGGGAGCTGGTGACGGTGTGAGCGCCTGGATCATGCCTGGCGCGGCGACGTCGCTCTGGATGGGGCTCCTCGCGTGGTCCGCCATGGGAGATCTCCTGCCGGTCTGGGCCTGGCTCCTGGCCGGGCTCGGCGGGGTGGCCTCGGCCGTCCCGCTCGCCCCGGGGGAGGGCCAGGACCCGGTCCGCGCGGCTGGCCTGGTAGACGGCGATAGGGAGCCGGCATCGCTGGCGGCCGTGGCGGCCGGGCGAGCCCGGTGGGGCCGCGCGCCGCCGGCCGGCGTCGCGGTCGTCGCCGCGCTCGGCGTCTTCCTCCTCGGCGTTGGGTGGGGCGGCGTGCACGCCCACAGGGTGGAGGGATCCCTGCTTCGACGTCTGGCACCCGGTCGGGTCATGGTGGAGGCGACCCTTCGCACGGATCCCTCGCCGGGGACCTTCGGGTGGTTCGCCATCGCCGACGTCTCAGTGGTGGAGTGGGAGGACGGGGCCGCGGCCGTCCGCGAATCTGTGTGGGTTCACGGGGGGGACGAGCCACCGATGGCGGTCCGGGGGGACCGGGTCCGGCTGGACGGTGAGCTCGGCGCGCCCGACGACCCGGGCTTCGCCGAGTCGCTCCGTCGCCGGGGGATGACCGTGGAGCTGCGGGCGCGGGCCTTCGAGCGTCTCGGAGGCTCCTCGAACCCGTTCGTACGGGCGGCGCAGGCCTGCCGGGCCGTGGTGGGCCGTTCCATCCGGCGGTTGTTCCCGCCTCGGGAGGCCGGGCTCCTCTTGGGGCTGGCCCTCGGTGACGACTCGGGCCTCGACCCCGGCGTGGAACGCGACTTCCGGGCCACCGGCCTCGGCCACCTCCTCGTGGTGTCGGGCGGGAACGTGGCCATGGTGGTTGGACCGGTGCTCGCGCTCGCCGTGCTCCTCCGGCTGTCGCTCGCCCTGCGGTTCGTCCTGGGGCTCGGCACCGTGGCGTTCTTCGTCGTCCTGACCGGCGCCGAGCCCTCGGTGATGCGAGCCGGGGTCATGGCCGGGCTCGCTTTGTTCGGCGTGCTCCTGGGACGGCCTCGGAGCGCGGCGTCAATCCTCGCGGGAGCAGTGCTCGTCTTGTTGGTCCTCGATCCCACGCTGGTGTGGGCCATCGGGTTCCAGCTCTCCGTCACCGCCACGGCAGGCATGGTGGCCATGGCCTCGCCCATCGCCGAGCGCATGTGGTTCCTGCCCCGCCCGGTCGCGCTCGCCGCGGGGGCCACGCTCGCCGCACAGGCCGGAGTGATGCCGGTCCTGCTGTTTCATTTCCACGAGGTGCCCGGGGTGACGCTGATCGCGAACGTGCTGGCGTTCCCGGCGGTCTCGCCCGCCCTGCTCCTCGGTCTGGCCGCCGCCGCGGCCGGGATGGTGATCGACGTCCTCGGACGGCTCCTGGCGGCCGCCGCCTTGGCTCCCATCCGCTACCTCGAGCTCGTGGCGGACCGGCTGGCCACGGCCCCGCTTCCGTGGATCACGTCCCGGGGTGGGCTCGTTCCCCTGGTCGGCGGGCTCGTTCTCGTGTGCGTGGCGGCGTGGTGGCTGCGCTCAGGTCGCCGGCTCCACCGACGGGTGCTCGGTGCGGGGCTCGTTCTCCTGCCGTTCCTCATATGGTCCACGGCGCTGTCCGCGGGGCCACCCTCCGGGCTCGTGGTCCGATTCCTCGACGTCGGACAGGGGGACGCCGCGCTGGTGTCCTCGCCGGCCGGCGCAAACGTCCTCGTGGACGCCGGCCCTCAGCCGGAGACTGTAGCCATGAAGCTCTCGGCCCTCGGGGTGAAGAGGGTCGATGCCGTCGTCGCCACCCACCCGCACGCCGACCACGTCGCCGGGTTCCCGGCCGTGTTCGCCCGGTTCCCGGTGGGGCTGGTCCTCGAGCCGGGCTGTCACGAAGCTTCCCCCGCGTACGAGGACTTCCTTCACGCCGTGGCCGACGAGGACCTGCCCGTGGAGCATCCCCGAGCGGGGGACCGGATCGTGGTTGGCGACCTCACGCTCGACGTGCTCGCGCCTGAGGGGTGCTTCAACGGGACGGAGTCGGACCCCAACAACGACTCGCTCGTGATCCGGCTGGTGTGGCGAGAGGACTCGGTGCTGTTCTCCGGTGATGCCGAGGAACCGTCGCAGCAAGCGGTGATGGACGATGGCGCGCCGCTCCGTGCCGACGTGCTGAAGGTGCCGCACCACGGCGGGGACACCTCGCTCGAGGGATTCTTCGAAGCCATCGGCCCCGAGCTCGCCGTGGTGAGCGTGGGGCCGAACGACTACGGGCATCCCGTGCCGGAGGTGCTCGAGGAGCTGTCGGCCACCGGGGCTCGTGTCCTGCGGACCGATCGGGCGGGCGACATCACCGTGACCTTCACCCCGGGAGGGCTGCTCGTAGAATCGTCCGAGTGAACGGCTCCCAAGGACCCGCCGCATGACC
>Ga0214472_10003569_pt1 | contig 16433 bp, 14 predicted proteins | sample RVTome_6_FD_207662 | JGI IMG/M metagenome (GOLD analysis project Ga0214472, IMG submission 207662) | Soil microbial communities from uranium-contaminated site in the Upper Colorado River Basin, Wyoming, United States - RVT140D175 | ecosystem: Environmental > Terrestrial > Soil > Contaminated >... | reverse complement strand
CTCTTCATCTTCACTATCAGCAAACCAGGAATCTGATGACAACTGGGCACAGGAAGCAGAAAGTTCTATTTCCGAAATAAATACGCAGCTCGAAAGATTTGATATCAAACGTGACAATGCCAACATTCTTGTCGAGATCGAAAAGAAACTTTCTGAGTATAAAATCAGGGCTCAAAAATGCGTCGACGAGAAATCTCCACAGGCAGAAAAATTAAAGGCTGATATTGCGGCAATAGACGGCAATAGCAGCACTCTTACAAAGGGCCCGGCAACTAGATCCCTGGGTGTATTGAAAGAGCTTGCCAGTAAAACCGAAGGTGAGTTAAAGATCTGTCAGACAATTCTGTTAAATACGCGAAATCTTGCTGACAAGGCGCAGGCGCTGAAGTCAAGCATACTGGCCGAATACCTGTTGTCACGTGGCGGCAACATATTGGCTACTTTTCAACATAACTTTGAATCGATCAGCCCGGCACTGGTTAGCCTGCGCGACTTCGTCGTTACCCGGGTTCAAATCACCTCCTTTGAAACCTATGACTGGTTTATTTTTCTTACTGCTATTTTGGCTGCGTGGCTTGCTGGTGTCTTCCTCGGAAAAAAACTACGCCGGCGTGCTGGTCAGATTACCAGCAAGGGCATCACCGGGAACCTGATCGCTGCCAGCTACGCCTGTTTGAGCCAGAGCCTGCCTTTGCTGCTAGCTTCAGTTGCCGCCAGTGCAGTAATAGCATCACTCCTGCCACTGACACCCATCCCGGCTTTGGCAGCGTTTTTTGCCAGTTTTACTATTTATCTGCTCGCAATTCTATCTGCCCGCGTATTGCTACATCCGTGTGAGCCTGCAAAATACTTCTTTGTTCTGAATGCTGATTTTGCCTATTCGCTCTATAAACGCCTGCAGTTTTTGCTCATCCTTGGCTTACTCGCTATGTTTGCTTTCTCAACAAGCGTGAAGGAAATAATGACACTGCCGCAGTGGGAACTAGCGCGCGCAACCTTTATGGCATTGACCATTGTCAACCTGGTGTGGTTGATTTCTTATCTTAACCGTGCGCCCGGTCTTCTGGGTAACACGCTGTTACGCAGTCTGGTAAGCATTACTTTAATAGTTGCACTTGCTGCGGAATTGTTCGGCTATCGTAATCTCGCCGGGTATTTGTATACGGGCACAATCGGCAGCATTCTGCTCGGCATAGCCTTATGGCTTATGTATGCCCTGCTGCATGACATTCTTGATTCTCTTAATGAAGGGCGTCATCGTTGGGGGCAAAATCTTCGCAAAAAACTTCAGCTGCAGAATGAACAATCTATCCCCGGTCTTTTCTGGTTGCGCATGCTCAGCGTCCTGATCGTCTGGATGTTTTTTGTTATCAGCATGATGCAACTATGGCGTTATTCCGATAGCGGCTGGTCGTGGTTTCTGTCATTTCTTAATGAAGGTTTCGATGTTGGCAATATTCGCATCTCACCTTTGCAAATCACGCTGGGCATAATGCTCTTTGCAGTACTACTCACTTTAGTCCGCTGGTTTCGCCAGAACACATTGCCCAAATGGGTAAATACCAGCAATCTCGATCATGGCGGTCGCGAAGCAGTCATCGCTGTCAGTGGTTACATCGGTGTTCTTGTGTCAGCCTTGATCGGCCTCTCTGTGGCTGGTTTCGATTTTACTAACCTGGCCATTGTGGCTGGTGCACTTTCTGTTGGTATCGGTTTTGGTTTGCAGAACATTGTAAATAACTTTGTTTCCGGGTTGATTCTATTGTTTGAACGGCCGATACGCACCGGGGACTGGATCGTGGTGGGCAGTACTGAGGGCTACGTTCGCAAAATCAGTATTCGCTCGACACAGATAGAAACGTTTGACCACGCCGATGTCATCGTCCCTAACTCTGAGCTGATTGCCAGTCAGGTCACCAACTGGATGCTCAGCGATCCCTGGGGACGGGTCATTGTGCCTGTTGGAGTTGCTTATGGTTCTGATGTCCGTAAAGTTGAACAGCTTTTAATTGACTGTGCGATGGAACATCCGCTCGTGCTCAAGGACAATGACAGGGTCAACCCACCGAGCGTGCTGTTTCGTGGCTTTGGTGATAGCTCGCTAAATTTTGAACTCCGCGCTTTTATCAGCCAGGTCGACAAACGCCTCAGCACATTGAGCGATCTTAATTTTGCGATCGAGAAAGCGCTGCGTGAAAACGGTGTCGAGATACCATTCCCACAACGTGATCTGCACCTGCGTAGCATGGACCCATCAATTACCTTTACCAACAGGAAGCCCGAGTGAACACCTGCAAGCTTCTGACATTTATCGCTTACGGGATTACTGTATTCTGATAATGTCTGGCTGGATACCCCTGAAATCTGGCATCGTCATTCCAGCCGAAGCATTGACATAAGTCGGGTCAGCTATGGTGTACTGCTTTTCATTAAACACGATTGCATCGCCATTGACCTTGTCAGTAAAGTGCACTGCAGTAGCCACATGTCCGGGATAATCGAGGCCCACCACCTCCAGGCCTAGCAGCTTCTTCACCAGCCAGGAAAATAGTACTGCGCGATCTTCGCAATCTGAATATGGGTAGTAGAGCGTCTCTTCCGGGAACAGATAATTTTCTTTGCCAAACTGCGCCTCGTCTGTTTTGTAACTCAATGACGTCTGCACAAACCTGAGCAAAAAATTTACCGCTTCCAGCTGGCTCATACCCTGCATATTCTCCGAAAGCTGAAGCAACAGAGGCGATGCTGTAGTCGAACTTACGCTGGAGTTAAAATACATGTTCAGGTCTAACTGCGGATATGTTTTTAAAAAATCGACGTGCCCAGTACTATATGCCGCATAGATTGAATATTTTTTCCCCTGATACTCAAAAGATAACCCGCGCTTTGCCGGGCTGTCTGTAACGACCATATCGTGATTGAGTAGCATGTCGAGTTGTTTATTCGTGCCAGGATATTGGCCATCATACGTATAAACCCTGCCCAGCTTCTGATCGCCACCATCAAATCGCACAGCATAATAGCGCAGCTTGTCAAAAGTAAAATATGGTACCGAATATATCTGCTGGTTTGATGGCACCAGCAAGTAAACATTACTATCATCATAAGCAATACGCGCTCTGTATCCGGCCTTGGCGAGTATGAACCAGGTAAACAAGGCCTGATTACTGGCAGAGCCATGATAGATCTGTTCAGCGACGTCATTGACAAGCAACAAGTAGGCCCAGTCGTTCAACTGTAAAGCAGTGCGTTGTGCTTCCAGCTGTTTAATAAGATCATCATAATCGGCCAGGCTCAATGCTGACCAGAAATCACTTACCGCCGTTGCATTTACCGGTGTTGCAATCCTGGTATCCATTTTTTTATCATAATAAAAGCTGAGCCTGGTTCCAAAATAATCAAGATCGATACGTCTGCCTTTCATCGTACTACTCGGGATGTGTGGCGCTGGCGGCACATATTGGGGCACCGGCGCCGGCACAGGGGTAGTCACCACTGGCGGCGCTGGCGGAACTTTGCTCTCTATCTCTGGCGGCTCAGGTGCCGGTTCTGGAGTGGGCGCCGGTTCAGCAACCGGTATAGATACCGGTTTTGGCACCGGATCTTTGACCACACCTTTTAACAACTGCATTTCTGTCCAGTGCATTTTTAGAAAAGCAGTAAACTCCCTGTCGCGTTTGTCCTTATATTCCTGGAAGCTCTGCTGTTCCTGTTGCTTCCATTGATTAAAATTATCATTGGCTATTGCTGGCGGTGACAGCAATACCATGGCCAGAACTGGCACTGCCGACACGGCAGTTAGTTTGAGAATGCAAACTGGAGCCTTGTATTGGTTACACATATTGATCCCTCCCCGCAAAAAAAGCCGACTCCCGTGTCTGACGGAGGCCGGCTTATTTAAGCATACTACCGTTTAAGGCTTACGGCTTCATGCCGGCAATCGCTGCAGCCAGCTCGTCCTGTCCTTTTTGAGCCTTGAACTGCTGCCACAGGGCTTTGTCATTATTCATACTGGTGCGTAAGGCATTTTCTGCGGCGGCGGCAGTGGCACCATCATCCATGCCAAGCAGCACGTACATGGTTCCGTTCGGGCTGGTGATAGATTTATATATCCTGGTACCCAGCAGGGTCTGGTCAGTGACCTGTTTGGTCACAGAGGTGTTGACCTTGTCTACTGTCTCGCTGCTCGCAGCGCCTGTTGTTTCGGCATACTGCTTGACCATATTCTGCACCTGGACTTTCATGCGCTGCGCCAGTTGCACGCGTGCATCAGTAGCTGCCATGTTCTTCATAAAGCTCTGGCCCGCTGCCGATTTTTCAGCGGAACCAACGGCGGAAACGGCCACACCATCAACCGGCTCATCACACACCCAGCCAGGGGCCGCTGAGCCTGTGGCATCCGGGAACACACAGTCTGGCGCTGCCTGCTTGATTTCTTCCCTGCCGCCGCAGGCGGTCAGCAACAACGCTACTGCCAGCCCGCTGGCAAATTTGATCGTATTATTCATGCTCATATCCAGTTCTCCATTCGGTAATTCAAAAGTTGTCTACTTTTTAGCTGAAAACTATGCGCTCTAAGGCTTCAGTAGACTAATCGTAAGCAAATTTGAGCCCCAAGTCTAATCCAATATGGCCGCAGCAGTGTTAATCGCGTCACATATATGGCGGGTTCAGAATACAGATGAACGGTCTCTAACTGCGTTCTACCCGATAACCGGAAACCACTATTCACCACTGGACGAATATCGTGCAGCAGCTAGCAGCAGCCAGAACGGTCTTATTTTTTAGCTTCCTTTGCCACCAGATAGTCCATAACCACCAATAATTTCTCATTGGAGCCGGCCATAACACCGGTAGTCACGTACTTGCCGTTGATTACCACGGTTGGCACGCCATCGATCTTATAATCGGCCTGCTTTTTAATCGCCTTGCGCATATTGGCATCGACCAGGAATGAATTATAGGCCTCGGTAAACAGCTTTTTGTCTACTCCCTGGCTCACCAGAAAATCAGTCATCGTTTCGAAATTATCCAGGCGCTTTTTGTCTTTGTGGATCGCATCAAAAATTTTGCTATGCATTTTTTCAGCCAGGTCAAGCTCCTGCAGCGCATAGTATGTTCTGGCGTGCACCTTCCACTCGGGGCGGAATACAGTGGGTATGCGTACAAATTCTACATTTGCCGGCTGCTTGCTCACCCACTTGCTGATAAAAGGTTCGAAGTAGTAACAATGCGGACAACCGTACCAGAAGAATTCCAGCACCTCTATTTTATCGCCTGTAGCAGTTGGCTGTTGCTCAATCGCCTTGTATTCCTTGCCTTCGGTAAACGTGTCTGCGTAACTGGCAGCGGACAGGCCGATAGTGGTGAATATCAAAGCCATGGATAAAAGAATTTTTCGCATTGGGTTCTCCTGTCGTTGCGAGTCGCTAAGGAACGACTTTGTCTATATTGATACTGATGGGTTCTTTGCTTGCGTTTACATTCTTTACCTGATACTCACCAATGTAATCGCCACTCTGTGCAATCGCTGAGCCCGAGCGACTGATACGCGCTGACACTACGACACTGGGGAACGCGCTCAGGTTCATTCCGGCCACCATCGACATGCTGTCATCCAGAGTCACCTGTGCAGGCAGTGCCGCAAGCGTCAGGCGATGTACAGCAAGCGGCATTTTCGGCCCCTGCGCAGCTTTGGCATAGATAAATACGGTATCGTCCGGACTGAATTTTGCTCTCGCCTCAGCGCTGACACTGACAGCAACACGTAAGCTGGCAGCTGATGCCGCCGGCTGAGATGCAGAGCTTGCTGCGGGTTCCGAATTTGTCGCCAGGCGCGCTGTTTCGTCGACCTGGAGCAGCTCGTCCACAGAGGCCACAGTCTCACCTTTGGCTATCAGTTTGGCGCGTGCCTGTTCGATATAAAACCGGATCGACTTGTTCACGTCCTCATCAGTTTTTGCTACCGATGCCAGCCGTGACAGATTGTCTATGCTCTCGCGAAAATTTCCCAGCTGGAATTCAGCAACACCCGCAAACCACAACACATTAATATTATCGGGCTCCAGTGCTTTCGCCTGCATGACCAGATCGCGCGCTTCTGCATTGAATTCCTGGCCATTGAGCAATGCGATAGCTTCGGCCATTTCCAGCATTATCTGGGCGTCCGGCTGTAACTCCAGAGCGTGGCTGAATGCCTTGATGGACTCATCATAACGCTTTAAGTATTTATACGCGCGGCCAAGCATGCGCCAGTCCTGCACGCCGCCTTCATTCGTCTGCAAAAACGTTTCCAGGTTCGCGGTCATTTCCTCGACCGAGGGCGTTTTTGTTTGCGCCACTTCCTGGCCTTCGACCTTGCTCGCGGCTTGCATACCAAGCTGAAAATACAATAATAGTGCGAACGTGGGCACAAACACCGCTATCGCCAGTACCAGTGCAGGATGTTTCTTTCTGCGCGCAACATAGTGCTCGCCAGCTGTGTCTGCACTTTCGACGGGCACATTGTCCAGCAGCTCGAGATCGAGCTCCTGACGTGCTGCGCGGTAATGCTCCTGATCGATACGAGACTCCGCAAGGTCGGCGTCGAGTTCAGCCAGTTTTTCTTCGTACAGCCCGAGATTACTGTCCTTGTAGGCAATCGCTGTAGTGTTGCGCGCGCGCAACAGCGGAAAAACAATCAGGCCAATGGCCACCAGCAACATAAGCAGCAATAAAATCCAAAAAGTAAAATTCATTCGCTAGCTCTCTGCTGATTTCTATGGGAAGTCATGTCGTGGTACTGAAGTTTTATTTAAGGTCGCGGCCCTGCGCCTGCAATTCCCTGAGGCGTTCGATATCGTCTTTACTGATCTCGACATCCACATTAGCTTTCTTCTGTTCGCGAATAAATCGTATCGCAAAAAATACAGCTATCGCAAAAACCAGTACTGGGCCGAACCAGAGCAACAATGTAGCCGGTTTGAATGGCGGCCGATACAGCACATAATCGCCGTAACGTTTCACCATGAAATCGATGATTTCATCTTCAGTTTTGCCTGCCTGCAGCATTTCGTACATTTCTGTGCGCAGGTCTTTGGCCAGGCCGGCATTGGAATCAGCGATCGACTGGTTCTGGCACACCAGGCAACGCAGTTCGTTGCTCAACTTGAAAAACAACGCTTCTTCTTCATCCGAATTAAACCTGAAGGTCACGGTCGGGTCAGCAATTGCCTGCGTCGCCAGCAGGAGCATGCTGCAAAAAAGGTAAGCTATATTTTTCATGTGGTCGGAGCCTCCATTTCTGCGTGCAGTTTTTCCAGCAGCGGGGTCAGCGTTTTTTCTATGTACGCTTCGTCCACGGGGCCAATGCGTTTGTCACGGATGATGCCTTTGCTGTCGATTACAAATGTTTCCGGCGCGCCGTAGACGCCCCATTCAATACCGACACGGCCATCTAAATCTGAGACTACCTGCGCATAAGGATTCCCAAGCTGCTGTAGCCAGGCCTGGGCATCTTTGACTTCATCCTTGTAATTAAAACCAAGTACGCGCACACCCTTGCTCGCCAGCCATTTGATAGCTTCGTGTTCCTGGCGACAGGCATAGCACCAGCTCGCCCAGACGTTGAGCAGGGTGATCTTGCCCTTGAATGTTTCCTGGGTGAGCACGCCACTGCCATCGAGCAAGGGCAATTTAAAATCGGGCACAGACCTGCCAATAAACGGCGACGGCACATCCCGGATATTCAAATCACCGGTATTGATTCTTACCATTGTTATAATAAGAACAACCGCAAACAGGCCAAATATGATCAGCGGCAGATAGGCGCGCCAGGCGGATTTTTTTGCTGGGTTCGGCGCTGGTTCAGACATGATAGATCATTCACACTCAGTGATTTGCAACAGGTGTTATGGTCGCTGACGTTTGCGCCATTTTGACACGCAGCCGGTAACGTCGATCGCTGACTGCAAGCAGGCCGCCGAGGCCCATAAATATACAGCCCAGCCATATCCAGCGAATCATCGGCTTGTAATACAGTCGCAGGCTCCATGCACCACCGCCCAGGGGTTCACCCATGGCGGCATAAAGATCGCGGAACAGGCCATCGTCGATCGAAGCTTCGGTCATATCATTGTTCTGTCCGCTATACCTGCGTTTCTGAGGCGCAAGCTCGCCGATCAATTCACCGTCTTTGCGCAGCTCGAGCATGCCCTCATCGGCAACATAGTTAGGGCCTTGCACCTGGTGCGTACCAAGAAAAACAAACTCATAACCAGCCACGGTGTAACTGCTGCCCGGCTCCATACGTAAATCTTTTTCCGTGCTGTAACTCATGACAAAGGTAACGCCGAGAACAAAGCAGGCGATGCCGAGATGCGCCAGCGTCATGCCAAGGAACGACAGCGGCATACGTGCGCCACTCCGCCAGCGCAGATACAAACCGTAGAAAGTGCCAAGTGCCACCCAGATCGCCGCTGCCACACCCAGCGCAGTCGCAATCGGCAAATTACCTTCGAAGACAAATGGAATCACAGCACCGAGCGCGAGGGCAATCAGAAAAATAAAACGCAGTTGCTTCGCGACGCGCGCCGGATCATCGCCTTTCCAGCGCACAAACGGGCCAATGCCGAGCAGGATCAGCAAAGGTACGCTGACCAGTGCAAACATGCTGTCGAAGTAAGGCCGGCCTACCGAAATTTTCCCGAGCGAGAAGGCATCCAGCACCAGCGGATAAAGTGTGCCGACAAACACCGCGACGGCAGCGGTCAATAAAATCACATTATTAAACACCAGCGCAGTCTCGCGCGAGAACCAGTCGAAGCGGCCGTGCTTGCTCACTGCTTCGCCACGCCAGGCATACAGCGCCAGCGAACCACCAACCACAAGACAAAGAAATATCAGAATAAAGACACCGCGCGCAGGATCAGTCGCGAATGCATGTACCGACACCAGCACACCCGAGCGCACGATGAAGGTGCCGAGCAGGCTCATCGAGAATGCGAGTATCGCCAGCAACACCGTCCAGCTTTTGAAGACGCCGCGTTTTTCCGTACTCGCCAGAGAATGAATCAGAGCGGTGCCGACCAGCCAGGGCATGAATGATGCGTTTTCCACCGGGTCCCAGAACCACCAGCCGCCCCAGCCGAGTTCGTTGTACGCCCACCAGCTACCCAGCGCGATGCCGATGGTGAGAAAACTCCAGGCGATGGTCGTCCACGGCCGTGACCAGCGCGCCCAGGTCGCATCCAGCTTGCCACCGAGCAATGCCGCGATTGCAAATGCAAACGCGACCGAGAAACCAACATAGCCCATGTACAGCATCGGCGGATGAATCGCCAGGCCCGGGTCCTGCAACAACGGGTTGAGCGCATTGCCATCAGCCGGAGCCGGAAAAAGTCGTTCGAAAGGATTCGAAGTAAACAGCATGAACGCGAGGAAGCCAACGCTGATCATGCCCATCACCGCGAGCACGCGTGCGACCAGCACCTCGGGCAAACTACGGCTGTATACCGCCACTGCCGTGGTCCAGAGACACAGAATCAAGGACCATAACAGCAGCGAACCTTCGTGCGAACCCCAGACGCCTGAAATACGATACAACAAAGGCTGGACCAGATTGGAATGCCGCGAAACATAGAGCACGGAAAAATCGTGCACAATAAAAGCGTGCGTCAGCGCCGCATAGGCGAGGCCGACGAACAATAATTGTGCCAGTGCCGCAGGACGCGCGAACGCCATGATTGCGGCATCATTTTTCGCCGCACCGATCAGCGGCACGACACTGAGCAAAATCGCAATAGCAAAAGCAATGATGAGCGAGAAGTGGCCGAGTTCTGGAATCATGTCAGTCCTGCTAGTGTTATTTGGCTTTGGCTTTAGCCGCGTCTTCTGAAGTTTTCAGCGCTGCCGCGACTTCGGGCGGCATATAATTTTCGTCATGCTTGGCTAGTACTTCGCTAGCTACGAACATTCCGTCCCTGTTCATATTGCCCATGGCGACAATGCCCTGACCCTCACGGAACAGGTCGGGCAGTATGCCACTATACGTGACCGGGATGGTTTCGGTGTTATCGGTGAGTATAAATTTTACTTCGAGGCTATCGGGAACGCGCACCACGCTGCCATTCACTACCAGGCCGCCGATCCTGAATGAGCGTAGCGCAGGCGCTTCGCCCGCTTTCACCTGGCTGGGGCTGTAAAAATACAGCAGATTTTCCTGGAACGCGGACAGGCCCAGCACCGTTGCGACAGCGACGCCAAACAGCACCAGGATCACCAGCATTTTTCTACGACTACGTTTACTGCTCATAAGTCACCATCTTGTTTCATTGTGTCTGTAGCTTTTCACGGCGCACGGCACGTTTTACTCGGCGGATAATCTGTTTGCGCTGGCGTAGCGATAAAATAACATTCAACGCCATCACCACTGCTGTCAGCCCGTACGAGGTCCAGACAAACGTGGCATAACCACCCATGGCAAAAAACGTCGACCAGCTGAACTCTGTACCATTCATAATATACTCACAATTTTTCAATGATCTCGCGCACCCAGCGACGGCTGCGATCGCGGAACAATACTTCATTGCGCGCTCGCACCAGGACCACAGCGACATAAAATAATTTGAACGCCAGGGCCATCAGCAACAACGGTACCAGCATGTTGATATCGATCGATGGCTTGCCGATCCTGGCGACTGTCGCGCCCTGGTGCAGCGTATTCCACCATTCTACCGAATAATGGATGATGGGAATATTCACCACACCGACTATTGCCAGCAGGCCGCTGGCCTTGTCGGCCGTGCGCTGATCTTCGATCGCCGATTGCAGCGCCATATAGCCAAAATACAGAAACAGCAAAATCAGTTCCGAGGTCAGGCGCGCGTCCCAGACCCAGTAGGTGCCCCACATCGGCTTACCCCAGAGCGAGCCCGTGACCAGCGCGATAAAGGTAAATGAAGCACCGATGGGCGCGCTCGCCGAGGCAACCATATCAGCGAGCCGGATCTGCCAGATCAGGCCGATGGCCGCTGACACCGCCATCACGACATATATAAAGAGCGACATCCACGCTGCGGGCACATGAATATATATAATCCGGTACGACTCGCCCTGCTGGTAATCGGTGGGCGCTACAAACAGACCGAGATAGAGCCCGTATACCCCGATCAGCGCGGCGGCTATCGCGAACCAGGGCACCAGCTTGCCCGACATATCAAAAAAATATTTCGGCGAAGAAAATCTCTGTATCCACGCCCAGATTGCTCTAAACATTCAAACTCACCTCGAAGCTGTAATTCTGAGCGCAGCCGCTGTCGCGATCGGCGCCAGCGACGCTGCCAGCGCCAGCACAGCACCCAGAAACAGCAGCTGGCCGCGCACACTCAGGCCATCACTGGCGACATCAATAGTATTAGCACCAAAGATCAGCACTGGAATATACAGCGGCAGGACTATAAGAGACAGCAATACACCGCCCCGGTTCACTGCCACCGTCAGCGAAACCCCGATGGCCCCGATCAGGCTCAGCACCGGTGTGCCAAGAAGCAAACTGTACAGCAGGGCTGGCAGGGCTGCATCCGGTACACTCATAAAGACGGCCAGTAGTGGTGCGATCAGCACCAGCGGCAGGCCAGTCAGCAGCCAGTGTGCGCAGACCTTGGCCAGCACCAGGATCACCAGCGGGTTCGGGCTCAGCATCAGCTGATCGAGCGAGCCATCCTCGTAATCCTGCCTGAACAGACGATCCAGCGAGAGTAGCACGGCAAGCAAGGCAGACACCCAGATCACACCCGGCGCCATTTTCTGCAACAGCGCTTCGCTGGGTGTGATCGCCAGCGGGAACAAGGTCACCACCAGGACAAAAAATATCAGCGGATTGATCAGCTCGTGGCGCGAACGCAATGCGAGGCGAAGATCGCGCAGCAGCAAATGATAGAACGCGCGCAGCATCAGGCTCTGGCCTCTACGCTCGCCGTACCCAGTGACAGTGAACTCATCTCGCAGCCCAGCTGCATACCATGGTGGGTCGTGAAAATCACGCTGCCTCCCCCCGCGCGGTGTGCCAGCAGCATGCTTTCCATCAGCACCACACCCTGCATATCGAGTGCAGTCAGCGGTTCATCCAGGATCCAGAGGCGGGCATCGGCGAGCAATAAAAACGCCAGCAATATCCGTCTGCGCTGGCCCGAAGACAGCGCCTTGCCGGCAACGTCTTCGTAGGCGGCGAGCCCTACCTGCTGTAAAGCGGCGGCTATGTGCTCATCGGCCAGCGTTTTCGAACGCGTGTCGAGCAGGGCACGAACATTTTCCAGCACGTTCAGGTCGCCCTTGATACAGGGCAGATGGCCGATGTATACCATGTTGCTGTAATAATCTTCGCGCGCACGTGCGATGTTCTCGCCCTGCCAGTAGACCTGGCCTGCATCGGGCGTGCGCAGTCCACACAATATGCGCAGCAGGCTGGTCTTGCCGCTGCCATTGGCGCCTTCGATCTGCAGCACCTGCGCAGCCTTCAGCTCAAAACTCAGATTGCTGAACAGGCGCCGGTCATCGCGGCTGCATTCGAGCGACTGGCCACGCAATAAAACAGGTGTACTAGCAGTTTCCGACATAACTCATACGCAAACAAAAAAGGGATGGCAAACCATCCCTCTTCTGGCAACGCACCGCGTTGCTGTTATTTCAGGCTGGCGATGTAGTTTGCCACGGCTTCGAGCTCGGCATCGCTCAATTTGGCAACAATATCACGCATCAGCGCTTTGTCATCCGTGGTGCGAGCACCGCGCTTGAAAGCCTGCAGCTGGGCCAGGGTGTAGCTGACATACTGGCCACCGACCTGCGGATAACCGGTACCCGGATTTCCAGCACCCGTCGGGCTATGGCAGGCCTTGCAGGCGGGGACGCCTTTGTTTAAATCACCGCCGTTATAGATTTCACGGCCTTTGGCCAGCTTGCTTTCATCGCTGGGCGCTGGATCGCTGACTTTCTGGGTCTGGAAATAAGCGCCGATGTCAGCCATATCGGTCGGGCTCAGGCCTGCGCTCATGCCGAGCATCAGGTCATTTTTGCGCCCGGTGCTGGTCTGAAACGCTTTCAGCTGATTCACGATATAGATTTCGTTCTGGCCGGCCAGCTTGGGGAAGGTCTCCACCATACTGTTGCCGTCCATGCCGTGACAGCCGCCACAGGCGAGCGCTTTGGTCTTGCCGGCTTCGGCATCACCGGCGATTGCCGCAGTCGAAAATGTGAACATCAAAGCGATACTATAAAGAACTGTTTTTTTCATTAGTGAAAGCCTGTCTGGCAGAGAAAAAGTGGCGAGATTCTACACCAGAGCTTGTGAATCATCAATTTGACGCTGATAATCGCCCCCACCATGGATAATCGCTACTACCGTCAGGCTAAATTTCTCATCAGCGCGGGCACAGCCGCCCAGTTCCCCCAGGGCGAAGGCCTTGAAGTCGCCTTCGCCGGGCGCTCGAATGCTGGAAAATCCAGCGCAATCAACGCTCTGTGCGACAATCGCGGGCTCGCCAAGACCAGCAAGACCCCCGGCCGTACCCGCCTGATCAATTTTTTCGCCCTCGATGAAAGCCGCCGCCTGGTGGATTTACCCGGATATGGTTACGCCAAAGTACCCATAACGGTGAAGCAGGAATGGGAAGCGCTGCTGGAAAAATATCTGATGCAGACCCAGCAGTTGCGTGGACTGGTGATCATCATGGATATCCGCCACCCGTACCGGGAATTCGACCAGAAGATGCTCGACTGGTGTCAGCACTATCATCTGCCGGCACACATATTACTCACCAAGGCCGACAAACTCAGCCGTGGTGCCCAGGCGAAAAGCCTGCAGCAGGTGAAAAAAGAACTCAAACTGGCCGGCTATGCGGCCAGCGTGCAGGCTTTTTCCGCCAGCAACCATCAGGGCATGACGCAGCTGGTCGCCACCCTCGATGCCTGGCTGGAACTCAAGCTCTCGGCTGAATAACACAGGCAAAAAAACGCCCGGCCAGAGTGACCGGGCTAAAAATGGAGCCGATTTGGGGAAATCGGCCCCGAAGCGGCTTGCTCAGGGAGGCAAGCAAGCCCGCGCCGGGCTACAGCGCATTCACAACAATCACCAATATCGTGTTTCTTGTTAATACTGATTAAAGACCAACCAGTTAATAATTCAGACGCAACCAGACCAGTGGTCTGTTTCTGACCATTAAAGACCTGATTATTTTCGATAAGGCTGGTTGAATATGCTGATAAAAATAGATTTATCAACTAGTTAAATTAGCTTACGAATGTTGGCTGTGAATAGCCCAGGCTAACTCAATAATGTCGGTAGATTTTCCGCTTGAGAGTTCCACCTCGCACTAAACCGGTGCAGTTCTGAACACTCCAGCAGTGCATTCAAGACCTGAAATCTCCGACAGGACACTAGTGCGCTTCGTCCCAGTTATCGCCGACACCGACATCGACCACCAGTGGTACTCTGAGCTCAGCCGCTGATTCCATGCGCTGCACCAGCAGCGCCGAGAGCGCTTCCACCTGCGCGGCGCTGACTTCGACCACCAGCTCGTCGTGCACCTGCATCACCACCCGGGCATCGAGCTGGCTGGTTTGCAGCGCAGCATCGACCGCGATCATCGCGCGTTTGATGATATCGGCCGCGCTACCCTGCATCGGCGCATTGATCGCGGTACGTTCTGCATACTGACGGTGCTGGGCATTACGGGCATTGATCTCGGGCAAGTACAGGCGCCGTCCGAACACGGTCTCGACATAACCCTGGCTTCGCGCCGCTTCGCGGGTGGCATCCATATAGGCTTTCACCCCCGGATAACGCGCAAAATACAGATCGACATAATCCTGCGCCTCGTAACGGCCGATGTTGAGCTGCTTCGCCAGACCGAACGCTGACATGCCGTAGATCAAACCAAAGTTGATCGCTTTTGCTGCACGCCGCTGTTCGTTTTCAACTTGTTCTAATGGGACTGCGAACACTTCTGCAGCCGTGGCGCGGTGCACATCGATGCCATCGGCAAATGCTTGCAGCAAACTTTTGTCCTGCGAGAGATGCGCCATGATGCGCAATTCGATTTGCGAATAATCGGCAGCGACCAGTTTATATTTTTCCGGCGCAACAAACGCCTGGCGTATACGCCGGCCTTCTTCGCTACGAATCGGAATGTTCTGTAAATTCGGATCGGTCGAAGACAGCCGGCCGGTAGCCGCCACGGTCTGATTATAAGACGTGTGTATACGTCCGGTTTTTTTATCGACCTGTTCTGGTAATTTATCTGTGTAAGTCGATTTGAGTTTACTCAAACTGCGATGTTCGAGAATCAGTTTGGGTAATTCGTATTCTTCCGCCAGGTCCTGCAATACATCTTCCGCAGTGGACAGCTGACCGCCCCTGGTTTTTTTTGTACTCGGTATGCCCTGTTTTTCAAACAGTATCATGCCGAGCTGTTTCGGCGATGCCAGATTAAAACTTTCGCCCGCCACTTCGTAGGCCTGTTTCTGAACTTCGGCCATGCGTTTTGCCAGTTGCTTGCTGTGTTTATGCAGCATGGCGACATCGATCATCACGCCATTGCGCTCGATGCGCTGCAATATCGGCAGCAAGGGTATTTCAATTTCACGATACACCTTTAACAGTGCAGGCTCGGCCCTGAGATCGCTGCTGAGTTTTTCGTGCAGCTGCAAAGTGATGTCAGCGTCTTCTGCCGCGTAAGGCCCTGCCTGTTCGAGATCGATCTGGTTGAAGGTGAGTTGTTTTGCGCCTTTACCGGCGATGTCGACAAAATGTATGGTGTTGTGGCCGAGAATACTCAGCGCCATCGAATCCATATCATGGCGCCTGGTCGAATCCAGCACATACGATTCCAGCATAGTATCTTCGGCGATGCCCTGCATTTTAATGCCGTGGTTTTCCAGCACATGGCAATCGTATTTTAAATTTTGCCCCAGTTTGGCTTTTTTCGGATCTTCCAGTAATGGTTTGAGACTGCCGAGCACGAAGTCTTCTGACAATTGTTCGGGTGCGCCAGGATAGTCGTGGCCAAAAGGCACATAGGCAGCTTCACCGATTTTGACTGCGAACGAAACCCCGACAACACGCGCGATCATATAATCCAGGCTGGTGGTTTCGGTATCAAACGCGAACAGCTTTGCTGTTTCCAGTTTTTTCAGCCAGGCATTAAATATTTTTTCATCGCGCACAGTTTCGTATTTACTTTCCTGTTTTCTGCTCCGGGTTTTTTCTGTAGCACCACCGTCGAGTTCATCCAGCCAGCTGCGAAACTGGAGATCGGTGTACATCTTTTTCAGGGTTTCAGTGTCAGGCTCGGCGATTTTTAAATCTTCGATACTGTTTTCCAGTTCAAGGTCGCATTTGATCGTGGTGAGTTCGCGCGACAGCGGTAACTGGTCGAGAGCGGCGCGCAGGTTTTCTCCGG
>Ga0214472_10003568_pt1 | contig 16438 bp, 10 predicted proteins | sample RVTome_6_FD_207662 | JGI IMG/M metagenome (GOLD analysis project Ga0214472, IMG submission 207662) | Soil microbial communities from uranium-contaminated site in the Upper Colorado River Basin, Wyoming, United States - RVT140D175 | ecosystem: Environmental > Terrestrial > Soil > Contaminated >... | reverse complement strand
CGTTAACCGCGGGTCACATGAGGGCGGGGGCGTGGCGGACATCTCAAGGCTTCTCTCGGCGGGTTCGGGACGATGGTCCCCGGGGCCGGGATTCGCGCTCGCGGGCGCGATCCAGGCCATGCGGGACAGGCGGAGGATCCCCCTGGCGAGAATGCTCGCGATCTCGCGGCGGCGCCGGTCGGGGGTCAGGCGGGAGTCGTCGGGCGATGGCAGCATCGTGGGCCTCCGGGTCGGATGCGCCCACAACGGCCTCCGCTCAGCGGCCGGCACGCTGTCTGGCGGGTGATCGCCCACGCCGGTCCTCCGGCCTTGGGCGGCGATTCTCTCTGCTGTTTACTTACCCGGCCGAAGTTCGAAGCGTCGGGGGGGTGCGGTGGGAAAGGGGTCGTTAACCCAGAGAGGGTCGTTGACCAGAGACTCTGAGAGTTTTCGGGCGGTTGTTCGGGCTGCGGTCGTAACCGTGGGGGTTCCGACCGGACCCCGGTCGCTCTCTCTCGAAACGGAGAACACGGCGGTAGCGCCGGTGCGGCGCGAAACTCTTTGCGGGAGGCGGGTTACGGAGAGGCGCCGGGGATCTCGCTCTCGGGGTTCTCCGTTAACCGGAACGCAGCGGGAAGTTCGCTGCGGAAGAGTGGCTCCTCGGGTAGGACTCGAACCTACAACCTAGCGGTTAACAGCCGCTTGCTCTACCAATTGAGCTACCGAGGATCCCGTGGGGCTGCCGGCCCGCGGGCACGGGCCAGCATGTCGGCAAAGGACCGGAAAGACTAGCGGTTCCGGGCCGCCGGGGTCAAGAAGACGATTCATCCTGAGGCGCGGCGGGATCGATCGTCCAGGGGCGCACCCGGCCGGGTGGAGGGTGAGTCCTTCCCACAACCCATTTCCGAGAACCCGCGAGCCGGAGCTGGCGTCACGGAGCACGCTACCCGTCGCCCCGGTCGCGCAGCGCTCCATCGAACTCGCGCTGCAACGCCGGATAGCGACTGTACATGGCGCGGACGGCGGCCACCCAGTCGGCCGCCGCGGAATCCGGATCCACCGCCGAACATGCCCCCACCAGTAGCGCGGCATGGCCGTAGTGTCGGCGACGCTTGTTCTCGGCCACCCCGGCCAGGCGCTTCTCCGCCGCCTTCCGCATGGCCTCGAGCACGGCCTTGCGGGCTCCCGGGTTCACGGCATCGGCCCCGGCCGCCTCGAGAATCTCGTCGACCCCGGGTGCATCGATGCGCGGCTCGCGGGCCGGGGGGAGCCCCTCCTCGATTTCCTCGAAGACCATCGAGCGGTCGGCGTGGGCACGGAGCCCCGACACGAGTTCGGTGTCGTCCGCGGCCAGGAGCGCGGCAAACACCGGGAAGAGCAGGTGGCCGGGGTGCTCGGGCCCCGACCACCCCAGCCCCGGAGCGGCCGACAGGAGCTTCGCGGCCTGCTGGAAGTCGCCGAGGACCACGTGCAGGAACGCACGCTGGCGATGGACCGCCTCCGGGCAGGTCTTTAGTGCCTTGGCCGCGAACCTCCTGACCGCGGCCCGGCTCCCGGCCGAGCCCAGCCGGCGCCGCAGCCGCAACATCGTCGGAGCTTCCCGCCACGCGCGCTCGAGCCGGACGGGCACGTCCTTGCGCCCAAGCTCCCATGCGGCCAGCGCCGCGCCGTCGAGGAACTCACCCCGCCAGTACTCCCTGTCTGTTACGCTCTCTGCCGCTTCCTCGTAGGCCGAGAGAGCCCCCTCCCAGTCCTTCCCCGCCATGAGCGTGCTGCACCAGGATTGCAGGTCGTCCGCCCGCTTCGTCGAACGCGCGATCCTCTCCAGGCCCTTCGTGCCCTCCGTCCGCTGTACGACCTCCCGGAGCCACCGGTCCTCGTCCGTGTCCCAGTCCCCCCGGCGCTCGCGGGGAACGTCTTTCTCCAGGACGTTCCGCCACCGCTCGAGGAAGTCTGCGAACTCCGGTAAGGGCTCGATGGCCACCCTCTCCATTTCCTGCAGCGGCTTCCAGAAGTGGCCGAGCCCGAGAATCTGCCGCATCGCCTTGTACACTGCATCGGCCCGCCGGGCGGGGGCGGCGGTCATGTACATGGACACGACGTACTGGGCAGCGCAGTCGGCCACCTCGACGCCGAGCACCTCCTCCACCATCTCGTGCTGCCCGAGGTCGATCTCGCACTCGCTCACCGGAGGGAGCAGCGCGTGGAAAATCGTGAACGCGGCGGCATAGTCCCGGTTGAGAAACGCGCTGGAGCCTTCCCGCAGGTGACCGTCGACCACCGGCGGGTCCGCCCACCCGTCGGCCACCGCCGACTCGGCGAAGGAGACGATCTCGGCGACCTTCTTCCTCTGTGGTGGGGACGGCATCCACCCCGAATCCCCCCGAGCCGCGCGATCGATGAGCCGGTTCACCACCCGGGCATGCGCCCGATCGTCGAGTTCGAGCAGAGCGTGCCGGACCGCATCCCGCAGCTCTTCTGCGCTCAGGCCCGAGAGAGCCCCCTCGATGGCCGCCGGGTCGGGCCTTGGTGTGGGCGCGTGTCTTCTCCTCATCGCGGTGGCTCCATCCGGGCGAGAATCCCGGTCACGAAGGACCCGGCCGAAGCATCGGCAGCCAGGAGGTCCGCGATGCGCCGGCGGGTTTCCTCCACCCGGCCCGCGACCCCGGCCGCCTTCATGGTGAACCGGTGGGCCTCCAGAACATCGCCCGCGGTGATCTCGTAGCCGTGGCCGGCCGCGAGCCAACGCAGCGCCGCCATGCCGGCCTCGAGAGCGAACGGGGGATTCTTTTCGTGGAAGTCCCTGGCCGCCCTGGTGAGGGTTTGCGGGGAGGTCGGGGACCGGTGTGCCAGCGCGATGGCCTTGTCGAACAGTTGCGCGTCCTTGGCAGCCGCGAACCACTTGCCCTCCTCACCGGGTGTGTGCTCGACGAGGTCGTCCAGGATCTCCGCGGGCGTCCTGTCCGGATACCTCCGCACGACCGCACGAAACCAGGCCAGGTAGGTCCCGGCCCGGTTGGCCGTCAAGCCGTATCGCCGGTAGGCCTCGTCGGTGCGCCCCGCGGCCAGAAGGGTCTCCTCGCAGGTCCTGGCGATGGACACCGGGCTGTCGTTCATCCTCTGCCGTTTCTCGGCGTAGCGGATCGCATCCTCCGGTCTTCCGATGGCCGCAAGGGCCTTCACCCCGTACTGCCGGTAGTGCCAGATGTCGTACGGCGCCATCTCGAGCAGCTCGAGGATCTCTTCGTGACGCCCGGCGGCGAGCAGCGCGTCCAGGCAGACCGTGGTGCCCGTGAAGAACCCGCGGAGCTCGGGATCCGGACTCCACGCCATCCTGCAGATCCCGATGAGCCTGTCCGCCCAGAGCGATGCGACCTCGGGGGAGGCGCAGAGTTCACCCCAGTGGTCACCGAGCAGCTCGAGGTACGGGATACTGTCCTCCTGGTAGGCGTCCCAGAGCCGCTCCAGCCAGGCATCGCGCTTCTCCGGATCGACCGGAGCCACGGCGATGATGGGGACGAGGGCCTCGATCGCCCGGTTGACCGCGGTGCCGATGGCGCCCGACGAGCTGTCGATACGCTCGATCGCGGGGGAGAGTCTTTCCAGGAACTGGACCGCCCCCTCCGCGGCCTCGACTTCGTCCTGGCGGGCGACCCTCTTGATCTCGGAGACCGCCTCCCGGATGCGTGTGATTGCGGGTTGCGACCGCCAGCCGAACGCGGAACGCCGGAACCGGGTCTTGAACTCCCATCTTCTCGCTTTGGACTTCGCCATGGTCCTCCCCCCCTTTGCCCGCAGGAATCCGCCACCCTGTCCGATGCTCCCGTGTCCCCGGGCGCACGGCCCGCGTGGTGGACCTGATCCTACCTCCTCCCCGCTCCCGCGTACCCCCGTTCCGGCCGCTCCCCCACCGCCCTGCGGTAGCAGAAGTCGAACAGCAGCTCCCACTCCCGCCGCTGCACCATCCGGCAGAGCAGCTCGCTCCGCGACCGTCCCGCCACGCACGCCTCGCAGAGATCCACGAACGCGTACGGATCCCAGACCTCCCCCTCGGCCAGAAACTCGCCCGTTGCATCGTGTTGGACATCGGCGGCAACGGCCCGCGCCAGCGCGGCCAGGGGGCGGTAGACAGGATGCGGCCCCACCTTGCGGAACCAGAACTTGGCGTTGCCGTGGTCGCCCTCCCGCCGGTGGAGAAAACCGTGCCAGTACGCTCCCTCCCGCGTGTTCAGCTCCTGCGCGACCGCGTGCGCCTCGTCCAGGAAGTCGAACAGGAGCCAAAGCCCCGCCCGCGCCGCCGTCGCCATGTCGCGATCCACCACCTCCCGCGGCGCGCACAGAACCGCCCCGGCCAGCGCCTCGAGGTCCCCGCGGCGGGCCTCCCGCGGCTTCCCCGGACCCAGGGCAAGCGGCGGATCCCCCCGCAGCAGCGCGCGCACGGGACCCGCATACCGGGTCGGATCGTACTCGAACAACTCCATCCGACCATCCTACAACAAGATAAGTCCGCCGATGCGCCCCCGGCACTTTTTGCTTGATACCTAGGCTCCCTATGCCTAAGATCCCTAGGCATGACGGCGACATCCCTTCGCGACCAAGACTACTGGAACAAGCTCATCGCCAAGAGCGCGACCCGCTTCTTCCTCCTCGCCTGTCTGGCGCGGAAGTCGATGCACGGGTACGAGCTGTCCCGGGCCATCGCCGACGACTGCAACCAGTGCTGCACCCCGACCGACGCCATGATCTACCCCACCATCAAGGAGCTGTCCGAAGCCGGTCTCATTGTCTGTCACGAGGAAGTCGAGAGCGGCCGGCGCCGCAAGGTCTGTTCACTCACCGGCCCCGGCCGGGAGGCCTATCGCGCCGCGGCCGCAGCCTGGGCTCGCGTCCTCCCCGCCCTCGACGAGGCGGTGGCCGGAGCCGGCTCGTCACCAACGTCCCCATCATCGAAACTTACGGAGAACCCATGAACGCTCATTCCAAGGAAGCGATTCGCGAGGCGGTCACCAAGCACTACGGCACCTTCGCCCGCAAGCAGCTCGAGGCCGGCGGGGTCGAAGGCGCGGCCGAAGGCGGGGCCGAAGGCGGGGTCGAAGGCGCGGCCGAAAGCGCCGCCGGGAAAGCCGGCAAAGCCGCCGCCTGCTGTGGCCCCGACACCGACGCTGCCACCGGCACGCAGGTCCACCAGGCCGAGGCCGCCTGCTGTGGCCCCGACACCGGCGCCGCGACCGGCACGCAGGTCCACCAGGCCGAGGCCGCCTGCTGCGGCCCCGACACCGGCGCCGCCACCGGCACGCAGGTCCACCAGGCCGAGGCCGCCTGCTGCGGCCCCGACACCGACGCTGCCACCGCCCAGGCCTGGGCCGACCGCCTCTACGACGACAAGGACCTCGGCGACATCGACGGCGCCATCGCCGATCTCACCCTCGGCTGCGGCAACCCCATCGCCATCGCCGAGCTGAACCCCGGCGAGACCGTCCTCGATCTGGGCAGCGGCGCCGGTCTCGACTGCTTCCTCGCCTCGCGCCAGGTCGGCGCCGGGGGCAAGGTGATCGGGGTGGACATGACCGACAGTATGCTCGAGCTTGCCGCGAGAAACCTGGAGAAGGTCGGCGCGCGCAACGTCGAGTTCCGCCGGGGCTACCTGGAGGACCTGCCCGTCGCCTCCGACGCCGTCGACGTGATCATCTCCAACTGCGTGATCAACCTGTCCTTCGACAAGGGGGCGGTGCTCTCCGAGACGTTCCGCGTGCTGCGTCCGGGTGGGCGCGTCCGCGTCTCCGACATCGTCTGGCTGCGCGAGCCCACGGCCGGGGAGCAAAGCGATCTCGCGTCCTGGGCGGGGTGCGTGGCCGGCGCCCTCACCGTGGCGGACTTCACGAACAAGCTCGAGGAGGCCGGGTTCACCGGCATCGAGATCACACCGGCAACGCCGGAGAACCCGCAGGGCTTCTCGAGCGCCTCGATCTCGGCCCGCAAGCCCTGGTGACGATTCCCGGCTCCCGGGGGGCGGCGCGCATGCGCCCGACCCCCGGAGGGCGGCCGCCTGCGTCCCCCCCCCCTGCCTCACACCGAACGAGAACCTAGCGGGCCCCGGGAACCGGAATCACCCCGCCCGCGGACCCGGCGCTCAGCGGATGCACCGACCCCTGGGCCGGATCGGGGCCGCCCGCGCAGTTCCCGGCCACGGTGTAGGCCGGGGGGTCCTCCACCGCATCCTGGGAGCGGTCCGGGGGCACCGTCACCCGCACCTCAGCCGTCCCCACGTTGCCGGCGGCGTCCTCCACGGCCAGAGTGACCACGTACACCCTGCCGTTCCCGCCCCCCTGTCGCTCGGCCCGCAGGTCCACCGCCTCGCACGAGTCATGGATGACGATGTCGTCGACTGTCGCCCCGTCCCCGGTATCGTCGTCCGGCTCGTCGCTGCTCGCGCTCATGATCCACGCGTCGGCGGGCGACAGATCGGGATCACCCTCGTCGCGGACCGCCTCCACGAGGTCCGCGGCCGCGAACGTCTCGTACATGTGGTTGGGCGGCCAGAGGACCACACCCTCTCCCACCGCGATGTCCGGCGGGATCGAGTCGGGCGGAGCGAGCACGTGGATCCGGACCGGGACGGACTCCGACAAGTTGTCGTTCTCGTCCCGGCACCGGTAGGTGAACTCGTCGGTCCCGACGAACCCCGGGTCCGGCACGTAGGAGAACGCACCGCTCGTCAAGATGGAGGTCAGCGTCCCGTTCGACGGGCCGGTGAAACTCGAGTTGATGACCACGTCCCCGTCCGGATCCACGTCGTTTCCGATCAAGCCCGGCGCGGACACCGCCAGCGCCACCCCTTCCGGGGTGGCGTACTCGTCGGGCGCGCCGATGGGCGCCCGGTTGAAGGCGGGAACCACCTCGATCGTGACCGTGACGGACTCCGACAAGTTGTCGTTCTCGTCCCGGCACCGGTAGGTGAACTCGTCGGTCCCGACGAACCCCGAGTCCGGCACGTAGGAGAACGCACCGCTCGTCAAGATGGAAGTCAGCGTCCCGTTCGACGGGCCCGTGAAGCTCGAGTTGATAACCATGTCTCCGTTGGGATCCACGTCGTTTCCGATCAGCCCCGGCGCGGACACCGCCAGCGGCGTCCCTTCCGACACCACGTAGGCGTCGGGTACCGCGAGAGGGGCCTCCCCGCCGGGGGGGAACACGGTAATGGAGGCCGTGGCGGACTCCGACAAGTTGTCGTTCTCGTCCCGGCACCGGTAGGTGAACTCGTCGGTCCCGACGAACCCCGGGTCCGGCGCGTAGGAGAACGCACCGCTCGTCAAGATGGAGGTCAGCGTCCCATTCGACGGGGCCGTGAAACTCGAGTTGATGACCACGTCTCCGTCCGGGTCCACGTCGTTTCCGATCAGCCCCGGCGCGGACACCGCCAGCGCCACCCCTTCCGGGGTGGCGTAGGCGTCGGGTGCGGCGAGGGGCGGACGGTTGAAGGCGGGAACCACCTCGATCGTCACCGTGGCGAACTCGGACAAGTTGCCGTCCCCGTCCCGGCACCGGTAGGTGAACCGGTCGGTTCCGGTGAACCCGGGGGGCGGTTCATAGGAGAACGCCCCGCTCGTCAGGATCGACGTAAGCGTGCCGCTGTCCGGCTGCGTGAAGCTCGCGGCGACGATCAAGTCCCCTTCCGGGTCGATGTCGTTTCCGATCAGCCCCGGCGCGGACACCTCCAGCGGCGTCCCTTCCGACACCACGTAGTGGTCGGGGACGGCCACCGGCGTCCCGGGTGCCAGGAACACGGGGCCGGCGCCCGCGGGTCGCGCGCCCGTGCGCGGCGCGGCGGATTCTGGCTCGGTGACGCGTTCGCAGGCGGGGAGCAGGAGAAGGGCCAAGGTGATAACGGCGGTCCAGCGGCTCAGCATGCGGCACCTCCTTGATGCATTTCAGGAAGCAGGGACTCGGGCGACGCAGCACCGGAAAGAGCGAACCATAGCCCCTTCCGAGACGTGATACAAGCGGGGATTCCCCCCAATGCCCGGCCGTCCCACCTACCGGGCCTTCAACTCCTCCACCCAGTTCACCACCACCGTGATCGGCTCCTGCTCGCTCTCGGTCTTGGGGGCCAGGAGCAAAAACCGCTCGCCATCCGCGGTTACCTCGTAGCGGTCCGAGTCGAAGGCGGTGAGACTCACGTTGGCCCGGAACATCGGGCGCGGGACGCCCGCCTGGAGGGTGGCCTCGGTGGTGAGATCGACGGCCATCACCTCCAGGGAGGAGCTCAGGTAATAGAGCGTGTTGCCGTCCTCGCTCCAGCGCGGTGACGCGCCTCCCCGGGTGGAGATCTGCCACTTGCCCGAGGCCTCCGGGAACGCCTGCACGTAGACCTCCCACTGCCCCGATTCCAGCGACGAGTACGCCACCCATGCGCCGTCCGGGGAGAACTGCCCGTGATGTTCGTGGAACTCCGTGCTCGCGATGGAGACGACCTCACCGCTGCCGTCGGCATTCACGGCGGAGAGATCGAGTCGCGTCCCCGAGTTGAAGGACACCACGAGAATCCAGCGCCCGTCCCGGGACCAGTCCGAGACGAAGTCCACCCCCGGCGAGTCGTAGAACGGTTCCGTCTTTCCCGCCCCGCTGGACTGCTTGATGAACAGGCTGCGGCCGCCTTCCCCCACGTTCGAGCTGTACACGATCCGGTCCCCGGACGGAGACCACACCGGAGACCCGTCGTCGGGTTCCTCGAAGGTGAACCGGCTCGTCGTGCCGCGGCGAAGATCGATGGTCCAGACGTCGGAGTTTCCGGAGCGCTCGTCCTCCTGCGACATGGCCAGACGGGCGCCGTCGAAGGACAGGCTGAACCCCGGACCGTAGCTCGCGGTCGGGCCCAGAGGCTCGATCTCCCGCCCCGTCCGGTCGACCCACACGAAGCGGTACTGGTCGCTCTCGGCGCTTCTCCAGTAGGTGAGGATGCCGTTCTGCGACCCCGAGAAGCGCGCCTGGAAGTTGGCGCCACCGTAGGACACCTCCTCGGCCAGGGGAACCGGGTCGCCGGTGAACTCCATGGCATTGGCGTCGAAGGGCTGGGCGAGGAGGGTCCCCTCACGGACGAACAGCAGGTATCCGGGCGGGACGTACTCGAACCGGGAGTCCACCTTCCCGATCACCTTGCTCTCCTTCGAGCCGAGGATTGCCCCCTTGAGCACCGTCTCCTGGTTCACGCTCCCGAAGGCGAGGAACAGGAACCGTTTCCCGTCGGGCAGGAAGTAGGGCCAGGCGTTGCCGGTCTCGCCGCGCGAACGGTCGATGAACGCGGCGGGCACGGGCACGCCGCCCCCGGCGGGGATGCTCTGGAGCGAGTCGGTGGCGGTCATGTCGAAGAGGATGACGTCGTTGTTGCCCCAACTGCCGTCGGCGCCCCCCGGCGCCTCCCCGATGGTCTGGGGCGGCGCCCCGGACACGCTCACCTTTTTGAGCTTTCCGGAGTTGTTGAAGTAGGCAAGGAACCGGCTGTCCGGCGACCAGAACGGGCGCTGGGCGTCCTCGGTGCCGGGGAGCGAAGCCGGCTCGAGCGCATCCATGCGCTGGACCCAGATGCGCGTGGTCCCCGTGGAGTCCGCGGCCAGATAGGCGATGTACTTTCCGTCGGGCGAGATCTTCGGGCTCGCGTCCAGGCCGATCCCCGGCGGGACCGGGACCTGGTAGCGAAGCACCCGGGGCGCCTCCGGCTGGGGTCGCGTCAGGAGGAACACCACGGCCAGGGCGGCGGCGGCCAGCCCGAAGGCCCCGGCCGCGATCCAGGCCGTCCGCTCGCGGCGGTGCCGCCGCGACGCCACGGACTTGGGCAGCCCCACCTGGGAGCCGCCCTCGGCGATCCACTTGAGCTGCAACGCCACGTCGTGGGCGGTCTGCCAGCGGTCCTCGGGGTCCTTCTCCAGACACGTCTTCACCACCCGGTCCAGCGCGGGCGGGGTCATGGACTGGATCGTGGAGATCGGCGCCGGCTCCGACGACATGATGGCCGCGATCAGGCTGGCCTGGCTCTGCCCTTCGAAGGCGCGCTTCCCGGTCGCCATCTCGTAGAGCACGGCGCCGAGAGCGAAGATGTCGCTCCTCACGTCGGCCTCCTGGCCCTCGAGCTGCTCGGGAGACATGTACTGGTACGTGCCGAGGATCGTCCCCTGGGTGGTGAGCGGCTCCGAACCGGGCTGCACGGTGGGCAAGCTCGTCAACGACGAGTCCGTGGCCGCCGCGCCCGACGCCGCCACCTTGGCCAGTCCGAAGTCCAACAGCTTCACCCCCGACCGGGTGATCATCACGTTGCCGGGTTTGAGATCCCGGTGCACGACCCCCGCCTTGTGCGCCGCCTCGAGGGCCTCGGTGATCTGCTGTCCGTACTTGAGCACGTCGTTCAGCGGCATGGATCCCTGGGCCAGGAGCTTGGAGAGGTTCTGCCCCTCGATGTGCTCCATGACCAGGAAGTCCACCCCCTCCTCGTGGCCGATGTCGAAGAGCGAGCAGATGTGGGGGTGCTGGAGGCTGGAGATGGTCTTGGCCTCGCGCTCGAAGCGCTGGCGCAGCTCGGGGTTCCCGGAGAGGTGCGACGAGAGGATCTTGACCGCGACATCGCGGTCGAGGCGGGTGTCCCGGGCGCGGTAGACCTCGCCCATGCCTCCCGCCCCGATGGGCTCTTCGATACGGTACGGGCCTAAAGTGGTACCGGGTTCCAGCGGCATGGGGGGCTCCTGGCGGTTGAGGTGGGCGGACAGGACTTTACTCGATTCCAGGGGGTTGCTCCACGGGAATGTCGGGGCGGGCGGGGGGTTCCCCGCGCGGGGAACCCTGGTAGCATGGCCCCATGCAGCTCCAGTTCCACGGCGCCGCCCGCGGCGTCACCGGGTCCCGCCATCTTCTCACCGTGGGCGGCAAACGCATTCTCCTCGACTGCGGCCTCTTCCAGGGCAAGCGCCGGGACTCGGACCGGCTCAACCGCAAGTTCGGGTTCGATCCCTCGGAGATCGACGCGGTGGTCCTGAGCCACGCCCACATCGACCACAGCGGGGCCCTCCCCGCCCTGGTGCGAAATGGATTCGAGGGCACCATCCACGCCACCCTCGCCACCGCCGATCTGTTGACCTTCATGCTCCGCGACAGCGCCAAGATCCAGGAGAGCGACGTCGAGTACCTCAACCGCCACCGCAAGAAGAACGAGAAACCGGTGGAGCCCCTCTACACCATGGAGGACGCCCAGCGCACCCTGGCCCTGGTCGAGGGGCACCGCTATCACCGGCGCATCCCCATCGTCTCCGGGATCGAGGCCAGCTTCTACGACGCGGGGCACATCCTCGGGTCGGCGATCGTCAAGCTCCACCTCGTGGGGGACGACCAGAAGAAGACCCTGGTGTTCAGCGGGGATCTGGGGCGCAAGAACATCCCCATCCTCCGCGATCCCGAGACGCCCTCCGAGGCCGACGCCCTCATCATCGAGAGCACCTACGGCGACCGGGAACACGACCCGATCGAAAAGGCCGATGCCAAGCTCGCCGACATCATCAACCGGATCACCAACCGAAAGGGGAAGCTCTTGATCCCCGCGTTCGCGGTGGGCCGCACCCAGGAGCTGGTCTACTCCATCTCCCGGCTGATTCGAAGCGGCACGATCAGCGACTGCTGCGTCTACGTGGACAGCCCCCTCGCCGTCAACGTGACCGACGTGTTCGCGCGTCATCCCGAGACCTACGACGACGAGATCCGCAGGGTCTTTCGCGAGACCGGCGACCCCTTCGGGTTCGATCTGCTGGAGTACGTGCGGAGCGTGGACGAGAGCAAGGCGCTGAACGGCCGCGAGGGCCCGCTGATCATCATCTCGGCCAGCGGGATGATGGAGGGCGGCCGCATCCTCCACCATGCGCGCAACACCATCGAGGATCCCCGCAACTGCATCCTCTTCGTGGGCTACCAGGCCGAACACACCCTGGGCCGCCGCATCCTCGAAGGCGCCGACACCGCGCGGATCTTCGGCCGCGAGCACCCGGTGAAGGCCGAGGTGCAGCGTCTGAACGAGTTCTCCGCCCACGCCGACCGCAACGAGCTGATGGCGTGGGTGCGCGGGTTCAAGAGCGGCCCCCACCGCGCGTTCGTGGTCCACGGGGAGGAGGACCAGAGCCTCCCCTTCGCAGACCGGCTGCGCCGGGACGCGGGGATCAAGGACGTCATCGTGCCCCGGTTGCATCAGACGGAAGCGGTGTAGACCGCTCTCCCGGATTGCCGGAACCTATTCTATAGCAAACGGTTACGTCATTCGGACACGCGCTGCTACGAAACACGTCCGATCTTGTGACCTTTTTTGTGTCGATTTCTTTGCGCGGTTCCGGATAATCGGGCGGGCCGGGGGCGCCCGAAGGAGCCGGCCTTCCCCGGCGACCGGAATACCACCACAGGAGGGTTCTCTCATGCGCTGGGCTTGCCTCGCCGTTCTCTCGCTCGCCGTGGCCGCCGCCTCGGTCGGATGCAGTGAAGACGACCCCATGCGGCCGTCCGTGTTCCCCACCGCCGATGAGTTCTCCCACGAGGTCGCCTCGTCCTGGGCTGCGCTCTATCTCGAGCTTTGCCAGAACACCCCCGGCTACAGCCCGCCCGTCGTGTCGCGGGCGCTGGGGTACTCGGGCGTGACCCTCTACGAGACGGTGGTGCCCGGGATGCCCGGCTACCAGACCCTGGCCGGCCAGCTCAACGGGCTCGGGGCCCTGCCCGCCCCCGACCACGGGACCGAATACCACTGGCCGGCGGCGGCCAACGCCGCCCTGGAGCGGATCACCGAACTCCTTTTCCCCGGTGCTTCGGAGGCCCACAGGGACAGCATCGCGCAGCTCGCCGCCGACTTCCACGAGTCCTTCCACGGAGAGGTGAGCGAGGACGTGATCGAGCGGAGCGAGGCCTGGGGAGTCGAGGTGGCCGACGCCGTCTACAACTGGTCGATCACGGACGGGGGCCACGGCGGCCACACCGGAAACTTCCCCGCCGACTACGTGGCCCCGGCCGGACCCGGGCTCTGGGTGCCCACCCCGCAACTGAACGGCAGCGATCCCCAGCCCATCCCCCTGCAGCCGTACTGGGGCGAGAACCGCCCCTTCGTGCTGCCCGCGGGCGGGAACCCAAACGAGGACTGCCACCCGGGGTACTTCCCCGACTACTCGACCGACCCCTCGTCGGACTTCTACGAGGAGGCGGTCGAGGTCTACACCACGGTCAACAACATCACCGCGGAGCAGGAGGAGATCGCACTGTTCTGGGCCGACGACCCCGGCGCCACGGCCACGCCTCCGGGGCATTCTTGCGCCGTACTGAACCAGGTCCTCGAGGCGGAGGACGCCTCGCTGGCCCTGGCCGCCGAGGCCTACGCCAAGGTGGGGATCGCGGTCGCCGACGCGTTCATCGCCTGCTGGCACACCAAGTACGAGACCAACCTCCTCCGGCCCATCACGTACATCCGCGAGAACTTCGCAGGGGCGGAGGACTGGATGACCTTCGTGAACACGCCCCCCTTCCCCGAGTACACCTCGGGGCACTCGGTGCAGTCGGGGGCGGCGTTTCAGGTGATGACCGATCTGTTCGGCGAGAACTACGCGTACACCGACCGGTTCCATCTCAACCGGGCGGGGACGGAGCGGTCCTTCGCCTCCTTCAGCGCGGCCGCGGACGAAGCGGCGATCTCCCGGCTCTACGGCGGTATCCACTATCGCTCGGCGATCGCGCTCGGGGTGGAACAGGGCCAGTGCATCGGGAACCAGGTGAGCGCCCTGGCGTTCCAGGCGGTGCCGTGAGCACGGCCGCGGTCCAGCCGCGGGTTCGCGTCACCGCCCTCCCCTACCGCGCCAGGGTCATGCGTACCGTGGCCGTGGTCTCCGCCGTGGTGAGGCGGGCGAAGTAGACGCCAGGCGCCACGCGGCGGCCCGTGGCCTCGCGACCGTCCCAAACCACCGAGTGGTTCCCCGCGGGGAGCGGTCCGTCCTGGAGGACGGCGACGAGGCCCCCCGCCACATCGAACACTCGCACCGTGGCGCGTCCGGCCGCCGCGAGCGCGAAGGGAATCGTGGTGGAGGCGCCGAAGGGGTTGGGAGAGTTCCGCAGTAACTGCGCCCCCGGCGCGCCGTCCGCGATTCCCGAGACGTGTTCGTAGGTCACGTCCAAGAACGGCGCGGAGGTGCCCATGTACTCGCCGAGGGTGGGTAGGCCGTAGTCCACCGGCGACCCCGCGTCGCCCGTCTCGAGGTCGACGTGGTTCGCGGTGCCGGCGGTCGCGGCCGGGAACCACAGGCGGAGTTGCGTGGTGCCCTGGTCGTCGATGGCCGCGAGCCCGGCGGGCAGCAGCTCCAGCCGCACCGCGTAGCCGTTGGCCCGGGCCGAGCCCCAGACGTCCGCGGCATCGTCCGCATCGGCGGGGGCGGTGAGATCCGACGCCTCCACCCCCGGCGCGCCGAACGAGCCCGCCACATCCACGCGCGGCATGCCCAGGGAGCCGGACAGAAACGGGCTCGTCCCGGCCGCGCCCTTGCGGTGCAGGTACACGCTCGCCGCGGTGATGGTGGCGCCATCGGGGATGCTCGAGGTGTCGAAGCTCAGGATCCCCGCGACGGGGCCCGTGGTGTCGCGGCCCGCGCGCACGGCGCCGGTCGCGGTGAGGGTCCCGTTGGTCCACCCATCGCTCCCGGCCCCCTCGGAGAAGAAGCTCTCGCTCAGCGTGCCCCGGAACTCGGGGAAGAACGTGGTCTGGGTCTGGTTGGTGATCTTGTACTGGTATCCCTCGTAGTCGAGGTGGATGGGATCGGCGTCGACGCCGGGGTTGCGGAAGTTCGACCGCAAGGTCGGGCGCGCGGGGTTGCCGCCGGGGAACGGCGTGTAGTCGGGCGGCGTCTGCCCGGGATGCGGGAGCACGCCGGGGCCGGACTGTCCGTCCCCGTAGTAGTGGTGCATAAGCCCGACGGCGTGGTCGAAGAGCACCCGCGGGCCGGCGTTGGTCCAGTCGATCCGCTGCCCCTCCACGATGACCATCATGCCGTTCAACTCCTGGTCGGTGATGAGGTCGTTGTCGGGGTCGCGGCTCAGGTCCTCGCGCTTGGGGCAGGCGTAGAGGAAGCACCAGAAGCCGACGTTGAAGTTCGGGTAGTCGTAGCTCGCAAGCATGACGCGGATGCCGGGGCGGACGGCGAGGGCGGCGTCGATGATGGTGAAGGTGTCGTCCTCGATCTGCGCGAAGAGGGCCGCCTCGGATCCGGCGACGTCGAGGTCCATGTCCTTGTACCACCCGCCGTCGGACTTCCCGGCGAGGACGTCGTTCCCGCCGATGCTCAGCATCACGAGATCGATGGTGGGGTTGGCCTGGAGGGCGGCCGTCATGTTGGCGATGTACGGGTAGTCGGCGGTGTCCACCCACTGCCGGGCCTCGCTCCCGCTCACCGCGTAGGCCGAACCGGTGTACCCGGGACCGGGGTCGGAGTCCAGGGACTGGCTCAACGCCTGTTTGTCCTGGTGGCCGAACTTGTCGAATACGTCGTTGTGGGAGCCGTCGTCCCACATGTACTGGGCCCAGCTGTCCCCGGCGATCAGCACGCGGGGTGCGGCCTCGTCGACGTTGAGGGGGACGGCCCCGGGTTTTACGTCGGGGACGAAGGGGCGGCGGTCGCGGAGAACGTCGAAGTCCTGGGCGGCGGCCGGTGCGGGAAGCCCCGCGGAAAGCAACTGCGCGACCAGGAGCAAGGCGATGGACAAGGCGAGGAAGCGTGGCATGGGGGCCTCGGGTGGAAGCGTGTCCAGGGACGCGGTGACCCGGGAATGGTAGCGGAAACCATGCGGTATTCGAAGTTCCCATCGGGTCGCAGCGCGGCCTCCTTCTTCACGCCCAGCGATCTTCCCGGCTTCGTTCGCGGACCGGCCGGAAGCGGTCTTCTCCCGGGCAATGTGGGGGGTTTCCCCGGGTGTTGGGAGTTGCCCGAATCCGTTGTGTTTCCATCACTTACAATCCTGATTGTCGCACTCTTTTTCTCAGGGCCGGGATTCCCCGGGCAACTCCCCGAACCCGTTCCGTGTGCTGACGGCGTTCGAGCACGAGTTGGTCGCTCCGGGAGAGGCCTCGGTGCCTCGGTGCGCCTGTTCGACGCTTCCGTGCGCCTGGTCCGTGAGCTGGACGGGGGCTGGCGGGCGGGAAGCCACCGCCCCGCGCGCCGCCGCCCTTTCCTGTGTCCGATTCGGCCGAAATGCGGTACTCCTATGTCCTCGCATTCGTCCCGGGGCAGCCTCGCGCCGGGGCCGGAGGAGGCCCTATGAAGTGGCTGCTTCGGATCGTGATCGCGGTGGCCCTGCTGATCGCGGCGGTGCTCGTGATCGGGTTGCTGATTCCCCGGGAGCACTCGGTGACGCGCAGCATCCATCTGGACCAGCCCGCGGAGGCGGTCTGGGCGGCCATCACCGAGTACGC
>Ga0214472_10003567_pt1 | contig 16444 bp, 13 predicted proteins | sample RVTome_6_FD_207662 | JGI IMG/M metagenome (GOLD analysis project Ga0214472, IMG submission 207662) | Soil microbial communities from uranium-contaminated site in the Upper Colorado River Basin, Wyoming, United States - RVT140D175 | ecosystem: Environmental > Terrestrial > Soil > Contaminated >... | reverse complement strand
GGTTGCCATACTGCTTGCTAATACCAGTAATTTCAATAGCCGTTGTCATAACGATTCATAAAAACTTCCGCATTAAATGAGTAACTCTGTTAAAAAGCATTAATATCAGTAGTAATAAAATATTTCACACTGTATGGTCTGGACTCGGTTTCGCAACCGTATGCAGCAGGGAAGCTGCATACGAGCCTACATGGATGTATTCACGGCGTGTTGCGGAAATCGAGTCCAGGCCATGCCTCAAAAAATACGTCTCTTGAAAATTATGTTCAATATAGGTAACGATGTTCATCTCCGTTTTAGTGAGACTGCTGAGGTTAAAAAAGTGATATTCTACATTATCATGAAAATCAGGAAACAATCGTCAATTAATCAATTCGCATAAACCTGTTTGCTATGAACCATCCCGGCAACGCCAGTTATATAGGTATTGATCTCGGCACCAGCGGTTGCCGCGCCGTGGCAATCGATATAAATGGCGCCGTCGTTGCATCAAGCATGGAAGTCATGCCGGCATCTGTCCGATATAATGCTCGTAGCGAGCAGCAACCGCGGTATTGGTGGGATGCCGTGCGCCATGTTTTATCCGGTATACTTGAACAAATTCCTGCAAAAAACGTCAGCGCCATCGCCATTGATGGCACGTCCGGCACAGTATTCTTGATAGATGATCATGGCAATCCACTCGGACCGGCATTGATGTATGACGATGCCAGATCTCAAGCTGAAGCCGCACATATTGCTACTGTCGCTCCTGACACGAGCGCGGCCCACGGTCCCACCTCTGGTCTTGCAAAACTGCTTTATCTGCAACAACAGCCTTTTGCACATGCGGCCAAACATGTGGTTCATCAGGCTGATTGGGTTGGCGGCCAATTGTGTGGCCATTTTGGCACCAGCGATGAAAACAACTGCCTGAAACTCGGTTATGATGTAGTTCACCGGCGCTGGCCGGAATGGTTTACAACGCTCAAGGTACGCACGGAATTATTGCCCAAAGTCGTCGCCGCGGGTACTGCTATCGGGACAATCGACAACACCATCGGCAATCAATTCGAACTCCATCCCGGCACTCAAATCGTTGCGGGCACTACCGACGGTGTGGCGGCGTTTCTTGCCACGGGTGCAAATACGATTGGCGACGGTGTCACATCGCTGGGGTCTACGCTGGTCCTGAAGATATTGTCAGAAAACCCCGTATTTTCGCCACAACACGGCGTATACAGCCATCGTTTTGGCAATCAATGGTTGGCCGGCGGCGCCTCAAACAGTGGCGGTAAGGTATTATTACACTATTTCACGCAGCCACAACTCGATCGTATGACGCCGCTTTTACGGCCCAAGCAACCTACCGGTCTTGATTATTATCCGTTATCGTCGCGGGGTGAACGCTTCCCCTTAAACGATCCTGCAATGATGCCGCGCTTATCGCCCCGTCCACAGAATGATGTGGTATTTTTTCAGGGAATACTCGAAGGTATCGCCCGCATTGAAGCAGATGGCTATCGATTACTGGCCGACCTTGGCGCACCCTACCCCGTAAGTATCCGTAGCGTGGGTGGAGGCGCGCGCAATCAGGCATGGACAAAAATTCGCGAGAACCTACTTAAGGCGCCAATGCTAAACGCGGTTCATGACCAAGCCGCCTACGGCACGGCGCTTCTTGCGCTGCAGGCCTGCCGCAAGGCACATCCGGGCGGAAAGTCCCGATGATTCGGCAATTATTTAACGGCGCATTATATGTCTTTAGAGGTTTAAAGCTTTTATTCAAGCCTGGTATCCGGCTTTTCATTATTCTGCCGCTGATAATAAACTTCATGCTATTCAGTGTGTTTATTTGGTTGGGAATCACCTATTTCAGTGAACTAATAAATGAATATCTGCCGCGCCTGCCACAATATCTGCAATGGCTGGAATGGTTGCTCTGGCCACTGTTTATTGTGAGCTTTGTGTTGATCGGTTTTTATTGTTGCCTGTTGCTGGCCAATCTGTTTGCAGCGCCTTTCAATGGCATGCTGGCCGAAGCCGTGGAAAACCATATTACACCTGGCACATCAACATCCTCCGACAACTGCTTGACTATTATAAAACAGCTTGTACCGGCCTTGATAAATGAGGTACACAAATTGGGATACTTCTGTCTACGGGCGTTGCCATTACTCTTACTATTCATCATTCCCGGCGTCAACATCATCGCGCCCGTGTTATGGATCATCTTCAGCGCCTGGCTGCTTGCATTGGAATTTGCCGATTATCCTATGTCAAATCATGGTATCTTATTTAACGATTTACGTATCAAACTTAAAGAAAAGAGATTTATTGCGCTGGGTTTAGGTGGGACGGTATTGCTGCTGACGATTGTCCCGGTCATTAATTTCTTTGTTATGCCGATCGCCGTTGCCGGCGCAACAGTGATGTATGTCGAAGAATGGAAAAAAACATAGTTAATTTTAACTAAATATTATGGATCTTTGGCATCAACTTATCCTGGCCCTGTTACAGGGACTGACCGAATTTTTACCTATATCAAGCTCGGCCCATCTAATACTGTTGCCCAAATTGGCGGGCTGGACAGATCAAGGTCTGGCGTTCGATATCGCCGTCCATGTCGGGACATTAAGCGCCGTCGTCGTCTATTTTCGTCATGAATTGGCCCTTATGTCACATGATTGGGCGCAATCACTTGTATCCCGCCGTCATACGGCTGAAAGCCGCCTGGCATGGGGAGTATTGTTAGGCACCATACCCGTTGGATTGTGTGGGTTATTGCTTAAGGATATCGTAGAAACATCGCTGCGTTCACCCCTCGTCATTGCTCTTGCCACAATCGGATTTGGCCTATTACTGTGGTGGGCAGATCATCGCGGCGCGCGCAAGCGTGATGAACACAGTCTTAGCATAAGCGATATATTGATCATCGGCATCGCACAGGCCGTTGCCTTGATTCCGGGTACTTCGCGTTCAGGCATCACGATCACCGCCGGGTTAATGCTTGGCCTGACGCGCCCCGCCGCTGCGCGTTTTTCCTTTCTGCTTTCGATCCCGGTGATCGTACTGGCGGGTCTGTTGGAATCCGTAAGTTTGATCAAGGATGACACCGTTGTCGAGTGGAATACCTTGATAGTAGGCGCAGTTGCATCGGGTATCAGCGCTTATCTTTGCATCCACTTTTTTATTAAATTGCTCGATAGAATAGGCATGCTGCCCTTTGTCATCTATCGAATCTTGTTAGGCGTCATATTGCTCATCATCTTCTGAATATATGCGCAATGATATTATTGACAAACTCCCTAAGGGATCCCTGATTTATTCAGAGCTTCCCCAAGTATTTTTCCAGGCGCGCGACCCCCGTTTTTAAATTGTCCATGGACGTTGTATAGGCAAAGCGCACATGTCGATCAGGTAAATAACCGCCAAAATCACGCCCCGGCGTGATGGCAACACCGGCCTTATCCAGCATATCAAGACTGAAGGCATAACTGTCATCAGTGAAGCGGCCGCATCCTGCATACAGATAGAAAGCGCCCTGTGGTGTTACCGGAATTTCAAAACCCATTGTCCTTAGAGCCGGCAACAGATAATTGCGCCTCTCCATGTATTCCCGGCGCCGGTTCTCAAGTATTTCCATGGTTTCAGGCGCAAAAGCCTCTGTAGCCGCGTATTGCGCCAATGTCGGCGCCGCAAGAAAGATGTTTTGCGCCAATTTATCGATGGACTGGATGTAGGGTTTGGGCGCGACTAACCAGCCAATGCGCCATCCGGTCATACCGAAGAATTTTGAAAAACTGTTTATGACAAACACATCATCGGAATATGTTAAAACAGTTTTTGCTTTCCCTTCGTAGACCAGGCCATGATAGATTTCATCGACGATCAGGCTCCCGCCATGCCAGTGTACACAGGCAATAATATCCTGCAACTCCTTATCGCCGACCAGCATACCTGTAGGGTTTGATGGCGTTGCCAGCAAAACTGCGGTCGTATGTTGCGTCCAGTGTGACTCGATATGGGCTGCCGTTAGTTGATAACCCGACGAGGCATCGACCGGAATACTCACCGCTTGACCTTCATACAAGCGCACAAAATGGCGGTTACACGGATAACCCGGATCGGCCATCAATACCTGGTCTTTCGGGTTTACCAACGTCCCCAATACCAACATAAGCGCCCCTGATGCACCCGGTGTAACAACGATTTGGTCAGGCTGCGCTTCAACGTCATGATACTGTTTATAGAATGACGCGATACCCCGGCGCAGTTCCGGCAACCCTAATGCGGGGGTATAATGTGTAAAACCTGATTCCAACGCCCTAATACCGGCATCGATAACCGGCTGTGGGGTCACAAAATCCGGCTCCCCGATTTCCATATGGATAATCGAGCGGCCCTGTGATTCCAGTTCACGCGCCCGCGCCAGCACATCCATGACATAGAAAGGCTCAATATTTTTCATCCTTTCGGCAATACGTGGAACCTGATAGCCGTTATTCATTATTGCTGTTCAATACGTTGCAGTTTCCGTAACAAATCAACAGTGACATGCCCGTCCTGTGCCGTAATGAATTTAGCTGCCTGTCCATCAAGTATCTCGAATGGCTGTCCGGGCTCTCCAAAATCACTTACCACAAGCAGCGCATCCGAGTAATCACCGTTACGGGTATAGTCGTTAACCGTTATGATGGTTTTAATCCCTGCCCGTTGCGCTGCCAGCAGACCATTTTCCGAATCTTCGAAGGCCAGGCACTGTGTGGAATCCAGTTGCATTGCCTTAAGCACATATTCATAGACGGCCGGCGAAGGTTTTTTATCAGGAACCTCATCGGCGGTTGCGATAACCTCAAACCATGAGGGGGCGTCAGTTTGTAAGGTCTGTTTCAGCAACGCTACAACATTTACCCGGCTTGTGGTCGTTGCAATGGCAAGCCGCAACCCTGCGCCACGCGCCTCTAAAAGAAATCGTCTCACGCCCGGACGTAATGATATCTTGCCCTGTTTGAGCATTTCACTATATAAACGGTTTTTTGCCGCATGGAGGGCCGGAATCAGCGTATCTGCATCTTTATACTTGTGGGCCTGCCGCACGTCCTCCAGATACCGGCGCATACGTTCCTTGCCTCCCGATGTCTGCAATAATTCCCCATATAAACCCACGTCCCAGTTCCAGTCCAATCCGGCGTCGGCGAAGGCCAGATTGAAAGCCACACGATGTCCGTCACGCTCGGTATCCGCAAGGGTACCATCTACGTCGAATATCAATGCCTTTAAATCCATAAAATTTAAATAAATATTATATAAACAATGACTTAATCATTATTCTTGGGAATATACTGAACATGTTGCGTCAGCGTTCCCTTTAATATGATCTATCCTGCAAGAAATGGCCATGACTACAGTAACGCTTCTGCGCCAAAGGGTCTTTTGGCTGCCACAGTAATTATTGAGTCTTTACTGCCTTTCTGATATAAATACCCGTTTATTTTCGATCGGGTTCTAAATTATCTATCCTTTTTATTTTATGTGCTTGTTAGGAGTTGTATGATGGCTGTTTCAAAAAGAAGCCCAGCACAGAAGAAAAAGCCGGCAACAAAAAAGGCTTCACCAAAAAAGACAACGACAAAAAAGACTGCTGTAAAAAAAGCTGTGACCAGGACTACTGCTAAGAAAAAGACTGCGGTCAAAAAACCCGCACCGAAAAAGGCTATTAAGAAAAAGGCTGCAAAAGCCCTGGAAGATTTCATCCCTTATAAAGAAAAATCGGGCGAACATTATATGAATAAAAATCAAATCGCCCATTTCCGGGGTCTGTTGGAAAACTGGAAAAGGGAATTGATGGAAGAAGTGGACAGGACCGTCCATCACATGCAAGACGATGCCGCCAACTTTCCCGATCCCAACGACCGCGCCACACAGGAATCCGAATTTGCCTTGGAACTTCGCACCCGCGACAGGGAACGCAAACTGATCAAGAAAATTGATGAATCCCTGGAAAATCTTGATAACGACGAATATGGATATTGCGAAGTATGCGGTGTCGAGATAGGGGTCCGCCGCCTGGAAGCACGTCCAACAGCCACGCTTTGCATCGACTGTAAAACGCTGGATGAAATTCGCGAAAAACAAATGAGAGGTTGATCAGGTTTTCTACCTTATATTCAACCTACAGCCACAACCTGCTTTACACGATTTAGTCTTAACAACATAATTAAACACTTTCTGTTAATGCCACAAAATTAACTACCGTCCTGTTTACCAGAGGGAAGAATGACCACTAAAGAAATCGATTCTGTCCTGCATGAAGAACGGTTGTTTCAGCCACCCAAAACATTCTCTTCCAAAGCCACGCTCAATACTCTGGAACAACTCCAGGCATTACGTAACCACGCCGGCGAAAACCACGAACAATTCTGGGCGGCCCTGGCACGCAATGAAATTGACTGGCATCAGGCATTCCATACTATTCTCGACTCCGGCAATGCGCCTCATTATCGTTGGTTTGAGGATGGAGCGCTTAACGTCTCCTACAATTGCATTGACCGCCACCTGAGCAAAAAAGGCGGCAAGAAAGCCATTATTTTTGAAGGAGAGAAAGGTGATATCCGTCATCTCACCTATGCAGAATTACATAAGGAAATTTGCCGGTTTGCAAACAGCCTGATCAGGCTTGGCATCAAAACAGGTGACAGAATTGTCATATATATGCCCATGGTACCCGAGGCAGTCATCGCCATGCAGGCCTGTGCGCGCATCGGTGCAATACATTCCGTCGTGTTCGGAGGATTCTCGGCGGAATCTCTCAAGGATCGCATCATCGATGCCGGCGCCAGGATGGTCATCACCGCTGACGGAGCACATCGCGGCGGAAAGATTATCGAGCTCAAAAAAGCGGTAGACACCGCGTTAAGCAGCACCAAAACATCCGTTGAAAAAGTGATTGTACTCAAACGTACAGATCATAACGTGCCGTTTACAGCCGGCCGGGATATCTGGTGGCATGAAGCTGTCAAGAATTCAGGTGATGTATGTGAACCGGTGTGGATCAACGCCGAACATCCGCTGTTTCTCTTATACACATCAGGATCGACGGGCAAACCCAAAGGCATCCAGCACTCGAGCGGCGGTTATCTGCTCGGCGCCATTATGACATTAAAATGGGTCTTTGATATTCATGATGACGACGTGTTCTGGTGTACGGCGGACGTCGGCTGGATTACCGGGCATACTTATGTCGCTTACGGTCCCCTTGCCGTAGGCGCCACCATGCTGATGTATGAAGGGGCCCCCACCATACCTGACTCAGGCCGCTTCTGGAGTATCTGTGAACGGCATCAGGTCACCATCTTCTACACCGCCCCTACAGCAATACGCGCGCTAATGAAATGTGGTGACGAAATTCCGGCTAAATATGATCTCTCTGCCATACGTCTTCTTGGAACCGTAGGTGAACCGATAAACCCCGAGGCATGGATGTGGTATCACCGCGTTATTGGCCATGAAAAATGTCCAATCGTCGATACCTGGTGGCAAACCGAAACCGGATCAATCATGATCGCACCAGTACCCGGTGTCGTGGCAACCAAACCGGGTTCATGCACTATGCCACTGCCGGGGATAGATGCGGATGTCGTTGACGAGCAAGGCAAGACTATTTCAACACCTGATAAAGGTGGTTTTTTGGTTATCAGAAAACCCTGGCCTTCCATGCTGCGAACCATTTGGGGAGATGATCAACGCTACATAGACACCTACTGGGGTAAATTCAAAAATAAATATTATGTCGCCGGAGATAGTGCCCGGCGGGATAAGGAGGGCTATTTTTGGATAATGGGCCGTATCGATGACGTCCTGAATGTTGCCGGACACCGCTTGGGTACCATGGAAATCGAATCGGCGCTTGTTGCACATCCCAAAGTGGCCGAAGCCGCCGTAGTTGGCAGGCCGGACGAGATTAAAGGTGAAGCTATTTTCGCCTATGTGGTTCTCAAAGGCAGCCGGCCGCCTAATGGGGAAGATCCTGCTCTCACCAAGGAATTAATCGAATGGGTAGCTGATCAGATCGGAGCAATCGCAAAACCCTCGGATATCCGCTACGCAGACAACCTGCCCAAGACACGCTCAGGCAAGATAATGCGCCGGTTGTTAAAAACCATTGCAAGAGGTGAAGAGATTACCCAAGATACATCGACACTGGAAAATGAGGCGATCCTGCCGCAATTACAGGGAAAATCCTAACTGCGTTTATCACCGAATTTTTATATTATTGGATTTTATAGTTAATTTAAAACAATAGGATACAATTATTTTCTAAAGTATACTGTTAATAACAATAATCGGTTTAAGATATGCTATTCAGAATCTTCTGTGCTAAAGGGGGCTCACATTGTGACAAAAGAAAAGAGGCAGCATTCGCGCAAACCTTTCAATTCGACTGAAAATGATTTCTCCTTTTACCTGGAAGATAAAGGTGAGCTTTATGAAATTAACAGCGTTCAGGATGTTTCTATCTCGGGCGTTGGCGTCGGGATGCCAAAGGAGTTCAATATAGGACAAAAAGTCGCACTAAAATATGACTCGGCAGATTATCATATCGCCATCAATGGAACTATTATATGGTGCGACAACATTTCTAACTTGGGGCCATGCCGTTTAGGTGTCGAATTCGATCCGGGTAATAAAGAAGATAACGCTTTATTTTTTCTCGCTGTAAGAAAATACCTGGATCCGTTCGATGGTGTACCGTTTAAAACGTAAGATATTTTTCGACGATCTCACCCAGGAAGCTCTGAATAAATCAGATGTTCCCTAACCGGAATTTTTACTGCCGCATTCTGTGATGTGAATCTGTCCTCTGCCATCCTGCTTTGCCGCATAAAGTGCCTGGTCGGCGTAATTAATCAGGCTCTTATCATCAAGATCGCTTCCTGCATAGGCGATCGCAATGCCTATCGAGACCCCGACTTGCCCCGATTCCGCATCCGGATCAGCATCGGCCAATTTACAATTTTCAACCGCCGCCAGTACACGTTTTGCTATTGGCTGTATGGCATCAATCTGGAACCCGGTGAGAATGGCGATGAATTCATCGCCCCCATAGCGCGCAAGCACGTCATAGGAACGTAACTTGCTGTGTATCGCCATGGCAACACTTCTAAGTACCTTGTCCCCCGCTGGATGTCCATGGGTATCATTCAACTGTTTAAAGCGGTCCAAATCCAGGAACATTAGCGCAATATTCCCATAACTTGACCTGCGTAAGCGATCCAGTTCCTGATTAAGTCTCTCGTCAAAAAAGCGCCTGTTGTATATCCCCGTCAGCGGATCGCGGTAGGCAAGCTCCTGTAACAGTTTATGGTGGTTCTCCGCTTCCATCGCCAGTTGTAAATGAGATAACAGCATCAATAACGAGGCGCGGGTATCTTCATTAAGCGGTAACTGAACTTCAAATATCAATAAATAGCGTAGTTCATGGTTGATATAGAGGGGCGCAGCCAATTGGAATTTATCTTTAATTCCCGTAAATTCCAATGGCGTTTGCAACTCGATTAACAGCTCGTCCTCGTTTCTGCTGCGCTGTAACGTCTCCATAACATAATTCATGTCACAATCAGTTAAAGCATCCTCGACCCCCTCCACGCCCAGCCCGCCAATCAGGTCTAATTTAGAATCGTGGAATTCGAGCGCCAATGCCTTGTGTGAAACCATCAACATGGCCGATCCCTGCATCCCCTCGGTCAGGATAGATTCCTCGCCATGGCGCTTTTTCAATTCCTGAGATATTTGCAACATGGTTTTCAACAACTGAAGTTGAGAGCTTTTCGAAGATATTATTTCCTGATCGCGGATCTGATCCTCGACCATGTCGAATAACAATTTTGCCGTTCTGCCTGAAACAATTTCGCTGGTATTACGCCGACACATCTCAGGAAGGCTGGCAGACAGCTTTTTATCGCCCGTCACATCAATAATGATATTTCCTTTAAATTCGGCGATTGCCTTTTTGACATCCGTATATATTGGAACATCCAGTGCCCGGGCAACCTGGATCCCCGGTGCATGTGCCTGCTTATCGACGACCCCCTTTAAATGGAGCCATTGATAACGTTGAAACAGCTCCATCATGGCAACACCCCCTCTCCCTGCTCCGACGAGCAAGACGTCTATGGAATCATATCTTGCACAGTGTGGCAGTGATTCATCAGACATGATTTTTACCATCAGAACGATTTGTATAATTGAGTTAAAATTATCACGTATCCCTGGTTCAATTTGTAAAATTCCTGAACCCCGGTACTTATATCGTTAGGTATGAGAATAATTTTAGATCCTCGTGTATACAGGTGCCTGAGCGCCATTTTGCAAACCGCAAAATACTGCGGCACATAAACAAAATGGGGCTTCTAGCCCCATGTTTTAACGATCATTTACTATAATTGCCCCTTATTCATTAGCAACGGCCTTCATGCTCAACCGAATCCTTCCCTGTTTATCGATTTCCAGCACTTTTACCTTGACGATATCGCCTTCCGAAAGCTTGTCACTGACATTCTCCACTCGTTCTTCTGATATCTGTGAAATATGGACTAACCCATCCTTCCCGGGCAGGATCGTTACAAATGCACCAAAATCCATTAATTTAGCGACTTTACCCTCATAAGTTACTCCAACTTCCACATCCGCCGTAATTTGTTCGATACGGCGGCGCGCCTCCTGCCCGGCGGTATAATCGACCGAGGCAATCTTGACGACGCCATCATCGGTAATATCAATACTGGCGCCTGTTTCTTCCGTCAATGCACGGATAGTGGCGCCGCCCTTTCCAATGACATCCCTGATTTTTTCAGGATTGATTTTAAGGGTGATGATGCGGGGAGCGAACTCCGATATCTCACTGCGTGGAGACTCGATGATTTTGTTCATTTCCCCAAGAATGTGTAACCTGCCTTCTTTTGCCTGATGGAGTGCAGCTTCCATTATCTCACGTGTTATGCCATCGATTTTTATGTCCATCTGTAAAGCTGTTACGCCATTGGTGGTACCACCCACTTTGAAATCCATATCACCCAGATGATCTTCATCACCAAGGATATCGGACAACACGGCGAATTTATCGGCTTCTTTAATAAGGCCCATCGCTATCCCCGCGACAGGCGATTTAATCGGCACAGCTGCATCCATAAGCGACAGGCTGGTGCCACAGATGGTGGCCATGGAACTCGAGCCATTAGATTCGGTTATTTCAGAAACAACGCGTATGACATAAGGAAAATCATCCATTGAGGGCATTACGGCCATAACACCGCGTTTTGCAAGCCGGCCATGCCCTATTTCACGCCGTTTAGGACTGCCAACCATGCCGGTTTCACCAACACAGAAGGGGGGGAAATTATAATGCAACATAAATGCTTCCTTGCGTTCACCTTCGATTGCGTCGATCAGTTGTGCGTCGCGTCCGGTTCCGAGCGTCGTAACCACAAGCGCCTGGGTCTCCCCGCGGGTAAACAATGCCGAGCCATGCACCCTGGGTAAAAGACCGACACGGATAGAAATAGGACGTACAGTACGCGTATCGCGGCCATCGATGCGTGGCTCACCGGAGATTATCTGTCCCCGGACAACCTTCTTTTCAAGTTTCTCGATAAACTTTTTGACTCGCTCCGCTTCCCATTTTGCTTCTTCGCCGGAAGTCAGCTTAGTGATTATTTCATCTCTGATCTGTGCCAATCGTTCCTGGCGTGCCTGTTTTTCACGTATGGCATAGGCGGCGCGGATATTTTCCATACCTTCTTTTTCCACGCACGCCTCCAATTCGCCATCATGAACAGGGGACTGCCAATCCCAGGCTGGTGTCCGCACCTCGGCCGCAAGTTCGCGTATGGCGTTAATCGCCACCTGTTGTTGTTGATGGCCGAATATAACCGCATCCAACATCACTTGCTCGGGCAATTCCTTCGCTTCGGATTCAACCATCAATACGGCATTTTCAGTCCCGGCCACGACCAAGTCGAGATCGGACGTCGCAAGCTGGCTCAAGGCTGGGTTGAGAATAAAGGTTCCATCTTTGTAACCTACGCGGGCCGCAGCGATGGGACCATTAAAAGGAATACCCGAAATAGCCAACGCGGCAGATGCGCCGATTATTGCGGGAATATCAGGATCTACTTCCTTATCCAGGGATATAACCGACGCTATAATCTGCACTTCATTGGTAAAGCCGTCGGGAAACAGCGGACGCAGCGGACGATCGATTAAACGGCAGGTAAGCGTTTCTTTTTCGCTTGGCCGGCCTTCCCGCTTGAAAAAGCCACCCGGGATTTTACCGGCGGCATAGGTGCGTTCCTGGTAATTAACCGTCAATGGAAAAAAATCACGTCCAGCCACGGCTTCCTTGGCACCCACAACGGTCACCATGACAATGGTTTCGTTCATACTAACCATCACGGCACCGGTTGCCTGCCTTGCGACTTCGCCGGTTTCCAATATCACCGTATGATCGCCATATTTGAATTCTTTTCTTATTGGGGTCACTTTATATTCCTTAGAGATTTATAGATATGGGAGATAGCAATACTGTCCATTGTCAGGCAAAGCCAGCCCGCCTAACACGTTGTGTGTAGTATTCAGCACATCCGGATTCTTGCATCTGGAGATGTTTTGTTACTTGCGCAAACCGAGACGAGAAATCAACTGCTGATATCGCGCATTATCAATACGTCTAAGATATTCAAGCAACTTTCTACGCCGGCTTACCATTTTAAGTAATCCTTGACGGGAGTGATGGTCATGTACGTGGTCTTTAAAATGACCGGATAATTGCTCTATACGCGCGGAAAGTAATGCCACTTGTACCTCGGGTGAGCCGGTATCGCCGGAATCACGTTGATAATCATTGATTACTTGCGCCTTGTCTGCTGTACTTAATCCCATTATTTCTCCTGCCGTTATGTCAACCTTTATAAAACTGCAATAGTTTATCCTTTCACGGGTATGAGTGACAAGCTATGAATGCCTCGATCCCGCGCGGCCACGATACCCGGGCTAAAGATTTACCAAGCGCCGCGGGGCGACTCTGCCATCATCAAGAATATGGCCTATTCCCATGAAGTCTGTCTCTCCGGAATACAGTTTTACGTAACCTTGCGATGGTGCATGCGGCACCACTACGGCCTGTCCCTTTTTTATAAAATAGGCTATATCCTGCGATAACTTGACGTCAGGCCACTGCGCCACAGCACTTTGTATAGGTAACAGTAATGCATCAATATCTTCCAATCTTTTATTCACTGTTTCCTGCAACAGATCGAGCGTTATCATTTTACTGGCATCGAACAATCCCACCCCAAGGCGCCTCAGGGCTGTAATATGCCCGCCACAGCCTAATTTCTCACCGATATCCTCGGCAAGCGTACGTATATAAGTACCTTTTGAACAGTGCACATCGATCTCCAAGAGATCATCCTGTAACCTGAGTACTTTTAAATTCCGGATGATGACCGGCCTGGGTTTACGTTCTACCACCATTCCCTTATGGGCAAGCTTGTAAAGAGGTTGACCGTCCTGTTTCACGGCCGAATGCATCGGCGGTATTTGCTCGATATGCCCCACAAACTCCGCCAGTACGTTATTTAGTTCGTTATCGGCAATCTTTTTGACCGGACGTGTTGCAATAATCTCCCCTTCCGCATCCCCCGTCGCCGTTTTAACACCAAGCTTAACAAGAACCCGGTAATATTTATCGGCATCGAGCAGGAACCCGGATATTTTGGTTGCTTCACCCAGGCAGACCGGCAACATCCCGGTAGCAAGAGGATCCAAACTCCCGGTATGCCCTGCCTTACGGGCCCGATAGAGCCGTTTAACGATTTGGAGGGCGGTATTGGATGTAATACCGGCCGGTTTATCCAATAAAAGAATTCCATGAACTTCCCTGGCCATGGCGCGCCGTTGTGACACTATGATCTCCGGCCCCCGTCCTGATTTTCACTGGCGATTGCGGCATCGATTAATTCAGCAAGACGGGCGCCTTCTTTAGCGGACTCATCGTAAACAAAACGCAAATCAGGAATAACCTTTAAATACAGCCGCCGGGCCAGCTCATGACGTAAAAATCTGGCTGCGTGATTCAATGTTTTGACACTGGCCGCGTAATTATTTTCATTGCCCAATATCGTGACATGTATCTTTGCATGTTTAAGGTCCGGAGATATATCGACCCCCGATACAGTCACCATGCCTACACGCGGATCCTTGATTTCCTGTTGAATCAAGGTGGCAAGCTCGCGCTGCACCATTTCCTCGATACGTAATTTACGGCTGAATTCCTTGGGCATAATACAATCTTATCTCATTTAAATAACGCTGGAACGATTTATCCACCCCGGATATTGCAAAAATAGAGGATATATTCCGGAGGACCTTTGACTGATACGGGGGTTTTCTTAGAAACTAAAAATCTCCGATTAATCACTAAAGCGTACGTTTTACTTCTACTCTTTCAAAAACCTCGATTTGATCACCCGCTCTAACGTCGTTGTAATTCTTGACACCAATCCCGCATTCAGTCCCCGCCTTTACTTCGTTTACGTCATCTTTAAAACGGCGTAAAGATTCCAGTTCACCTTCATAAATCACCACATTGTCACGTAATACGCGGATTGGATTACTACGGCGCACAAGCCCCTCTACTACCAAACAACCGGCAATTGCACCGAATTTTGGCGACATGAATACATCACGTACTTCGGCAAGCCCTATAATCTGCTCTTTGATTTCCGGTGACAGCATGCCCGTCAACGCCTGTTTCACTTCATCTATGACGTCATAGATCACGCTATAGTAATGCAGATCGATTCCCAACTCTTGAGTCAAACGGCGTGCCGTAGCATCCGCCCTGACATTAAATCCGATCAGCACGGCATTTGACGCCAATGCCAGGTTGACATCAGATTCATTAATTCCACCTACGCCGCTGGCTACTATTTTTACGGCAACTTCTTCGGTCGATAGGCTGGTAAGGGCCTCTGTCAGGGCTTCGACAGATCCCTGAACGTCTGCCTTAATCAGCAAATTAAGGATGTTGGTTTTGTCTTTATCCATCCGTGAAAAGACATCTTCCAGTTTTGCCGCTTTTTGCCGTGCCATTTGCACGTCACGATATCTTCCCTGCCTGAACAAGGCGACTTCCCTGGCCTTACGTTCATCCGCAACCACCACTACGTCATCGCCTGCGCTCGGCGCACCTGACAGCCCCAACACAACGATGGGCATGGAGGGACCCGCCGTCTCTACACTGTTGCCATTTTCATCGAACATTGCCCGCACACGCCCATATTCCTGACCAGCCAGGATAATTTCGCCCTGTTTCAAGGTGCCATTTTGAACGAGTAAAGTTGCCACAGGGCCACGTCCTTTATCCAGGCTCGACTCAATGACTGTTCCTTTTGCCGGTTTATCGCGAACGGCCTTCAATTCCATTACTTCAGCTTGTACAAGGATCGCGTCCAGAATGTCGTCGATTCCTTGTCCGGTTTTGGCGGATACATTGATGAACATGGTTTCACCACCCCACTCTTCCGGAAGCACTTCATATTTTGATAACTCTTGCTTGACACGATCAGGATCGGCTTCCGGCTTATCGATTTTGTTGATCGCAACAATGATAGGCACATTCCCGGCTTTTGCATGCTGAATAGCCTCTATGGTCTGTGGTTTGACGCCATCATCAGCGGCCACCACCAGGACAACGATATCGGTAACCTCGGCACCCCGGGCACGCATCGCGGTAAAGGCCGCATGGCCGGGGGTATCAAGAAAAGTGACCATGCCTTTTTCCGTTTCAACATGATAAGCGCCGACATGCTGGGTGATGCCGCCGGCCTCCCCTGCTGCCACCTTGGTGCGGCGGATATAATCCAATAATGAGGTTTTACCATGATCCACATGACCCATAATCGTGACAACAGGTGCACGAGTCTCTTCCTCACCGCCCACCTCTTCAACTTTAACGATCAGTTCTTCTTCCAGTTCGTTTTCCTGGAGCAGTTTGGGAATATGGCCTAATTCAGTCACCACGATTGCGGCTGTTTCCTGATCCAGCACCTGGTTAATCGTCGCCATACTGCCCATATTCATCATCAACTTAATCACTTCCGCCGCCTTTACTGACATCTTCTGCGCCAGTTCGGCAACGGTAATGGTTTCCGGAATGACAACTTCCCTGATAACAGGGGCAGTCGGTTTCTCAAATCCGTGCTTGGCGGTAACGCTCACTGTGACGGGTTTTACCTTGGTCTTTTTCTTGCGCCGGCCGGCCTTATCGCCTGCAACATGTAATTCCTGACGGCCATATTTGGTTTCGCGCTGATCCTTATCATGCCGCCGCTTGGACTTTCTTTCCGTCGTCACCGGCGGCGCTTTCACTTCTTTTACCTCTTGAGCAACAACCGCTTCGCGT
>Ga0214472_10003563_pt1 | contig 16449 bp, 18 predicted proteins | sample RVTome_6_FD_207662 | JGI IMG/M metagenome (GOLD analysis project Ga0214472, IMG submission 207662) | Soil microbial communities from uranium-contaminated site in the Upper Colorado River Basin, Wyoming, United States - RVT140D175 | ecosystem: Environmental > Terrestrial > Soil > Contaminated >... | reverse complement strand
CGACAGGAGGTCGAGGAGCTCGAGCCGGCTCGGACTGGCTGCGGCCTTGCCAATCCGCGCGATCTGCTCGTAAATCACGGTCTTCAGCGGCGTGGGGCGATTGCGTGGCGCCATGTCAAATAATCAAGTGTATATTTGAATAATGGAGCACCTCTCGTCAAGTGGGGCACGTCGACAGCGATTCTCGTCGGCTGGAATTCAACGGCGTTGGCACGCTCCACGCCGCTGACTATTTCTCAGAGCCGCAGAATATTTCGCACGCCACTGCGCCGCGATGGTCGCCGGACGTGCAGACGCCTCATCTCAGGAGATCCTTTGACGGAACTGGACGATCTCAGCTGGTACGAAGGATGCTCGCATTGCCAGGTGCAGGGCGGACCTCCACCTGCGGCGTGCCGGAGGCATTCATGGATTTCGCCGTCTCGCCCATCCTCGTTCCGGTCGATTTCAGCCGGCACTCGGAGCTCGCGATCCGCTACGCGATGGCGCTTGCAAGCCGTCTCGAGGCATCGGTGGCGTTGCTTCACGTGGTGGAGGAGCCAGTCGCCGCTGGTACGTGGGGATCCTTCGAGTCGAAGATCTCCTGTCGATCGTTATCTATTTCACGATCGCCACGCAGCTCATCGGATAAGCGTCAAGAGAAGGCCTCAGCTGCGCGAGATGACGACCCCGTCGATGGGCGCGGTGATGATGGTGTGCCCGAGATTGACCTCAGCCTGGTTGAGTGACGCGCGCGCCTGGGTCACCTGCGCCTCTGCCGCTTTCACTGCCGCTTCCGCCTGTACGGCGTTGGCTTCGGCGGTGTCCAGCTCGCTCAGCGGGATGAGCTCCATGGCGAAGAGATCCCGCGCGCGCCGCAGCTTGAGTTGCGCATCGCCAAGGGTTGCGCGCGCACGCTCGACCTCCGCCTGGAGCCGCGCGACGGTGGCCCGCGCCTGGTCCACCTGCGTTTGGAACAACGAGGGATCCACACGCGCGACGACTTGACCCTTGCGAACCTTGGAATTGAAATCGGCGTGCAGCGATTGGATCGTGCCCGACACCTGCGTACCCACCTGCACAGTGGTGACGGCTTCGACCGTGCCGGTGGCGTCAACAGCCTCCACCACGTCGCCGCGAGTCACCGCCGCCGTGAGCGGCACGGGTCCCGTATCGGCATGGGTGGATCGGTAATAGACGGCGCCGGCTGCTATCACGGCAATCGTCGCCACGACGATGAAGACGACCCGCTTTTTCACGAGCGTCTTCCTCGAGCCGGTTCCCGTCCCAACGTCTTGCGCAAGGCACCCAAATGGCGTCGATAGCCCTCAGCGTCTCCGTAATCGAAGAACAAGCGGTAGCGCGCATGCGGTGCGTGAACGGCTCGGGCGTGCTTGATGGGGCACCAGTACTGTTCCGTGCGGGCGGCCACTTCCCTCACGTAGGCGATGACACCGTTCGCATAACTGCAGAACGTGCAATTCATCTTCTCGATGGCGTTCAGATACGCGAGCTGGTGCCTGTCAATGGCGAAGTACGCGCGGCGGGGCACGCGCGAGATGCCGTAGATGGGAAAACACACCCACTGATAGAACGTGACCCAGAGATCCAACAGCGCGAGGGGAAGGAGCAGGGAGTAGAGGAATGGCGCGGTAAGGAGACTGAGGAGGCTCCCGTGGCGGATGAACGACGGGATGCTCTGTTTGAGCTGTCGGTGCGCGCGGCGGACTTCCTGGCCGAACCACACGCGGCCGTGGTGCACTCTGTAGTGCCAGCGCCGTCTCTGCGCGTCGACCTCGCGCACCAGCTCCGCCTCGGTTTGGTGAATGCGCTCGACGACGTCTTCGATGTGGGGCGACACGTGGGACCTCTCAGTCTTGCCGCAGGCTAGTAGGTCTCGGGCATCGGCGAGGCTGCCTCTGTCTTCGGTTCGCGCACCTCGGTCATCGTCGCTTCGGTCAGCAGCAGGACACCCGCGACCGACACCGCGTTTTCGAGCGCCAGCCGCACAACCTTCGTTGGGTCGATGATGCCGGTTTCCACGAGGTCGACGTATCGTCCTGTGGCCGCGTCGAATCCAAAAGCGCCGGTGCCTGCGCGCATCTTCTCCACGACGACCCCACCGTCCGCGCCAGAGTTCTCGGCGATCTGGCGCGTCGGCGTCTCCAGCGCACGTCGTAGGATCTGTATCCCCGAGCGTTCGTCCCCTTCGACACGCGAGGCCTCCGCCTCCACCGGTGGGATCGCGCGCAGGAGGGCGAGGCCCGCGCCTGGCACGACACCCTCTGCCATCGCAGCCCGCGTGGCGTGGATCGCATCGTCGAATCCGTCTCGCCGGCTCTTCATCTCGGCCTCGGAGGGGGCACCGACACGGATCACCGCCACGCCGCCCGAGAGCTTCGCGAGCCGCTCCTCGAGCTTCTCGCGGTCGTAGTCGGAGGTGGTGTCCTTGATTTGCGTCCGCAGCTCCTGGCAACGAGCGTCGATCAGCGCCTCGCCGCCTTTCCCGCCCACGATCGTCGTGTGCTCGCGGTCCACGACCACACGCGCGGCGTGGCCGAGGTGCTCCGGTGTCACGTTCTCGAGCCGGATGCCGAGCTCCTGGGCGACCAGCTGCCCGCCGGTGACAACCGCGATGTCCTGAAGCATCGCCTTGCGGCGGTCGCCGAAGCCGGGCGCTTTCACGGCCACATTCGCGAACGTGCCGCGCAGCCGATTGACCACCAGCGTGGCCAGCGCCTCGCCGTCGACGTCCTCGGCGATCACCAGCAATGGGGATCCCCGCTTCGCAATCTGCTCGAGCAAGGGAAGGAAGTCTTTGACGTTGCTGATCTTCCCTTCGTAGATCAGAATCAGCGGGTCCTCGAGCACCGCCTCCATCTTCTCGGGGTTGGTGACGAAGTAGGCGGAAAGGTACCCGTGGTCGAACTGGAGCCCTTCCACCACGTCCATGGTGGTTTCGGTCCCCTTGGCTTCCTCGACCGTCACCACCCCTTCGGCACCGACCTTTTCGATCGCGCGGGCAACGAGCTCTCCGATCGCAGGGTCGTTGTGGGCCGAAATGGTTGCCACCTGTTGCTTTTCCCGCTCGCTTTGGACGGGCCGCGACTGCGACCGCAGCGCCTCGATCGCTACGCGCGAGCCCCGGTCGAGACCTCGCTTGAGATCGATCGCGCTCGCCCCCGCCGCGATATTGCGCATGCCCTCGGCCACAATCGCGTGGGCCAGAAGCGTGGACGTCGTTGTCCCGTCCCCGACGGCATCGCCGGTCTGTTCGGCGGCGCCGCGGAGCATCCGAGCACCCAGGTCCTCCTCGGGATCCTTGAGCGAGAACTCTTTCGCGATGGTGACGCCGTCGTTGCAGACGATCGGCTTCCCCCATTTCCTCTCGATGAGCACGGACCGCGACTTGGGCCCCAGCGTGACGCGCACGGCATCAGCGATCGCGGTGGCCCCGCGAAGGACCTTCTCACGGGCTTCCGATCGGAACAGCAAGTGCTTGTGCGGCATACTCACCTTTCACGGCATCCATCGCGCAGCTCCGGGTCCCACGGGGGATGTCGGCGGTGGGTCCTGCGCTGTGGCGGCCGCGCCTCTCCGCCAATCCGGGACAAAGCCAACTTCGGGCCAAGTCCTCGCGCAGTGCAGGCGAACAATGAGCGGCGAGAAACCTGCATGTGAGGGCGCGGGGTCGCGAGCGACTACGTTCAGCTCCGCGCGGTATTTCTCGCGTCGTGGGGATTTCTTCGCAATGCCACGACAGGCCTGCGCGGACTGAAACCGGACGCCAACCAGCCAAGGGGCTCCGCCCCTTGATACCCCGCGGAGCCCCTCGGCTGGTTGCCAGTATTTCTTGGCGCGCTCCGCGCGCCCAGGACCGCCATGCGGGGGCACAACGAGAACAAGATCCTCGTTCGGGGCCGCATAGCGGTCCAACCACACGCGGTTGCCCCGGCCATGGAGGTTCCTATGACTCGAGTGCGTCGGATTCTGTTCGCGTCGGATCTCTCGAAAGCATCAACGAAGGCATTTGCCACGGCCGTGGCATTGGCAAAGACGAATCGCGCGACCCTGACGATCCTTCACGTCTCTGTGCCGTTCATGCCAGTTGTTCCCGAGCAGTACATCGGAGGCGCGACCCTGGAGCATCTCAACGCCGACGCCCGGCGGTGGGCTCAGCGACAACTGGCGAAGCAGACAGAGAAGGCAAAGAAGGCGGGCGTTCGCACTGTCGGACTAATGATCGAGGGTGAGCCGGCCCGACAAATCGTCCGTGCCGCGCGCTCCAAACGAGCCGACCTGATCGTGGTCGGCACGCACGGCAGGACGGGATTGAACAGGTTCTTCGTCGGGAGTGTCGCGCAACGAGTCGTCGTCACCGCGCCATGTCCGGTCGTGACAGTGCGGGGTAAGTAGACGCCAGACACCCTCGAATGTTTCCGGGCCATGCATGTCGTTCGAGCAACGCGACTGCCGCCGGTGTCAATCCGCGCACGCGTTTCCTGAACTCGCGGCTGTGGCTGCTTCGGAACGCGCGGACTTCGCGCCGGAGCCGAGTCGTTTCGAGCGCCGTATCGACGAGCATGGCCAGCTCATCCAGGTTCGCTGGCTTCGTCACGGTAGTGGAAGGCGCCGAGTGTCATCGCCTCGACCGCGCTCTCCACGCCTGGAAACGCCGTCATCATGATGGCAATCGTGTCCGGGGAGTGTGCCTTGATGTGTCGCAGGATCGACAGTCCATCCCCGTCCGGCAGGTGATAATCCAGCAGGGCGAGATCGATCTCGGACGTCAGCCGCTCGTGCGCCTCTCGGACTGACCCCGCTTCGACGATGGTGTGGCCCTCGCGTGCGAGGCGCTCGGCCACCGCTCGCCGTACCAGCGGGTCGTCGTCGACAATCAGCAGCGTGGCTGACATGGACGTGAGTATATCGGGCGGCCCGCGCTCCTCGTGCACGAGCATTCACAGCATATAATTCCTTGAATCCCTTATCACATTCTGAGGTAACCGAGCCAGCGGACGACGTGTCAAAGGGCTTGGGGCATCTCTCATGTGACAGCGTCTTTCCAGGCATGTTCCTGCGCCGCTGGTGCTGTGCGGTCGTGGGGAAACCGTGCAAGCAAGGAGAAGGCACAGCGTACGGTACGCGGGATGGGAGGCGCACACATGGATGTTCTGGTATTCGAGGTCGGCGGTGTGCGGTATGCGCTCCCGACGTCCGACGTTAGTGAGCTGGCGCGTGCGGTCACAATCGTGCCGCTCCCCAAAGCACCGCCCATCGTCGAAGGCGTCATCAACGTACGCGGCCGCGTCGTGCCAGTCCTGGACATCCGCGCGCGGTTTCGCCTGCCGCCAAAAGCTGTCTCGCATACCGACCACTTGATCCTCGCGCACGCCGGCCAGCGCCTCGTTGCGTTGCGGACCGATCGCGCGCTCGGTCTCGCACGTGTCGACGCCGCGGATATCGAAGATGCCCAGACTGCTCTGCCGGGTGCCGAGTACGTCAGTGGTGTCGCCACACTCCCAGACGGGCTCGTGCTCATTCATGACCTTCGCACGTTCCTGCAGGAGTCCGAGGCCGCGGCGCTCGATGTTGTTGTCTCTGGAGCCTCGGCGGCCGTCGGAGATGGAGCGTGACGACAGCCTGGAGTCATCCTGCCCTTGAACGAGTGGCGCGCATCGTCGGTGCGCAGACCGGGCTCTCCTTCGACTCCGCGCGACGAACGGATGCCGAGGCGGGAATCCGCCGGGCGATGGAGCGGGTTGCGGTCGCGGACGTCTCGCATTACGTTGAACTCCTCGAGACCGGCCACGTGCCACTCGACGATCTCGTCACCGAGCTCACGGTGGGCGAGACCTACTTCTTCAGGGAACCGGCTCATTTCGAGTTCATCCGAAAGACAGTGTTCCCGGATGTGTTGCGCCGCCGCGGCGGGGACCACGTGCTTCGCCTCTGGAGTGCGGGATGCGCGACGGGCGAAGAAGCGTACTCCCTGGCCCTCCTCCTGGAGGAGATGGCGGTCGGAGGGCACGTCCTGGCGACCGACATTTCGCGAGCCGCCCTGAAACGTGCTCGTGAAGCCACGTACCGGCGGTGGTCGCTGCGGGGACTCGATGACGCGTTCGTGCACCGCTTCTTCCGCGAAGCCGGCGACCGGTGGCTGCTCGATGCACGGCTCGGACGACACGTGACGTTTCAGTTTCACAACCTCGCGCAGAGCGCGTACCCATCATTGCCGGCCGGCATCTGGGGGATGGACCTCATCCTGTGCCGGAACGTGCTCATCTACTTCGACACGCCATCGATCGGCCGCGTTGCGCGTGGCCTCCATCATGTGCTCGCCGACGGCGGCTGGCTCATCACCGGCCCGTCCGATCCTCCGCTGGATGGCCTGGCACCGTTCGCGGCGGTGGTCACGGATGCCGGCGTGTTCTACCGGAAGGGCGACAGCACCCGGCGTCTCTCGATTCCTGTGCGCGACGTCCACGAGCCATCATCATCGGCTGGGGTCATCTCGAACGCCTCAAGCCCTGCCCTATCCACGCCAGGTGCGCAACGCGCCACCACACCATCCGCGTCGGACCCGCTTGCCGACGCGCGTGAAGCCTTCACGGCCGGCCATTACGAACGGGTACTGGCGCTGACGCATGAGGCTCACGATGCAGCCGGCGCCGTCCTGCATCTCCGCGCCGTGGCCAACGCCCATGGCTCTGAGGAGGCTGCGCGCCGGGCGCAGCACACCATCCGGAGGCATCCCCTCTCGGCCGAACTCCACCTCGTGCACGCCGTCCTGCTGCTGGATTTGAAACGCCACGCGGACGCCGAGCGAGCACTGAAACGGGTCCTCTACCTCGATCGCTCGCTCGTGATCGCCAGCTATCTGCTGGGAGCGACGCTGCGGGATCAAGGAAGGCCGGAGGAGGCGCGCCGTGCCTACCGCAACGCGCGAGATCTTGCGCGCGCACGTCCTCCCGACGACGAGCTGCCATTCGCTGACGGCGAGCGGGCAGGGGCCATCGTGGCGATTGCGGAAGCGGAGATCGCGCTGCTCGACGCCAGCCGGAGGGTGTCGTGACACGAGCTCGACGACCGCGCCCCCAGGCGATCGACTGGGCGGATGTTCGTGAACGCCTCGCCCGCGCACAGGCGGCTGCGACCGCCGCGCTGGAGCCTCCTCCCGAACGTGTCCGGGCGCTCATGGACGAACGGGCGCGCGCGCTCGCACGTCCACCAGCGCAGAGCCAACAGACTGACGCCATCGCCGTCATGACGTTCGCACTCGGCGCCGAGCGTTACGCGATCCAGACCGAATACGCGCGGGAGGTTGTGCGCCTCGCTGAGTTCTCGCCCGTGCCCGGCGCTCCGGATTTCGTGCTCGGCGTAACGAACCTTCGCGGAGAGGTTTTGTGCCTCGTGGATCTCCGCACGTTCTTCGACGTCCCATCCCAGGGATTCACGGACCTCTCGCGCATCGTCGTCGTGGGGATCGAGACCGCAGAGTTCGGGATCCTCGTGGATGAGGCATTCGAGATGGCCGCACTGCGCCCGACCGATATCGTCCCGCCGCCGGAGGCGGTGGCTGGCATCGGTCGCGAATACCTGCGCGGCGTCACGCGCGAAGCGCTCATTGTGCTGGACGGCGCGGCTTTGCTCCGCGACCCACGGCTATTTGTCAACCAGGACGAGCGGGCCGGCTGACTGGCCCCTACGGACGAGAGAGAGACACATGCTCAAAGCCCGCACCGACACGCCGGCGACCACGCGCACTCGAAAGGCGCCGCCACTGCCGACGCCGAAGCGGGCCGCCACCGTCCCGGAAGACTTTCGCCTCGTCCTCGAGGGCACGCCGATGGCAATGGTCATGGTCGACAGCACCGGAAAGATTGCGCTCGTCAACGCGCTGGCCGAGCAACTCTTCGGCTACGACCGGCGTGAGTTGGTTGGGAGAGCCATTGAGACGCTCGTCCCCGAGCGGTTTCGCACGACGCATCCCGAGGACCGCAACGGCTTTCTCGCCGACCCGACGCCCCGCGTCATGGGGGCGGGCCGGGATCTGTTTGCGCTCCGCAAGGATGGTCGCGAGGTGCCGGTCGAGATCGGCCTCAGTCCGCTGGCGACCAAACGCGGCACCTTCGTACTGGCGTCCATCGTCGACATCACGGAACGCAAGCGCGCCGAGGAACGCCTGCGCCTCACCCTCGAGGCAGCGCCCGTTGCCCTGATCATGGTGGATCGCGTCGGCCAGATTGCCCTCGTGAACGCGCAAGCCGAGCGCATCTTCGGCTACGCGCGCGCGGAGCTGCTCGGCAAGCCCGTTGAGACACTCGTGCCGGAACGCTTCCGGTCCCACCATCCCGGACTGCGAGGGACCTTCATGGGAAGCCCGAGCGCCCGGCAGATGGGCGCCGGGCGGGATCTGTACGGGCTGCGCAAGGACGGTCGCGAAGTGCCGATCGAGATTGGCCTGAGCCCCGTCACGACCGAGCAGGGGCAGTTCGTCCTGGCGTCGATTATCGACATCAGCGCACGGAAGGTTGCGGAGGACGCCAAGGACCGGCTGCTCCAGGCCGTCACCGAGACCGCGCAGAGCGTCGCCTCGGCGGCGGCCGAAATTCTCGCTGCGACCACGCAGCAGGCGGCGGGCGCACAGCAGCAAGCCGCCGCCGTCTCGGAGACCGTGGCGACGGTGGACGAGGTCACACAAACGTCAGAGCAAGCCGCGCAGCGGGCGAAGACGGTGGCCGAGTCGTCGCAGCGCACGGTCGAAATCAGTCGCACGGGACGAAAGGCCGTCGACGAGGCCGTGTCGGTGATGGGCACCGTCAAGGAGCAGGTCGAGTCGCTCGCCGACAACATTCTGGTGCTCGCGGAGCAGGCCCAACAAATCGGCGAGATCATCGCGACCGTGAACGAGATCGCCGAGCAGACAAACCTGCTGGCGCTCAACGCAGCCATCGAAGCTGCACGTGCAGGTGAACACGGCAAGGGGTTCTCGGTGGTCGCCGGTGAGGTCAAGGCGCTTGCGGAGCAATCGAAGAAGGCCACGGCGCAGGTGCGGCAGATTCTCGGCGACATCCAGAAGGCGACCAACAGCGCGGTGATGGCCACCGAGGAAAGCACCAAGAGCGTCAACAGCGCGATCAAGGTCGTCGATCAAACGGGCGACACGATTCGTACGCTGGCCGACACCATCAACGAAGCGGCCCAGGCTGCGTCGCAAATCGCCGCGTCCGCGGGCCAACAGTCCGCCGGCATGGCGCAGATCCACCAGGCGACGAAGAACATCAACCAGGTGACGAATCAGAACCTCGCGTCCACCAAGCAATCGGAGCGCGCCGCCCAGGATCTGAATGCGCTCGGGTCGACACTCAAGAAGTTGCTCGCGGGTTTCGGCCGATAGGTGCATGGACAGGGAGCAGCTTCTCCAGCGGCTGATGGTGACGTTCCTCGGGGAGCTCGAGGAACACGTCCGTGCCTTGAACCGTGACCTGCTCGTGCTGGACAAGGATTCGGATGAGCCGTCTGCGGAGCTGGTGGAGACCCTCTTCCGCACCGTGCACAGCCTCAAAGGCGCCGCCCGCTCCGTGGACGTGCGCGCGATCGAAACGGCATGCCATCGTCTGGAGAGCATCTTGGCGGCGGTGCGTGAGCGGCGGCACACGCTCAGCCCTGAGCTGATTCAGCTTTTCTTCACTGTGACCGACGCGCTGAAGGACGCGGGTGAACGGTTGCGTGCGCAGCAGCCACTTGTCAACGCACCGATCCAGACGCTGCTGCCGCAACTTGATGCGGCTACACGACGTGTCGACGAGGCGGCTGCGGTTATACGTACCGGACCCGCCCCGCCTCCTTCACTCGTCTCAACCGCCATACCCGCTTCGACCGGAGAGTCCATGCGCGTGTCGCTACAGAAGCTCGACACGCTCCTCGCTCGGAGTGGAGAGTTGCTCGTGGCGAGGCGACGTGCGGCCAGTCGGCAAGAGGATGTCGTGCTCTTCCGAGACGCGGTTCAGCGACACCGATCGGAGTGGCGCCGGCTCGAGAAACCTTTGCGCAAGCTCCTTGCACCCTACCGCGCTGGGAAACGCGCGGCGGGGACCCCGCCGGAGTCGCCGAGGGGTTCTCGAGATCGCCCAGCCAACGGGAGGCAAGGGGGTTCTCCTGTCCCTCAACGTGCGATTGCAGCATTCGAGCGTATGAGCCAGGAGTTGAAGCAACTCGAACGGAGCGCCGAGCTCCTGGCATCACGACTGGCCGCAGACCACCGGGCATTGGAACAGGCCGCGGCGCCGCTCGAAGAGGATATTCGCAGTGTGCGGATGCTCCCATTCGGCGATGCGTGTGAAGGCCTGGAACGCGCGGTCCGCGACCTGGCGCACGCAGACTCCAAGGACGTCGACCTTGCGATCGAGGGCACCACGGTCGAGCTCGACCGGGCGGTCGCCGACCGGCTGAGGGACCCGCTCCTCCACCTCCTGCGCAATGCGGTCGATCACGGCGTCGAAACGCCGGAGGAGCGCCGGGCCGTGAGCAAGCCGGCGCGGGCGACGGTCAGGGTGGCCGCCGCGCTGCGCGGCAGCAGCGTGGAGATCGTGGTCGCCGACGACGGACGTGGTCTCGATCTGGCGGCTGTCCGGGAACATGCGCGTCGAAAACAGCTGGTGGTTTCCGAAGATGACCGCGAGGCCACACGGCTCATCTTTCTCCCGGGCTTCTCGACGGCCCCGCTCGTCACCGAGCTCTCGGGGCGAGGCGTCGGACTCGACATCGTCAGGCACTCGGTCGAGTCGCTGCACGGACGTGTCGATTTCTCCTTCACGCCTGGCCAGGGGACGCGCGTTGCCCTCACGGTTCCCTTGACGCTGACGACGATTCGAGCGCTGCTGCTTGCAGCCGGGGGTCAGAGCTTCGCCCTCCCTCTCACGAGCGTTCTGCGACTCACCCGCGTCACCGCGAGCGACCTCGGCTCGGCCGCTGGCCGCGAGGTGCTGTTGTCGGACGGACCACCTGTACCAGTGGCATCGCTCGCCGAGGTGCTCGGTATGCCAACCGGAGCGCCCCACCAGGCAGGTGGCAAGTTCCCGCTCGTCATCGTCACCTCGGGTGACAGGCAGGTCGCCTTTGCGGTCGATGCGCTGCTTGCGGAACAGGACCTTGTCGTCAAGAACCTGGGCGCGAGGCTCGCTCGGGTTCGACACTTCACGGGCGCAACGATCCTGCCGACCGGCCGCGTCGCGCTCGTGCTCAATGCCGCGGATCTCGTGCAAAGCGCGCTGGTCCGGGCACATCGACCGGCGCTCGCCGCGGCATTTGACGAGGCCCGGGGTCCCCATCGCGCACGCCTGCGCGATGGGGTGGAGATGCTTCCCGAAGACAGGCGGCGCCTCCTGGTCGCCGACGATTCGGTGACCACGCGCAGCTTGGAGAAGAGCATTCTCGAGGCCGCGGGCTACGAGGTGACCGCCGCGGTCGATGGCGGCGAGGCGTGGCAGCTGCTTCAGGAAAAAGGCGCCGACCTGGTGGTTGCGGACGTCGAAATGCCGCGCATGGACGGGTTCGCGTTGTGCGAGGCCATTCGCGGGTCAAAGCGCTTCCGCGAGCTGCCGGTGGTGCTGGTCACGGCTCGGGAGAGCGACCGCGACAAGGCGCGCGGGCTCGAGGCGGGCGCAGACGCGTACCTGCCCAAGAGCACGTTCGACCAGCGCCAGCTCCTGGAGACAATCGCGCAACTGCTGTGAGTCAGAGTCCCATGTTCCGAGTCCTGGTTGCCGAAGATTCCGCCACCGCGCGAGAGCTCCTCGTGGAGATCCTGCGTGCAGATCCTGAGATCGAGGTCGTGGGCGAAGCCAATAACGGTCTCGAGGCCGTCGAAATGACCAAGCGGCTCCGGCCGAGCGTCGTGACGATGGACATTCGGATGCCGAGGATGGACGGCTTCGAGGCAACCAGACAGATCATGGTCGAAGCGCCGACGCCGATCGTGATCGTCTCGGGCATTGCCGATCTGCGCGAGGTCGAGAGCTCGATGCACGCACTTCGGCTTGGCGCGCTGGCGGTGCTCGCCAAGCCGCCGGGACCAGAGTCGCCCGATTTCGAGGAGGAGAGCCGACAGCTCGTGCAGAAAGTCAAAGCCATGGCGCAGGTCAAGGTCGTGCGCCGCTGGCCGGAGCGGATACAGGCTGGGCTGCCTCCCCTTCCGCATGTTCATGCGACGGCGCGTCCGCGCATTGTGGCGATCGCGGCCTCAACCGGCGGGCCGGCCGCGCTCGCGCACATCTTGTGTGACATGTCGCCTGATTTCGTGCTGCCCGTACTCGTCGTGCAGCACATGGCAAGAGGATTCGCGGACGGCTTCGCCGCGTGGCTGAACACGGTGGCCGCGTCGCTGCGCGTCACAGTTGCCAGGAATGGAGAACCACTGTGCCCCGGGACGGTCTACGTGGCCCCCGACGATCGCCACCTCGGCGTGGCCGATGCATCGACCATCGCCATCTCCAATGCCGCGCCAATTGAGGGCTTCCGGCCGTCCGGTACGTTCCTGTTCGAGTCGGTGGCCAAGGCCTTTGGAAACGCGATGGTGGCCGTGGTCCTTACGGGCATGGGAACGGACGGCGTCGCGGGACTCCGCGCCGTCCGCACGGCGGGAGGACGGATCATCGCGCAGGACGAAGAAACATCGGTGGTCTTCGGCATGCCGGGCGCGGCGGTCTCGGCAGGTCTAGCCGACGTCACGATGCCGCTTGGTGCGATCGCCACCCGGCTGCGGGAGCTGGCCACGTCATGAGCGCTGCGCAGAAGACGCGCGTGCTCGTGGTCGAGGACAGCCCGACACAAGCCGAGGAGATCAGGCTGATTCTCGAATCGGCGGGCTTTCACGTGGAGACCGCGGCGGAGGCACAGGCAGGGCTCGATCGCCTTGCGCAGTCCCCGGCGTTCGACCTCGTGATCTCGGACATCGTCATGCCGGGCCTGTCGGGTTACGATTTCTGCAGTCGTCTCAAGAGCCAAGTCGCAACGAAGCGAATCCCCGTGCTCTTGCTCACGTCGTTAACCGAACCCATCGACGTCATCCGTGCGCTCGAGGCAGGCGCCGATAGCTTCCTGAGCAAGCCCGCCGAGCCCGAACACCTGGTCGCACGCGTCAACTGGCTACTGGAAAACCGCCGCTTACGGGCGGCTGCGCGCACCACGTCAGGGAGCGACATCCTGTTCGGTGGCAAACGGTTCACGATTTCTTCGGACAGACAGCAGATTCTCGATCTGCTGGTGTCGACCTTCGAGGACACCGTTCGGAAGAACCAGGAGGTCATCGCCGCGCGCGATGCGCTCGCCGAGAAGCACGACGCGCTGGTGCGCGCCGAGCGGCAGAAGGAGGAGCTGACGGCGCTGCTCGTGCACGACCTGAAGGGGCCCGCAGCGGGAATCATGATGGCGGCGCAGTCACACCTCAAGAGCGCGAGCCTCGCTGACGTCGAACGCGAGGTATGGGGGCAGGTATATGCCGCCGCGGAGGTGATCAACCGTATGGTGCTGAACCTCCTCGACATCGCCCGTAGCGAGGATGGCGTGTTCGCGCCGAGACCGACGGACGTGGATATCGCAGAGGTTGTGGGCGAAGTACAGCAACTTATGGCACCGCTCGCTCAAAGCCGGGCGCAGCAGATCCTCGCTGATGTGAAGCCGGGGCTGCCGACGCTTCGGGCCGATCGCGAGCTCCTGCGCCGGGTGCTGCAAAACCTGCTCGACAACGCCATCCGGCACAGCCCCCCGGGCACGTCGGTTGGCATCGAGACGGAGGTCTCGAACAGTTCGATCTGTTTCCGTGTGCGCGATCAAGGCCCGGGGATTCCGACCGAGTTCCGCCACCGGATTTTCGACAGGTACGCCCAGCTTGCCCCGACCCGTGGCGCAGAGGATTCTCTTGGCAAAGGTCTCGGCCTCGCGTTCTGTCGCATTGCCGTCGAGGCGCACGGCGGGCGGATTTCAATTAAAGACAATGAGCCCAAGGGGAGCATCTTCGTCGTCGAGATCCCCCTCGGGAGATAAGTGAAGTACGCGCAGGTAACCCACACTTCTCCCGGTCGATCGACCGGAGTGCATCGCCTGAGCGGGGCGGCAATTCGCACGAGCGGCGCGCATGAGGGCTGCAGCGCCGCTCTGTTCTGTCGGTGAATGCGCGCGAGTTACGCGCCGGCCGTTTTCTTGGTCGACAGACCGAAGACCGCATACGCCGGACACCACCCTACGAGTCCAGTCACGAATGCGATAGCCCCGATCACCAGGCGCTTTCGATGTGTTGACGCCGCCGGGACGCTCTTGATCCGCACACGTCGCGCGGTGGGAGCTGGCGTCTCGCCCATATAGCCCGGGGCCCACTGAGAACTCGTGCGAAAAATTTCGACAGGCCGGGAAGAATTCCACGAGCGCGCGGAGCGCCTTTGGAGTTGGGTAGCTTTCACATCACGCCCATGGGCCGGCCCGACGTGGAATGGGCGTGGCCGCGCGGCACGCGGGTTGCTCCCGGAGTCGAACGCCGATTCGTGGCCCGTGGAGGGTGAGCTGATGACTGCAAGCTGTGGCCGGATAGAGACGCTCGTTATGCGGATGCAAGGCGATTTTCTCGAGAACCCCGAATTGACGCTGACGCTCCCGCAGGCGCAGCATCGCTTCGACGTTGATGACATCACGTGTAAGGCGGTGCTCAGTGCGCTGGTCGACGCGGGCGTGTTGGCCAATGTCCACGGCGGGACTTATGTCGGGCTGTTCCCGCGACTGATTCGAACAGCGGGAGCCGGTGCACCTGGGCAACGGCAAAGACCTGGGCAGCGACAGAGCGCGATCCGTCCCATTGTGGGACACGCCGCCTGAAGCAGCGGATCTTCGGAAGTCATCATGTCGAGCCCCGCCCCATTCGGGCCTATCGCCGAACTGTTCGAGCGCAGCTTGAGCATCCGGCATGTCTATGGCGAGCCGGTACAGCACGGCGACACGACTGTGATCCCCGTCGCGCAAGTTGTCTATGGCTTCGGCGCGGGGGGTGGCCAAGGCCCCGCTCGCGTCCGGAGTGGCGCCGATGAAAATGCGCTACGCGAAGACAAGGGGGCCGAAGCACAGGGCGCAGGTGGTGGAGGCGGGGGCCGGATGACCCCTGTTGGTGCGCTCGAGATCGGCCCACAGGGCACGCGCTTTGTTCGCTTTCGCCCGCTGACTCCATGGTTCGGCGGCGCCGCTCTTGGGCTCGCGGTCGGATGGCTGCTCGCTCGCGGCCGACGCGGAGCGCGACGTGAAGTGTAAGGAGCTTCAGTTCGCGCGCGGAATTCTGCGGGCGCCGCAATTCCCTGGTGCATTGCGTGCGGAGCGCGCCACGGCTGCGTCCGAACCGGATGATGAACGCTGGCTGTTGGCTCTGGCGGCGAATATGTGCGTGTTCGCAGGCATTCGACGCCGCTCGTTTAGGGGACTGCTACTGATCATCGGCGGCAGCATGCTCGCGTGGTGGGCGGACGCGGGCGTCATCCGGAGTCAAAGCCTCTGAACCGCGTCGTCTTCGCGCCCGTCACTGGCGGCCGTTCAGCGCGTGTGTGGACGCGGGCGAGGATCTATCGCGCCCCCGCAGACGCTTCGAAGCTCGATAGAGATCCAGACTGAAGAAACGCCTCAATGTCCGCAGCTCGTGCCCGCGCGTCGCTCTCACCGAGCTCGATCAACCACAGCTCGTGGAGCTGTGCCACGGAATCGCGGAAGCTCCCTTCGCGGGATGCGAGAGAGATTGCGATGATGCCTCCGGCCGACACGCCCGTCAGGATGCCGGGCGTGAGATCCGGGTAGCGCGATGCGAGGTACCGCAGGAACCCGACCTGATAGGCGGCGCGCGCGCCGCCGCCGCTCAGAACCAGCGCAAGATCCGAATCGTTCACGGAAAGATACCCAGTTCGAGGTACGAGCGCGCCACCTTGTCGATGGCGTTCAGAAACGCGGCGGTGCGGAGATCCTGCGCGGCAGGCTGTCGCTGAAGGGCCTCGCGAATCTCCTGATATGCCGTCACCATCGTCTCCTCCAACCCGGAGTTGACAATGCTCAGTTCGTCCGGTGCCTGCACGACGGCCGCGCGATCCGCGTCGGTGAACGCTTTGCCACTGGCCTGCTCGATCGCGTGGAGCAACCGCAGATCTGACGCCGCCTGGTGGCGCCGCTCGAGCCGTCCAAAACGGACGTGAGAGAGATTCTTGAGCCACTCGAAGTAGGAGACCACCACCCCGCCGGCATTGGCGTAGATGTCGGGGATCACCAGCGTCCCTTTCGCCCGAAAGATCTCGTCCGCTTCCGGCGTGGTCGGCCCGTTCGCGCCTTCGAGCACGATCTTGGCCTTGATCCGTGGCGCATTCTCGCCCGTCAGTTGATTCTCGAGGGCAGCCGGGATCAGCACGTCGCAGTCGAGCTCCAGTGCATCGGCGCTCCGCGGAATCGAGG
>Ga0214472_10003562_pt1 | contig 16450 bp, 9 predicted proteins | sample RVTome_6_FD_207662 | JGI IMG/M metagenome (GOLD analysis project Ga0214472, IMG submission 207662) | Soil microbial communities from uranium-contaminated site in the Upper Colorado River Basin, Wyoming, United States - RVT140D175 | ecosystem: Environmental > Terrestrial > Soil > Contaminated >... | reverse complement strand
GATCAGTCTCCACTGTTCGTCCGTCAGGTCTGAGGGGTAAGGAATCCTTTCCATGACCGTGGATATCGGCAAAACGACGCCTTTTCACACACCTTCTAAGGAATCTCCCAGCCCATTCCCCGGTCCCACGGCCAGCGTAAGGCAGGCGGAGCACTGAGTTGTTCCGCCTTGTTTTTACTTACTGGTTTGCAGAGTGTGATCGCGGGAAATCAAGTTGAACCCTCACCCTTCCGATAATCCACCCGTAATACGCCCTGTTGGTCTTGGAACCCCCGGTGGATCACCCGACACAACACAATTCATCGGTAGCGATCGGTCATGCCCCGGCGAGCGCGCGACGATTTGTGGCACCTCTGATTCCAGTTTGCGCGATCACAATCGTCGGGCTGTCCCACTTGTTTCGTGTCGGCCTGATCGACGACACCTATATATTCCTTCGATACGCGCGCAATCTCGCGGAGGGGAACGGACCGGTCTTCAATGTCGGAGAACGCGTCGAGGGATTCTCATCCCCACTTTGGACCTTGCTACTCGGATTAACCGGCTTCCTTGGTGTGGATCTTGAAATAGCTGCGCGCGTTCTTGGCCTGCTCTGTGGCATCGGCGTCGTGTCGATGCTGACCTACGGCATTTATCGTCGGACCAATTTGGGGCGACTAGACATCGCCATACTGGGCATCGGGCTCGCAAGCAGCCCGGCGCTTGTGTTCTGGTCGGCATCCGGAATGGACGCCCCACTCTTTTTGCTTTTTGTGACCGCCTCATTCGTTTCCGCGCTCGGAGATCGACGCTGCGACGACCCCCTTTCGCTTCGCACGGCCACGATGCTAGCCCTGGCAACCCTTACTCGGCCGGAAGGCGTGCTGGTGTCCTGTTACATCGGCGTGTTTTTCTTGCTGGAACGCAGGCGGGTTCGGTCCCTGGTTCTCTACGGTGTCGTAGTCGGGATCATGCTGGTGGCACGGTTGGCGTACTTCGGATCCTGGGTACCCAATACGTATTACGCGAAAGTCACCTTCGATTTGTCCCGCCGGATCGTTGACGGGGCCTCATACATCCTGCCCGCGTTTGGCATGCACTCCGTTCTGCTCGCCCTTGTCATTGCAGTCCTTTCGATGGCATGGAAACGTCGTGTGATGGATGTGGGGGCGATCGCATTTCTGGGCGGATGGGCGGTCATGTGGAGCGGCTATGTTTCATACGTGGGCGGAGACAACTTCTCCTTCTTCAGATTCCTCCTGCCGGCCATGCCGGCACTCACGTTACTGTTCGCGCACGCCTGGTCCGCGATCCGAACTTCTGTCGGACCGGGTGGGCGATGGGCGTGTCCGGCGATGCTACTTCTGGGGTTCGTATTCTGTCATGTGTTAACCTACCGCTCCCAAGCCGACTACTACCTGGGTGACCAGCGTCTTGCGTCCGCTTGGTCCAAGGTCGGACGCTGGATCGATCGCGAAACCCCACGCCATACGGTCATCGCTACCATTGTCCCGGGTGCACTGGGCTACTTTGGTCGGCGACCGACAATCGACATGCTCGGCTTGACGGACCGTCAGGTAGCGACAAGAGGCCATGTCTTCCCTCACGCGGTGCATGGTCACGCTCGTTTCAACACCGATTACATTTTCGAGCGCCATCCGGACATCGTGATCTATCATTCTTCCGGCCGGTTTTCGGAAAAAAGGTACACGGACACCATCCCCCAAGAACACGGATATGCATTGTACGATTTCGTACACGACGCCCGTTGCTCGGAACGATATGAATATGGTTCCGTCAGGCTTTCTGACGGTACGTGGGTGGAAATGCAGAAAAAGCTGGAACGAACCTCAGACGTTGCGCAACCAGTCAATCCCCGGGTCGCAAACGCATCGCTCAGCGCCCCGGAACCTCGATAGACAAACCGTCATACGCCAGCGCCATGCCGTCCGGCAGGTCCGACTCGGTCTGTTCATGCCCAATCTGGTGCGTCATATGCGTGAAAAAAGTCTGCCGGGCGCCGATTCGCCGAGCCATGTCAATCGCCTGTTCCAGGTTGAAGTGCGCGGGATGCGGTGCGTGCCGCAGGGCGTCGAGAATGAGCACGCGGACACCTTCCAATCGCGCGATTGATTCGTCGGGAATCACATTGCAATCCGTGCAATACGCGAAATCGCGAAACCGAAACCCAAGTACAGGCAGCGCACCATGCAACAGCGGAATGGGCGTAATGGTTTCGCTTTCTATCGCAAAGGGTGCTTGGTCGATGGAATGGAATTCGAGCTGTGGCCGGCTGTGCGGTGAATCGGCGGCCGCTTCAAAGGCGTAGAGGAACATCCGCCGAAGACTGCTCATCGTTCTTTCGGCGCCGTAACAAAGGACCGACTGTCTCATCAGGTAATTGAAGCGCCGCAAGTCGTCCAATCCGGTGACATGGTCCGCGTGATGATGAGTATATAGAACGGCGTCGACGCGTTTGATGTTGTTTGCTACGCATTGAAGTCGCAGTTCCGGGGTTGTATCAATGAGAATCGCAAGAGGACCCACCTCGACATAAATGCTGGGCCTGGTTCGCTTATCCCGTGGATCATCAGACAGGCAAACCGAGCAATCGCAGCCGATCATGGGAACGCCGTGCGAAGTGCCGCTGCCAAGAACTGTCACTCTTACGCCATCGTGCGCCATCTTCACTCCCTGCCCCATGTTCGAGGGGCGATTCACCAGCGCTTCCCCGCTGGACTATGGTACGCTACGAAGCACGAAACCGCCATGTCCCAGCCGTCATCGATTGTCGGCGATTGGCGTTGTTGACCCTATCGGTTAGCACGGTTACCGTCGCTGAGGAAATGTCACGGCATACGAATGGACAACAGCCTGAGTGGATCCGAGCGTTCAGGCATTCAAAAAAGATGAGACTTTTTCGGAAAAGAGTAGAGCCGGCAGCCCTGGCTGCCGCTGCGATACCAGATGACGACGATTCTCCGCCACGGTGGCCGGACCCATTGGGTATTCGGAACGCGATAAACTGTATTTCGACAACGCTGGGCATACTGTGCGCGTTGGGCTGGGCAACTGTCTCGCTGACCGGTTGCTTATCCCCGCCGGCACCAGAGGTTCAATCGGTTTCGAGCGCCTGGCGAGCTCCGGCGAAAGCGAATCCCGTTGACCGGCCTTTGCACCCCGTCCGTAATCCAGATGGGGACAGCGAAGTCCCGGCGGAGGAGATGAATCACGATGCCGTGCTGGCGCTTGTCAATGGCGAGCCGATTCGTCGCGTTGAGGTCCGGCGAACGCTCATGGCGTGGTACGGCGCTGCTACGCTTGATCAGCTCATCCGCTTGGAGCTGGCGTCGGCTGAAACCGCCCGAAGGGGGCTGACCGTTTCCTCGGAGGATGTCGAGGCCGAGCATGATCTGATGTTGCGAAGGCTCATCGACCCCTTGGCCGTCGTCTCGAAGATCAAGTTTGATCGGGCCGAAGCTGAAGGCCTGCTGAATGCCGTACTGCGAGATCGGAATGTTCCCCGTGCCGCTTATGATGTCATAACCCGCACGAACGCGCACTTCAGAAAAGCGGCGGAATCGGAGTTGTCGATTTCCCAAGCAGACCTCCGCGCCGAGTTCGATCGCGTTTACGGGCGGCGTGTACAGGTCCGACACATCCAGCTCGCAACGCCCGCTGAGGTGGCCCGAGTTCGTGAGCGCCTGCAGCAAGGTGCGGATTTTGGGTCGCTGGCCAAGCGATACAGTGCCCACATGGGCAGCGCCGCTGCGGAGGGCTTGCTGGCCCCCTTTTCCCAGTTCGATGAGCGAATACCATCTCTGTTTCGTCGAACGAGCTTCGCGCTTGGGGTGGGTGAGATTTCGACGACCCTACGGTTGGGCGAATGGTATCACATCATCAAGGTGGAGCGATTTGTTCCACCTGATGACGTTACCTTTCAAGTCCGGCGCGGTGAGATCGATCGGATTCTGCGCCAACGGTTGTCGGAGCCACGGATGAAATCATTGTTGGAAGAACGCTACCGGGACGCTACCATAGAAATTCGCGATTCTACCCTTGCGGTAGAGTTAAAAGGAATCCAAGGAGAGAACGGTGGTTGATTCGAAGCCCTATCGGTCGATTCTGATGTTTGGTGGTCCGGGGAGCGGTAAGGGTACACAGGGGGTTGTGCTGGGCCGGGTGCCCAATCTGGTTCACCTGGCGATGGGCGATATCTTTCGAGCACTCGATAAGTCGTCGGATATTGGGAAGGAATTCTTGTCGTATTCAACCAAGGGGCAACTCGTGCCCGACGAGCTCACGATTCGTGTCTTCCGATACCACGTCGATCAAAAAATCAGCAACGGCGAGCTTGATGTTGATTACCACACATTGATTCTCGACGGAATCCCGCGCACCTCGGGTCAAGTCGAGTTGTTATCGACGCTGATTGATGTCAAACGCATTGTCTACCTCATGATGGAAGATCGTGACGCCCTGATCGCCCGCTTGATGGGCCGCGCTGAAAAGTCCAATCGCCCCGATGATGCGGACCGGTCGGTGATCGAAAACAGAATAGAAGTTTACGAGCGTGAAAGCCATCCCGTACTGGACGCCTACCCCAAAAAATTGGTGGCCCGAGTTAATGCCGACCAACATCCGCTCGCGGTACTGCGTGATGTAGCCAATTGCCTGATTGATGCGATCCCCTCAAGGATATAAGCATTCACGCGACAAGCGGGGCGTTATACATAGACCATGAACCAACCTTCCTCCAATGCCTCGTCGATCGGAGATCGCCTTCGACAATTTGCACCGGCGTTTGACGCCCGGTTTGAGAAGATGCTTGCGGCGGCGGGCGGCGTACCCTCCGAATTGGTTGCGGCGGTTCGCTATTCCGCCCTCGCTCCGGGCAAGCGACTTCGACCGTATCTTGTCGTTCGAAGTTGCGAGTTGGTTGGCGGCGAATCGGACCCGGTTTGGCCTGTGGCGGCAGCGGTTGAATGCGTTCACGCCTTTAGCCTGATCCACGATGACCTTCCGGCCATGGACAACGACGACCTTCGTCGTGGGCAACCAACCTGCCATAAGAAGTTCGGCGAAGCGACCGCCATCCTCGCAGGTGACGCTCTGATCGTGCTCGCGTTCGAGTTGCTTACGGATTACGCCGGTGACGCCTTTACGGTCGCCGGCCTGGTACGGGAACTCGCTCAGGGGGCCGGTTGGTCGGGCATGATCGGTGGGCAAATGTCGGATTTGCTCGGTCAATCGCAACCACCCGATCGAGCCGTCGTTGAGCGAATTCATACGAAGAAAACCGCACGCCTTTTTCAAAGCGCTTGCCGTTTAGGCGCGATGGTTGGTCACGCAAGCGTGGAGCAGCTTGCCGCGTTGGGTCGATTCGGACAAATGATGGGCCTGGCCTTTCAGGTAACGGATGATTTATTGGACGTAACATCCAGCGAGGTCGCACTCGGCAAGGGCGTTCGAAAGGACGCTGGATTGGGCAAACAATCCTATCCGAGGTGCGTAGGATTGGAGGAGAGTGCTACAATCTCACAACAATGCGTTGCCCAAGCGGTTGTGGCGCTGGCGGGGCTGGGCCGGGAAGCAGACGATCTGCGAGAGCTGGCAGCCTATGCGATTGTTCGAAAGTATTGAAAATACTGAAAATGACAAACCCCACCGCCGTGCGGTACAGTCACATCGTTAGGCATGGGCGGTTTTGGATAAGAAGACGGATCATTCGGCTGCAAACTCGATGAGTCTATTGGATCAAATACGGTCGCCGGCGGACGTTCGGGCGTTGCCGGCGCAGCAGTTGCCCGCGTTGGCACACGATATTCGCACACGCATGCTCGACGTGGTCGGGCGCCGCGGCGGTCATCTGACCAGCAACCTTGGCGTCACCGAACTGACCATCGCCCTGCATCGGGCGTTTGATTTCGCGAAGGACCGATTGCTTTGGGATGTGGGGCATCAATGCTATCCCCATAAGCTGCTCACCGGGCGGAACGATCGGTTTGATTCGCTCCGGCAAGCGGGGGGAATCAGCGGTTTCCCCGATCGTACGGAAAGCGAATACGACCTGTTCAACGTGGGGCACGCGGGAACGTCCATTGCAACAGCCGTGGGAATGGCTCGGGCGGACGAACTGCTGGGCGAGGACCGCAACGTCGTAGCGGTAATCGGCGACGCGAGCATCGTCAATGGTGTGGCATTTGAGGGGCTGAATCAAGCCGGCACGCTCAAGCGACAGTTCCTGGTGGTGCTCAATGATAACGAATGGGGCATTTCTCCAACCCAAGGGGCTATTGCGGAACATCTGGCCAAGTTTCGCGCGAGTGATTTCTACGACGACTTCAAGGAACGCGCCAAGAAGCTGTTGCCCAAACTGCCCTTGGTGGGCAAGCCCGCGTTCGACATGATCGCCCACCTCAAAGAGGGCATCAAAGCCACCGTGTCCCCCGGACAATGGTTCGAAGCGCTCGGACTGCAATACGTCGGACCGGTGGATGGACACGACATCAAGTACCTCATCGAGATTCTCAGTGTGCTCAAGAATGCGCACCACCCGATTCTCCTGCACGTCCAAACCGTAAAAGGCAAAGGGTGTGAATGGGCGTCGGCTGATCCGGGTAAGTACCATAGCCCTAAACCATTTGAAATTCGAAACGGGAAAGTCGTTTCACAAAGCAGCAAGGGGACGAGCTGGACTTCGGCGTTCGTGGAAGTGTTGGGCGAAGCGGCGGAGCATGACGATCGTATCTACGCCATGACCGCCGGCATGCCCGACGGAACCGGATTGAACAAGTTTCAAGAACGGTTTCCAAATCGGTGTCGCGATCTTGGCATCGCTGAAAGCTGCCTTGTCGACATTGCGGCCGGCATGGCTAGAGCGGGGCTCCGCCCCGTCGCCGCGGTGTACTCCACTTTTCTCCAGCGGGCCTTTGACCAGGTGTTCCAGGAGGTCGCCCTGCAGGGACTTCCCGTGATGTTCTGCCTTGATCGGGCGGGGTTGGTTGGGGGCGACGGTCCCGTGCATCACGGCTTCTTGGATATCGCTTATCTGCGCGGCCTGCCCAACATGGTGCTGATGGCGCCGTGCGATGAGGTCGAGTTGCGCGAAGCCATTCGACTGGGGCTTTCGCTCGATCAGGCGTGCGCCATTCGTTATCCGCGCGACGTGGTACCCGCGCCGCTCCCCGATTGTATTCGATTCGAGATCGGCGTGTCGCGACGTCTACGAGACGGTGACGACGCCATGATTCTGAGTTACGGCGCCATGGCGGGCCACGCGCTGGCCGCTGCGGACCTGCTGGCGGAAAGCGGTATTGAGGTTGCCGTCATCAACGCCCGGTTCGCTAAGCCGGTTGATCGGAGCATGGTGGAAGCGGCGCTTCGGCTGGGCGGCCCGGTAATCACGGTCGAGGATCATTCGGTGGCGGGTGGATTCGGCTCCGTGGTGTTGGAGGCGGCGCAGGAGATGGGACTGGATGCTTCGCGTATCGATCGTCTGGGTATTCCGGCGGACCGGTTTATTGCCCATGGATCGCGTTCCGGGCAGTTAGCCGAGTGCGGAATGGACGCCACGGGCATTGCCTCGACGATCCAATCACGCATGGAACGAATCGCAAACCACGTCGTAAATCGGCGAACTCGCGCCCGAGCAACACGTACACCACGTGTCAGCCCGAAGCGTTAAGACGTAGACCCGGCCCGACGCATGCGTTAGCATGAGGGGGATTCGCCCGTAGCGCAAGTGGCGTCCATTGATCGGGCGTACCCTGTTTATTGGGAAGCCGCTGTCTTGATCGCGTCCGCAACCAACAAGCGTGTTTACCTTCTTGCCAATTCCGCCAAGAGCGAAGCCGCCGCGGCGCTGCATCGACTGAAACTCATGGTGGAAGCTCGGAGCACCTTGGTCGGCTTGAGTGAGGAGCTTGACGGGTCGCCGGCTGTCGGTGCCGGTGCGGACCGCCTCATTGTGCTGGGTGGCGACGGCACCTTAATCGGCGCGGCTCGATCCCTGGGACGAAACCAGATCGCATTCATCGGCGTCAACATTGGCAAGCTGGGATTCTTGGCCGAGTTCTCTCTTGACGAGTTGGAGCGATGCTTCGATCAGGCTGTTTCTGACGACGGACTAGTGGGTCGACGAAGCATTCTAGACGTGTCGATCTCGCGCAATGGAAGTGATACAGAGTCCATCCCGGCCGTCAACGACTGCGTGATTCAAGCCGGACCGCCCTTTCGGATCATTCGCCTCGGCGTCGCCATCAACGGCTCACACCTTACGGAGTTGGCGGGTGACGGCGTGATTCTTTGTACGCCGAGTGGTTCCACCGCTCATAACCTGTCCGCCGGTGGCCCCATTATGCAGCCGGGGGTAGACGCCATTGTGCTTACGCCACTTTGTCCGCATTCGCTTACCCATCGACCCCTGGTCATGCAGCGTGATGCGGCCATTGAGATCGAGGCGCTCCATGTAAACGACGGTACGACCTTGATTGTCGATGGCCAGGTTTCGTATGCGGTGCAACCCGGTGACCGGATTACGGTTCGGCGCTACGAGTCTGATCTGCTGCTCGTGCATAATCCACTTCACCAGCGGTGGCACAACCTGACCAGCAAGCTCCATTGGGGGCGTGCCCCGAATTACGATTGAGCTGGATGCCCTGCAGTTGCCCGGCGGCGCGTAGTTGGGTCACAGCTTCTGTCGGGCCTATGATCCTTCATCCGGGGGGGACTCTACCGATGTACTGTGCGGTTGCGCCCGTTTTCGCGCGATCGAGGAGATTGGCTGACGCGACCATGCAGATTGTCGAAGCGGTGAATAATGCCCGCGTGCTCGACGCCGGTGGCAAAGAAGCCTACACCTTGCGTGCCGGCGAGCGATACGTGCTCTATGATGCGGAAGCCGGGCACGGACTACGCGATGGTGCTCTACAAGTGCTATCCGGACTCGACCGAACCCTGCCAGCGTACGCGGGCGAAATCCTCCGTAACCAGCGACTGTTCCTCCCCTTCATTGGGCGCCAAGGCGACGCCCTCGTTGTCGCGGCGTGCCTGACAGCTCTGCGCGAGGCCTATCCCAACATCACCATTGACATCGCTGCGCCGCGTGCCGCACGCGAGGTGTTCCAATCGACGCCCCGCTGCGGCAAATTGCTCCCCTACCCGGCGCAAGCTGAGCACCTGGCCGACTACCAATACTACCTTTCCCTTGAGGAAGTTGAGGCCATTCATGATGGCGCACGGCGTAGTTTTTATGATGTGTTTAGTACGTGCCTGCGCACGCCGCGCCCGTCACGACCCGTGCACATCGAGATACCGCTGGATATTCAAGCGCGATGGAGACTTTCCGACTCATCACGGCACAAAGTGGCCCTGCACGTAGGCGTAGCAGACAGCCTACGCACCTATCCGCTCGATCTGACCGGTCAGCTCGCCGATCGACTAATGGCTGCTCAGTGCGAGGTTTTCTTGATTGGTGCAGACGTGCCGCATCCGTGTCCGTCCGCCTCCGACGATGGTCTGCACGATCTGATCGACGGCACGAAAACGGTAGCCGACCTGGCGGGCGTTCTTTCGCAGATGGACCTGCTTATTGCTGGAGATTCATTCCCCATGCACTTGGCGGGTGCGATGGAAGTTCAATCGCTGGCGTTGTTTACATCCACCGACGCTGTGCTGACCAAAGATTACCCAAATACCCACGCCATGAAGTCCACCGCCGAGTGCAGTCCGTGCTTCGTCGCCGTCGGTCCTTGCCCGCTGGGTCATGCTACGTGTCTCGCGCATCGCGAAACGTGCTTCGAACCCCATGCCATTGCGGAACGTGCCCTTCACTTGCTGGCGGCCGGCCCTGACGCATAGCAGCAGGTCGCACCTAGAACGATTCCCGAGTTGGCATGCCGGGGCATTCGCTATTCCAATATCCTCGCTCGACGAGAATTCGCGCAGGTTTCAGCCTGCGGCTCGGAACACAGAAACTGGACACGCTCTAAAAAACACCGCCAAGAAAGAGCAGCAAGAACGCGATTATGATCGTGTTGATTGCCGCTGCCCCGAAGAATGAGAATAAATCCATTTTGTAACTCCTTTGTTGGTCCAGCGAATCATTCGCTCGATTTACGTCTACCGACTGTGGCGGAATTTGTAATGCCTACGCACCGCCCTTGAGCATGACTCGCTCAAGTTATTCGTCATGACAACACCTCTATCCGGTAGGGCGCGGCACGTCAAATCACAGTTTCACAGATGGCCATTAGACCAGCACCGTGCCTCCTACTCATTCAGGTAGCCTTGGTGTGTTCCTCGTCGGGCACGAAACCGCTTCGAAGTGTATTCTCCGTGATACAACGGGCGTCCATAAAATGCAGCAGGTAGTCGGGCGACCCGGCCTTGACACCGGTACCGCTCCGCTTGAAGCCCCCGAATGGCTGCGCGTCTACCTGTGAACCGGTAATTCGCCTGTTGATATACAAGTTACCCACGGCGAAATCGCGCCGGGTCCGTTCAATGTGGGCCGGGCTGCGTGAGTATAATCCCCCGGTCAATGCGTAGGGGCTGTTGTTGGCGATTTGAAGCGCATGGTCAAAATCGTCGGCGCGAATCACCGAAAGCACCGGCCCGAAGATTTCCTTCTGCGCGATCCGAGCGTCGGGCTTTAAGTCCACAAAGATCGTGGGCGGCACGAAGTATCCCTCTTCACAATCCGTCGGCAGCTTTCCCTGGAAGAGCAATCGTCCTTCGTCTTTACCGATTTGAATGTATTCGTGAATTCGCCCCCTCGCTTCTTCGTCGATAACCGGGCCGACCAGGGTCGCGGGAGCGTCCGCCGACCCGATAGGAACACTGGCCGTCGCTTCCTTGAGTCGAGCGATGAGCGCGTTATAGGCGCCGTCAACCACGATCAATCGACTGCAACTGCTGCACTTTTGCCCGGCGTACGAAAATGCCGACTCGATGACAGCCTGAACCGCACCGTCCATATCGGCGTCATCATCGACGATGATGGCGTTCTTGCCTCCCATTTCAACGATCATTTTCTTGATGCTTAATTGTCCGGGGCGACTGCTCGCACCGGCGCGCAGCACACCTTCACCCACATCGTGTGATCCGGTAAAAGCCACGATACTTACGTTGCTGTGTTCGACCAATCGCTGGCCGATCGTGGCTCCTGGTCCAGGAACGTAATTCACCACACCCGGCGGAACGCCGGCGCCGTGAATGATCTCCACCAATTTGGCTGCCACGACCGACGCCTGGCGTGCCGGCTTCATGACCACCGTGTTCCCCGCAGCGAGTGCGGCGCTGGTCATCCCACTCAGAATCGCAAGCGGAAACGCCCAGGGCGATATGACCGCACAAACCCCCTTGGGCGCGTAGGTCAAGGTGTTATCTTCGCCGGGAATGTTGCGCAGCCGAGGCCGTGATTCGATTCGCTCGATCTGCTCGGCATAGTAACGCCAGTGGTCGAGAGCCTCGGTGACATCGGCGTCGGCTTCCCGCCAGGGCTTGCCAACCTCGAGGATCATGGTGGCGGCCAGTTCGAATCGGCGCATCTCCAAGCGATCAGCCACCTCGCGCAACAGCCGCGCCCGATCGGCCGCCTTGGTAATGCGCCACGAATCAAACGCCGATTGCGCTTCCACGACCGCATGATCAACATCTGTGGTAGTCGCCTGGGCCACGTTTCCGATTACTTCTTGTGGACGAGAGGGATTGCGCGACTCGAACCATGCTTTGGTGGACACGGACTGTTTCTTAATGATAAGCGGGTAGGTGCGGCCGTGCTCGCCGTGAACGTATGCCAGCGCCCCGCACATCTTCTTGCGGTTTTCCTCGTGAGCGAAATTGGTATTCGACGCATTCTGGAAAGTCGACATGGGTTCCTCCGGATCGGTATTTTGGTAGTGCCGCTTGGGCAAAGGCGTACTGGGCGGTCGTCGCACGGCCGGATCGGCCAGGAGCTTTTCGTGCGTGGCGTGCTCGCCGAAACTTTGTTTTAAGAATCCCTCGTTCGAGGTGTTCTCCAGCAAGCGTCGAATGAGATACCCCATGCCCTCCATAAGGTCGCCGTAAGGGCAATAAACGCGAACGCACTGACCGAGTTGGACCAGGGCGGTCTTGAGCGGATCCCCCATTCCGTAGAGGGCCTGTAGCTCATACTGCGACGGAGGCAGATCGAGTTCCTTCGCGATGGACATGACTACGGCCAGCGAACGAACGTTGTGGCTCGCAAAGACCGGACGGATCAGATGAGCGTGATCAAGCATCGTTCGGGTCATGCGCTCGAAGCAAGCGTCCGACTCCCACTTTCGCGTCCAAACCGGCGGTTGTGCGTAGTTGCGAACGGCGGCGGCGGTTTCGGCATCCCAGTAAGCGCCTTTGACCAGCCGAATCGCAAAACGATGGTCTCGACGTTTACCCCATTCCAGTAAGTCCGCAAGATCGCTTTCGCCGTCGCGAAGGTAAGCTTGCACGACAATGCCAATATCCTGCCAGTCGCGTAGCCCATCCTCCATCAACATGCATTTGAACAGTTCGAGTGTGATGGTCCTGTGTTTGGTGGATTCCATGTCGATGTTGACGAACGCCCCGGTGCTTCGGGCATGGTGAAGGAGGGGCCTGAGGCGCCGGCTTACCTCTCGAATGGATCGTTCCGGGTCGATGGCGTCGAAATGCGGGCTCAAGCCGGTCAACTTGATCGATAAGTTCACACGCGGCATGGGCGAGCATCCGTTCTTATCGATGCGCGGAATAACCGGCCAGTCATTCGCAATGATGGTCAGTCGATCAATTAAACCGTGATAGACTTGAGCGTAAGCGTCGGCTCGCGCAAAACTGGTCGTGGACTCGCCGAGCACGTCGATGGTAAATGCCATTCCGTTATTGCGCAGCCGTTCGATCGTACGAATCGCGCTGGGCACGTCGTACCCGGTAATGAACCGACCGGCCATGAGTGCAGCGCCCATCCGCACCCACCGCCCAATGATCTCTTCCCGCACGCCATGAAGCGGACCGGGCCCTACGAGGGCGTGGAAAATTCTGGGAAGGTCGAAACGCGGATCATTGGCATACTCCGCGAGATGACGCGTCACATCCGCAGGCGTTGCGAGTGCCGGAAGACAATCGACAAACTGAAAGGCACGCGTGCGAAGCCGCTCGTCGTCATCGAGCATGAGCGTGCCGCGCTCAAGCCACCACGCCTTCTGCCAAACGCGAGGCCGCGCGGCGTGGGCGCGTTCGAAGATTTCTCGTCCGATTCGATCGACACGTTGATTATGCGTTTCACTCTGGACCATCGTCGTCGTATGTTTACCTCACCGAGTTGTTGCTATCGCCGCAATTCCTCGGCCTGGGATTCCCACGCTCCGTCTCGCCATACGTAACACTGTCGCGCCGCAAGAAAAACCAGCCAGCAGGCCCGGACGGGTGCCCGCCACAACCGGGCCATCGCTTTTGCGTACAAGACCATTTGACTTCGATAGCGTTCGGCTCGTTGCGCCACCTGCCCTGCGTCGACGGCATCGGTCTTGAAATCAACGATTTCGATGCCACCCGCGACAGGTAGGATACCGTCCACGATGCCCCGCACCAGTACGTAATCCTCACCGCTCATTTGGACCGTATGATCGAAGTCTCCAAGAGATTCGGCGGATGTGAACATGAACTCCCGGCGATAGGTGTTCCCCGCGCTGCGCATGAGGTCGGCGAGCGGAGTCGACGCGAACCATTCGACGGATGTCTGGTCGATTAGGACGTTATCCTCTGATTCGATGATCCGCTCCGCCACCATTCGTTCCAACTCCCTCGCAACGCCTCCGGATTCCGTGGCACGATTCAGGTCCAAGTGCTGCAGAAAACGGTGTGTAACCGTTCCGCGATGCAAAGGACCGGGAGCAGGCGATTCATACTTGGATGGCGGAACAGTGAAATCTTCTTCCGCAACGGACGGGGCGTGGACCTGTGAATCGCGCAAAAAATCTTGATCGCCGTCAAAACCGCTCGCGGCCGCGGATGCTTTGATGGAAGCGGCGGCCAATTGTGGATAGGCATACTCAAGACGCGACAGCACTTGATCGACCTCGACAGCGGCACAAACCGGGTCGCTTGATGGCAGAGCCCCGCATTGGCCAACCGCCCGGCGCACCGCAGAATCCCCGTCGGACTCCGCGGGCACGACACGCCAGGTGCTCATTTCGTCGATACCATGCGTATGTACCGCGAAAAGCGGAGTGCCTTTCGACTTTCGCTCAACCCATTGGACCGCGTCGGGATCGGCGCTGCTCAGGATGGAGATCAACCAGTTGAGCGGCGTTGTGGCCGACGTCAGTTCCAGTGTTGTGGGGCATGACACGGCGGGACTTGCGTCGCCGGCCAGGCCCTCCGTCCCGGTCATCGATCCGACAAGTACCAGCTTTTCCTTGGCCCGCGTCATAGCCACATAGAGAATGCGCGCATCCTCCTGGCGCCCTAGGCGTTCGATCTCATCAGCGATGCGGGAATGCGCCAGGGTCGGGTATTCGATCATCCGGTCTTGGTCCACGGCGCGCAGCCCGATTCCCATTTTTCGTTCGAAGATCATTCTGCCGTTACGGTCGCCCAGATTAAACTTTGTTCCCAACCCCGCAACAAACACGATGGGAAACTCAAGTCCCTTGGCCTGATGGATGTTCATAATGCGCAGGACGTCTTCGGTTTCGCTCAGAGCGTTGGCTGCGGCGACGGGCCGCTCCTCATCGACAAGAGACTTAATCAGAAGTAGGAAGCGATGCAGTCCCTGTCGACGAAAAGTTCCAAAGCGGCGAGCGAGTTCGTGCAGTTTGAGCAAGTTGGCACGACGCTGCACGCCGTTGGGAAGGCCACCCACGTGCGCCAAGTACCCCTGCCGTTCGTAAAGCCTCCAGAGCACATCTGCCAGGGGACGGCATCGCGCATCAGCCCGATAGGACTCGACTCTTTCAAAAAAACGCCGTAGTTCTTCTCGTAGTGCCACATCATTGCCGATTATTCCATACCCGGATACCGCCGCGTGAAAAGAAACCGTGCGGTCAACACAGCGAACCGTGGCCAACTCGTCAGCCGACAAGCGGGTTCCAAAAATGCCACTGCGCAGTACAGCCGCAAGCGGGATATCCTGCTGCGGATTGTCCAGCACCTCAAGCGCTGCGGTGACATCCCTCACTTCTCGGGTACCAAACAACGAGCCACCAACGTCGGCATGCGCCGGAACGCCCATGCATGAGAGCAACGAGGCCATACGCTCCGCATTGACCCTGGCCGAGCGCAGGAGCACGGTGATGTCGCGAAACCGAATGGGCTCGCCATCTTGCCCCTTGCGACCTTGTTCGACCCAGGCGCGAATCTGCGTCCCGATCAAGAACGCTTCGCGCTCGATGGGAGTCCATTGCTCCGAACAGGAGAAATCGGCGATGCCACTTTCGTCCGCCTGATCCTCTTCCTCTTCGGTAACGCCCCACTTGCTTTCAAGGATATGAAGCTCAACCGGCTCACGCTGGGCAATTTCTTCGCGTCCGGCACGTAGTTGGGCACGATGATCATAGACAATCTCGGAAAACCCGCGCCGCATGAGGGTGCCAAATACGAGATTGACCGCTTCGAGAATCTCGCTTCGACTGCGGAAGTTGCTTTGCAGGAACAGGCTGTCACCGGATTCCGTCTCCAGTCCCAAGCGCTCCAAACGACGAATGAAGATGTCAGGTTCCGCGAGGCGGAAACGGTAAATGCTCTGTTTGACATCGCCGACGACGAATAGATTGTCGGCGCTGCCGCCGTCGGATTCCCGGCTCGACAACTTGATGATCGCGCGCTGCAACGGATTGATATCCTGAAACTCATCCACCAACACATGAACAAACTGGCGATGCAACGAGCGCGCGATCGGGGACGGCTCATCGCGATTCGAACCGTCGCTGAGCAATTCATAGGCCAGCCGCTCCAGGTCGGAAAAATCCAATACGTTGAGCTGTCTTTTCCGTTGTGTGTAGGCATCCCGAAATGCGCAAACAACTTGCGCGATGGTCTTGACAAAAGGAGCGGTCCCAGAGAGCCCCGCGCGATATTCGTACAACGAAAAATCGGCGAAACGTGGCTTAAGGCGTTTGGCAAACAGCCGGTTCTTCACCATGGAGAAAACGCCACTCGCAGCATCTCGCACAGCGCGGACCAGCGGGTCGCAGTCCTTGGGCAATCGGGGGGCACCAGACTTCTTGAATTCATATTCCTGGATCGTTGAACGGATCTGATCGAATCTATCAACTGCGGCGCCGGACGAATCGGCGGCAATCTCCAGCCACGCACCCAACTGTTCTTCGTACTCGCGAATGCGCAACGCATACCAGTGACCGATGGCATCTCCCGCTTCGATGGGCAATGCGATCTGATCGCAGTGCTCCAATTGGAGTGCCAATTCTTGATGGACCTCCTTCAACAGCACACTCGCCAGTTGTTCCGAACC
>Ga0214472_10003561_pt1 | contig 16451 bp, 17 predicted proteins | sample RVTome_6_FD_207662 | JGI IMG/M metagenome (GOLD analysis project Ga0214472, IMG submission 207662) | Soil microbial communities from uranium-contaminated site in the Upper Colorado River Basin, Wyoming, United States - RVT140D175 | ecosystem: Environmental > Terrestrial > Soil > Contaminated >... | reverse complement strand
GCCAGAATCGGACGCGACGCACCCTGGACATCCGTTTCCCCACGGCAGAATTTCTTGAAGCCGCCTCCGGTTCCCGAGATCCCCACCGTGACCCTGGCCCCGCTTTGTAACTGGAACTCCTCCGCAATCGCCTCGGTCGGCGGGTAGACGGTGCTGGAGCCGTCGATGCGCACGATTCCACCGCGCGAGAGGCTTGATCCCGATATCTCCTGATCCGATGTCGGCTGTCTACTACACGCGGCGATGACCAGGCCAACGCAAGCAGGCAAAACAAATTGCTGGATTCTCATCAGCGGTCTCCTTGGCACGTTAAGGCGGCCATCCGTTTTCTACGCCGGTAACGTCCGAAAGTCTGCTTACCGAATATAGTGTTCACCCTCGATTACCGCCAGCTTAACGCAGCGTCATTCCTCAGAGGGTGCCCTATAGTACTTGACCCACGTCCGGACAGGCGTCAGAACACACGTGACGGCGAGGGCCGTGAGTGTCAACCAGTTCACTCCAGCCCTTACGAGCAAGATCAAGCCCGCCACACCGACGACGAGTTGCAAGACCGCCAAGGCGATACGCAATCGGAGACGGCGCTCAATCGGTTGTTGGCGCTGGCCGGCCATATAAATTCGCCTATGCGAATATAGTTATCCAAAAAATTTTCCGGAGCGGCCTTTCTATCGGGGACAACACCCTCCGACGCTCCTAAGTTTCTGCAAACGTGCTCGATCCTCGTGGAGCTCCGGTACGTCCCGAAAGCAGCTCGAAAGGCAGTCTAGCAGCGTCTCGTGGAAAGAACCCGTCGCCGGTGCCAGCGAGTAGAAGCTCCAAAGACCCTCTTTCCGACTCACCACGAGGCCGGAGCGGCGCAGGTACGCGAGATGCCGGGAGGCAGTGGGCTGCGGCACCACTAGGGTCTGGACGAGATCGCCGACACAGAGTTCGCCATCCCGTAGCAAGTGGAGAATACGAAGCCGCGTGCGGTCAGAGAACGCGCGAAACAGGAGGTTCACGTCATCCAGGGCGCGCCGCTTCGCCGTCGCCTTTCGATTGGGTGACGCTTCCAGTTCAAGGACTGTCTTCATGGCTCAGAGCTCGCTTAATTGTCTATATTCGCGAGGGGGAATATATCTATCCCCTATGACCCTAGTCAACCCCGGTCGTCCACGCGGCGGCCGCACCGGATCCATCTCGCTTGAGCCTTGATCGGTCCCGGAGGCAAAGCTATCATAGGGCCGGGTGATGGAGTCCGCCTAGGAAAACCGCCCTCCCAGGGCTGATGACTCCTGCCGTCGCAGGAGTCATTCTAGTGAGTCACCCGAACTCCCAACTCGCCACCGAGCTGCCGGATCTATTGGACCGCGCGATCGAGCGGGTGTCCGAGGGGGTGGCTTTGGAAACCCACCGGGAGCGGCTCGTCCAGATGAGAGAGCGCCTCCGCGAGGAACGGTTTCATCTCGCGGTGTTAGGGCAGTTCAAACGCGGCAAGAGCACCCTCCTCAACGCGCTTCTAGGCGAGGCGATTCTGCCCGCGGCCGTCCTCCCCGTGACGTCCATTCTGACCTTCCTTCGGACCGGGGAGGAGCGTCGGGTCCGCATCGAGCTCGAGGACCGCGCGGAGCTTACCGACGAGGGTAGTGACGCGGTCTCCTCTCTTCTCTCGAAGTTCGCAACCGAGGAGGGAAACCCCGAGAACCGGCTCGGCGTCACCGGAATCGAGGTCTTCCACCCCGCGCCCATTCTTCGCGGAGGCGTCGTGCTCATCGATACGCCAGGGATCGGCTCGACTCACAGACACAATACGCTCTCCACCCTCGAGTTTCTGCCACAGTGTGACGCGGCGCTCTTTCTCACTTCGGTCGATCCTCCCATGACTCAGGTCGAGCTGGAGTTTCTGAGAGAGGTGCGTTCCAAGGTCGTTCGTCTGTTCTACGTGCTGAACAAGATCGACTATCTCCCGGAGGAGGATCGACCTAACGTCCTCTCGTTCTTCGAGCGAGCGCTGCGACAGGAGCTCGCCGCCGCCGAAGACGTCGCGGTCTTCGGCGTCTCGGCCCGGCGGGGGCTGGAGGCGAAGCTCTCGAAGGACCCAGAGCTTTGGAAACGGAGCGGAATGGAGGAAGTGCAAAACCATCTCGTCGACTTTCTCGCGAAGGAGAAGAAACGCACCCTGGAGCGAGCGGTGGCGAAGAAGACGGGGTGGATTCTGAGGGACGTCCTCTTGGAAGCTCGCCGCCAGCAGATCCTTGCCGCCGATCTGCTCGCCGGGGATGAGAGACGGCTCCAAGGGTTTCTCGGGGAGATGGCCGCGCGATGGTTGAAAGTGGCCGGCGACCACTTCAGGGGAATTCTTCGTGCCGCGCTCGAACGAGGGAGTGAGGGCGAAGCTCCGGACCACCGAGCGGTCGAAGAGGTCCTGGCGGGCGCCATCCCCCCTTTCTTCGAGCGGGAGCTGGGCGAGGCGGCTCGCGCTTTTGGGCGTCGCGTCCTCGAGGCGATCGGGCCGCACCACGCGAGGCTTCACGAGCTCGTCGAGTCGGTGCGTTGCGCGGCCGCCGAGCTGTTCGACGTTCCCTATCAGCCGAGTACCGGGGATCCTGGTTTCGAGTTGAGCGTGCAGCCCTATTGGATCACTCACGAGTGGAGTACGTCCCTGAGCCCGGTCCGGGAAGGCTTTCTCGATCGACTCTTGCCGGAGGGCGCTCGGCGCAGGCGACTGGAAGCAAGATTCCATGGAAAGATCGACGCTCTCGTCGCGCAGAACGTGGAGACTCTGCGATGGACGCTGCTCCAGGAGCTTCGCCGAAGTTTCCTCCGGTTTCGGCGCACCCTGGAAGATGGTCTCACGGACGCGATCGCGGTCACCCGGGACGCCATCGAAGCGGCCTCGGTTCGTCGTCAGCAGCAGTCCGAGGCGGTGTCCCAGGAGATCGCAGCGCGCCGCGCTCACCTCCGTGGGCTCGAGGAGGTCGAACGCGCCCTGGGAAGGGTGTAGATCGAGATGACGTACTTCTGTCCTCGTTGCTGGGCTGACTTCCAGGAGGACCTGCGGCATTGCCCGCGTTGCGGCCTGGACATCCCATCCTTCTGGAATTCCAAGGACTGGAGAGAGAAGCTCGTTCTCGCTCTCAAGCACCGGGAGCCGAGCGCCCGGCTCCGGGCCGCCTTCCTTCTCGGGAGATCCCACGATGCGAAGGGAGTGGCGCCGTTGATGGAGGTGATCCGAACGACGAGTGACGTCTACCTGGCGAGGGAAGCCGTTCGGGCGCTCGGCGAGATTGGCGGCGGCGACGCACTGGAGTGTCTTCAACGGGTGGGCCACGACCACGGCGCGAGAATGGTCCGCGATGAGGCACAGCGCGTTCTCCAGAAGAGGCAAGGCCGCGAGGGGGGGCGGCCATGAGCGGGCTCAACGAGCATCAACGGCGCCGCATCGCTATCGGATTCGAGCAACTCGACCGGTGTCTCGCCGAAGCCTGGAGCGTAGTGGCGTCGGCCGACCACCGCTCGCCGTTCCCGAAGTATGTGGCCGACGCATCGCCCGCTCAGATCCGAACTCTCGAGGACTTCATCTCCCGCTTCCGATCCGCCGTCGTGCGCATACTTGACGAGCTTGATCTCCCACGCGAGCAGCCCAGGGTGAGCGCTCTCTGGTCGCTCCGCGCCTCGTTGGTCTCCGCTCAGGTTCTGCTCGACGAGCTCGACGGACGATACCTTCGAGGCTACGGCGACCTCGACCCCGAGGACGAGAAGCGCGTTCGCGGAGCCACGACCGAGCTCCGGGATCTGGTGCGGAAGATGGCGGCGCTCGCCGAAGAACGGCCCGGCGAGGATCTGGTGTCGCGACTCCGGAGACTCGAGACGACGCGCGACGAGAGTCGACTCCTTCAAGAGCTGGGGCGCGTGATCGCGGCCCACGGGCTCGTCGAGCTGCGGCCGACTCTTTCCATTCTTTTGGAGCGGCTCGAGTCGAAAAGCCTCGAGGTCGCCGTCTTCGGTCGCGTGAGCTCGGGGAAATCGTCGTTGCTGAACCATCTCCTGAACACCAAAGTGCTCCCCGTAGGCGTCACGCCCGTGACCGCGGTCCCAATTCGCATTACTTTCGGAGAGACGGCTCGGATGAGAGTCCACTTCGCGCGGCGACCGATCCTCGAGACCGGGGTCACACGGTTGCAAGAGTTCGCCGCAGAGGAGGCAAACCCTGCAAACGAAAAGCTCGTGACCGCAATCCGGGTCGAGCTTTCCGCCGCGTGCTTGAAGAGCGGAGTGACGCTCGTCGACACGCCCGGCCTTGGCTCTCTCGCGACCGCGGGCGCCGAAGAGACGAAAGCCTATCTGCCCCGGTGCGACCTCGGCATCGTGCTCGTGGACGCCGCTTCGAATCTGGATCGGGAAGATCTGGATCTGGTCAGGGCTCTTGGCCAGCGGGGTACGAACGTGATGGTCCTCGTCAGCAAGGTGGATTTGCTTGCGAGCGAGGACCGCCGCCGCGTCATCGAATACGTCGAACGGCACCTGGACTCCGAGGTGGGCGCGAAAATTCCCGTCTATCCCGTCAGCGTCGTGGGTCCGGATGCCCGGTTGGCCGCCGCTTGGTTCGAAAAGCAGCTTTTTCCCATCCTCGAAGCTCAAAGAGAACAGGCGGAGATCTCGAGAAGGCGATGTTTCGAGATCCTCGATGCCCTCGGTAGCGACGCGAGTGAGATTCTCGACGAGGCGACGGCTTCGATCGTTGAGCGGCTTCGAGACTCGTCGGGGGCGGACCTCACCGAGCCTTTCCGAGCGGTATGGAATCGGCGCGCGTCGGAGGTAACGACCAGCCTCCTCAGGCACCTGACCGATCGCTCAAGAGAGCTCGCTCGAGACCTTGGCGAGGCGGCAGCTTCGGTAGGGGTCGGAGCGGATGAGCTCGAAGAGCTTCCACAGCCTGAAGGAGCACCTCGGCCGGACGCCCTTTTGGCTTCGATGAGGGTCGAGATTGCACCTCCGGCGCGGTTTCTCACTCGCATCCCTCCCTACCTGCGGCGTTACGTTCGGTCTCGGCTGGCCGCTACCGCTCCCACGGTACAGGAATCCCTCTGGTTCCATCGCAAGGAACTGCTGGGATGGACGGAGCGCGTGCTGAACGAGTATCGCCGCGTCGCGGACGCGACGGCGGATCGATGCCGGCTCGCAATGGAAGGAACATCCGGACACGTCACGTTCGCCGGTGAGACGGCAATGAGAGCAGACCTCGAGCTTCTCACCCGGGATTTCACGCCGTCCGAGGCAGCTCCCTCCCGCGGAACACACTCTTGGTTGCCGGAGGCGGTCCCGGTCTCCGAGAGGACTCTCGAGGCGTAGAAAGTGGTGTGCTCTCGCCAACCGACGCTCCCTCCGAGGCGACCGTCGACGGGGAGGGAGCCGTGGGTCTTCCGCGTGAAGGATCCCGAGGGTCTTCCGGGAAGGCATGCCGAGAACATGGCCGCGTCGATTCATCCTGGCGAGAAGCTCCACTATCTCTTTTACTCGCCGATCTGGGACGGCCGGTGCGCGCCTTTTGGGCTCGAGGCTCTACCGGCCTCGCATGCGGTCGCGGTCACGGGAAGCCGATTCATTGTGTCCGTCGACCCCCACGAAGAGCCGCTGCCGATTTCGCTTGCGGAGCTGCCGTTCCAGAGCCTGTTGAGCGTGGAGATCGGAAGCGCTCTTCTGCTCGGTTGGCTCTCCTTTCGGTTCGTCGAGAACGACTCGGTCTCGAAGAAAACTCTCTTGTTCCGAGCTACCGGCGCCCGCCATTTCGTGGCCGCGGTCCGCATGTACCGGTCGCTCACCGCGTGGCCCGGGCGCGAGCCCTCCTCGAGGCCGCCGCTGAGCTGGGCTGACGTAAGAGCTCGAGCACCTCACTCGTTCTCGGCGGTTGAAGCGCTGCTGCTGGCGGAAGAGCGGCCATGGACCTGCGCCTTTTCTCCACCGGTTTGGCGAACGGAAGGCTCGAAAAAAACCTGGGTTTCGACGACTCCCGGGAGCTTCTTTCTCGTTACGACTCACGGACTCTTCGCCCTCGTGGAAGAGCCTGGCCCGCACCCCGACGTCTTGGGTTATGGCCTGAATCTCGCTCTCTTCCGATTCCCCGAGCTTCACTCGGTGCAGCTCACCGATCCCACGGAAGGCTCGGCTCCTTCGGCAGTCCTCCGGCTCTACCTCGGGAGCGAATGGTCCTCCGCGTCCTTGGATTTTCCGGTGGACGAACGGCGAATCGCGGAAATCCGCCAGTTCGCATCCATGGCGACCGAGCTGGCTTCTCGGGAGAGGGATCATGCTCTTCGTCGATCGTGAGCGCGAGGCCAGGCGCATCGCGAAAGAGCTCGCTGGTGGTCACCACGTCATCGTGACCGGTCCCTACGGGATCGGGCGGACGAGCCTCCTGCGGAAGCTGTCCGAATCGACGCGCGATCGATACCGGTTCGTCTTCCTCGACTTCGAGAGACCGGTCGCCGAGATGTGTCGTTTTCTTTTCGTCGAGCTCTTTCCACGCCGGGGTGGGAAGCGGAAGGCGGCGGAGCTGCGGAGCTCGGGCGTTCGCTTCCGCATCGCGACGTGGCGGCCCGAAGATCCAAGACGTCACGTCCTGGTGCTCGACAACGTCGCGAGGCTCTCTCACCGGAAGCTCGGGCTGATCGGCGATCTCGCGGCATCGAAGAGATACGCTTTGGTCGCGATCGTGGAGAGCTTCCTCCCTGCTGCCGAGATGGAGCGCATTCGCGGCAGGCTGGCGCCGGCGCCGGTCATCAGGCTCGGTCGTCTCTCGGACGAAAGGGCACGGGAGTACTTTGCCCTCGCGTCGCAGTCTTACGGAATGGGCTGGACCCGGGATCGGATCGCGGCCGCCGCGGCGGGGGCCGGGGGTTATCCCCTGGGAATGTGGGAGGCCGTCACCAGAGAGAGACAACGCCGCTCCTGAAAGCCGCGCCCTGGTCTCATGGCAACGCAGGCGCCGCAGCTTCTCCGAAGATTCGCTGCCGCTGCTTTTCCCAAAGGAGGTAAAGATGCCCGTGATTACAGAGGTCCGAGCGCGCGAGATCCTCGACTCGCGAGGCAACCCGACCATCGAGGTGGACGTCCGGCTCGACGACGGCACGCTCGGGCGCGCCGCCATCCCGGCGGGCGCGTCCACCGGCAGGCGTGAAGCGGTCGAGCTCCGCGATCGGGAGAGTGCCCGTTATGGCGGTAAGGGGGTGCTCCGTGCGGTAGCGAACGTGAACGAGGGGCTCGCTCCCGAGTTGCTCGGCGCCGGAGTGTCGGATCAGCGCTCCCTGGACGAGCACCTCATCGCCCTCGACGGCACCGAGAACAAGAGCCGTCTCGGTGCAAACGCCATCCTGGGCGCTTCCCTCGCCGTCGCGCGAGCTGCGGCCGCTAGCGCGCGTCTTCCGCTCTACCGCACCCTACGGCGCGACGCCGAGCTGCTCCTGCCGGCACCGATGTTCAACGTGCTCAACGGCGGCGCCCACGCCGACAACAGCGTGGACTTCCAGGAGTTCATGATCGCGCCGGTGGGCGCTCCGAGCTTCCGCGAGGCGCTGCGGATGGGCGCCGAGATCTACAGCGCGCTCAAGGCCACCTTGAGAGAGAGCGGCCATGGGACCGCCGTTGGGGACGAGGGAGGCTTTGCGCCCAATCTCAGGGCCGACGTGGAGGCGGTGGAGCTCATCCTCCGCGCCATCGAGCACGCCGGTTTGCGCGCCGGAGTCGACGTAGTGCTCGCGCTCGATCCCGCGGCGAGCGAGTTCTTCCACGAGGGGGCATACGTATTTCGGAAGTCCGACGGAAAGCGCCGCTCCTCCGCTCAGATGGTGGCGCTCTACGAGGACTGGGTGCGCCAGTTCCCGATCTGGTCCATCGAGGATGGGCTCGCGGAAGATGACTGGGACGGCTGGCGAGATTTGACCGAGCGGCTCGGCCGAAGGGTGCAGCTCGTCGGCGACGACATCTTCGTCACCAACCCGCAAATCATCGAGGAGGCGATTGCCGAGAAGATCGCCAACGCCGCCCTCATCAAGCTGAACCAGATCGGCACGCTCACCGAGACCCTCCGCGCCATCGATACCGCCCGCATAGCCGGGTACGGCACCGTCATCAGTCATCGTTCGGGCGAGACATCCGACGACTTCATCGCCGACCTCGCCGTGGGAACGGCCGCGGGTCAGATCAAGACTGGCGCCCCGGCGCGCGGAGAGCGTGTGGCCAAATACAACCAGCTCCTGCGCATCGAGGAAGAGCTGGGCGCCGAAGCGCGCTATGCCGGCCGCGCGTTCGCGGCGGCGGGGGGCTTTCGCCGTGCCTGAACGCGAGCTCGTCATCGAAGTTCCCGGCTCTCGGTCCCTGCGCCTCCGTCACGTCATCCTCGACTTCAACGGGACGCTCGCCGGCGACGGGAAGCTCCTGCCAGGTGTACGTCCGCGCCTGCTTCGCCTCGCGCGAAAACTCTCGGTGGCTGTCCTCACGGCGGACACGTTCGGCACCGCGCGGGGAGCTCTGCGCGGGCTTCCGGTGGCCATCGAGACGGTAAAGACGGGCATTGAGAAGCGGCGGTTTGTGACGGCGCGAATGGGCGTCGTCGCCATCGGGAACGGTCGGAACGACTTTGGAATGATGGAGGCCTCGAGCCTCGGCATCCTTATTGTCGGCCCCGAGGGCGCCGCTGCAGATGCGCTCCAAGTGGCCGACGTCGTGGTAAGGGATGTGAGGGACGCGCTCGATCTTCTTCTGCGGCCCAAACGGATCATCGCGACCTTGAGGCGCTGAGTGGGGAAACACGGTTCACGCTGTTCCGCCATCTTGCCCGCGATGCCCGCCTGTCCCGCGATCTCGCGCAAGACGAAGCCACAGCAACAGCGCGCGCGAGGACGCTCGCAGGTACTGCAGAACCCCGGCTGGGCGGGCGCGGAGGATTATCTCGAGCGCCGGGAGCGCCGCAGGTCCTGCGCCTGCAAGCGCGCGGGCGACATCCGCGCGCACCTCTCTCGCGGGATCGCCTAACAGCCGCAGCCGCTCGACGAGCCCGGGAGGGCAGTCCCGAACGTCGCCGAAGTGACCAAACGCCACGTCAGACTCCGGCACGGCGATGGATCTTGTCGAACCATACGGCTCACGAGGTGCGTTCCTTCGGTCGCTCTCTATCCCTAGCTTAGCGTGGTTGAGACAAATTGCCACCGTTCGGATTGTGGTCCATAAACGGGAGACAGAGGGAGTCGTCATCAAGACTCTCGGTTTCAGCGTCTTTCGATGGACGTCGCAGCCGGCTGCCAGCTCCCCCTCGGCGTCGGATCGAGATCCACCTGCCGTCGAGCGGTTAGAGTCACGCAGGCGGCGTGAGTGAGGCCGGAAGCGAGCCGCTGTCACTGCGAGCTACCTGGTCGCGGATAGATCGCGATGCGCACCGCTCCGAGGAGCTGCAGCGTGGCGGCCACGGCGAAGCCCCAACCGTGCTCCGGGAACATGGCCCAGAGCGTACCCACGAGCGCGCTCGAGATCATGTCGCCCAGACCGTTGGTAGCGGCGAGAAGGCCCATGCCCGCTCCGCGGCTTGCGAGCGGGAGGATACTCGCCGCGTAGGATTTCTCGGCGACTTCCTCACAAGCGACGTAGGTGCCCGAGCACACGAACAGGATGAGGAGCCACGCGGGTGTCGGAGGCGCGAGGGCGAAGCCGAACGTCGTCGCCGCGGCGAACAAGTACCCGACGACGACCACCCGTCGGTGGCCAAAGGAGTCGGCGAGACTTCCGATGGGAAAAGAAGCGAGCGCGCTCGTCAGGTTGTGGAGAACGTACAGAGCCACGGCCGCGGCGGCGCCTCGGAGCGAGAGGAGGGAGCCCGTCATGTGTTCCGTCGCGTATAGAATCAAGAGCGTGCGCGAAAAATCACCACAGCCGAAGATCAAAATCCCCGTCAGATAGCGATGGAACGGACGCCCCGTATCACGAAGCTCGTCACCCAGGTTCAGACGCGTTCGGCGCGGGGTGTGGGACCTCTCGACGACCAGGACGGCGATGGCCGAAAACGCAAGAAGCCCCGGCGCGAGAGAGGCGAACATCACGTGGCGAGGTTCTACGCCTTCCGCAAGAAGGGCCATGGCCAGGAGTGGGCCAAGAACCGCGCCCGAGGCGTCGCCGGCGCGCTCCATTCCGAAGGCTCGCCCGTGCGCCTCCGGCGGAGAACCTTCGGCCATGAGGACGTCGCGGGCCGGGCTACGGCTTCCTCGGCCGATCCACGCCAACACTCGGCAAAGTGCCACCTGCCCTGCGTTCGCGCAAAGGCCGATTGCCGCGGTCCCCAGGCCGGTCACGAGATATCCGATCGAGGCCAGGGGCTTGCGCCGCCGGATCCGATCGGCGGCGACGCCACCCCAAAGCTTCGCGAGGGCGGACAGACCGTCCGCGCTCCCCTCGATCCAACCGAGGGCCGCCGAGCCCGCGCCCAGGCTCACGAGGAACGCGGGGAGAACCGCGGTGGCCAGCTCGTGCGACACGTCGGAGAGCAAGCTAGCGACTGAGATCCCGAGGGTCGTGCGGTTGAGCCAGCTCTTCGGAGGCGAGATCCCTTCCGAGCACATCGGAGAGGCCGCCGCCGTTCTATCGAGCGCCCGAACGGGCGACGTACTTGATGACGCGGACCGCCTCGAGCGTGACGAGTCCTTCCGTTACCAACTCGTCGACGACGGGGAGGAAAGAGCGCACCTTTTCTTCCAAGTCGACGATCTCGATCACGATGGGGAGGTCGGTGGATAGCTCGAGAAGCTTGGCGGAGTGCAAGCGCGAGTGCCGGCCGAAGCCCATCGGCCCCTTGAGGACCGTGGCCCCCGCGAGGTGGGCCTCGCGGGCGCGATGCACGATCGCCTCGTAGAGAGGACGGTCGCGACCCTTCTCGCGGTCGCTCTCTCCGATGAAGATCCGGAGCAGGACCCCTTCTTCAGGGATCTTCATGGTCTTCACCTCCCATGCCGTGCTGGCATCCTTGCTGGCGATGACATCGTAACGCGGCGCCGTGTCTCTCCGCTCAGCGTCGGCCTCGCTGGCGCGGTAGAGAAGGACATGCGCCCGCTCGAGCGTAATGGCGCCGTCTTTCATCGCGGGCTCGACCCGGGCGAGCAGCTTCTCCACGTGCCGCGGACCGTCCACCACCTCGATGATGACCGGGACTTCCTGCGTCAACGTCCAGGGGTTCTCCTCGAGGATCGAGCCGTCGGCGCGCAGGCCCATGAAACCCTTGAGCACCGTCGCACCCTGCAGGTCCTCGCGGCGCGCCGTCTCGACGATCCACTCGTAGAGGGGCTCGGTGCCGTGGCGCACTAGGTTCGAGATGTGGAAGCGACAGAGGACCTGTTCGACTTCGAGCTTCATACGCGCTTTCCTCACAGCCAGGATTTCGCGGCGACGACCCCGAGTCGAACGGCCACGAGACCCGCGAAAAGGCTCAGGAATAGGTTCGTGAGGGCGGTCAGCCAGGCGCCGTCCTCGAAGAGCGCGTGGGTCTCGAACTCGAACGTCGAGAACGTCGTGAACGCGCCGCAGAAACCCACCCCAAGGGCGAGCCGCAACGCGTCGGCGTTGGCGACCGCTCGCTGGGCGAGAACCGCCCCCAGGAGCCCAAGCGCGAAGGAGCCGCTGACGTTGATGAGGAAGGTGCCGGCGGGAAAGCGACCCTCGACGACCTCCCCGACCCAACGTGCCAGCACGAAGCGAGCGTTTCCGCCGATAAACGAGCCGACGCCCACCAGGAGATAAGGCAAGATCCGCTCCATCACTTACGCCTCACGACCAGGACCGAGCAGGGGGCATAGGAGACGATGCGACGTGACGTCGAGCCGAAGAGCCATTCCCGGATCGGGGAGCGCCCTCGGTGGGCCACCACGATGAGGTCCGCGCCGGTGTCCGCGGCGAGCCGCAGGATCTGCTCCGCGGGGTGGCCCACGAGCACGCGGCTCTCGAGCTCGATACCGCGCTCCTCGGCCCTCCGGCGCAGTCCATCGAACATTTCTTCGTAGTGCTGGGTCGCGGCTTCGAGCGTCGCCTCGGTCTCGACCCGCGTCGGTGGCTCGGGCGGCGCTGCAACCGAAACGACCTGAAGCCGCGCTCGGTAGAGCGCCGCAAGGTCGACAGCCGTCTCGAAGGCCTCGTCCGCGTCCTTGGAACCGTCGTGCCCAACGAGGATTCGCTTAGGGGTCATCCGACCTCCTTCTCTAGCCGCGCCGCCACCGACGCCGGGGCGGCCTCGACAGGGGGAACCAGCTTCGGGAGCAAGTATCTAGGCAGGAAGAAGGCGTTGGCAATCAGCGTGGGGACGACGGCACTTCCGATCACGGCGGCGATGAGGTACGAGTACTGCGCCTGATCGATGATGCGGTGGGTGAGCCCGAAAAGCGCCGAGATGCTCCCGAAGGTGAGCCCGGTGGACATCAAAAGCGTGGTGTAAGCGGCCTCCTGTCGCGGGTAGTGGAAAAAGCGGGTCGCCGGCCATACGCCCAGGGACTTCGTTGCAAGCTTCGCGAGCAGTAAACCGAGAACGCTCGCCGGCGCCGCAATGAGGGCGGGCACCGAAACAAACGATCCCGCACGGATGAAGTAGAACGGCGTGAGAAGGCCGAAGGTCACCGTCCGGAGTCGGCGCACCAGAGCGTGGTCTTTTCCCACGGTTCCAGCAAGCACCATCCCGATCAGGTACGCGGGAAGGACTGCCTCGCTATCCGCCCACGCAGCCAGGGCGCCCATCCCGAAGAGCGCCAGGAGCAGGAACTTTGCCTCGAGCTCCGAGGGGCGCCCGCCATAGCGCTGGAAGAAGGGGGGCGTTACCCACGGAAGCACGCCCAAGACGACGACCGAGGACCCCGCGAAGACCACCGTCTTCAACGTAAACGGAGCGAAGATCAGGCCGAGTGCGAGCACCGTTCCCAGGTCGTTCACGAAGCAAGCAGCGAGCACCGCCTTTCCGAAAGAGGTGCTGTTCAGCCCCAGCTCGAGCATCACCGCGTACACCACGGCCACCGACGTGGTCGAGAGTGCGACCCCCGCAAGCCAGCTCGCGCGCGCGGTCCACTCGAGCCCGTAGAACGCGAACGCCGCGCACCCCAGAAAGGGGGCGAAGAAGGCGACGAGACCGATCCCGGTCGTTTCCTTCCATTTGGCGCGGAAGACCGCCGGGTCCAGCTCCGCCCCGGCGAGAAACGTAAGGATGATGGCTCCTGTCCCGGAGAGGAACCGGATCCACGGCTCGTCCGTCCCAAGGAGCGAGCTCCCGACGAACGCCCCGATGAGGAGCTGCGCCACCGTGCCGACGACGATCTCCGAGAGCGCCGTCGCCACTCCGAGCCATATCGAGAGCAGCGTTGCCAGAAGAGCCAAGCCGAGCCAGAGCGCCGCGAGCGACCAGACTTCCGTCATGCGCTCTCCCGGCGCGGGACCGGCAACGGCTCGATGAGGGGGAATTGGGCGCGCCCGCTCGTCTCAATCATGAACCCCGACTCCTACAGTGTCTCTGTAGGAGTCATCAGCTTCGGCGATCCCGAAGCGGTTCAGGCGGACTCCATCGCCCGAGAGTCAGTATCGACGCTCCGAGAAGGCGAGTCAAATGGAAAGCGACTGGGCCGCGACTTCCTCCGCATGGAGCTTCGTCGTGTCGAGCAGCGGGACTCCCACGTCCGTTCTTCCGGAAAGATCAGGGAAAGCTCGGTTCCGCCCAGGATCAGACCTTCGATACCCTCGACGGCTCTCAAGCGTTCGACGACGGCGACGAGGTTCCGTCGCGTCTCCGGTAAGACGATGCCATCCACCAATTCACCCATGTATTTTGCGTGAATGTAGTCCTGCTCCCCTATCGAGGGCACGATGAGAGAGATCCCCGCCGGCTCGAAGACGTCGGGATAGAAACTCGCCTGCATCGTGAACCGAGTTCCGAACAGGCCGACGCGTTTCATCCCTCGGGTCTCTGCCGCCTGACACGCGACATCTACGATGCTCAGCGGAGGAATCTAGATCTCTTGAGAACCGGTTCCGGCAACTTGGGTCGCTGCGCCCGCTCCCTCCTCGAAATCGAACCAGTGCCGTGTCCGGTTACAGACCGTACAGACCGAGAGCATCACCGGCACTTCCACGAGCACTCCGACGACGGTGGCGAGCGCCGCTCCGGACTCGGGGCCGTAGAGCGCGATGGCGGTCGCCACCGCGAGCTCGAAGAAGTTGCTCGCTCCAATCAAGGCTCCGGGGGATGCGACGCTATGCTCGACCCGGAATACCCTCATCAATCCGTAGACGAGCGAAGAGTTGAAATAGACCTGGATGAGGATGGGTATCGCGATGAGGATGACGTGGAAGAATCGTCCGGTGATGTTGTCCGCCTGGAAGGCGAAGATGAACACCAGTGTCGCCAGAAGCGCCAGGATGGCGATGGGATGGAAACGGGCGACGAGCTCGTTCTCGAACCACGCCTCGCCCCGTTTGCGAACCCACCAGACCCGGGTCAGATATCCCGCGACGAGCGGTATGACGATGAACAAGAAGACCGCCCACAGGAGCACGTCGAAGGGCACGGTCAAATCCGAGGCACCCGTCACCAGAACCGTCACGATCGGCGCGAACAGCACCAGCATGAGGAGATCGTTCACCGATACCTGCACCAGCGTGTAGGCGGGATCTCCCTTGGTTAGGTAGCTCCAGACGAACACCATCGCGGTGCAGGGAGCGGCAGCGAGGATGATCACACCCGCGACGTACTGGTCGGCGAGCTCCGGCCCGATCCAGGGGAGGAATAGGTGCTTGAAGAAGAGCCAGCCGAGAAACGCCATGCTGAAGGGCTTGACCAGCCAGTTCACGACCAGGGTGATGATGAGGCCTCGCGGCCGCTTGCGGATGCCCAGGACCGATGCGAAGTCCACTTTCAGCATCATGGGATAGATCATGAGCCAGATGAGGACCGCGATGGGGATGTTGATGTGGCTTCCACCACCGAACTCCACGTCGCGAAGGGCCGCGGTCAGGTTGGGCAGGAGCTTGCCCAGCGCCACGCCCACGAGCATACAGATCCCCACCCAAACGCTCAGATAGCGCTCGAAGAAACTGAGTTGTCTCACGTCGTCCTGGGAAGCCATGTCTCGGGTTTTTGTCCTAATCACCGGCGAATATCGCCAATTGGCCCCGGAAGGTCAACTCCATATTTCAGGGGTTCGTTTCGCGAGTAACTCCTTCAGGAGGCGCAACATAGAGCGGGTCTCAATATTTAACCCGCTATTCACCATTCCTTCACAGTCCCGAAACCCCGCTCGGAGTAAAAGACGCCGCGTAGCTGGGACAGCTTAGATGTCAGGTGGCACAGCACACTTGTGAGAATGAAATGGAGGCATGCCAAGTGATGAATGGAGTCGGACCTAGCAGTTCTTCGGTATTTCTCGGACGCGCACGTCGGACCTATTTGCGCGCCGTCCCTTTGCTAGCAGCGGCCGCTCTAGCCGTCCTTACTGCTGTCCCTGTCGCGGGTCAGTCTACCGGTGGAATCATTGGAGAGGTTCAGGACGCCACGACCGGAGTACTCCCAGGCGTGACCGTTACCGCCACCCACGAAGCGACGGGTGCAGCAAGGACGGCCACGACCAATGTAGACGGCTTCTATCAGTTTCGCAGCTTACCGACCGGCGCGTACCAAGTCCTCTTCGAGCTTTCCGGTTTCGGCCCGGTACGTCAGGAGGGCGTCATGGTGGAAGCGGCCGTGAATCGTCGGCTGAACGTCACGATGGAGGTTGGCGGGGTCGAGGAGTCCGTGACCGTCACGGCGCGACCGGAGATCATACAAACCGACACACCTGCCGTCTCCTACCAGGTGTCGAACGTCGAGCTCGAACAGATTCCCTCGGGGACGCGGAACTACACCCACCTTCTGGCAACGACCGCCGGCGTATCCTCCGACTTGCCTCCTGTGGCCGTGAACGACACCGGCTCGATCAGTCCGTCTGTCAACGGGGCGCGGACGACGTCGAATAGTCTTCTTTTCAACGGAATCGACGTCACCAGTCTCCTCTCCAATACCGGTACGCTCGACGATAACGTCGTTCCGGCGCCGGAGACCATCGAGGAAGTCAAGCTCCAGACCTCTCTTTATGATGCTTCGGCGGGAAGAGCCGGAGGCGGGAATTTGCAGATCATTACCAAGAGCGGCTCCAACATGCTGAGCGGGAGCGGGTACGCTTTCTTCCAGAACGAGAATCTCGCCAACAACGAGTACTTCGCGGACCTCTTTGGACTCGACAAACCACGCGCGCGGCGCTCCGAGGCTGGGTTCAGTATCGGAGGGCCCCTCGCCTCGGACAAGGTCTTCATTTACGGTTCCTACCAGAGGACGGATGCCGACACGGGTTTCGTTTCCAGCGCCCGGACGCGGGCTCTCATTCCCGCTGCACTGGGGCTGATTCAAGGGGATCGGACTGCCGGGAACA
>Ga0214472_10003560_pt1 | contig 16451 bp, 13 predicted proteins | sample RVTome_6_FD_207662 | JGI IMG/M metagenome (GOLD analysis project Ga0214472, IMG submission 207662) | Soil microbial communities from uranium-contaminated site in the Upper Colorado River Basin, Wyoming, United States - RVT140D175 | ecosystem: Environmental > Terrestrial > Soil > Contaminated >... | reverse complement strand
AAAATCGGCAGCCTGCTCAAGGACCAAGGCTTCAGCGACAGTGAGATTCAATCCGGGGTGTTGAATTATGAGTATTTAGAATTTCGAGACGATAGTCAACGTCTTGTCGATCAGACCCACACTTTGGTTGGAAATATCAGTGTAGAGACTGAAAAGGTCGAGTTGGTGAGCAAAGTGCGCGCCAATGTTAATGCATTGATAGCCCAGGGGCTGCAAATTGAAAACAGGCCTCCAGCCTATCGTTTTACCAAACTCAATGAGATTAAACCGGAGATGCTGCGGGAGGCAACCCAGAATGCCCGTATTGCAGCCAATGAATTTGCCGAAAATGCAGGGGTGAAGGTTGGCAGTATTCGAAGCGCATTGCAGGGAAGTTTCTTTGTACGCGATGCCGGAGAAGAATATGGAGATACCGTCAAGATGGAAAAAGATGTTCGAGTTGTGACCACTATCACTTTTTTCTTAACGGAATAACAGCCTGAGAAAAGTCAAAAGTAAAACTCGGCTGCTGATGATTACACCATTTTTTTAATGGTTGTTATAGTAACCATTTCGGGACTGAGGGCACCATAACAAGATCGATCATGGTGCCTCTCAGGACTGGATCGGGAGGGGTGCGCCTTAATTAATGTTGGCGGAGGCTTTGCGAACAATTTCGACAACGTTTGCGGGCAACGGAATATAGCCGAATCTATCGGAGATTTTCTGCCCTTCATCCAGGCAATAAGTTATCATCCTGCGCAATGCTTCGGCTTGTTTCGGATCATCATACTTTTTATAGAACATCATCCACGTGTAGGTTGTGATCGGATACGATTTGTCACCGGCAGGATCGGACAACCAGACGATCATATCACCCGGAATTTGGACGTTGGCGAGCGCGGCCTGGCCGCCTTCAAGACCCGGAGCGATAAACTTGCCATCCTTGTTCTGCAGGCTGGCCGTTTCAAGGTTTGTTATCATGGCAAAACTAAAATCGATATAGCCAATTGCCCCTGGGGTCTTCTTAATGGCAGCAGATACACCGAGATTCAGTGTGGCTTTTTCCATTTTTACAGCAGCAGGCCACTTTACCTTTTTGCCATAACCTAGCTCGTTTTTGAAATCGTCAGAGATCGCGCTTAAGTGCTTGGTGAACACATAGGTTGTCCCTGAACTGTCGACACGGCTGATCACAGTGATATCCATATCAGGTAGTTTGACCCCAGGGTTGGCGTTTGCGATAGCTGCATCATTCCACTTCTTAATCTTGCCGAGAAAGATCTTCGGGTACACTTCGCGGGGCAGTTTTAGTTTTTTGACTCCAGAGAGGTTGTAGGCAAGTACCACCTCACCGGCAGTCATCGGCAGAAGTTGTACACCTTCCTTGATTTTAGAGATTTCCTCGTCGTTCATGGCGGCATCACTGGCGGCAAAATCAACGGTATGGTTTTGAAGAGCTCGGATACCCTCACCCGATCCTGTGGCTGTGTAGTCTACCAGGATGTCTTTATTGGCTTGGTTGGACAGCATGAACCAAAGCGAATAGATCTGGTACGGGAAACTTGCACCCGAGCCTACAACATGTGTGTTGGCAACAGCAGAGTGTACGAGGGAGATGGTGGCGATCAGGCATAGTGCAGCAACACATAAAAATCGGTTTCCTTTCATTCGTTTTATTCCTTTTTAAAACAATTCAGTGGTATCTGATAATTATCAAATAATAAATAGGGTTCGGAGAGCTTCTTGTACTGTAATCAGGTCGTGAAGATTCGATTAAAACAAGGGGCACTCCGCGCGCCGCACTATAGCACAATGCAGGAAAATTGAGAATGGGGATCGCCATTGTCTTGTGGCTTAAATTTCCTGTAAATAAAACCACTTATCGAACCTAACGAAATCTTAATAAACCAGATGAACGTTTCTTATCCAAAAGATAGATGAATTTTACTTCGCCACACCAGCCACAAAATTGCTCTTAAGCGAAGGCAACTTCGTTTAAACCCTTCCTCCAATCAATTCCACCTCGATCCACACCTCCCAAAACCTTGCAATCCGTCATAGTCTTTTGTCACATTTCAACATAGCAAGGAATGCAAGTAAAATGTGTAGTTTCAGCTACGTATCCAGCATTCTGCCAGTCTCTTTAACCAAATCCGCAAAGTACCAGCCGACCGATGACCTCCTCCCAAGGCCATAATGGCATACTGCTTGCTATTGTATAGTCAGTAGTCTTCTGTTTTCAGCAAAATGAGCAGGATAAGCCGTTTTCAAAAAATAACATGGCCAAAGGTAAACTCGGAACGGCATAAGGAGCCGTAACGAAATGGATAAAAATGGCTGGGTTATTTCGTAACGGCTCCTAAGTGGAAGGAGGCGGTAATGTTTGACGACAATGAACGATTTGAATCGGATTTCGATGAGTTGGAGATGGGAGATTTCGAGGAGCAATACGGATTCCAAGACGAGTTCGAGGATGAATATGAGGCTGAGTATTTCGAAGGGACAGATTCGGAAGAAGTGTTCGACGAACTTGAAGAGATGGAGCTGGCAAGCGAATTGCTCACTGTTTCCGATGAGCGTGAGATGGAGCAATTCATCGGCGATTTAATAAAGAAAGCCGGCCGCAAAATTGGCAGGTTCGCCAAATCATCTACCGGTCGGGCCTTGGGTGGAATACTGAAAAAGACCGCCAAAGTTGCTTTGCCGATGCTTGGCAGCGCAGCTGGGACCTTTTTAGGCGGGCCGGTGGGTGGCATGATCGGTGGCAAACTTGCTTCGGCAGCCGGGAGGACGTTCGGCTTGGAACTTGAAGGATTGAGTCCCGAGGATAAGGAGTTTGAAGTGGCGCGTCGGTTCGTTCGTTTTGCGGGAGATGCTGCAAGAAAGGCAGCTCAAACATCAAAGAGTGTGCCGGCTCGTAAAGCGGCGATCGCTGCAGTTAAATCCGCTGCCGGCAAGCACGCCCCCGGCCTTCTCACACCTGGGACCACAACTTCGCCGTCCGTATTTAAGAGGCCGGGAGGGCGATGGATTCGTCGTGGATCAAAAATCATTCTTTTAGGTGTCTGATCGCGTTGTTACAACACCAGCAAATTTCAAAAATGGAGGCTGAAATGCATGACTTAGACCAAACATTGAATGCAGCGGAATATGAGATGGACGATTATGAAATGGGGGATTTTGAAGAAGAATACGATGAGGAATTTGAGGAGGAGTACGAAGCTTTTGATGCGTATGAATTTGAAGGAGTTTTCGACGAAGCCGAAGAGATGGATCTGGCGGCAGAATTACTCACTGTTTCCGATGAGTATGAAATGGAGCAGTTTATCGGAAACTTGATCAAGAAGGCCGGACGCAAGATTCGCAAATTTGCCAAATCCTCGACAGGCCGGGCCCTGGGCGGAATATTAAAGAAAGTTGCGGGAAAAGCCTTACCGATCGTGGGACGTGCGGCCGGGACTTTTTTAGGGGGACCGGCGGGTGGCGCAATCGGAGGCAAGCTTGCCTCCGCGGCAGGTAAAGCTTTCGGTCTGGAACTCGAGGGATTGAGCCCCGAAGATCAGGAGTTTGAGGTAGCACGCCGTTTTGTACGGTTAGCAGGTGACGCTGCCAAGAAAGCCGCCCAGCTTCCTGGCAATACACCGGCAAATAAAGCAGCTATGATGGCCGTGAAGTCCGCTGCTAAAAAACATGCACCCGGCCTATTGTCCCAAGCTCAAAATAGAAGACCGGGTGGCGGACGGATGTCCAGCGGGAAATGGATTCGCCGTGGTCGTAAAATAATCCTTATGGGAGTTTGAGCGGTCATGGCTCTTTCATCTTTTGCTGCTTTCACACTGGATCAAGAGGCACAGGGTTTGCTCACACGGCTTAAGCGGGTAAAACCCTTTGCCCTGATCGTGCCCTCGGTAGCAGCGGCGAATATATCGCCGGCGGCGGCGACCGGCATCGACGAGCGTCTGATCGCCGGCCGCAACGAACTCAGCTATCTTGTCAATGCCTATCTTCAATGGTTACGGGGGCCTGGACGCCAGGTTCAACCTGAGGAGGCGCAGCGTCGCTTATCTATTCTTCGGCTTAAATTCAATGCTGTTTTAACTCAGTTTGATATCTTCGCCGACGCGCTGGTCCAGCGAAGTGAACATGAAAACGGGGTCTGGCTGGCGGGATTGGACCTGTTTGCCGCCGACGCCCTCACTTTGCCCGGCAGATATTTTGAGATGCCTCCGATGGTGGTCTATCTGGACAGAGGGCATGGCGCGGCAATTCGTCGGGCAAGAACACGCTTGCCAGGTGGAGGGGAGAATCCCGTTGCTATTATCAGAATTCCCCGCGAACGGATGGTGGGCAGCGGAATCGCCTCATCCCTGGTGCACGAAGTCGGCCACCAGGGGGCGGCACTGCTCGGGTTGATCAATTCAATGCGCGGCGCCCTGCAGAATGAAAAAGAAAAAAGCCCACCCGAACATCTCATGGCCTGGGATCTTTGGCAACGATGGATCTCCGAGATCCTTGCCGATTTCTGGTCCGTTGCAAAGATCGGAGTCGCTGCCACCCAGGGGCTTATTGGAGTTGTGAGCCTTCCCAGGGCGTTTGTTTTTCGGATCAATGTTGATGATCCCCACCCGGTTCCATGGATACGCGTTAAACTCAGCACCGTTATGGGACAGGTTTTATATCCACATCCCCAATGGGAGAAGTTGTCGAGGCTTTGGGATACTTTCTATCCGAAGGCCGGCCTGGATGAACAAAAACTGCACATTATCCGTATACTGGAAGAAACCATGCCTCGCTTCGTTGCGCTGTTGGTCGATCACCGGCCTAAATCATTGGGAGGTAAATCCCTTCGTCAGGTATTTTCACTGGCGGAACGCCGACCGGAGCGGTTATCGGCCCTCTATGAAAGGTGGCGTTTTTCATCCAGCAAGATGAAAGAAGCCTCGCCGGTGTTGGTCTTTGCCGTGCTCGGTCAGGCCAAACAGGATGGAAAGTTGGCCCCGGCGGCAGAAGGCAGGATTGTAGCAAAACTGTTAACCCAATGGGCGTTCGATAGAGCTTTGCGTCCATTATCATCTCAAAATCAAAGGAGACCTCGACGGCCTCCTACACGAACCATGACGGCAGCTGCCTAGCAAGGAGGTCAATATGAGCCATGATACATCATTTAAATTTTCTTACGGACCACGAACCATCGCTCCGGGCGGGCAGGTGGTTTTAAAAGCGATCCCGCCGGACGATAATATCAAGTACATCTATAAATGGAAGGTTGATAGCGGTAGTTTGGATTGTGAAGATAAAAACGAGGTCCGTTGGAGCGTCCCCGAAGTACCCAGCTTTTATAAAGCGGGGTTAACCATTACTCATCAGGCTGGAAAACAAACGATAACGGATGTTGCCGATATGGATTTTAACATTGAGGTTACACCGGGCGCCATACCTGAAATTGCGCTCAGAAATATGGAACGGGGACTGAATACGCTCGGCAATACCTTTAATGTGAGACACGAACAAAGCGTGGGAGGCGAGACTGACAATCAGGCTCTTTGGGTGACGATCCGCAACAGAACCAAAGCCATCGGGTTTGCCCGGTACAGCGATTTTATCGATCTCGTTCTCTGCCAGGGATTGCCGATAGACAATGCGACTGATTGCAGCGGTACCAACTTAAGAAGGCTTAATGTTACGCCAAGGTTGCCGAAATCCTTTCACGGAGTCGACGCTTACGAGTTGCTTAAGACAGCGACGGAGATTTTCCTCCTGCTCCAGTGCGGGGTGAAGCTCGATGAAAGCCTGCACAATAATAATGAAGAGGCGTTACGGCTTAAAAACTGGGCAGATGTCGGCTTTGCAGAGGCTCACGCTAAACTGGTCACGTACTTAGGAGCGGGAAGGCTGCCCTATATAGATCGCATTATCGGCACCGTATTCCAGGATCAGGAATTTATTACTTCCCCATACTGCGTAGGCGTTTTAACTGCGGCGGCGGATTGCCCCTGCCTGCTAGAGCTCATCTGGTCTTACTGGCATGAAGAAGGAGGGTTGGTGCAGACGTTGAACGCCATCTCCATGCGATTTCAGAATAAGCGGGGAATCGGTGACGGCAGAGATCCTCTTGGCCAGCTTGAGATCGCGCCGCTCAGGCCTTTGAATAATCTTCTGTGGGGGTATGTCCAGGACGAAAGAGACCGCCTGACAATTTCACGAAGATCGTCCGAATATCAGCACCACTACGGTTTTACGCTTATGGGTAAAGCGGTTCCCAAATTTAGATCGGCTGACAGCCGTTCTAAGTTCCTTGAAGCTTTTCATACCTTGCTTTACAGGGCGTGGACCTACTATCAGGAAGTAGCGGATACCCACGTTGTACCTGATGGATTCCCGCTGCTTAACAGCCTCAAAGAGGTGCATATGCTGCTGGCGGAAGGCGCTCATAACCAATTCGGCGATCTGCCATGGACTTCGCGGGTCGAAATGCTCATCCAGCAATGGCTTCTGGCCAGGCCGGAAATGCAGGATTTTCTCCGCGGCCGGGCAATGGTCCCCTATAAAGAGGCGTGGATGGGACCGGCGGATACCATGAAAAAGCTTCAGGGCTGGACGGATGTGCCGGTGACGCACTTTCGAGATCTCGGAGTATATGGAGAGCAGCTCCTGCTGTCGGTTCGTTACGACGACTGGATCGACGATGCCCGGACCGAGGATGACGCCAAGAACTGGGCGGACTACTGGAAGCAGGAAGCTCAGGGATACATCCATGCGTACAGGGCGGCAACCGGTGTTGATCTGACCAATGCCGCATCCTCACGTGAAAGAATAGACGCCAGGATGCCTGCCGTACACCTGAACAAACGGCAACGACAGCAGTCCAGGCCGCTTGCCTGAGGGGCGCTCGATTTCACCTCCTCGCTCTATCTGGGACTAAAGCACGATAGCAGCTCTCTTCCGGGATACGAGCAATTGACCATCGGTGCGCCGGCGGCTTTAAGACAACCGCCGGGTGCCGGGGAGGTAGCCGGGCGGCTGGCAAAGCTGATAGGTTGTAGTCGGGGCGTGCTTGGTACCTCGACCCTGCATCTGTTTTTGGATCTATTCACCATTTTGTCCAAAGACCCGGTCGCAATATTTGTGGATGACGGGATCTATCCAATAGCGAGGTGGGGCGTGGAACAAGCAGCAGCCCGAGGGACGCCGGTCAAATTTTTCAGGCACAGAGATCCCACCGATCTACAAAGGCTGTTGCAAAGGAGCATTGGAAACGGACGTCGCCCTGTGGTGGTAAGTGATGGTTTTTGCCCGGGATGCGGTCGTGTAGCACCAATTTACGAGTATCTGAAATCGATCCGCCGGTTCGGCGGACAACTGATCCTGGATGACACCCAAGCACTGGGGGTTTTGGGACAGAAACCGACTCCCGCCGGACCCTACGGTATTGGTGGAGGAGGTTCGCTTCAATGGAGTGGGGTGAGAGGGGCGGATATCGTGGTTGTTAATTCATTGGCCAAGGCGTTCGGAGTACCGGTGGCCGTACTGGCGGGAGGACGTGGCCTGGTAAAACGCTTCGAGCAGGAGAGCTCCACACGAATACATTGCAGCCCTCCGTCGGTAGCGGCAATACAGGCTGCACAGCAGGCAATTGAGATTAACGGGCAGGAGGGAGATATGCTCAGGCAACGTTTAATGCGGCTGGTGTCCCGATTTCGCAGGCGCCTTGAAAGCAAGGGATTGAAGGTTGCGGGCACTCTGTTTCCGGTGCAGGGGTTGGCGCCCATTCCAGGCCTTGATGTTTATGAAGTATACGAACGATTGCTGGAGCTCAAGGTGCGCACAATACTAAAGCGTTCCCACCTTGGACCCGGAGCGCAGCTGGCTCTGATAATTACCACCGATCACAGCCCCAGGCAAATTGACAAAACCACAGCAATCCTTTCAAGCACGGTACGCAGCGTAATGAATCGCTGAACCATTTCCCGAGGAGTAAGTGATGCAGACCCATGACATCCTCCTAATGGACGAAGAAGAAGAGATCAGGAAGCTTAACATTCCGAGCGCCACCATAATCTGGAGCGGTCCGTATTCCTTCAGCGCAGCCGCGGCAAAATCCGGGGGCGGCCTGTATGTTATCGTCAATAAAGGCGGTAAACCCATATATGTCGGACAGACAGGCAGCTATAGATCCCGATTTCTCAGTCGAATGGTAAGTCTTCGCCAGGCCGCCTGCGGTATCAGCCTTAGCTCGGTGTATCTCGGTTCGATACAGTTGCCGAAAGGCGGTGCTCAAAACAGCAGGTTGAGGCTTGATCTCGAATCGGTGCTCATACGTTCCTACCTCAAGAGGGGGCACAAGCTGACCAATCGAAGTTCTGTTCTCGAATTCATGATGGGGCCAAAAGACGCTCTGATATACAACAAGGGGACGTTGCCTCCGCATATGGAGAGTCAGATTACCATCAAGCGTAATGAAAGGTTTGAGCTGGGTTTTGAAGATGGGATGGATCAGTTTCCGGCAGAAAATGATGCACCCCCGACTGAACAGGAACAATTTCTCGGCTCGCTGTGGGGATATACCCCGGGACCGCGCCGAAAAAAAACTTATAGCAATCGCAGGCAGGTTCGATCTTCGCCGGCACCTCAAACCCCAACGGCCGTCGATCGCAATAGCCGTGAATATATCAAGTGGGTGCAGCAGTCACTGAACAGGGTTCAAGGTTTGAAACTGGCTGAGGATGGTGTTTTTGGCCCCATGACCCGCAGTGCAATCCGCAGTTTTCAGAGTCAAAATGGCCTGGCGGTTGACGGCATAGTTGGCTCACAAACGGAGAATGCTCTCATTGCGGCGGGAGCGCCCAGACCGACCGGCAGGAGTGGCTCTTATATTCCGACCTCGCCTGTGTCCGTTCAGCCCGGCCAACCTTCCGGCAGACAAACCGGCGTGCTGCGATTTATCACAATAAGCTCCTCGGTCGTCACCAATCCGCTCATCGACCAGGTGGTGAAAGAGCTCGATGGCTATTTCGGCAAGGCAAATCTCAAAGTGACCCTGACGTCGGCGGTCCGAACTCCGGAAGCCCAGTTGGGAATTATCCAGCGTGCCGCTGCCAGATATGGCATCGACAAAAAATATCCATCGATCAAAACGGCCACAGTTGACAATGTCGAAAGCTGGCTGAATAGCTGGGATGAACTTTTGAACTACAAAAAGTACATCGTCAATCCACCAAAACCTGCAACCAGCCGCATTACCGGAAGAGAAATAGGGATTTCCCCGCATATGAAAGGGCAGGCAATCGATCTGTCCGGCGCGAATCTTGACAGTATAGCCGCGGTGGTTCGAACCTATTGCCAACAGGGTGGTGCCCTCTCGCAAATCCTGATCGAGCGCAGCAATAATGCGGTTCATGTCGGAATCGGAACACGTGGCGATTGCGGGATTACCGTTAAATAGTTTTGTTTTATTCGAAAGATAGACGAGGCCTTTTCTGAAGGCACTTAAAATGAAGCGGGAGAGATCATGATCATAGATTCCCATTGTCACGCAGGCACCGGTGATGGCCTTACAGGCCCATGGGATACCAGTGCCCGGCTGGATAAATATATGCAGTGGGCGTCGGAGGCAGGTATCGACCGCACTGTCCTGCTGGCAGCCTTTCACTCGGACTATTTAACGGCTAACCGCGAAGTGGCGCGCATCGCAGCCGGCAAGCCCGGTCGATTTTATGCTTTTGCCTTTGTGCATCCTGAACGGGATCGCGGGCGGGTGCTGTCGATGGTGAAGGAGGCTGTCCTGCGCCACGGCTTTGTCGGCATTAAGGTTCATCGGTATGATGCCCGGATAACGCGCGAAATCTGTGAAGTGGCCCGTACCTTCTCCCTGCCGGTGATGTACGATGTGATGGGGGAGGTGGCAGCGGTTGAGCTTCTGGCCCGGGAATATCCGGATGTTTATTTCATTATTCCCCATCTGGGGAGTTTTGCCGACGACTGGCGAGCGCAACTTGGTCTGATCGACCATCTGGAGCGGCATCCGAACATCTATACGGACACAGCAGGCGTGCGTCGCTTCGACCTCCTTGAAGAGGCTGTCCAGCGGGCGGGACCGCGTAAGATTCTTTTTGGGTCCGATGGCCCCTGGCTTCATCCGGGCGTTGAACTGGAAAAAATATATGCTCTGCATCTGTCTGAAACAGATGAGGTACTTATGCTTGAGAAAAACTTTCTTCGATTGATCTCGAAGGTTAGGCGGCAATAATCCGTGGACTGAAAGATCACATCTATCCTGTTCAATAACAATATGGAGTTAGGATATGTTTGAGTTACTGGATGAGTTGGAATTCGAGCAATTTGAGCAATTTGAGCAATTCGAGCTATTTGCAGGCGAAAACCTCGAGCTGGAAAGCTCGGCCTATCCGGGGATTTCCTGCGTCACTCCCGGCAATCCATACGTGCTGCACTGCTTTCCGGCCTTCAAGACGGAACTTACCAGGGACCAACATAAGCATCTCGACATCATCGCGGGGAAGATCCGGCGGAGCTACTCGACCTCGCGCCCGGTCACCAAGGTGGTGATCTACGGTCACTCGTCGACATGGCACGAGGAATCGCGCAGCGACCTTGAGCGGCGCGCCCTCGAGCGGGCAAACAATGCCCGCGAACAGCTGATCCGGCGTCTGCAGCGGATGCGTCTTGCCAACCGGGTCGCAGTTGCGGCCCCGGTCGGGCGTTCGGACACAAAACCCTGGCTGGGGAGGTCGTACTCGTCGACGAGCGGCACCAGGCAGGCGCAGAATGACCGTGCACTCAACAGGCGCGTCGAGATCTTTCTGGTTAAATCCTCAGCTCCTCTGCCACCACCGGAGCCGCTTTCGCCAAAGGAGAGTTTTTGGAGAATGCGCCCTCCCGTTCGTTACCAGAGAGACAGATATATCTGCTGGGCGGCAGCGATCTCCTCTTGGTCACTTGTGACGAAAGGGGCAAAAAAATTCAAAACAACCAAATCAGTTCTCGATTTCTTTCGCCCGAAGGGGGTGATGAACGCCGATGATAGTCTTATTTTACCTGACGGAATGGAGGAAGTAAGTCGCGTGTTCAGTCTCAAGTTCAAGAAATTTGAGGGAGGTGGCAGTTTGTCCGCTATCAATATCGGACCGCTGCTTAAGCACAGCCATTTGTTAGTCGTATTCAGACGACCTGATGCAACTTATCACCATTTCGTCGTTGTATATGGGGTAGATCGTTTCCACATCTGTTTTATGGATCCGGAACTCAATCCTGCAGCTCCGGATCTGGATAAGATTAAAAAGAACCGCGTGTGTGCCCGAATTGACCGTTTCGGTGCAGGTGCGACCGAATTCTTTGTGTTCTGGAAGTAGAGATCGGGGTCCCCTTGAAACAGAAGAGGAGCTACAGACATTGTACCTCGACAACTCCTTAATATTTTTCTATTTAATCAGGCGTGTCTCTTTTGTGAACGGCCCGTTTTGCCTGTACTGCCCTTAAGGATACTCCCAACCGGATTGCCGCTCGTTTTGCATCTCCGGCTTCCTCTTTCAGGGCTACTTCATATGCCGTTTCTGCTGCGGCACTCTTTAAGGCTTCGAGATTTGCCCCGCCGGCAAGGGCTCGCCGGATCGATTCGACAAAGTCATCGTCCCTCCAGCCTTTGGTGTACTGCCCGAGGGCGGGGCGATCCGCTGTTGGAATATCACCGACAGTTATAGGGCCTGAGCCGACATGTCTCAGGCCGATTCTTAAAATGAGATTCCGCAGATCCCTGACGTTTCCGGGATAATCCTTGAAAATCAGGCAATCGCGCACGGCTGGGTCCAACTCCGGAATTGCCTTCCCCTGGAAGATCTCTCTCAGGAAGTGTCGGGTCAGGGGCAATATATCTTCTCGCCGATCATGAAGAGTCGGCAGGCGAATGATCCATGTTGCAATGCGATGATACAGATCACGGCGAAACGATCCTCGGTCCACCGCCTTGGTTAAGTCGCGGTTGGTGGCGCAGATGAGTCGAAACTTGGTAGGGAGCCAGCTATTGCTGCCAACTTTTTTGTAGGTATGTTCCTGGATAACACGGAGCAGCTCTTTTTGAAGTCTTAAAGGTAATTCGCCTACTTCGTCCAAAAATAATGTTCCACCGTCGGCAAGGGCGAACGCTCCGTCCCTCGAGGCGATTGCGTTGGTGAAGGCGCCTCGTTCGTGGCCGAAGAATTCACTGCCGGAAAGTTCCCGGGCAATTGTGGTGCAATCGACAACAACCAGTTTTCCCTTGGATTCACGACGATCAAGGGTATGGATAAGATTTGAAATCAACTCCTTACCGGTTCCTGTTTCGCCCATTATCAGAACTGAAGAATCTGTGAAGTATGCCAATTCGACGATATCCCGAAGGACCGTTTGCCAGGCACTGCTTATCCCTATTGCGTAATTCGACACGTGGCCGGAGAAGACTATACGATCGATTTCACGCCACCGTTCGAGCCTGGCCAGTATCGTCTGCAGCCCAATGTCCTGAGACCAGACAACGACATCCGATGCTCCGGTGCTCAACAACCGCCAGCACTCCGGTCCATCGAGCGGCTTTTCTCCAAGCCTGACGGCGAGTATTCTCGGGCAATAACGGCTGTGTTCCCGCAGCGTATCGCATAACTCATCCGTTACCGATTTAAAAAGAAACAAGCCTGGTCCAGCAGGAATTTTTGATTTAAGCGGAGTAGGTTGTAAGCTTGTTGTAGCGGCAGCTTTTAAAAAGACCTCCAGCTCTAGCGAGTTGACACCAAATGCATCGAACCAGAGGACATCTTCCGATATTTCAGAATTTAATTTTTCACTCACGATACCTCGCTAACATCATTGTCGGCTTTTAATAATCTCAACCCGACACGCTGTAGGAGTTGTGTGTGTCCATGTATGACCGGAACCACAATCCAAGATAAGGTAGAGAAAGAAACTCTCACTTTTACTGCACAGATTAAAATCTAGTGTTATCTGCTATATACCTTTAAATTTGGATTTCAAAACTTTGGTGTTTACTGCTACGTCTTTTGTTTGACGGTGGGTAATGTGAGGTAGGATGTCAAGTAGTATTCACAGGCTATATCCCAGATATTCGGGATACGTCTTTACAGGTAGATTGGTCAATCCTATACTTAACTTGAATATGCAAAGTATTCTGGTTAAGAGAAAACGTTTTATAACGGTTGGTTAACGATTTTCCAAAAAATCATATTATGATCCGTCTGACAGTTGGAGGCAAAACTGCGATAGCTTGTAAAAAAGTGATCGATAGGTTCTTCTCAACCTGAGCTTCAATTACCCATATGGACGAACTGGACGAACGAGACAAAAGCATAGGTGTCGAACAAGATAAGGATTTCATACTGCAGGAACAGACACGCCTTTTGCTTCAAAATTCAACGACCGCTATTGTTGTCAATCTCAGTATTGCCTTCCTGACATATCTGGCCATTCCCTCACCGCAACATTTCTGGCTGTGGATGATAATTGGTGCATCTGTTTTACGCCAGGCCTTCTATTTTTGGTGTAAAAGAAATTCAAGCCAATCGCTGAACTTTACTACGATATACCTTATTATTATAGCCTTGATTGTTGTACAGGGCTCAGCTTGGGGGTTTGCATCGATACGGTTGTATGCGTCTGCCTCGGATCTGCATAAATTCTACCTCATGGCGATAATCTGCGGTATGAGCGGTGGAGCAATTCTGACTCTATCGCCATCCTTCCTGGCCTTTGCCTGTTTTGCACTTTCCGCGGTTTCACCCCTGGTGCTTGTGCTTTTAATGGAAGCCGATAAAACCTTCCAATACGCCGGATTCATGGGTATTGTCTTCATCATAGCGGTGCATATCCTGGCAAGACGCATAAGCATCTTCAATTTAGCGCTCTTACGATCACATCGAAGGTTAGAGTTAACCAGTCAGGAATTAGCTCAACATAGAGATTGCCTGGAAGTATTGGTCGAGGCTCGGACGAAGGAACTGAAGGACTCTCGTGAAAGTTATCGGCGACTCACTGAAGAAATAAATGATGCAATTTTTGAATTTGATGCAGCCGGCACAATAAAATACATAAGCCCGGTAATCATATCAATTCTTGGATACCAGCCGGAAAATCTTATTGGAACCCTTTTTACAGAACTGGTTTATCAGGAAGACCTGCCTGCAGCTCAGGCATTGTTCCCTGAAATCATAACAGGGAATCTGAAACCTGCGGAATATCGTATTGTCGACAGTACTGGCAAGCCGCACTGGGTGAGAACCTCCATCCGCCCAATTTTAATGGGAAACAAGCCCATTGGTTTTCGGGGTGTGCTTACCGATATCGAGAGTGAGAAACGCGCAGAAATCGAGAAGAAGAAACTTCTTCAACGGTTTTACGAAAATCAGAAACTTGAAGCCATCGGCACATTGGCCGCAGGTGTTGCCCACGATTTTAATAATCTGTTAATGGGGATTCAAGGCCGAACTTCGTTAATTGCGATGAATCTTGACTCCTCCGATCCTAATCTGGAACATACCCAGGCGATAGAAGAGCATATTCTTAGCGCAACGAGCCTCACCACACAATTACTTGGTACCGCCTATGGTGGAAAATATGATCCTAAGCCTACGGATTTAAATGAACTGGTTGTACGCACTTCCATCATGTTCAACCGAACCAGAAAAGAAATCCAGCTTCATAGAAACATGTCACCATCGCCGGTTGTGGCCGAGGTTGACAGGCAACAGGTTGAACAGGTTTTGTTGAATTTGTATTTTAATTCATGGCAGGCAATGCCGGATGGCGGAGAGATTTACCTTTCGTCCGCAATCGTAACTCTAGGTGATTCCGACTGCGCCCCTTACCATGTATCACCTGGACGTTATGCAAAAATTTCGGTTGCCGATTCCGGTATTGGTATGGATGAAGCAACCCGGCAGCAGGTTTTCGATCCTTTCTTTACAACCAAAGAAAAAGGTCGCGGCACAGGATTAGGACTGGCTTCTGCCTATGGCATAATCAATAACCACGATGGCTTTATTACGGTCGAGAGCAAACTGGGCAACGGGACAACCGTGAGTATATATTTACCAATTTCGGACAAGGAACCTTATCGTCTGTCCCCGAGAGTATCTGCGACAATCAGGGGTTCTGAAACGATTCTTCTCGTAGATGATGAAAAAATGATTCTCGATGTCGGACAAGCTCTATTGACAAAACTGGGTTACAAGGCGATTGCCGCCAAAGGCGGTGAGCAGGCGGTTAACTATATGAAGGAAAAGGGCAAGGAAATCGATCTCATTATCCTTGATATGATCATGCCGAAAATGGATGGTGGTATAACTTTTGACAAGATTAGAGAATTACACCCAGCTGTGCCGGTAATTCTGTCCAGTGGCTATTCTATCAATGAACAGGCAACCCAAATCATGCGAAGAGGGTGCAATGGTTTCCTTCAAAAACCATTTGGGCTGTCCGAGCTTTCCCAAAAAATCAGGAGCGTACTTGATGGAGAAGAAACTCTCACAAACGGATAATTACCCTGGGAAGCTTTACTGTTCCGCGGCAGAGCTTACTAGCTTACTAAGCTGGAATCAGGCTGCTTCCTTTTTTGCATTTTGGATGATCTGTTGGCATTGATGTTCGGCATCCATAGCATTTTTGGCAACTATCGTATGAACCGATAAACTATCTTTTTGGGAAAATTCATAGGTATCGTCACCAATATATTCCAGAAGCCAATTTCTCCATTCATGAATAATTCTTCTCTTCAAACCCCACCCCCCACTCCAGAGATTTCGCTGAATTATTAATTTACAAAGGATCTTTTTGATTTCTTTTTTATTTTCAATAAGGGTAGTTGCTCCGAGATTGCTAGTCGTTGAAGGACCATCCGCACGACTCCTGGTAGGGGCAACCCCTATTTTCTCCGGAGAATTACGCTACGGTCTGAACCTTGCCCCTAAAAAGGTCATCAGGCTCTCATCGGAGCAACTTGCTACTATATTAATTCGTGGAACAGGTTTAAGCAAGCAAAGTCGTATGATAAACCGGCATCGGGTAGAATAATAATTCGGGGCCTGCAGCTCGAATAAAAAACACCCGATCGGGCCAAGGCAATTGTTCCTAATTGCTCGGTCCTATATCCCATCCATATGCTGTTCCCGATACGTCCTGATCGTTTCCTCATCGACAAAGTTCCTGATTTGACTGAGGCAGTCTTCATCCCTGCAGACTCTGGGGAAAATTTCAGTGAGAACCTCCATAATCAGGCGTTTTTGTTCACTCTGGTCAAGATTAAGGACAGCGGATTTCACTTGTTCAAACGTCATGGCTATTCTCCTTCTCAAATAATAATATCACCGGTTTTCAGGTTCTTCCGGATTAAGCGTACGTGCAATACTAACGGGAGCCCACAGGGGGGCTCCCCTACAAGTGAATTGATGGTGGTGGAATTATCCGGTAGGGGC
>Ga0214472_10003558_pt1 | contig 16453 bp, 15 predicted proteins | sample RVTome_6_FD_207662 | JGI IMG/M metagenome (GOLD analysis project Ga0214472, IMG submission 207662) | Soil microbial communities from uranium-contaminated site in the Upper Colorado River Basin, Wyoming, United States - RVT140D175 | ecosystem: Environmental > Terrestrial > Soil > Contaminated >... | reverse complement strand
GATCTTGACGCCGTCCTGTTCGATCAGCTTGGTGGCGATCGGTACAGCGGATTTGGGCGAGGCCTGATCGTCGTAGACGACCAGTTCGAGGCTGTCGCCGTTAACGCCGCCTTCGGTATTGGCCTGTTCGATCGCAAGCTGCGCGCCGATCAACGCTGACATCCCGTCCGCCGCGGCGAAACCGGTTTGCGGCACGTTCATGCCGATCCTGATGCTGTCGGCCTGAGCGGTAACGGAGAGTCCGATCGCTGCCGAGGCACCAAGTACGGCGGCAAAAGCCGCCTGTCTGAAGAAGTTTTCCTGCATGTCGTAGCCTGTTCCCTGTTTGCCGGAAGCAACGTGTGTTGGAAACAACGTTCCTGCCGTGCGTTGCATTGTGTCGCCGAGGTTTTACCTGACGCGTCCTGATCGGGTGCGTGCTGTTTCCCGGTGAGAGGAAATTTACGTCAGCAACCGAAGCCTTGGTGCGCGTGTCTTCCCTTGAAAAGCTCCATATCGCCCCGCTCTGTCGACTGGAAACTGGTGGGGCGGCGGATGGAGATCTCACTTGTATATACAAATATAGGCAAGGGATTTTTCGAGAGTCAAATGCTGCGCCGCGCCAAAAAGGCTTCCAGAACATTCTGAATTGGCCGATTTGCGATTTTCTTTTCTCTGTGCGGTCAAGATGGCCCGAATTGTCCAGTTGAAGCTGCGGACCTCGGGAAACGGCAACCTGCACGAGGAGTTTTTCGCGCGACTTTCGGAGAAACTGTTTGTTTTCCGGGGTACAGAAGGAGCGGGATGAATACTTATGATGGTTTTTGTCAAGTTCGTTACTTACGACTGCAGGGGTCTGGCCGAGGCTTTCTTTTGGAAATTTACCATTTGATATAAATCCCTAAGGCTTTGAGTGCCTCTGATTTGAATGTGCGTCCGGGTTGCATTATATCGGAGGTATACGATCCTTCGGCTTAATTCTTGCAATAATTGTTTGGAAATCAAGGAAGTGTCGGGTGATACAACCATTGATAAAATATAGTTATACAATAAAAGATAGTAATGATGAGATGTAATTTCGTTTACTTGGTGAATTACTAAATATTTAGGTATTTTTTAATTGGTTGAGTGCTTATCTGCCGACCTTGGCGAAGTGAACATTGAGGGTGTGCTGGAGGGGCGGGGCTTCGCTCCAGGCACAAGGTCCGAAGGTTCAAAGGGAATGTGCCGGTAGTTAATCGGATTCCTGCGGGACAACAATCAGGCCAATGAGCCGGAAGAATTTTTTCATTCCTGCCATGCGCTGAAACGTCGCTCTTTTATGTAACACCACTGATGTGGATCGTAGAATGCAGACCCGAATTCTAAAGGCATTAACCTGCGCTGTTGTATTTGCAGCCACCGGGAATGCCCAGGCGGCTTCCACCAATTCCGCAATGGATCACAGCACAGCCGTCGACGGTGGTGTGGCCGTTGCCGACACCGCCGCGGCGGCAAGCGGCCACGCCAGTGAGCCGGAAGCTTCCGGGAAGGAATCGAGCGGCGGTCACGGCGCCCACTGGGGATACAGTGGAACGTCCGGACCGGACAGCTGGGGCCGTCTTGCCGGCGACTACCATCTCTGTGGTGCCGGCACCATGCAGTCACCAGTCGATATCGCCGGTGGGTTTAGTGCGACCGGTGAGCCGATCGTCTTCGACTACCGGCTGACGCCGCTCTCTATTGTCCACAATGGGCACAGCGTTCAGGTGAACTATCAGCCGGGCAGCGGCATCACCGTTGCCGGCGAGCGCTACGAGCTGCTTCAATTCCACTTCCATACGCCCAGCGAACATGCGGTCGAGGGTCAACAGGCCGCTATGGAAATGCATCTCGTGCACAAGAACGCTGCGGGGGCTCTGGCCGTGGTCGGTGTCATGATGGAGGCCGGCTCGGAGAATCCCGCGCTACGCGAGATCTGGGACAGACTGCCGATCGAGGAAAGCGCTGCGAAAACGCATGAGCGTGTATTGATCAACGCGCGCGATCTCTTGCCTGCCGATACCGGCTATTACCGTTACATGGGCTCTTTGACGACTCCGCCCTGCAGCGAAGGGGTGAACTGGTACGTGCTGACGCACCCGATCCAGGCTGGTATCGAGCAGGTCAGCAAATTCGCCAAGGCCGCCGGGCCGAATAACCGGCCGCTGCAACCCAAAAATCATCGTCTCGTTCTGGTGCCGGGCGCCGCAGACTGACGTCAATCCCTATCTTTGGGGAGCGGTTTCGGCCGCCCCGGAAGGTGAAGTGAGATAAAAAGGAGGAAACATGTCCACACGATTAAAAAACCTCAGTGTCGGGGCAAAGGTATTCGGAATCGTCGGCCTCTGCCTTCTGTCGCTCGCCGCTATAGCGATCTTGTCAGTCACTCAGATGATGAAGATCGGCAGTCAGATCGAGGCTGTCGCAGAGCAGGATATTCCGCTGACGGGAATTATTACCAGTATTACCGTCCATCAACTCGAGCAGGCTATCGAGTTTGAACGCGGGTTGCGCTTTGGCGAAGCCATGGGGCAGAACGAACTTGCCGCCGAAGGTGTCGAAACGGCCGCCAGGAACTTCGGCCTGTTGGCGGAAAAGGTCGAACAGGAACTTGCGAACGCCGAAGGAATCGCCGCCGAGGCGATAATAAAAGCCCACTCCGCCGAGGAGGAGAAGGAGTTCAGGCATGTCCTCAAGGTGCTGAAGGAAATCCATGTAAAGCACGGCAGGTTTGACGAACAGGTTCTTGAAAGCTTCGCTCTGCTTTCCGGTGGTCACATTCAGGAGGTTTTGGAGAAAGCTGAAGGGATCGAAAGGTCGGAAGACGAGCTTAACCATGAGCTGGAAAAACTCTTGAATGAGATCTCGAACTTTACCGCCCAGGCGACGCATACCGTTGAGGAACTTGAGAAATTCACGCTCCAGATTGTAACTGCCTCAACGATTGCCGTTTTCCTGACGACTTTCGGTCTGGCTTTGTATCTGGTGCGTATGGTCATCAGCCGGCCGCTCACTGAACTGGTGAGCGCACTCGACTCGCTCATCGCCGGCGACACCGACATCGTGGTGACGGTTCGTGCCGAGGATGAGATTGGCAAGGTTGCGCGGGCACTTGAAATTTTCCGCGGGAAGCTCATCGAGAACAAGAGGCTGGAGGCCGAGGCCGAAGAGCAGAAAGAGACTGCCGCACGGGAACGTAAGGAATCTCTGCTGGCAATGGCCGACAACCTGGAAAACACTGTCGGGGCCATCGTTGAAGTCGTCGCATCTGCCTCGACCGAACTGCAGTCCTCTGCCAAGGTGCTATCGACAACAGCTGACGAAACGAGCGCGCAGGCCACCGCGGTTGCGGCAGCTTCCGAGCAGGCGACGAACAACGTCAACACCGTTGCCAGCGCCAGTGAAGAGCTGTCGAGCTCGATCCGTGAAATTACCCGTCAGGTCGATCAGTCGTCGGCGATCACTAGAAAGGCGGTCGAGGAAGCCGGCAAGACGACGGAAACCGTCCAGGGCATGGTCCAGATGGCCGAAAAAATCGGCGAGGTGGTCAGCCTGATCAACGATATCGCCGAACAGACCAACCTGCTGGCACTGAACGCCACCATCGAAGCGGCCCGTGCCGGAGAAGCCGGTAAAGGCTTCGCCGTGGTTGCGTCCGAGGTTAAAAACCTGGCTACTCAGACGGCCAAGGCGACGGAGGAAATCTCAAGCCAGATTTCCGGGATGCAGGACGTCACGGGTGAAACCACGAAGGCGATCGAAAGCATCAGCTCGATCGTCAACGAGGTCAACGATATCGCCACGAACATCGCAGCCGCAGTGGAAGAACAGGGTGCGGCGACGCAGGAGATCGCCCGCAACGTACAGGAAGCCGCGCAGGGCACCCAGGAGGTGTCGTCGAATATTGCCGGTGTCACGCAATCAGTTGGTGAATCTGGTCGGGCTGCTGGCCAGGTCCTGGAAGCGTCGGGTGAACTCTCGAGTCAGGCTGAAATCCTGCGCCGCGAGGTTGATCGCTTCCTGTCCGAGATAAGGGCCGCTTAACGCTTGTTCTGCCCGGATCGGTCTTCAGGTCCGGGCAGAATTTTGTTTGGCCGCTTCGGTCTGCCGATGCGAGTTTTCCCGCAAGCCTATGCCTCTTGTCGAAAAAACCGGGCGATTATCCCTGAGTTCCTTTGTAGAGGGCGACGTGGGCTCCGCCGCACAGGGGTTGGGACATTTCCGCAACCATGTCCCGGCCGCGGACATTGGGGGTGCCGAATTTGTTGGCAAACACACTCAACACACCGTTCTTTCCTCTGCCGGCCATATCGCAAAAAACCACCACGCCACCGGCGACCGAAGCGGCAATGCTGGTTGGCGAGGGGGCGGAGCCGTCGGAAATCAGAATATGAATGTCGACCGTGCTCCCATTCAGAGCCGTTTTCAGCATCTTGTGCCCATGGTCCAGACAGATATCGATTCCGAAGTTCAGATTTGAATGGGTAAAGGTGGCGCCATAGTCCTTGGTTTTGAAGTCGTCGCCGGATTGGTAGGTATCGTTCGTCTGTTTGTAGTACTTGTGAATGATCCGGCCGTTCGCGGCAATCGGGCAGACATTGTAGTACTTGCGTTTGGAGAGCCCGCGCGCCTTGGAATAGGCGATGGAGCCGGGCACGATCAGGATGTTTGGAAAACGCTTCGAGGACTCTGCGATCTTGTCGTAGAGAGCGTGCTTGTTGCTGCGCGACAGAGAGGTGATCGTTGTGCCGCCACGTTCAGTGGTGCCATGACCGGAAAAGTAGTATTCCGGTGCCACGAACATCTTGAGTTCTCTGCCGTTGCCGTGCTGGGTCATCATGGCATCGGCGCGTGTGAGGGCGTCATGAAACTGGTCGTAACTGCTCTTGTCGCCGCCGCCGAAATTGGCGACATTGTCAAATTCGATCATGCCTACGAGTAGTTCGGTCATCGTAAATCCTGTTTGTGAAAATCTATGGCCATGTCTTTGGTTTTGCCTGAATGCCCAGCTGAAGCACGTCGATTGTTTCAAAAATGGACTCGAAGCGGATCATGGCTGCCTTCAGACGCCGCGGATCGGCGAACGGCAGCTCAAGATCGGCAATTTCGATGGCGTCTTCCGTCAGATCGAGCGCCATGAGCATGGAAGATCCGGCGAAAGCCAGCTGGATACTGAAGCCCAGATTCTGCTCCAGGCCCAACAGCTGTCCCATGAAGACGGGTGAGAGGATCGTACGGGCCTCGGGCTCGTCCGAGGCATAGACTTCGAAGCGCTGTTCGAAGGCCCAGTTGTCGATGCCGATCCGTTCGGGGCGTTGCTGAAAACCCTCGATGACCTGTTCCAGGTGTTTGCTGTCTTTTACGATGACGGTCTGCCCTCGGAAGTTTTTTTTCAGTTCGAAGACGGTCAGCACACCCTTGAAGGCAATGGTGGTGTTTTCTTCGTTTTTCTTCAACAGGCAGGCATCGGTCTGCAAGAAGACGATGCCCTTGTAGGTGCCGGCCAGCTGATTTTCGAAACGCGAGGCATCAAAGCCGCTCACGAGCCCGAAATCGGCGAAGCTCTTGGCGTTGGAGCGCATCGGCGCCAGACTGTAGGAAATACCGGCTGCGTCGCAGAGCGGCTTGAAGATCTCCTGTCGGAGCGACAGCCTGAAATCCCTGCGCGGCCGCCGGCCCAGGCTCCAGTGCGTGCCGGCACCGATCAGCAGTGCCAGCAGGATGCCGTTCAGCACGTCGATTAACACCATCAGCATGCCGCCAACGACCAGGGTAATGGCTATGGACACGACCCAGGTCAGATCGAACAGACGCTTCTGTGCGAGATACTTTTTCTTAAGCTCTACCAGCCGGGGGGCGATGCCACCGTTGAATATGGTTCCCGCGATTTCAGGGGTGAGACGAAAGGCGGACTGTTGCGCGGTCGCGGCGCGGGCGGTCCTGGTCTCCTTGCCGTCGTTCAAAGCTTTGCCCCGGTGTTGAGGCGAAGGGTCTCTACCGTGTCAAATATCATGGACAGGTCGGTGACCACAGATCGAAGTCTCTCCCTGTCGGCCAGAGGTTTCTCCGTCCCCCCGACACCTAAGGCATCGCGGTTCAGTTCAATCGACATCAGCAGCGACTTTCGGTCGAAAGCCAACCTGATTTTTGACCCCAGTCTTTGCTCAAGCGCGATCAGGCGTTCCGTGAAGGCGGGTGTCAGGAGATAGCGGGCCTCGATCTGATCGCTCGAATAGACTTCGTAGCTCTTCTCGAACCTGGGATCCTCGAGTTGAACGCGTTCTAGATTTCTTCCGATACCGCCAAGAAAATTGCCGACCAGCCCGCCATGGCGCAGAACCAGTGTCCGACCTTGGAAAGGCCTGGTCATTTCGAAAGATGCGAGCAGGCCGTGAAAGACGGTGCGTGTGCCCTTGTTCTCTTTCTGTTTGAGATGCGCGTCGACCAGAGAGAAGGCGAGGCCCCCGTACTGGCCGGAAATCTCGTCTTCGAAATGGCTGCGGTTAAAGCGTTCCACCAGCCCGAGATCCTGAAAATAGCTGGCGCTCGAGCTGTCGGGATAGAGATGGTAGGTAAAGCCCAGCGCTTCGCAGAACGGGAACAGGATTTCCCGCTTGATGCTGTTGGTGAGCCGCTTCAGCGGCCGGCCGATAAAGAACCAGTAAGCTGCTGCGCCTGCGGGCAGGGCGAGCAGGATCGAATCGACATCGCGGGTCACGACAAAGAATGCGGCTGCGGCGGCCGCACCGGCGGCGATCACCAGAAACCAGTTGCGTCTGATCCGGTTCTTCAGGGCAATGCGTTCGCGATCTCTGATCACAAGCCGGGGCGCGATCGTTTCCTCGAAAACGGCTTCGAAGCTTGCCTGCAGGGGCAGGGGCTGTTGTTGAGGTGTTTGTAACGTGGACATCTCGTTCCGCCGTTCTATGTCAGATAGTCGTCGACGTTAACGGGGGCCCGGTGTGCGGTGTCTTCCATCTCCCGGAACGGCATGGATTTAACACTGGCCCAGCCGGCAATACGCACCAGAAACAAATACCCAAGAAAGAGTGGCACGACGATGATCAGTAAAAGAGTTCCGAAGTCCACCCAGTCACCCTCCCTACAAGCCCGTAGTTCCCCAAACGCCTGGAATCCGGAGTGAATCCACCTGCGAATCCGTCAGCGGTTGGAACAGGCAGGTTTCACTTTTAGTGGAGAGCGAGAATTTTTTCGAGGTCTATTTCTGCGGGCGACCGGGTGGATCTCAAAAAGAAACAGGAGCGGTGCACGCGAACGACCCTTGCCGATTGCTTCGCATCGGGGGTGTTCCGCGGCTTGAGGACCGGTTTTCGTCGGGCAATTCAGCCGGTCAGCGCTCCGTCTGGCCGCTGCCAAAGCGGCCCCAGAGCTGATAACGGTCGCCCGGGTGGATCAGGCGGGCGTAGGTGACGCTGCGGTCGCCCGACCAGGTGGTGCGTTTGAGCAGCAGGCAGGGTGCCTCGCGCGGGATTGCGAGCAGGCGCGCCGTTTCCCTGTCGGGCAGGATGGCCTGGATGACGTGCTCGGCTTCGCTCAAGGGGGCAGCCTTAACCAGATATTCGTACGGGGTGATACTGCTGAAATCCTGCTGCAGATAATCCGGTGCCGAGGCCGGATTGACGAAGCGGTCTTCGAGCTGCACCGGAATGCGGTTCTCGTAGTGGACGATCAGCGAATGAAAAACCTCGGCGCCCTCGGCCATGCCGAGCAATCCCGCCTCGACAGCGCCGGCGGGCTCGGCGCGCAGCAGGTGAATTTCGGATGTGTAGTCGTGGCCCCGCTCACGGATCTCATCGGCGATGTTGCGGATGTCCAGGACTGCCGACTGCGGGCGGCTCTTGGCGACGAAAGTGCCCGCGCCCTGAGTGCGTGTCAGCCAGCCTTCGGCCGTCAGCTCCCGCAGCGCCCGGTTGACGGTCATGCGGGAGAAACCGAGTGTGCGCGTCAGCTCGTTTTCAGAGGGCACGCGCTCGCCTTCCGGCCAGTCTCCCCTGAGAACCCGGTTGAGAATATAGTCTTTAACCTGTTGATAGGCAGGTAAACTTTCAACGCCTTGAGAAACTGTCATACAGCCTGTCCCGATTTCCCTGATGAGCGAACTTACACATCGGCCCGCAGGGGAGACAAAGCGTCGGACTGTGCGACGATGTCATGAACGAAGCGTCCCGAAGTCCGCCTGCCAAGCTTGTGCTTGTATAGACAAGCAATAGCTCTCTGACCAGCATGGCTTGCCAGAAGGGTGGGAAAGAGGCATTTCTGTGAGATCGGTATCATTTAACGAGTCTCCAATGGAACCTTATGTTTTCACTGCGGGGGATGCACCGGTGCTGGTGTCAATGCCGCACAGTGGTGTGTTCATTCCGCCCTTGCTCCAGGCACGCATGACGCCGGCCGCTCTCGACGTGCCGGATACCGACTGGCATCTGCCTCAGCTTTACGACTTTCTGGACGATCTCGGGATCGGGACCATCCGTGCAACCCATTCACGCTATGTCATCGACCTTAACCGCAATCCCAGCGGGCAGCCGTTGTATCCAGGGGCCAACAACACGGAACTCTGTCCGACCAGCAGCTTTTCCGAGGCGCCGCTATACCGTCCGGGAGAGCAACCGGACAAAGCTGAAATCGAAGAGCGGCGAACCGCGGTCTGGCAGCCTTACCACGGGCGGATTGCCGATGAGCTGGCTGCCATGAGGAAGCGGCATGGCGTTGCCGTGCTCTGGGATGCGCATTCGATCCGTAGCGAAGTTCCGCGGTTTTTCCAGGGACGGCTGACCGATCTCAATCTGGGGAGCGGCGGCGGTACAGCCGCGTCCCCGGAGCTGCTGGCCCGTCTCGGTGACATCGCGAAGGTTACGGCCGACTACAGCTTCGTGATCGACGGGCGTTTCAAGGGTGGCTACATCACCCGGCACTTCGGCGACCCGGCGAACAACATCCACGCCATCCAGCTCGAACAGTCCTGGGCGACCTATATGAACGAAGATCCGCCCTTCGGCTTCCGCGAGGATCTGGCGACCGGTGTCCAGCCGGTGCTGCGGCGGTTCCTGGAGTGCGTTATTGCCTGGGCCCGTGGTACCTGAACCCGTGGTACCTGAACCCGTGATGCCTGAACCTCTGCCGCGATTGTCGCTATTGCCGGATGTAATGAAGACCGATGAAGCGGCCCCGGAAGGCGGTGACCTCGGCGGCCACCTGCTCCGGAGACTCCTGCTTTAACGCCCGTGCGATCAGTCCTGCCAGCTCCGGCATGTCGGCCGCGGTCATGCCCCAGCGCACGATCTCCGGCGTGCCGAAGCGCAGACCGTTCATGTCACCCGCCACCGCTTCGAGTGGCAGGCCGATGCCGCAGGTCAGGATGTTGGCGCGGCGCAGGCGCTTCGCGGCTGCCTGTCCGCCGCCGAAGCCTGCTGCCTCAAGCGCGAACTGGTGGGACGTGGTGAAGCCCCGCGCGGTCGAAAAAACCGGCAGGCCCTCACCTGCGAGGGCCTGGGCCAGGGCACCGGCGGTCTCGACCATGGCCCTGGCATAGGTTTGGCCATAATCCCGCCAGTCGAGCAGGCCGATCGCCAGAGCCGCTGATTTTGCCGCATCGAAGTTCGCCGTCAGGCCGGGAAAGGCGATGGTGTCCAGGCGCTCGGCAAGGCCGGCGTCGTTGGTGACGATCAGACCGCCTGCCGGTCCGCCCAGCGACTTGTAGGTGCTCATGGTCATCAGGTGCGCGCCCTCGCTCAAGGGGTTCGCCCAGGCCCGACCGGCGATCATGCCGCAGAGATGGGCCGCATCGAACATCAGGTGAGCGCCGACCTCGTCGGCGATCGCGCGGACCTCGGCAACCGGGTGGGGCAGGAGGTTGAGGCTGCCCCCCAGCGTGATCAGTTTCGGCTTCACCCGCCGGGCCATGGCGCGCAGGCCCTCGACGTCGACGGAGTAACCGCTCGCATCAACCGGCGCGCTGTGGATTTCGACACCGTAAAGCCCGGCCGCTCCGGCGCCGTGATGGGTGACGTGGCCGCCGATCTCCGCCGGGGGAACGATCACTGCGTCGCCCGGCCGGGTGGTTGCCATAAAAGCATAGAGGTTCGAGAGCGCGCCGGAGGCCACCCTGATCTCGGCGAAGCGCGCATTGAAGATTTCGGCGGCCAGTTCTGCGGCGATCACCTCGATCTTCTCGATGGCCTCCAGTCCCATTTCGTACTTGTCGCCGGGATATCCGAGAGAGGGGCGCGATCCGAGGCCCTGGGCAAGGGCTGCCTCTGCCCGGGGGTTCATGACGTTGGTTGCCGGGTTGAGATTGATGCAGTCGCGCTCATGAATTGCGCGGTTTTCCGCCATCAGGCCGGTGATACGGTTTTCCACCGCTTCCGATTCGGCCCTGGCGGTTTCCGCGGCGATGGCCTGGATATAGTGCTCGGCCTCTGCAGGGACCCAGTTCCGGCGGTTCAGGTGCGGCATGGTCTTCTCTCGCTTTTCTCTTTGGCGCTGTTGAAACGGCAGGATGGCAGGTCTGGCTGCGGACAGGCAAATCAGTTATCGTCGGATTCAGGCATAGAAAAATTAGGTCTGCTTCAAGAGATACCGAGTCTGCCCATGGCCGTCGATCCGCCCCGACCCAAAGCGCTGCCCTTGAAGGCCCTGCGCGCCTTTGAGGCGGCGGCGCGTCATGAAAGCTTCGTTCTGGCGGCTGAGGAACTTGCGGTCACGCCGGGCGCGATCGCACAGCAGATCAAGACCCTGGAGATTTGGGCCGACTGCCGCTTGTTCGAGCGCAAGGCTCGGGGCGTTCGGCTGACCGAGGCGGGTCTTGCGGCACTGCCGGAATTGAGCGCGGCTTTTGATGCACTCGGAACCGCGGCGCAAAAACTGCGGCACGCGGGCCTGCCGGGGGCGATCCGTATAGCGGCTCTGCCGTCGGTTGCCCAGCTCTGGCTGTCGCCGCGTCTGCCGGCTTTGCGGACAGCTTTTCCGGAACTGCTGATTTCCGTAACCGCGCTCGAAAGACCGCCAAATCTGCAGCGCGAATCCTTCGATCTCGCCCTTTTCTTTCTCAAGGATGCACCAAAGGGGACGCACTGCAGCCTGCTGGCGGAGGATCGGCTGATAGCGGTCTGCGCGCCGGCGGTGGCGCAAAGACTGGCGAACAGCGACAGGCCGTCACAGGACGCTTTGATCCACGACGAAACCTGGCACGAGGACTGGGCGAGCTGGCTGCAGGCCGCCCGCGAAGCAACCGGGAGGGATCTGCACAGCGGCAATCCCCGCCGCGGTCCGGTCTTTTCCCTCTACAGCCTCGCGGTTCAGGCGGCGATAGACGGCGCGGGGCTGCTGATCGGCCATCGTCCGCTGGTGGCACAGACGATCGAGCGCGGACGTCTGGTCGAGGTTTTCGGGTTTTCGCTGCCCAGCGATGCACCGCTCTGTGCGTTGTCGCCGAAAGACAGCACGGAAAACGAAACCAGCAGCCAGGTTATTGAATGGCTTAAGGGCTCAAGCTAATCCCGGTCCTGCGGTCGCCGGATCTCCATCCCGGTTTTGCGGTCCGCGACAAAGCCCAGTGATTCATAAAACGGGATGGCGCCGTTCCGCTGCTTGCCGGTCATCAGCATCACCTTGTAACAACCGGCATTCCAGGCTTCATTCAGGGCCTGCGACATCACGGCTTTACCGACACCACGCCGTCGATAATCCGCACCGGCCACCACATTTTCGATCAGCGCATAGGGCTTCAGGTTGCGGGTAAGGTTCGGCACGATTATCAGCGTGCAGCTTCCGACCGTGCGATCACCATCGACTGCGAGAAACAGCGTTGTCATGGGACTATTGATCATGGCCGCCAGAGTGGCTGCAGCGGCGTCGATGTCCGGGGGCGGGTCCGCCGGGTTGAGTTGCCGGTACAGCCGCAGCAGTTCAGGGAGATCGCGTTGCTGTGCTTGTCGGATCTGAAACGTCATTGGCCGGCTATTTCATTCGGAAGCTTGGGACCGTGAATAGCCATGAGAGAAATGCTTTCAAATTTCGCCCCTATCTGCGGATGACCCCGCAGCCCTTCAGGACAATCCGGGTGATGGTCCCGACAGCGGTCTCGAAGTCCTCGTCCGTCAGGTCGCGATGGTGCAGGACGGCCTTGGCCTGGACCTGGAAGTCGGCGTAGTGCTGGGTCGAAGCCCAGATCAGGAACAGCAGATGCGCCGGCTCGACCGGATCCATCAGCCCTTTTTCCGCCCATTTGCGCAGCACGTTGGACTTGTCGGCTACCCACTTGCGCAGATCATTGACCAGATAGTCGGACAGGATCGGCGCACCGCGAATGATCTCGTTGGCGTAGATTCGCGAGGCCAGCGGCCTGTCGCGCGACAGCATGACCTTGGTGCGGATATAGCGTGACAGCGCTTCGGCCGGGTCGTCGTCCTCGGTGATGCGCTGAAAGGGGTCGAGCCAGAGGTCGAGAATGTTGTCGATCACCGCGCGGTAGATCGCTTCCTTGGTGCTGAAGTAGTAGTGGACGTTGGCCTTGGGGAGATCTGCTCTCAGGGCGATCTCGGCGGTGGTCGCGCCCTCGTAGCCCTTGGCGGCGAACACCTCTTCGGCTGCTGCGATGATCCTGGCCTCGTTGCGGACCCGGATCTGGCCGGTTCTGGCTGAGGTTCTGGCATCGATCGCGCCGTCTTCCCCGTTGTGCGTTTCCTCGGATGTTACCCTTGGCGCTTCGCTGCGCATTATATTTTCCGTCATGATGTTCTGACTGTTCCTCTATCGCGGTCCTGCCGACCGAAGTCAGCCTCCATCAAGGCCTGGTCGCAGCGGGATTCCACCACACGCCCGTTTTGCTCCTCTCACTCCACACCTCACCATTCGTCAAGCATAGCGACAGATCCGCATCGATGCCAAATTCCTTCTGTCACCACCCTGCGATGCGGTCACTTCGGCCCTGTCCCTGGCGAAGGGGTAGCGAGACTCCACCAGAGTTGATTCTTCGAGACGCAATAAGTAAAAATGATAATCATTATCAGTTACTGACCCATTGATATTTATAATAATTATAGCGCCAACTTAAAAAGTTGACCAAGTGGTCAGAATTTTACTAACCTTTCCATCAACGACAAGGCCGGTCAGAAGAATCGGCCTCAAGAAAACCGTTTGAACAGAGAACTATCGGGGCTGAACAATGACGGCTTCTGCTGATATTCAGGCAGGACGGCTGCGTCCTGACGACTATTTAGAAAACTTCGGTGACGTCCATCCGCCGCTCGACCGCAAGCGGGCGGTGATCGAGGCGTCGCGCTGTTACTTCTGTTATGATGCACCCTGCGTCGAGGCCTGTCCGACAGGCATCGACATCCCCAGCTTCATCCGCAAGATCGCCACCGGCAACGTCAAGGGTGCGGCGGTGGATATCCTGAGCGAGAACATCATGGGCGGTGCCTGCGCGCGGGTCTGTCCGACCGAGATTCTCTGCGAAGGCGCCTGCGTGCGCCACAGTCAAGAGCACAAGCCGGTCAACATAGGTGAGCTGCAGCGCTATGCCACCGATCATCTGCTCGACAGCGGCGCGACGGTTTTCGAGCGCGCGGCGCCGAGCGGCAAGCGTGTTGCCGTTGTCGGCGGCGGTCCTGCCGGCCTCTCCGCGGCCCATCGCCTCTCGATGCTCGGCCACGATGTAGTGGTCTTCGAAGCCCGCGATAAAGTCGGCGGTCTGAACGAATACGGCATTGCCGCTTATAAGGTTCCCAATAATTTCGCCCAACGGGAAGTGGAATTCATCTTATCGCTCGGCGGCATCGAACTGCGTTGCGGACAGGCGATCGGCCGGGACTTTTCCCTGCGCGATCTGCGCCGCGATTACGATGCGGTCTTCCTGTCGATAGGTATGGCCGGCGTCAATGCGCTGGGGCTGGAGAACGAGGATCTGGAAGGAGTGGTCGACGCGGTCGATTACATCGCCAGACTCCGTCAGAGCAGCGATCTTTCCAGCCTGCCGGTCGGACGCAAGGCAGTGGTGATCGGCGGCGGGAATACCGCGATCGATATCGCCGTGCAAAGCAAACGTCTGGGGGCCGAGGACGTCACGCTGGTCTACCGTCGCGGCAAGGACAACATGAATGCCACCTGGCACGAACAGGAGTTCGCCCAGATCAACGGCGTGAGGATCAAGCACTGGGCCCAGCCGAGCAGACTGATCGGCAAGGACGGTCAGGTGAAGGAAATCGAGTTCGAGTATACGCAGCTCGACGATAGCGGCCGCCTGATGGGCACCGGCGATCATTTCACGCTGCTGGCCGATCAGGTCTTCAAGGCGATCGGTCAGACCTTCGTGCCCGACCCCCTGATGAACGGGTCGGCCGAAGTGCTCGAGTTGAACGGCGGGCGTCTCGCGGTCAACGCGGATCGTCAGACCTCTTTGCCCGATGTCTGGGCCGGTGGCGACTGTATCGCCGGTGACGATCTTACGGTCGCGGCGGTCCAGGACGGCAAGCTCGCCGCGATGGCGATCGATCGCAGACTTCGCGGCTGAAGAACTGTCGCTTCCGTGGTTCGCGGAAACTTAAGGCAGTTCATTAACAGGTGACTTTAACAGGCTGAAAAGCAAACAAGGAGTGGTCGAGGTGGCTGATCTTCGTTGCAACATCGCAGGCGTCAAATCTCCCAATCCCTTCTGGCTGGCGTCGGCGCCGCCGACCGATAAGGAATACAACGTCGTCCGGGCTTTCAAGGCAGGCTGGGGCGGCGTCGTCTGGAAGACGCTGGGCGAGGACCCGCCTGTGGTCAATGTCTCGTCGCGCTACGGCGCCGTGGACTACAACGGCACCCGCATGGCCGGCTTCAACAACATCGAGCTGATCACCGACCGGCCGCTGGAGATAAACTTGCGCGAGATCAAGCAGGTCAAGCGTGACTGGCCGGATCGGGCCATGGTGGTTTCGCTGATGGTGCCCTGCGAGGAAGAGAGCTGGCGGCGCATCCTTCCGCTGGTGGAAGACACCGGCGCCGACGCGGTTGAGCTCAACTTCGGCTGCCCGCACGGTATGTCGGAACGGGGTATGGGCTCGGCGGTCGGGCAGGTGCCCGAATACATCGAGATGGTGACCCGCTGGTGCAAGCAGTACACCCGCATGCCGGTCTTCGTGAAGCTCACCCCGAATATCACCAACATCCTGCTTCCTGCCCGGGCGGCTCATGCGGGCGGTGCCGACGCGGTGTCGCTGATCAATACCATCAACTCCATCGTCACCGTCGATCTGGATGCCATGGCGCCGACACCCATCGTCGGCGGCAAGGGCGCGCACGGCGGTTACTGCGGTCCGGCGGTCAAGCCGATCGCCTTGAACATGGTGGCTGAAATCGCCCGCGATCCCGAGTGCCGGGGGCTGCCGATCTCGGGGATCGGCGGCATCAGCACCTGGCGTGACGCGGCGGAGTTCATGGTTCTGGGGTCCGGTTCCGTGCAGGTCTGTACCGCCGCCATGCATTATGGTTTCAAGATCGTCGAGGATCTGGCCGACGGCCTGTCGAACTGGATGGATTCCAAGGGCTATAGAACCCTGGATGACTTCCGTGGTGCGGCGGTGCCCAACGTGGTCAACTGGAACCAGCTCGACATGAACTTCGAGTGCGTTGCCGAGATCAATCAGGACCTCTGCATCAAATGCGGCCTTTGCCATGTTGCCTGCGAAGATACCTCGCATCAGGCGATTTTCGCACAGCGGGTCGACGGCGCGCGGCACTACGAGGTCAACGTACCGGAATGCGTCGGCTGCAATCTCTGCATGCTGGCCTGCCCGGTCGACGGCTGCATCACCATGCGCGAAGTGGACAACGGCAAGCCCTTCATGAACTGGTTGCAGGATCCGCGCAATCCGGCGAACATCAAGGCGGCGGAATAAACGCCGGTTGGATCAAGACGAAGAAGCAAGGCCGGGAACCGGCCAAAGACACAGGGTTGCAGCGGTTTTTTTTAGCAGATCGCTTGCGGTAGATTCGGGGATTATTTATGCAGAATATGCGGGTGAATGGCGATCGTCTTTGGGACAGCCTCATGGAGATGGCCAGGATCGGCGCCACGGAAAAAGGCGGGAACTGCCGCCTGGCCCTGACCGATCTGGACAAGGAAGGCCGCGATCTCTTTGTGCGCTGGTGCGAGGACGCCGGCTGTACGGTCAAGGTCGATCAGATGGGCAACATCTTCGCACGCCGCCCGGGCAAGGACGACAGTCTGGCGCCGGTCATGACCGGCAGTCATCTCGACACGCAGCCGACCGGCGGCAAGTTCGATGGCGTCTACGGCGTGCTGGCGGGACTTGAAGTGATCCGTACCCTCAACGACTTCGGCATCGAAACCGATGCGCCGATCGAGGCTTCGGTCTGGACCAACGAGGAAGGCTCGCGCTTTGCCCCGGCCATGGTGGCGTCCGGTGTCTTCGCCGGTGTGTTCGAT